>Ga0233431_1000297_pt1 | contig 115601 bp, 101 predicted proteins | sample SI_118_April2016_FD_179867 | JGI IMG/M metagenome (GOLD analysis project Ga0233431, IMG submission 179867) | Seawater microbial communities from Saanich Inlet, British Columbia, Canada - SI_118_April2016_200_MG | ecosystem: Environmental > Aquatic > Marine > Inlet | place: Canada: British... | reverse complement strand
CATACCGCCCACGGTTAAGGAAGTTTGATCATGGACACTAAACGAATCGGTAGTGCCAAGAAAAATATACACTACCATAACGTCTTGATTTTACAGTAAAGTAAAATTCAAACTGTCAAAGATCAGGATGAGTATGCCGGCCGGGTCGATAAAGTTCTCCAGGCCGGCTTTTAACAAAATAGCCGTCAACAGTATGGCGGTGCCGCCGATAATACCGATAAGTGTTCCTATATCCATGCACTGCCCCCTTCTATTTCATTTTCCCTTTTAGAAGATCATTTATTTCAACGGACGATTCCGCCAATTGGCGGGGCTTTTTCTTTGATGTGCTTCCTGTCCGTTTGGCATTTAGACCCTGGGGGCCCGGTTCGTGGTAAAGGCGCAGGTCATCATCGGTGTTCATTTTTTTGTCTGATCCCAGGGAAAGGACACCGAAAAGAAATTTCGGCCCTGTGAAATATTGAACCCGTAGTTCCGAACCCCAGGCATCCTTGGTCGATATCGGAACGATGACATTTCCGTCCGGATGTCTTTCCTGACCACTTTTAATCAGCCGATTCTTTACCTTAAACATTTTCTTGATCGATAACGACTCGACCCCCTTTCCGATGGAGATCCCGTCATCAAGCAACCGGGCCTTTGCTATTTTAAATGTTTCGGTTTTTTTAAATTCGACCAAACGGTCGTATTCTTCGAGTGCCTCGACCATTAGCCCCTGTTTTTCAAGCTTTTGTGCATTTTGGTAAATTGCCCGGGCCGCTTCTTCTTTTTTGGCCTCATTGCAGCCGACCAGAACGGCCAAGAGCACAAATATCGCCCGGATATAAATCGGAGTATGCATAACCACCTCACCTTATAAAGTTTTGTAATTACAATTGCCTGGGAAGCTGCCGGGATGGCGATCGGCAGCCGTGTTGAATAAAAGATAATTCACTATCTGATCGACATTTTCTCAAAATCCTTAAGGCATTTTATTCACGCTGACCCGGACCGGTTCCCGGTGCAGGATTAAAGGGCTGCACCCGGTCGAAACCGCTCAACCGGAGTAGATGTAAATCCTTCACGGTTGTTTGACAGAAAATATTCGATAATTTAAGGTGAAATGACCGATGCCAAAACCGGGTCGAATTTTAAATAACAGCATCATAAACAGCACAGGGAGGTACCGTGGCAACGCTATTTGAAACTACCATCTTAAATGGGATGACGCTAAAAAACAGATTTGTCCGGTCCGCTACCTTTGAGGGGATGGCCGGTGCAGACGGTGCCGCCGATCGGCTTCTAACCGATCTGGATGAAACCCTTGCGCTCGGGGAAGTGGGGCTTATCATCACCGGGTATGCCTACCCCAGTGTATCGGGGAAATCCCGGCAGGCCCAGTCGGGTGTCCATTCGGATGACATGCTGCCGGGTCTTGCGCGGATAACAGATGCTGTACACCGGGCCGGTGGAAAAATTGTCATACAGATCGGTCATGCCGGTTGTAACAGCTATGTCCTTTCCAAAGGAGAAAAGGCCCTGGGGCCGTCGAATCGGGACATGCCTCAGGGGTGTGAGTGTCGTGAGATGACACCGGATGAAATAGCGGCGTCGATTAAAGATTTTGCCGCTGCCGCTGCCCGGGCGAAAGCGTCCGGCTTTGACGGTGTGCAACTTCACGGGGCACACGGTTATCTCATCAGTCAGTTTTTATCCCCTTTTTATAATAAAAGATCGGATCGATTCGGAGGCAGTCTGGAGAATCGTGCGCGATATGTTCTGTCGGTCCTGGAGGCTGTCCGTTGCGCTGTGGGGGATCATTACCCTGTCATGATCAAAATCAATTCGGACGACTATTTAGAAAATGGGTTCAATCTCGATGAAATGCTCCAGGTCGCTTCCAGACTGGAACAGGCGGGAATCGATGCCATTGAGATCAGCGGCGGAACGCATCTTAGCCCCGGGGAATATTCCTTTTCCAGAAAGACCGGAATCGTTTCTTCAGACAAAGAGCTCTATTTCAGGGATGCAGCTCTTTGCTATAAGGAAAAAATCGCGGTTCCGCTGATGCTTGTGGGTGGTATCCGGTCCCTTGGGGTTGCCGAACAGGTGGTATCTGAAGGGTTGGCCGACTATGTCTCCCTTTGCCGCCCATTTATCCGGGAGCCGGATCTTGTTAAACGGTGGAAATCTGGAGATACCAGGAAAGCGACCTGTATCTCCTGCAACGAATGCTTCAAACCGGTTCGGGCCGGTCAACCGGTTCATTGCGTGGCCCGGAAAAAGCTGCGGAAAGCAAAAAGAGGGCGTGTGCAATGATTTTCAAGAATGGGAAACCTGCACCTTGATCCATGAGATGGCGAATCGCTGTTAAATATTCGTTATTGGGTTTTTTATATACAAGACAATATAGCGCCGACGGGGATGACCATGGTTGATTCACACGCATTCGATGGGTTGACAAAGCGTATAGACGAACTGGAGCAGGTCGTCTCTGATTACCGGCAGGCTGAAAAAATGCAGCGGCAGAATGGGGGGCACTGGCAGAGTATCGTCCACCATGCCGTTTTGGGTATATATAGGGTGACCCATGAGGGCAGGTTTGTTCTGGTAAACCCCAAGCTGGCTGAAACCTTCGGTTACAGCTCTTCTGAAAATTTTTTAAACTCCGTTTCCAATATCGCAGAACTCTACCTTGACCCGGAAGATCGGCCGCCGATACTCCGGGAGATGAACGAGCATGGGTTTGTGGAGGGGGCCCATGTCAGGTTTCGACGAAAGGATGGTGAGATTATCTGGATCCGGGCCAGCGCCTGGGTGCTCAGGGAACAGACCGACGAGATCGTATATGAAGGCTTTATGGTCGATATTACCGGTCAGAAACAGGCCGAGTATCTGCTCCGAAAGAGCGAGGAGCGGTATCGATCGCTTTATCAGCGAACCCCCGTGATGCTCCACTCCATAGATGGCTCGGGTCGCCTTCTGAGTGTGAGCCGTCAGTGGCTGGAAGCCTTTGGTTACAAAAGAGATGCGGTCATCGGTCGGAAAATTACCGATTTTATGACCGAAGCGTCACGCCGGTACGCGGAAAACGAAATTCTGCCCAATTTTTTCAAAACCGGATTTGTAAAAGATATTCCATACCGGATGTCTGCCAAAAACGGAGACATCATCGATGTGTTGTTATCATCAACCGCTGAAAGAGACGATACCGGCAAGATCGTCCGAACGCTGGCGGTTATGATCGATGTCACGGAGAAAAGAAAGGCCGAAGAGGAGCTGGCGAAATATCAGGAACACCTCGAAGAGCTTGTTCAGATGCGAACCGTGGAACTGGAAGATGCCAACAAGGAACTATTGCTTGAAATTGTCGAGCGGAAGCGTGTTGAACAGGCGCTTCAGGAAAGTGAAGCCCGGTACCGCCTGTTGGTCGAGAATCAAAATGATCTTGTTGTCAAGATCGACACGGAATTCCGTTTGCTGTTCGTAAGCCCTTCCTATTGCAAAACATTCGGAAAAATGGAAACGGATCTGCTGGGCAAGGAATTTTTGACGCTTATCCACAAGGATGACCGGGAAAACGTCCGGAATTCGATCCGGCGCGTCTTGGATTCGCCCCATACCTGCTACCATGAAGAACGTGTCTTTACCAAAGACGGCTGGCGATGGTTTTCATGGTCGGATAAAGCCGTGCTGGACAAAGATGGCAACGTGAGCAGCATCGTTGCGGTGGGCCGGGATATTACCGAGAGCGTGCATATGCGGTTTGCCCTCAATAAAGCACAGGAGGAGCTTGAAAAAAGGGTCCAGCAGAGGACCCGGGAACTTCAGGAGACAAACAAACGATTGTCCGAAGAGATCCTGGAAAGAAAAAAAACTTTGGATGCCCTCAGGGAAAGCGAGACGCGGTATCGCGGCATTGTCGAAACCCAGACAGAGCTTATCTGCAGATTGCTGCCGGATGGCTGTCTGACCTTTGTCAACAAGGCCATTTGCAGTAAGATGGGCATTGCGCCTGAGAAAATTCTTTCCCAAAGCTTCTATCAATACCTGCACCCCGACGACCGCGAAAAGGTTCGCACAAGGATTTCAAATCTGTCTTTGGAAAACCCGATTGTAGAAATTGAAGAACGGGTCTATCTTCCGGATGGGGAGATGTACTGGTGGCATTGGACCAATCAGGCCATGTTCGATCCGGAAGGCAAACTGGTTGAGATCCAGGCCATCGGTCGTGATATCACCGCAGTGAAGATGGCCGAAGCCAAGGTGCGGGAAAGCGATGAGCACATCCGCTCTCTGACAGACAGTGCCACCAATTTTGCCATCTATCGACTGCTCATCAACGGAATGGATCCGCTTAAGATGACCACCATTTTTGTGAGCCCTTCCATCGAAAAGATCATGGGTATTTCCGATAAAGCGGACTACGAACAGTGGTATGAGTCCATTCACCCGGAGGATCTTGATAAGGTTCGGGCGGCAAATCTAAAGGCTCTGAAGACGAGTCGGTTTGATGAGGTTTTTCGTATTTACAACGCCGGAAAAGGCGAGTGGCGGTGGATCCATGCCGTAGCAAGCGGTGTTGAAGACCAAGGCGGGGAGGTAAAATATATAAACGGGATATTTCTCGATGTCACGGAACAGAAACGGGCCGAGACGGCGTTCCGAGATGGTGAGCAGCGCTTCCGGCAGCTGGTTGAAACCATGGGAGAGGGCCTGGCGGTTCAGGATGAAAAAGGGGATCTGACCTATGTCAACAAAAGCCTCTGTCAAATGCTCGGATATACTGAAATGGATCTCCTTGGTCAGCCGGCTATCGAGTTGTTTGAAAGAAGGCGTCGGCGGCGGCTCAGCAATCAGATGACCCGGCAGAACAGGGGCCAAAGCGGATCCTATGATATCAATATGATCCGAAAAAACGGACAATTTCTGCCGATGATGGTCTCCGCCCAGCCGGTCCTCGATTCCGTAGGGGGTTACAGGGGGTCGTTTGCCGTTTTAACCGATATCAGCAAACTGAAAGCGGCGGAGCTGACGTTAAAAAATAGAGAGCAGGAACTTGAGATCAAAACAAAAAATCTTGAAGAGGTCAACACAGCCCTCCGGGTTCTATTGAACCAGAGAAACGAGGACAAAGAGGAACTTGAAGAAAAGGTGCTTCACAATGTAAAAGAACTGGTGGTGCCTTATTTGGAAAAGCTCGAGGAGAGTCATCTGGATGGCAGGCAAGCCTCCTATATCGATATTCTCAAGTCAAATCTAAACGATATCGTATCACCGTTTTCCAGATCCTTATCCGCAAAATACATGAACCTGACCCCTTCGGAGATTCATATTGCCAATCTTTTGAAACAGGGCAAAACAACCAAAGAGATTGCCGATTTTTTGAATATTTCGACACGGACTGTGGAAACCCATCGGAAAAATATCCGAAAGAAACTTGGATTGCACAGCAGGAAGGCCAATCTGAGGACACATCTGTTGGCCATTCAATAATACGTAAATTATATACCCAAAAAATACCTAAAAAATCAGTCTTGATTTATTTTCAATAGATGGAGTATAAACAGATCACCAAGGCAATCATTGGACCAACAATAATTATGACGATTATTGATTTGGGGTGTGTAACGGGTAACCGTTGCAGGTGAATATCGGGATGAAGAAGTATAGTTCGAAAAATCATAGCCGATTTTTGTGCCTCCTTAATACCAATCACCTCCCCGTCTCCCTTGATTCCCGATAGCAAAATCGGCCACCCCATTTTTTTATCCGCCTGAGGCGGATAAACCCCCAGGGGCATTATATGCCCCGCCCCTGGGGCTTTTAACTCCATCTTTCTAAACCCTGTTTCCGCAAAAGCAATGTCATTGACCTGACACGAATTTTCTGAATATAGTGATCCACGCGCTTTTTGATTCCACCTTCCGTGGTGTCACCCCTTTCGAGAGGGCGAAAAAATATGAAAAACGACCGGTTGTCCGGTTGAAGAAAAGTGAATGGAGAACCTTTAAATGATGACATCCAAAGAACGGGTTTATGCTGCTTTAAACCATAAAACGCCGGATCGAATACCGACCGGAGAAAATGCTGTCGATTATGAATTGGCTGAACAAATTCTTGGCCACTCCACACTGTACAATTCAAGGTGGCGGGAGCGATGCGCACTGTGGGAAGGGCGCAGAGACGATATCGCAGCCGAATACGGTACCGCTCATGTGGAACTGGTGCGTGCGTTGGAGTGGGACTATGTCCGGGTGCCGGTCGTACCGGCCGCCGGACAGTACAGACAGCCGACAATGACGGGTCCCTATTCCTGGCTGGATGAAGAAGGCAACGAAATCGAATATTTCCCAGACACCGGAAATATCGCGACCTTTGTGGCCAAAGAAGATATGACCATAGGGGATCTTCCGGACCCGGACAAACCCTATGTTGTCGATTCGTCCGAGCTTGACGCCATCCGGTATGTGGTTTCCGAATTGGGCAATACGCATTTTATCATCGGCCGCTCGCCCGTTGACGGCACCTTTCCCTTTCAAAACACCGTGGGTATGGAGAATCTGCTGATCCGGATGATAACCGAACCAGAATTCGTGAAACGGGCCGTAGACGTGTACGTAAACCGTTCCATCGCCTATATCGACGCCATGTTCGATGCCGGATGCGATGCCGTTATGACCACCGATGACTATTCGGACAATCGAGGGCCGATCATGGGGCCGGAAAGATTCAAAAGCTTTATTCTGCCGGGCCTGGTCCGGCAGGCAGAGGCCGTTCATGCTCGCGGCGGGTATTTTGTTAAGCATACCGACGGCAATGTCTGGTCAATTCTAGATATGCTTGTGGACGCTGGCATCGATGGATGGCACGGAATTCAGCCGAGTATCGGGATGGATTTGAAACTATTGAAAGAACGGTACGGGGAAAAACTCTGTTTTTTCGGCGGTGTAAACTGTGAAACCCTGGTTGCGGGAACCCCCGGGCAGACCCGGACCGAAGTCAAATACGCAGCTGAGCATGCCGGTTTGGACGGCGGACTGGTGATCACCTGCGGCAATGTGCTGCAGCCCGGAACTTGTCTTGAAAACTATCTTGAAGCCAGACAGGCCGTACGGGACTATGGCGGCCACGATGTTTAGGCGCTTTAGTTCACTTTAGGCACTTTAAATTTATTCGAGTGTGCTGAAATAATAGAAAAATGGGTTAGTCAGGAGGAGGGAAGATGAAAATCGGTATTGTCGGAACCGGAGCAATGGGAAGCGTTTATGCGGGGCTTCTGGGTGATGCGGGAAATGAAGTATGGGCCATCGATCAATGGGCCGAGCATATCGAAGCCATCCGAAACAAAGGGCTTCGGCTTGAAGGGAAAAGCGGGGACCGTACCGTTAAAATAGGCGCCACGATGGATGCATCAGAAGTCGGCCCATGCGACCTTGTGATTATTTCCACAAAAGCCATGCATGTTGTTTCAGCCGCCGAATCGGCAAAGGCACTGATAAAACCCGACACCATCGTCCTTACGATTCAAAACGGTCTCGGCAGCGCTGAGAAAGTATCCGCCATTCTCGGTAAAGAACGGATGCTGCTGGGGGTTGTGGGTGGATTCGGGGCTTCGATCAAGGGTCCGGGTCATGCACATCACCACGGTATGGAGCTTGTGCGCCTGGGAGAACTTGAAGGGCCGATTACCCCTCGTCTCGATGCGATGGCTCAAACCTGGCGGGATGCAGGGTTTACCGTTAAAACTTTTGACGATATCGACCAGCTTGTGTGGGAAAAGCTGATCTGTAACGTCTGCTTCAGCGGGCCGTGTGCCTTGACCGAATGGACCATCGGCGAACTTATGGCCGACGAAAATGCGTGGCGTGTTGCATCCGGGTGCGCTGCAGAAGCATTCCATGTGGCAAAAGCCCGGGGCGTTTATCTGGATTTTGACGATCCGGTCGATTATGTTTTCAATTTCGGTTCCAAGATGCCAAATTCAAGACCCTCCATGCTCTTGGATCATATGGCCGGCAGGCCGAGTGAAATCGACGCCATCAACGGCGCCATCCCGCCCGAGGGTGAAAAGTACGGGGTGCTGACCCCTTTCAACGTCGTCGTTTCATCGCTGGTTCGCGCCAAAGAGAGGCGATTGGGGTTTTATAGATAACTCAACTTTCGGGATCCATATTGTCGGGAAATGAATAATTTGCTGTCCCTGTGCGAACTCGCCCTTAAGGATATCTATCATCAGCGCAGGCCAAAATGCTAAAATTCTGTCTCTCGATATCCGATGTTTGAGCCCGTTAACCATTCGTTCGGGAGCGCTGATGTAAGATGTCCTAAAGGGCTCAAACAGCGCACATCGCCATCAAATCATCCATCTCCCTACTATCGGGCGAAACCCGAAAGTTGAGTAGATAACCTGATTGAAGAAGTGCCTAAAGTTTGAAGTGCTTAAAATGCCTAAAGTTAAGGATGATAATCATTTTATGATAGACAGAATTCCACAATTTTAGCTCACTTTACACTTTAGTTCACTTCAAACTTATTAGGCTACTCGAAGCTTTACGACAAAAAAATCATAAGGTGTTGTTGTTTGGTTTCGGCTTGTCCGCCTCCGGAGGGGTTGTCCAGGTCAGGTGGGTCTACGGATTTTCCATGTGAAGCTGGATAAGAGATGCATCAAATCCCATCTTGAATTTGACCCCCAGCCCCCGGGGGGAGTTCCAGGCAACCTCTCCGATGATCATGATCGGCTCCTGATCTTGGGTGAGTTGGATTTTCATGGCCACATCCTTACCGACACCGATGGGAGCCACTGTGTTGAGAAACACCCCACCGTCGCTGATGTTTTTGATGATCGCCGTATGATTCTTATCCAGCATCGCAAAGCCGAGCGAAGTCGGGAATAATTTTCTTTTATATTTTCTCTTGTTGGCGGCCTTTCCGTTTTTGGACATGGCATTCATGGTAAAGTTCTCCGCAGTTTCCGTATCGTCTCCGAGACGGTCCGAATATCTTACAGATTCGCGACAGCTTCAGATAGTGTAGCGGTACAATTGGCCAAAGACAACAAAAAATCGTTCGGTTCAGGATAGAATAATTGAGTGATCCCTCTCTGCCAAGCTGGGGGATAGAGGGGTTTTTTCTGTTTGCAGCGCCTCTTTCACCAGTTGGCCCACCGTATACTCAACAAATTTTCCGTTCAGAAATATCTTTAACGCTGCGTTATCGCCGATAAGTTTTTGGAGTAAGGTTTTATTCGATATATTGGGTCCGGCAGCATAAACAGCCAACCCACGGATCGACGTATCGTGGGACTGAAGATACGGCGGCAAAAGGCCACATGCTTCCGTTAACAGATCCGGGTGGGCATGGATTAGCCGTCCGATCCCCCAAAGCACTCCCCGCTGAAGCATCGGATGCTCGATAAAACCGGGGCCCGGCCGGATGTACGAGACCAGGATGGAACCGTATTCCCGGGCAAGCTCCGGATTACGGGCCATTATTTCTCCCATGGTTTCGGGTACACCCCAGCCGATGCCGCCCGATTCATCGTTAAGATACCAGATCAGCCTCCGCATGATTATCCGCGCCGATTCCATATCCTTTTTTTGAAGGGCTGAAACGATTTCACCGATGGCCATGACCGATCGCCATTTCACGGTTTCATCGGTGGCGCAAAGGAAAGAGATCAAGGGGCTGATCACACGCTTGGGTGGCAGATTCCGAATCGCTTTCAGACCGGCATTAAAGTCCTTTTCCTTCAGCCGCTTTAAAAGTTCTATTTTCCGGAGACGGAGGTTCATTTTTTCCGGGGCAGACAGCAAGTCTTTAAATATTCAATTACAATTTATCCGGATTGGGTGTCTTCCCAGGAGATGCAGTCGGCCGGACAGTTTCGAATGGCAGTTTCGACATCCGGTTCCGGATACGAGGGCAGTTCCGCCACTTCCACAAAACCTGCGTCATTCAGCTGAAATACCTGCGGGCACACATCTTCGCACACACCGCACAGGTTACATTCGCTCAGATCGACAACCGGTATCTTCATGATTTAATGGACTGGGCGATTGTCTTGCCGAAGTCATAACATGATTCGAGCCCCTTCTGATCAGGAATGAATTGAATTTTTGTATCCGGTTCCAGAACCTGAAATTTCATTTCATCAAGTTCGGATTTTATCAGTTTTACGGCTTCCCCGCTCCATCCGTAGGAACCGAAGGCCGCTGCAATTTTATTTTTTGGTTTCAGACCTTTCATATAGGTCAAGAAATCCGAAACGGTGGGAAACAGCCCGTTGTTTAGCGTCGGAGAACCGATAACGATGCCGGTTGCATCCAATACCTCCGTCATGATGTCGCTGCGATGCCATCTTCGAAGATTCATCGGGCGAACGGTAATCCCCTCCGAATTCAGGCCGGATGCAATGGCATCGGCCATCCGTTCGGTGCTGTGCCACATGGTGTCGTAGATGACCACCGCTTTTAGATTCGATTCCTGTCTGCTCCATTGAAGATACGCATCGATAATTTTACCAGGATTTTCTCTCCAGATAATGCCGTGATCCGGGCAGATCATTTTTATATCGAGACCCAGTGCCGACACTTTTTCATGCAACTTAAGAATAAGGGGAGAGACAGGGAGCAGAATGTTTGCAAAGTACTTTTTAGCATGGTTCATGATTCTGTCGTCGATTCTGTCGTCGAACTTTTCAAAGCCGGCGTAATGCTGCCCAAAAGCGTCGCTGGCAAAGAGGATCTTGTCTTCATTCAGGTATGAAAACATACTGTCCGGCCAGTGCAGCATCCTGGTTTCAAGGAATGTCAATGTCCGTTTTCCCAGGCTCAGGGTATCGCCTTCGTTAACGGCGCGTAAATCAAATTTGGATCCGAAGTGACGGGGCAGGTTTTTGAAACCCATCTTTGAGCAGTAAATCGGTTTGTCTTCGCCGATCCGTGCCATAACCTGTGACAGTGAGCCCGAGTGATCCATCTCGGTGTGATTGCTGATGACCAAATCGATATTTTTCGGATCGATCACCTCTGAGATATTATCGAGCAATTGGTCTGAAAATTCATGCTTTACCGTATCGATTAAAGCGATTTTTTCATCCACAACCAGAAATGCGTTGTAGCTGGTGCCGAGCCAGGTGGAGTACCCGTGGAAATCTCTAATATTCCAATCGTTTACGCCAACATCATAAATACTTTCTGCAATCTCTACCGGTTTCATTGTTCGTATCCTCACAATATAAAAAAAGTTTCCAGACAAAAAGAATGCCCTTTCGGGTCGAAGACCATACGACACACAAAAAAGGGCATTTTATTGAAAACAGAACGGGTAAAGGCCTTCTAAGCTTTAGGACTCTTTTTCAAAATCATCCTTTGAAGCACCGCAAACGGGGCATTCCCAGTCATCGGGCACGTCTTCCCATTTTGTACCGGCGGCGACATCATTATCAGGATCCCCCTGCTCAGGGTCATAAACCCAACCGCAAACTGTACACACGTACCTATCCATTGTCAGTCCTCCTTTTCGGTGTTGGTTGTGTTTTTTGCGTTAGATGATCGAATCTGTTCGGTTACATGTTTTTCAATGACATCGCGCAGTTCACGCATAAAGTCAATCGATTTTCCTGATGGATCCGATAATTTCCAGTGCTCGAGAGATGCATTTGAAAGATCCAGCGGCATATCCGCCGGCCCCAGAAAAATGATCCGATCCGGTCGGCCTTCTTCAACAGCCTGGGCAAAGGTTTGGGGGGTGCGAAAGGCCATGTCGATCCCCCTTTCGCCCATTACGGCTTCCATCGTCTTATCGATTCGATCCGCCGGCGCGATGCCTGCGCTTTCCGCGTCATAGGTATCGCCGAAAAAATACCGGGTATAAGCCGCCGCCATCTGGCTTAATGCGGCGTTTTTTCGGGATACGAAAAGAATTTTTTTCCGGTTCAGCCAGGGTTTCATCAGCCCGGTTACAGCAGACTTTACATCCTGGCGAACGGTGGGGTGGCCTTCCAGATCACCGGCAGCTTCTATATCCCGGTAGGTGAGGCTGCCTTCGAACTCGGCATCGATGGCATCGAAAAAATACGATGCTGTCAGCTTTAGACCTTCAAACAGATTTGCCCCCCGGGTCGCTCCCACCGAAAGCAGAAACCCTTTTCGGGTTTTGTATCCCGGGTCTTTGAGTTTTAGCCTGTATTTTCTGGCCCACAGAGTCTGGCTGCGGTCGATGAGGGCCTTGAGCTGGGCGGTGAAGTTGTAAAAAAAGACGGGTGATGCGGCAACGACAACATCCGCCTTCCGGAGCAGGGGATATATCTCATGCTTCATGTCGTCTTTTATGGGGCAGAAGCCCTTTTTTTCGCATACGATATACTCTTTGCAGGGTTGGATGTTTTTTTTGTCCACATGAACGGTAATGCTCCTGGCTCCCTGCTTTTCCGCTTCCCTTAAAAACAAGGAGAGTAGAAACTGGGTGTTTCCTTTCAGCCGGGGGCTTCCCTGCAGACCGAGAAATAACATCAGTTCGATTTTCCTATCCGGAGTGACACGCCTTGCACCGCGTCGGACCTGCTTTTGAACCGGCTTTCTTCATTTTCCGGTGGCAGGTCTGGCACTGTTTCATGAGTTGTTTCTTTTTGAGTTTACCCTCACTTTTCAGCCTGTCGATGACGCCCTGATCCTGGGGAAAGAGTTGATGACATATTTTGCAGTCATTAAGTGTGGTCTGGTGAACTGCATGGGGAAATGGAACCTTTCCATTTTTTCCACCATTGAGTACCATTTTTTCTGCGCCTTTGTTCACCGCAGCAAATGCAATCGAAAAAACGACGACACCGAAAACGATCAAGCCCATCCACGTCCGTTTCACATGAAGATCCTTTTGTGCCTGTCTGTTCGTGCTGCACGCAGACAGGGCATAATATTTTTCAATGCAACAATAGCCTGCTCAAATAAATTTAAAGTGCCTAAAGTTTGAAGTGCCTAAAATTAAGGTATTCTATCAATATATAATGACCGCGCTGTCGGTGTCCCTCAATTTTAGCTCACTTTCGCTCACTTCACATTTCAAACTTATTCGAGCGGCCCGAAACTTTGCGACAAAGAAATCATAGAGTGTTCCTGATTGGTTCCGGCTTATCCGGGTTAGGGGGTAACAGATCCTGCCTCGCCCGACAACGTGCATTCCGAAAAGTCGATGGGTTTCCCGCAATCTTTGCAGATGTGTGGTTTTTCGAATTCATCTGAAAATATTTCTTTTTCTTTACCGCATTCAGGGCATTTGCAGGTAAAAGATTTCAGATTTTTAAATGATGCATATCCGGGGCAGTGTTGGGGTGTCGACATGATATCCTCCTGTACCGTCAATTGCTGATTTTTCCTGCAATTTCACGGCCGTAATTTTGAGCCATCTGAATACCGCCGCCCATTGCGCTGGCTTTCAGTCGAAGGGGTTGAGCGGCCATATCCAATTTGAAAATATTTTTCATGGTGTCGTAGATCCGGTCCGGTGCTTCTCCGCTCCATCCGAATGCGCCGAACGCGCCACCGATTTTTCCTTCTAGATCAGCTTGCTCAGCCAGAAAGAGAAGCGTTTTCATGGACTGCATCATATCACCGTGGTAGGTGGCCGAGCCGAGCACCAGGGCATCATACCCTTCAAGATCACTCTGCTGTTTAATGGATTTTATATCTTTTACTTCGGCCTCTGCTCCCGCCATCCGGAGACCTTCGGCGATCAGTTCCCCGATCTTCCGGGTTTCTCCGGTACGCGTCGCACAGACGACCAGCGCTTTAGGCATTTTATCTTGTCTCCGTTTCCGGTTTTCCAAACCTGGTTGATAAAACAGTTAACCGATCCGCTGGTCGACGCCTTCGGCAGAACAGTCCGGCGTGTAGCAGCTGTTGTCGATGAATTCACATTTTTCCTTGCATGACGGGCATTGTTCCGGAGGTGTTTCCTTGTCGAGCGTATACCCGCATATGCTGCATTTCCAACTGGCCATTGTGGCACCTCCCGCTTATGACTGGGGTTTTTGAAGGGTCGAGAAAAATCCCCGGGACTCCTTCTGGAATCTCGGGGAGGAGCGGCTGCTTGGCCTTATGCTTTCCAGAGTCCGTGAAGATTGCAGTATTCCCTGGCGGAAATCTCTTGTGCGTCGATACTGAATGTGGCCTCCGGGGTGTCTCCCGGGTTTAAAAACTGTCGATAGGCCTTACCGTCTGCGATAATTTCAATCCACCCGATATAGTGTTTTTCTTCCATGGGGTGGGCGACGCTGCCGACCGAAACCTTTACACCGCCGGCGACTTTTTCAATGACCGGAACATGCTTCTCTTTTGCGGCATCCACCGTATTTTCAGCCATCAATTTCATTGCTTCACCGCAGCAGACCAGCTCACCGCCGCCGCCGTGCAAAACTTCGACAATGTTTCCACAAGCCTCACACTTGTATACCTCAAATCGTTCAGCCATTTTCCGCTCCTTTCATTGTATTGAAATTGAAAAGTTATTGCTCTCCTGTCCGATCCAAAAAGATCAGAACCATATTCGGAAGATTCTAACATATCCGACAGCCGATGCCAAGAAAATGATGCGTCTGCATACCGGCTGCCGTGATGTTGACGATATCGTTTTGGTTGTTATTTTAATAGTAACTATTATTACACAGTATGCAACCACACCCGAAGAGGTAGAAATATGATGACCCTTAGCGATATCCGCAGCAACAAAGTTTTGTTAAATGCCATTGACTGGGAAATGACGCCAGAGGAAGCTGTGAGGCTCTATCTTGAATGGGGCAACAACTGGGCCGGTGGGAACTATGTCATTCGCTCGAAGGATGATGTGACCCACTACTTCATCGTCTATACGTGGGAGCTGCCTCCCAAGGTTTACCTGATTCGCAGAAATTCCGATATTGCCGAGGAGTTGGCCGAAATCGATATGCCCGAACCCCTCAGTCGGGTGTTTTTGGATTCGATTGGCCACAATAAAGGGGTATATGCCATTGAGGGGGAGGTCAAAGACTGGATTATGGGTGAGCTGAATGTGTCGTAGTAAAAAAAAAGAATCCAGCACAGGCTGGATTCTTTTTTGCAGCACGATAAAAACAACTTGGTAAAAAACAGCTGGCCGGTGAACGGTAACCGCTGAGAGCTACATATTAAACACGATCTTTCCTGTCTTTCCGGATTCAGCCAGTTGAAGTGCGGCGTCATAATCCTCCAGACCGAATTCATGGGTAACGATCGGGTCGATATCCATTTTTCCGGACAGCAGCATGGCCTGGGCGCTCCACCAGGTATCCCACATGGTGCGTCCGGTGACTCCGTAAACGTTGGCTTCTTTGTAAATAATATCTCCGGTTAAATCGATTTCCACCGGGCCTGAAAAAAGTCCGACAAATACCAGGTCACCGCCTCTTCTGAGCACCCGGGTTGCACTGGGCACCGCCGCCGGGCTACCGGTAAGCTCGACCACGATATCGGCCCCAAAGCCTTTGGTGAAGGTTTCTACCGCTTCGACAACATCTGTCTCTTTGGCATTGAGCACCACATCGGCTCCCATCTTTTTTGCCAATTCCAGCCGTTCATCAGTGATATCCACCGCCACCACACTTTCGGCCCCGCTTTGCTTCGCCACCATCTGGGCATAAATTCCGATAGGCCCGCATCCGAATACGACGACCTTTTTTCCTGCCGGTTGTGTCTTGGCCAGGGCATGGACACCGATTCCGAACGGTTCCATGGTGGCGCCGATTTTATAAGAAATCGATGAATCCAGTTTCCAGGCGCAGACCTCCGGCAATACCGTAAAGTCTGAAAATGCACCGTCCACGTGCACACCTAAAATCTTCATATCCTTGCAGATATGCTGAAGTCCGGTGGTGCATTGAAAACAGTGGCCGCAGGGTACATGAGTCTCTGCAGCAACCCGGTCGCCCGCTTTGAAGTTGCGCACATTTTTCCCCACCTCCACCACGTCACCTGCGTATTCATGCCCGAATATCATGGGGAGATTGAGCCGCGATGCAGCAAAGTCGTTCCATTGGTAGATATGAATATCGGTCCCGCAGATGGCCGCCGCCTTTACCTGAACCAAAAGATCGTTATCGCCGATGGAAGGTGTCGGGGTGTCGATTAGGCTGGCACCCCTTTCCGGTTTGTCTTTAAACAACGCTTTCATATTCGTTTCTCCCTTTTCATGTTAACAGATTCCGTTTCATGGTGACCGCGCCAAAAGCGCGTTCCTTATTTTAGCTCACTTTAGGGGCAGGGCATTTTTTAAACCCGGGGCGATAGCGGTTTTCGAGCAGATCGGGCAGACACCCAAAAATTCGAATCGGTGACCGACGATCTTATAGTCGGTGGCGGAATGTATCGCTTTTTTCGAATTTATAAGCGGCGCCACGGGTGAATCGACCACCCGATCGCAGCCCACGCACCGGATATGGTAATGGGTTTCGGGGTTTCCATCAAATCGTTTTAATGTACCCCCCGTTTCTATCTTTTGAATCTCTTTCAGTTCACATAGAATCTCCAGGTTTCGATAGACCGTACCAAGACTGATCCGGGGAAGGCGCCGACGCACCATTTCATATATGGCGTCAGCGCTGGGGTGGGTGCTTACATTTCGGAGCTCTTCAAGGATAATGCTGCGTTGACGCGTCATCCGAAAGTTCTGTTGTTTCTGCAAAACCTGGTCTCTCCTTATTGGGTGTAATTATCGGTTGTCAATGGGTACGTAACTGCACTCTTCCGGACCGCAATAATCCCCGATATAATTTGAGTCCGGTCGATACAGCACGGGCTCGGGTGCGGCCCCTGCAAACTGTTCTTCAGTTACGTGGGCGACCCAGCCGGCGATCCTGGCGATTGCAAAAACCGGTGTGAAAAGATCTGTGGGAATCTTCATATAGTGATAGACCGATGCACTCCAGAAATCGACGTTTACATAAATATCTCTATTTTTTCGTTTTTTAAAGATCTCCTTGCCCTGTTTTTCCACCGCACGGGTGATTTCGTACCATTCGGTTTCACCGCTCCGTCTGCCCAGCGTTTCGGACATGGGGGCAAGAACCGCCGCACGGGGATCGTCTCCCTTGTATACGGCATGACCGAGTCCGAAAATAACACGGCCCTCGTCAAACTCTCTGTTTATATAACCGGCAACTGCATCGACGGATCCGATGGTTTTCAGCATCTGCATGACCCGTGTGTTTGCACCGCCGTGAAGCTCCCCGGACAGAGATCCCACCGCTGCGGCAATAGCCGAATAAATGTGAGCCCTTGTGGAAGCGACCTGCCGTGCAGAGAAGGTCGATGCATTAAAGGAGTGCTCGGCATGGAGGACGAGACAGATATCAAAAAACCGGGCGGTTTCCGTATCGGGCAATTCACCGGTGAGCATATACAGAAAATTGGCCGCATGGCCCAGGTCCGGAGACGGCGCCACGGGTTCCCGATTTTCCCGGATACGATGCCAGGCCGCGACAACGGTGGGTATTTTTGCAATGAGTCGAATACCCATCTTATTGGATGCGTCGGCAGAATATGTTCGGATGTCAGGATCATGGTGTGCCAGCATGGGCACCGATGCCTGAAGTATATCCATGGGCTGTGCATCTGCAGGCCTTGTCTTGAGTGCTTCGATCATAGCTGGCGGGATATCACGTTCAACAGCCAGTTGGGTGTTAAAGGCGTTTAGTTGTTTCGTGTCGGGGAGTTTTTCGTACAACAAAAGGTAGACGACCTCTTCGAAAGTGGCATCTTTGGCCAGTTCCGAGGCCAGGTAACCCCGGTATATCAATTTTTCAGCAGCTTTGTCGACGTGGCTGATCCGGGACGTTGCCACCGTAAATCCACGGAGGCCGGTGTTGAGTATCGGACGGCATTCTTCCATTATGTCACCTCTTCTTCCTCATGGGGCGTTGTTGCATGATTATAGCCAAAAACAGGTGCCGGGGAAACATCCCCAACAAGTTTAAGGAAATTACATGAATTCTGACGATAAAAATGTCAAGAAAGAAATCTGCTTCAGCACTTTGGGTTTATCCATTTCCCAAATTCCATGGGCGGCTCCGGTTGAATGCTGCGGGCAAATTTCAAACGGCCGCTGCCTCGCCGCATCCAGACCGTCCCATAGACGTATTATAATGCATTATATCAGGTTGAAAACACAATTTAAAGATGATAGATTGCAAAGCCTTAACCTTGACGGCATAAGGCTGCAAACTTCATTGAGCCGGCCCTCTTGCGGACAGACACGACGATACAATGGTTGCGCTTTCCTGCGTCAACGTCAAAAGAATGCATTGAATACCGGATTCCATTATGATTTCTGTTAAGGTTAAAAAGGGTTACCCGTTAAAGCTGGCCGGCCCCCCTGTAAATGATCTTGCCGTACTGGAGAAACCTGTCCGTATTGCGGTTCTTCCTGAAAGAATCCCTTTTGTTAAACCGCGGCTGAAAGTTCAAATCGGAGATACCGTCAAACGGGGCACTTTGCTGTTCGAGGACAAGCGAAATCCGGATATCCGCTTCCTGTCTCCCGGCGGCGGGAAAATCAGGGATATCGCCCTCGGTCCCCGGCGGGTGATTCGGGAAATCGTCATCGAACTGGACGCGTCGGAATCTTCCTGCGTTTTTTCATCCATAACCGAAGGGGATCTGGATGGTATCGATCGTCTACAGTTGGTGCGGATGATAGTCGACGGGGGGATGTGGGCCTTTTTGCGTTCGCTCCCCTTCCGGGACATCCCGAACCCGAATGTCGAGCCACCCGGAATTGTCGTTACCGTTGGAAATCTTGAGCCGTTCCACCCCCTGCCTGAAGTCTATCTACAGGAGAACAGCGCGCTTTTTCGATACGGGATAAAGGTTTTAAATCGGCTTTCAAACGGTTGTGTCACTGTTGCCGCAGCCGCTGACAATCGATATGCCCGTTCGAAATTAACCGATTTGATCACACAGACCTATGACGGCCCCTATCCTGCACACGACCCGGGTGTTCTCGTTTATCATACTAAATCTTCTGTAGACGAAAATCGCACCTGGTACATAGACGCACAGGATCTTTTGCTGCTGGCCGAACTGCTTGAAACCGGGATCTATCCCACCGAAAGAACGGTTGTGGTGGCAGGAAGCCTTGTCAATGAGAGACAACACGTAAAGACACGTATCGGTGTTCCCCTGAATCATCTGATCAGGGGAGGCATCAGCCCGGGTGCTGCCCGGTTTATTGCGGGTGGCGTTTTTACCGGTTATCACGCAGCCCAAGACAGCTACCTCGGAATCTTTGAAACTTCTCTAACGGTTATTCCGGAGGGTTCGGAACGCGAACTGCTCCCCCTTTTTCGGCCGGGTTATCGGAAATCGAGTTATTCCCGGGCCTATCTCTCCGCTCTGAACCCGGGCACCTTTGAGATGAACTGCAACCGTCACGGCGGGCGGCGGGCGTGTATCGCCTGCAATCATTGCACAGCGGTATGCCCGGTGGATATTTTACCGCAGTTGACCTACAAAAACATATTGGCTGAGGAAGTAGAAACGGCACTCGCCCACGGGTTGCTCGATTGTGTTGAATGCGGCCTTTGTACCTATGTCTGCCCGTCTAAAATTGAACTCTGCAATATTCTTAAGAGCGCAAAGGCGGCATACTACAAAGAGCAGGCTTGATGGTGAATTCGGATGAATAGACTGAGACGTTTTTTTGGTACACAACGGAAATATTTTGAACCGGGCGGCCGGTTTGAAAAACTCTACCCTTTCTACGAATCCATCGAGACTATTTTCCTTGAACCGGCCGAGGTGACGGAAACAGGCCCCTTTGTAAGAGACAGCCTGGATGTCAAACGGTACATGATGCTGGTCATTGTTGCGTTGCTTCCGCATCTTTTATTCGGGATATACAATGCCGGCTATCAATCACATTTTGCCTCAGGACGGGCCCTTGCCTTTTTCCCGGTGGTTGCAAAGGGACTCTGGATCGTCCTCCCACTGGTCATCGTCTCTTATGTGGTGGGGTTTTTCTGGGAAATTCTATTTGCCGTTGTCAGAAAGCATGAGATCAGCGAGGGGCTCTTTGTATCGGCCATGCTTTTTCCGCTCACCCTGCCGCCGACAGTTCCTCTGTGGCAGGCGGCTGTGGGTATTTCATTCGGTATTGTCGTGGGAAAAGAGATTTTCGGAGGGACCGGGCGAAACTTCCTCAACCCGGCCTTAACCGGCAGGGTCTTTCTATACTTTGCCTATCCGGCCCAAAATTCCGGTGATGTCTGGACCGTTGTCAACAGCGGCAAAACCGCTCTGGTAGATACTGTATCCGGCGCCACACCCCTTGCGATATCGGCTGCAACAGAGTCAGGCAGTGTTCAGCAGGCGCTTGCGGAAAAGGGGTTTTCATTTTCAAAGCTTTTTCTCGGCCTTTATCCGGACAGTATCGGGGCCTCTTCAACGTTGCTGTGCCTTGTCGGAGCCCTGTTTTTGGTCGTACTGGGAATCGCCAGTTATCGGATTATTCTGGGTGGTATTCTTGGGGTTCTCACCATGGGATTCTTCCTTAACATGGTTGCCTCGGACATTTCCATGCCGTATCTTCTGCTAAACCCTTTTTATCACCTCCTGATGGGAGGAACCGCTTTCGGTATTGCATACATGACCACCGACCCCGTGTCTGCACCGGATATGAATCCGGCAAAATGGATTTACGGGTTCGCAATAGGGACCCTGACCGTGTTGATCCGTGTCTTTAATCCGGCATTTCCGGAAGGCATCATGCTCAGTATTTTGTTTATGAACATCTTTGCCCCCCTGCTGGATCATCTGGTTGTCAGGGTTCGACTGAGCCGGCGGGTGCCCAATGTCTGAGCGTCTTAAAACCATTCTGTTCGCTGTGATACTGTGCAGCGTGATCAGCCTTCTGCTTACGGCTGCATCCACCGGACTGCAGCGGTATCAGGAAAAAAACATTGTCCTGGACAGGCAGAAAAATATTCTCAAATCGGTTGGACTTGTTGAAGCGGAACAGAAATATTCTGCCGATGCCATTGAAAAACTTTACGGCGAGAGCATTCATGCCCTCTGGGCGGATCTGTCCGGACAAATTATTGAAAAACCGGTCAGCGGTCGGCAGGATCTTCCGATCTATATTTATAAAAAAGACGATGTCATAAAGGCATACATCGTTCCGATCAACAGCCGCGGGCTCTGGGGGAGGATAATGGGGTACCTTGCCATCCAGGATGACGGCTCCACCATTTCCGGATTTACCGTCTATAAGCATTCCGAAACACCCGGCCTCGGCGGAGAGATCGAGAAACAATGGTTTCAGAAAAATTTTATCGGGAAAAAGATAGTCGACCAGGCAGGAGATTTTGTTTCTGTTTCAGTGGCAAGGGGGAAGGTTGCCGATAGAATCCCAAAAGATCTGCAGCGAAATTACGTTGACGGAATCAGCGGCGCGACCCTGACCGGAAAATATCTTACTGCCGGGGTAAAGGAGATCTTGAAAAATTATGAACCGGTTTCAATCCGGTTCCGGAAATAGAAGGCTGGGAAAAAACCGGAGAAGGGCTGATTGCGATTTTCGATTCGCTCATCTAATGGCCTGGCCGCAATATTAGGAAACAGAATGTCTATGATAAGCGAATACTGAACAGCAGGGTAAAGCGTTTTTTGAACATCGAACGCCGAACATTGAATGATGTAATCGCTTCGTTCCGGCAGCTTATAAATTGGCAGAATACCTTATTCAAAATTCAACGTTGGATGTTCGACGTTCAGGTCTTATGGCTTATGTTACGTCCTTGATATTGTATTGTAATCTGAATGAATCGTGATCGACAGGAAGGATCCATGGAGCCGACATTGACAAAACCGTTTGCGGCGATTCGACGAAGCCGGGCCTATAAAATGATTCGCGATGCATTCTGGGAGGCGAATCCGGTATCGAAACAGATCCTGGGTATCTGCTCCGCACTGGCGGTAACCGTGCAGCTTAAGACCGCCTTGGTGATGAGTGTGGCCCTGACCCTTGTGGTGGCCTTTTCCTGCCTGGTGATTTCGAGTATCCGGAGCCTGATTCCCAGAAATATCCGCATCATTGTCGAAATCAGTATCATCGCAACCCTGGTGATCCTTGCAGACGAGGTGCTGAAAGCCTTTTTCTATGATATCAGCAAACAACTGTCGGTTTTTGTCGGTCTGATCATAACCAACTGCATTGTGCTCGGAAGAACCGAAGGGTTTGCCCTGGCCAACCCTCCGCTGCCGTCTTTTCTGGATGGACTGGCCAATGGGATCGGGTACAGTTCCATACTTATCGGCGTTGCATTTGTCAGAGAGTTGCTGGGGGCCGGAAAACTGTTTGGCTTTAGCGTGATTCCGGTCGCCTTTTATCAGGCAGGGTATGAAAATATGGGATTGATGCTCCTGGCCCCGGGTGCCTTTATCGTAATCGGGCTCTTTGTCTGGCTCCAGCATACCCTCCTAAAAAAACGGATCATACGATAATGGAAAATCTGATCAGTATCGGAATAAACTCCGTGTTTGTGGGAAATATTCTTCTCGCCTATTTTTTGGGGATGTGTTCATTTCTTGCCATTTCAAAGAATATCAAGACCGCATCAGGCCTCGGGCTTGCGGTGATCTTTGTGCTTGCCATTACAACTCCGGTAAACTGGCTGATCTATCATTTTCTTCTGGCGCCTGGAGCAATGGCCTGGGCAGGGCTGCCGGCGGTCAATTTAAGTTTCCTCAAACTGGTATTGTTTATCGCCGTCATTGCAGCCATGGTACAGGCACTTGAGATGATCATCGATCGATATTCTCCTGGCCTGTATGCAGCCCTCGGTGTTTTTCTGCCCCTGATTACCGTCAACTGCGCCATTCTTGGCACCTCTCTTTTTATGATCGAGCGGGATTACCGGTTTTCAGAAGCGGTTGTGTTCGGTATCGGTTCCGGAATCGGATGGTGTCTGGCCATTGTCGCCATGGCCGCCATCCAGCAGAAACTGCGGTATGCAGACATTCCAGAGGGACTTCAGGGGTTTGGCATCAACATGATTACCACGGGATTGATGGCGATCGGTTTCATGCTGTTTGCCGGGATTTCCATTTGATTGACCGTTTATTGCGATTTGGAAAACCAGGTCCTCTGGGACCGTCGAAGATCCCGCTGTGCGGGGGGCAGAGATCATTGGCTCTGCCTATGAATCGTTGCAAGAGTTTGAAGTGAACTAAAGTTTTAAATGAGCTAAAGTTAAGGAATTCTGTCAGTTATATAAAATCAGCGGAGCAAAGCGACTCCATAACTTTAGGCACTTTAGCTCACTTTAGGCACTTGTAACTTGTCGGGCTTTCAGGATGAAGCCCCTTTCAGGGGCAAATCATAGCCTGACCCTTTGGGCTTAGATTTTTACCCTTATGCTGTACCTTGTACGAACGAAAAGCCCATAAGCGTCATCCGCTACTTTACGAATAGGATGTGTCGATGATCAGTATTTACATTGTCAGCCTCAGTGTATTCTTGTCCGTAGTGCTTTTGCTGGTTTTTGCGCTGCTGGTGGTGGAGGCGGCGGTTGTTCAGAAAGGGGACCGCAAAATCATCATCAATGAGGATTTGGACAAAAGTATTCTTACCGCCTCAGGGGTGACGCTCCTGTCGGCGCTTTCTGCAAATAATGTCTATCTCCCTTCGGCATGCGGCGGCAAAGGCTCCTGTGCCATGTGCAAGTGCAACATCGATCAGGGCGGCCGAAACATTCTGCCCACCGAACTGGTACATCTGAACCGGACGGAAAAGCTTGAAAACGTCCGCCTGTCGTGTCAGGTAAAGGTCAAGGAAGATATGCAGATTCGCATCCCGCCGGAGATTTTTTCCATCAAAAAGTATCAGGCCTCGGTGGTCTCAAACGAGAATGTGGCCACATTTATCAAGGAACTGGTGCTGAGGCTTGAACCGGGGGAAAAGATCGATTTTGAGGCCGGTCAGTATATCCAGATCGATATACCCGAATACGAGCTCGATTACGATAAAATCGAGATCCAGGCCCGCTACCGGTCTTCCTGGGATCGGTTCGGTCTTTGGGGGCTGCATGCTAAAACCGAAGAACCGGTCTATCGTGCCTATTCAATGGCAAATACCCCGGCAGAGGATGTGTTGCGATTTACCATCCGTATTGCGACACCGCCGCCGGGATCCGATGTGATGCCGGGGATCGCCTCATCCTTTATTTTCGGCTTAAAACCGGAAGACCCGCTGATCCTCAGCGGCCCCTATGGTGATTTTCTGGTAAAGGATACGGATCGTGAGATCTGCTTTATCGGAGGCGGCGCCGGCATGGCACCCATGAGGAGTCATATCTTCTCCCAACTGCTCCTGAAAAAAACCCCGCGGCGCCTTACCTTCTGGTACGGCGCCCGATCGAAACAGGAAATGTTCTATGAGGAGGAATTTGAGGAACTGGATCGCCGGTTTGAAAACTTCTCATACAATGTCGCGCTTTCCGAACCCCAAACCGAGGATCGGTGGGAGGGGCCTGTGGGGTTTATCCACCAGGTTGCCCACGATCATTACTTGAGCCGGCATCCGGATCCGACGGAAATAGAATATTACCTCTGCGGTCCCCCCATGATGATCGATGCGGTAAAATGGATGCTGGACGGTCTCGGAGTGGAGCCGGAGATGATCGCCTTTGATGACTTCGGTTAAAACTTGATTTTTTCTGGCGGTCTGCGTTCCGGAACATAATCGTGCGGAATGCGCGCTTCATTCCACTCTTTAGACACGTAAAGATTGCAATAGCAGCTGCCGAATTCTTCGATATCCGGAACGCTGTAGACACACGGGCAGATGATATCCCGGTCGTTGTCCCGATCCCCCGATACCAGCCTGCAGGGGCATCCCATGTAGCCGTAGCGATCTTTATTAACAAGAAGGGCTTCAAAAAGTTCCAGAGTCCGTTCTTTGTCTTTGTTAAAAAAGTATCCTTTGGGCTCCTGTACTTTTTTCATTCTTTCATAAAGCTCTTTTGCATCCATTAGATACCCAGGGCCTCCTTTATCTCTTTTTCCTTAAAACCGACAATCACCTTCTCTCCGATGATGATGGTGGGGAAAGAACATCTGGGGTTGAATTTTTTTACATCCTCTATGATCGCTCGCCGTTCGTCCCCCTCCAGTTGATCCACATCGACAAAATCATACTTGATGGTGCATTCACCCAAGAATTTTTTTGCCTCTTTACAGTGGCTGCATGTGCTCAAGGAATAGATTGTCACCGGGCCGTTTCCATCGTGTTTGTCTGTACCCGCCATATGTCGTATATCCTTTCGTTAACGATTACCTGCTGGTTTCAAATAGTTCCGGAAACATAATACATGATCTGTGCATATTCAAGCCGGCGCCCAGTCGATCAGCAATTCTCGGTGAAAAAAAAATACGTATTGAGTCCGCCGAATAACCGGATTTTAAACCGCTCAAAACTCGTGCAAAAGCGAGCATAAAACCGGACATGGCCCGGGCTTTGAAAAGGACTCGGGTATGATCCTCCTTTTTTAAGGTTTCGACAAAAGCCTTTACAGTGTCCGGTTCAATGCGCGCTAATGCACTCAGACAGTTGACCGATTGAAAATTCGGCCATCCGGCTACTTGTGGCGATTCACCGAAAATTGCTGCCAGTCGATTCAGCATCATGAACACCGGACGGAGACCCGAGACTCAGGCCGCGATGGCGCCGCCTCAGGTGAACCCGGTACCGGCCGTGCATGTATAGCAGTGGGTATCGGCCGAGATGGGGCTTCCCGGTTCCGGAGGGTGTTCCAGCTCTGATATGTGAATTTTCCGGTTGCCCAGGCAATGGCCGGAGGCTTGATTAAAATCACAATCGAACAGGTAGCCGTCCCAGGATACAGAAATCTGCGTTCTGCACATCAGCCCTTCGATGGTGCACGGATTAAAGGCTGTGACAAGTTTGTCCATATATTTTTGAAAATTATCAGATTGGTGCAGCCAGCTCCTGAATCGGCCCAGGGGAACATTGGCGAAGCTGAAGACCCGATTGAAGGTAATACCCCATTTCTGTTCCAGTATTTTCCGGAATCTTTTCTCCAACTGCTCCTGGGGCGGCGGCAGGAAAGCGCCTGCCGGGTTTACAACCAAATCCAGGTCGAGACCGCTTCCGCTTCTACCGTACCCCACGGAATTTAGCTGTCTGAGGGCATCGATGCTGACATTGAAACAGTTTTCTCCCCTGATGGATTCGGTTTGTGCCCTGTTAAGCGAGGGAAAGGATGCAACGATAGCCACCCTGTTGGCCTTTAGATGATTTATTAGGGGCGCGCCTTTCTCGTAAAGGGCGGTCAGGTTCGATCGTAAGGTTATTTTAGGGGCGAGGGGAGAGAGCCTGGAGATAAGTTCTTCTATACCCGGATGCATTTCAGGTGCGCCGCCGGTGATATCGATCATTTCGAATTCGGTACGTCCGGCAAATTCCGATACCTGCCGTATGGTCTCCGGTTGCATCATTTCATTGCGTGCGGGACCTGCCTCAAGATGGCAGTGCCGACATGCCTGGTTGCACAAAAAACCAATGTTTAGCTGAAGGACCGTGGTCTTTGCCCGAACCAGTGATAAACCGTGGGCTGCCAGTGTGTGGGCAAACGGCGGAATCGGCTCAATCGGCGTGTCCGGTCTTTTTTGGGGCTCTGGTGTGGCCATCCTGGGTACCAACATGGATCGGGTCCTTGGGTTAATGGTTACATGGATAGTTCGGCCGCCTTATTTTGCATCTGAAGTCCGTGTACAAGAGAGGCGCCCCCGCGAATGGCAACTGCGACATGAACCGCTTCGGTCATTTCTCCGAGATGAGATCCTTTTTCCATGCAGGCTTGGGTGTATGCGTCAATGCAGTAGGGGCATTGAACCGTGTGTGCCACTGCAAGAGCAATCAGAGCCTTTTCCCTTTCCGTCAACTCTCCTTCCTGGAAGACCTTATTGTAATATTCAAAAAAACTTTTTGCAAGATCCGGGGCTTCTTTACCGATATCCGAAAACTTTGGAAGATCCTCGGGGCTGTAGTAGGTTTCCATGATTGCGATGCTCCTCTCTTGTCTGATCTCAATGATTGGTTCAGTGTTCAGAGTTCAAGGGTTCAGGGTTCAAGGGTTACAACTGATTTAAACCTCTGACGATATTAAACGGAATCCGGTATGTTCGGCAAAACCTCACGGGGGCACGGGATAAAAATCAGAATATGCGTACCCCTTTGATATGCAGCGGTTGAGGTTATCAACTTGAGCCCCGCCGGAGGCGGGCAAACGTTGAACGCTGAAGTTGAACGCTGAACCCATGAACCTCCATTCAAGCAAGGTCGAATTTTTTTAAACAGTTGATGGTATGGATCCCGGCTTTCGATTTTGGGCTGCATTTGTCGATAAAGTCCAAGAGATCTTCATACTCATCAATATCCCGCCACTTCGACCCAATGTGCAACGGAACCCCAAGTTTTTGAAAGGCGGCAAGGGTCTCTTTGAAGACATTGTTTGCCCCCCACCGGATGTTGTTAAAAATCGAAGGATAAAAACGATTCCGGCCGAATCCGATCAAGTAGTACCCGCCGTCCCGGGACGGACCGATGGCGGCTTCTCCCCTTTCAATTGCTGAAAAGGCGTCTCTGATAACTGCGCCCGGAAGATCCGGAATGTCGGCGCCCACAAGAACTGCCTGTTGAAATCCTCTGTTAAAGGTCTCCATAAATGCATTTCCCATACGTTCGCCAAGATTCTTTCCGATCTGTGGAAAATAATCCAGCGCTTCTCCCAGCCAGTCAACCACCGATGCCTTCTGTTCGGAAGGGCAAAAACAGACGCGAACAGCATCCGCTGAGCCTTTGAGAGTGTCGATGACGTCCTTTGCAAAACATCGATAGATCTCTAGGACCATGTACGGGTCGATGACTTTTTCAAGTCGGGTTTTTACCGTTCCCATCTGCGGGGCCCGCACAAAGACGATGACACATCGACGGTTAAGGGTCTGCGTTGTCCTTGTCATTTTTCCTCTTGGTCGAAAAAAATGATAGTTCCTGACAAAATAATTTCACAGCCTGTTTCGGTATGCAGCCAGGGTCCTGTGTACCCCCTCAAAATAGTATAGCGAATATCTATAAAGTTCAAGTTCAGCCCTGATCCGGGACAGGGCAAACACGTTTGGGTTCCGTATTCAGAAATAATTCTAAATCTTGCAAGCCAGAGGCAAAAAATTCTTGTCTTAGGGATCCCAGTTTGCCCGGTAAATTCCAAATTCCAAGCACCAAATTCCAATTAAATCACAAATTCCAGTATTCAACACGCGGCGCAAGTGCCTGCGCTGCGCGTGACCAAAACAGGTACTATTGGGGGGATTTAAATTTTTCAGTCTATCATGTTCTTTCTTCCAGTATCATAAGCCGTTTGGTCCGCCGGCGGCGGATTGGTTATTGTGATTTGTTTGTTATTTATGATTTGTTATTTGAGATTTTTGCATAAAGAGAAAATTTCGATTTAAAACTCTAAATGCGTTTCTCCTGCGACCCCGGAGCCGATCAACCGATATTAAATTATCTTGACAAACATATTAGAATTTCTTATTCTAATTAGGAATTATTCCTGATAAGTATCAGGGTGCTGCTAAGAAAGCTCATGACAGCGTACCATCCAAGAAGGCGTTACGGTATTGAATTAGGAAATATTATCCCGATGCTGAACGTAACATTTTCTCGACACGCCAACGACTGCAATACCCGACGCAGATTATATCTATTTTAGCATTCCGGAAAGGGAGGAACCATGGAAAAAAAGAAGGAAATCCCCAAGAAAGAGATCGATATCCGCCAGGTGACCACCTGTGAGGCCACTGCGCAAATGTTGGAAAAAGCGCGTAAAGACGGTGTCGAAACGGCATTTGATCGCGCTGCCAATATGAAAGCGTGTCCCATCGGTGCGGACTCTGCATGCTGCAAACATTGCGCCATGGGACCGTGCCGGCTCAACGCTAAAGATCCTTACGGGAAAGTCGGGGTCTGCGGGGCAACCATCGATACAATTATGGCTCGAAATTTTGCGCGCATGGTGGCTGCGGGCAGTGCCGCACATACCGACCACGGCATGGGTATGCTTGATCTTTTCAGGGAAGTCCTAAACGGTAAAATAAAAGATTATTCCATCAAGAACCCCCAAAAGCTGATCGAGGTTGCTCAGTCCATCGGCATTGAAACCGAAGACCGGGAGTTCAAGGATATCGCCATGGACCTGTATAAAGAGCTTGAGCGAACCTACACCCAGGTGGAAGGAGAGATTCCCTTTGCCAAGCGGGTCCCGGAAAAAACCCTGGAGACCTGGCGTAAACAAGGTATTGTACCACGGGGCGCCATGCGGGAAATTATGGAGATGATGCATCGCAGCCATATGGGTGTGGATCAGCATTATGAAAATATTACCAAGCAGATCAGCCGAACGGCACTGGCGGACGGTTGGGGCGGCTCCATGGTGGCCACGGAAATATCCGATATTCTGTTCGGTACACCGTCGCCGGTGGCCGTGGAAGTGAATATGGGGGTATTAAAAGAGGATCAGGTCAACATCATTATCCACGGTCATGAACCCAATCTTTTCGAAACCATGGTGGAATCGGTTAACTCGCCGACCTTGATCCAGGCGGCCAAAGATGCCGGCGCCAAGGGGATCAACCTGGTGGGAATGTGCTGCTCGGGGCTGGAGATGTTTGTGCGTCACGGTATCCCCCATGCGGGCAATTTTATGTCCACCGAGGCGGTGCTGGTGACCGGTGCTGTGGATGCCATGGCCGTTGATGTCCAATGCATTAAGCAGGGCCTGGTTAAAGTGGCGCAATGTTATGGTACCCGGCTGATTACCACAAATCCACGCTGCCACATCGAAGGTGCGGATCACGTTGAGTTTGTTGAACATGATCCCAAACCCTGCACCGATGAGATCGTGATACAGGCCATCGGGCGTTTTAAGGGCCGCAATATGCCCATTGAAATCCCCCAGATTGTGAACACCGGTGTCCATGGATTTTCCCATGAGTACATTAATTATATGCTGGGCGGAAGCTTTCGCGGCTCTTACACTCCGCTTAACGACAACATCATCAACGGCCGGATCCGGGGCGTGGCCGGGGTGGTGGGATGCACCAACCCCCGGGTCAGGCAGGACTGGCTGCATGTGGAGCTGGTAAAGGACCTGATTAAAAGTGATGTTCTGGTGCTCCAGACCGGGTGTTCACAGATCGCTTTGGCCAAGGCCGGGCTGACAACTCCGGAAGCTGCCCATCTGGCCGGTCCCGGATTAAAAGAGGTGTGCGAAACTGTCGGCATGCCGCCGGTGCTTGGCATGGGGGCCTGTGTCGATAACAGCCGGATTTTGGTTGCGGCCTCGGAAATGGTTAAAACCGGCGGTCTGGGGGACAGCATTGCCGATCTGCCGGCAGCCGGCTGTGCCCCGGAATATATGAGTGAGAAAGCCCTTTGCATCGGACAATATTTTGTGGCCTCCGGTGTCTTTACGGTATTCGGCGTCAGCTTTCCTATCGTCGAAGGAACAAAGTTTCATAAACACCTGTTTGAAGAGCTTGAAGAGCAGGGGATGGGAAAATGGGGATTTGCAGAAGACCCCCATGAGATGGCCCGGATGATGATTGCCCACATTGACAAGAAGCGAAAGGCTCTGGGCATCGACCAGGCCAGAGAGCGAACCCTGATGGATATGTCCGATCGACGCGCTTTGGATGCCGCCTAGTCGGTTGCTGTCTTATATCTGATAAACCCTTGCGGGGCTCCTATTTGGAGCCCCGTTATTTTGTGCGTTGAGACCTCAGTTACGAAACCTTCTGAAGTGAAAATTTCATGGTGATAGCCTCGGCACTAACCTCCAATTTCGATAAAATGGGATTGAGGAAAAACAAGCGAAGCGGCTTATGGAGGAAGATCAAATAAGAGTCAAGAGCCGAGTTGACCCCTTTATAAAATTAGTTCGTGGCTCAAATGAAACCGAGGGAAAACTGAAAATGAATGCCGACGTCCTGAAGATTCCATTCGGATGTTTCGACATCCCTGAGCGGTATACCCCAGAATATTTCAAATCGGGGATTTAACTTATACGGAGATAGAAGAGTGGCTTCCCATTGGAGTCCCACTCCGATGCTTGTAATATATCTCGGATCTGCTGTTGGAAGATCTTTATTTTCTGCCCATCCGTAATCCATAAAAGGAACCAGCTGAAGCACGTCCGCCCAGTTTTTGTCTCGAATCAAAGGAATGTGCGACTCAAGCGAAGCGATCAAACCTTCATCTCTAAGGAACAGATTCTCCCTGTACCCACGCACACTGTACCTACCCCCCACGGCGATCCGTTCTAGCGAGGGAAGAGATTCATTTGCCAGTTGAAGATCCGTTCGAAAAACCACTTGGGAATCTAAAAAATCGAAATGTCTGGCCCATTGGAACTGGCCCCGCCAGGAGACAAATTTGCTGTCCGGTATGGTTGAATTTTCGATTGTGGTCGCATCGAGTGCATCGACACCCACATTAAAACGGCTTCGAGCCGCGACCACTTGGTTTCTGGTACGGAAAGTCCACTCCTGAGAAAATCGCAATACCGTTGTGACGGCTTTTCCGTCTTCGGTGCCAGGCCCGAAATCAAAGGGTATATTCAGTAGGAAAGACTCATTCTGCAGATACCCTCCGGTGATTGCGAGGGCAAATTCCTGGCGCGGAGATCGATAGATCGGATGTCTCAGTGTGAATTCAAGGATTTTCGACTTACTGGTAATATCGAGGGGTTCAAATGCTTCCTCAATGACGGCAAAATCCGCTTTTCTGAACCGAATGCTTGCTGTTGTATCGTATGCATTGATGGGTAGGGTATAGTTTAGATCGATTTCAGATTCGAAGTCTTCTGAGAGCCCGAAAGCAAAATGGAAAATATCGCCGATACCCAAGAAGTTCTGATGGTCCATGATGAACAGGCCCTGTTCGGAACCGATGGATGGGGGCCTGTAATTGTTGAAGGCGACTCGGAACCGGAGAGGGTTCTCTTCTTTAACGGACACAGTTAACATAGCCTCCCCCGGCCGGTTGCCGGGTTTGAGTTCTGAATTTATCTGCCGGATACGGGGGTCCTGCTGAAACAGTTGCAGCCGGCGCTGCAGGGAATTGATATTCACGGGAGGGGCAGTCGCAATTCGGAGCCGCTTTTCGAAATACTGTGGGTCAAACTTCCGGCAACCCTCTACATCTACTTCTGACAAGCTGCCTTCAACAATATGGATCCTGATACTGTCTTGAATAATGGTCTGGTCAGGTATAATCGCACCCGAACTGATATAACCCTTATTTACGTATATGAGCGTCAGTTCACGCCTTAACTCCTCCAATTCCTCCGCAGTTACCGTTCGGTTGACATAGGAGGCGGTTGTCCTTTCCAGTTCCTCCTGGGAGAAAATACTGCTTCCGGTTACTCTAATTTCACGGATAAAAATCGGACCGACCGGAAAATGTTCGGTCAAATCTTCCTGTGCAAGAGAAAAGGAAGCCGTAAAGATAAAAAAAGCCGATACCATAAGAAAAATAGAGGATACGCATACTCCTGTTGCGGGTCTATCCATTCTATTTTCAATCTTTGAACTAATGTTTCGCACGGCTGTCTCAGATTATCCGGAAGTAAGCGTGGGTCAAAACGCGTCTCGTTTTTCTTTTTCGGCTATTTTTTCCTGAAACACGGGGCTTGGCAGCAGCTTGCCGGGTATGATGGGTAAGCCGTCTCGACCGCTTATGATAAAACTACTGGCCTCTCCTTCTTTTAATCGAGCCATACAAGGATTTCGGAGAAGATCGGCGGCGCTGAAAACAACTTTCGGCAGGGGAACCTGGACACCGGTGACATTGACGTCTGGGGCTTCGATATCAACGGTGCCGTCAATTCCCAGGGCAGAAGAGGCGCTGACGACACTGTACGGGTCGCTCAGATATGTTCCGGCAACGATCCGGATATTACCGCCTTTTCCCTCATAGGCATTGGCAACAATTTTGCTGTCGTTTAGGGCCACATAATCCAGTTCAATGAAGATGTTGCCGCCCGTTGTTTCCGGTCCACCACCCACTTCAGCGCTGATTTCCCCGTCTGCCAGGTAGAGGGTACGCCCTGGATTAATTCGAATATTTCCCCCATCAGCCTGGTCGGCCGATGTAGCCACGTATCCTTCATTGAGAAGAAAGGTGTTCTTGAAAGCGATATCGATGGTTCCGGCGTTTCCCGGTCCGGTGCTCTCTGCGGAGATTCCGGCGCCATCGGAGATATTAATTTGCCCTGCTTCAATATCGATACCCCCGCCCTGTCCGGTTCCATAGGCTCCGGAAAGAAGAGCGCTTGAAAAGCCATCATCGCTGATTCCGGTAAGTGTAACCGTTTCAGATGCGATTACCTTCAAGTTGCCGCCATCGCCTGCTCCCACGCTAGCCGTATGGATCTGGGCGCCGTTGGTTAATGTCAGGTTGTCGAGATCCAGTCGGATGCTCCCCGCATTGCCTTTGCCAAAAGTGCTGGCGGATATATATCCCTCATCGATCCTTAGAACCGGCGTTGAAATAGATACATCACCGCCCTTTCCGCTGCCGTTTGTGGCACAGGAGATATGGCTTTTGATCAGGCCGGATTCGCTGCCACCGGAGATTGTGACGGCATCCGATGCAACGATGGAGACACTTCCCCCTTGCCCGTCAACATATGTATCACTGGATATTTCGGCACCGCCGGTTAACGACATCTTCCCGACATTCAAGTGAATTTCTCCGGCAGCCCCCCCTTGTTCCTCCAAGGTGAAAGCAGAAATCGCACCGCCGTTTATCTTCAGATCCGGTGTGGATACGCGAATGGTTCCCGCATCTCCACTGCCGCCGGTATAACCGAATATCCCGCTTCTGAAAATCAGGCTCTCCGAATGGATCGTAATATCTTCACTTGCGTTGACCGTAATATTTCCCCCTTGACCGATACCGTATGTGGAGCTGTTCAGGGAAGCACCGTTGATTAACGTTAGACTCCCGACATCCAATAAGATGTTACCCGCACTGGCGGTCTCGGTGGGAGACGTTCCGATACGGCCGTTATCGAGCGTCAATGTTGGGGTTGTAATGGAAATCGTCCCTCCTTTTCCATTTGTACTGGTACTTGAAATATAGCTTCCGAACACCGAGTCGGCGGGCATGGTTACGGACATATCACGGGTGGCGACGATCGTGACGTCACCTGCCTGACCGTCCCAGGAACTACTGTAAATTGAACCGTTTTCGATAGTCAGACTGGGTGTCGACAAAGAAACCGACCCGGCGTCACCTCCAAAAGAATTCGAACTGTTAACATGACTTGCAAGAAATGACGCCGATGCGGTTGAGATGGAAATTTCATCCGTCGCCGTAATCGCAACGTTGCCGGAAGATTGGGATGTATCTCCGGAGGCGGAGACAGATCCGCCATTGATTATGGCCAGGGTATCGATATCCACATGAATGTCTCCGGCGGGTCCGCCTAGCGTTCCCGTGTTTATTAAACTATCATCGACAATCAAATCCTTTGCCGTGATTGTCACATCCCCACCGGATCCGGGGCCCCCCGCGCTTGTATGGATGAACGAATCATTTTCTATGCTGAGGGTCCCGGTCTCCATTAAAATGTCCCCTCCCGATCCTTCAGCATAGGCATCTGTCGTTACCCTGCTATTTTCTATGAGTGCATCTTCCGCCTCGATGGTTACCTGCCCGCCGGCACCTTTACCCCATGTTATCGATAAGATACCGGCATCTTCCGTTATCTCACACGTTTCAGCCTCTATGTGTATGTCTCCTCCGCTTCCGTCACCGGTATCGCTACGCATGGTGCTGGCTTCGATCATTACCGCGCTGGCCTGTATCGAAATGCTCCCGGCCGAATCTATCCCATAGCTGTTGCTTTCAATTGAACTGTCCTGGATTTGAAAACGATCCCCTCGAATGACCACGGTTCCGCCAGGCAAACCGGAGGTGTCGATGGCGGCATTATTTTGGATATCAATTTGCCCAAGTTTTTCGAACCCATCGACATTGAGCTCCGGTGTCTGAATCGATTCATTGAATATGACCCGGCCTTCAGAAGCAACACCGGCAATGTTTATCCGCCCTTCCGGGGCATCGAGAGAGCCTCCCGAAATCAGAATATCGCCGCCAACTATTGAAAGGATTTCACCGTCAGGAACCTGGAGCGAGCTGCCGTCAATGGTAATGGCTGTGGGACTGTTACCCAAAAAACCAAAAGCAGACGGTGGTGCAACGGTCAGCACACTGTTCTGAGCAGGGTCGGCATAGAATACACCACCGTCTGACAGATTTAAATAATCCGCTGTGCTCACATGAAAGGATCCGTTAACATCAAGTGCGGCATTGGGGCCGAACATCACGCCGTTTGGATTGATCAGAAACATATTGGCATCTTGAATCGTGCTTCTCAGAAGCCCGTCAATGGAAGATGCGGTTCCGCCGGTGACTCTGCCGATAATGTTCTCAATCGCGTTGGGACCGGTAAACGTTGCACTCTCTCCGGTCATCACATTGAATTTGCTGAAGCTGTGAAACAGGTTGGCGCCCTGCAGTCGTCCCAAGTCATGACCGATGGTGTAGTCCGGACCGACAAGGGTCCCGCTTGATCCCAGACTGCCGTCAAGAGAAACTTCGGCATTAACAGAAGGAATCATTGGGATGGGAAGAAGAATAGAGATGATGATAAAAAAGACGATCAAGATGCGCAACGTGAAATGGAGATATTGGGTGAACCGGATATTACGATGTTCAATCATAATGGATGATTTCATGTGGAAACCAAAAGTCCGGGTTATTGGATATGTTACAGTGGAATTCAATAATCAAATAATTGAATCGCGCCGGGATGTCAAGCAGTCCCTTTTATACGCAATCCGCCTCATCTCAAAACGATCCGCAGGGTTATTTCTCGGCCACTTCTCTTATGAATACGGGACTCGGCAGAAGTTGGCCGGGCTGGATGGGCAGACCATCCCGACCACTTATGATAAAGCTACTGGTTTCACCGGCTTTCAACCGAGCGATACAGGGGTCCAGGAGAAAATCGGCGGCGCTGAAAACAACTTTCGGCAGGGGAACCTGGACACCTGTGACATTGACGTCTGGGGCTTCGATATCAACGGTGCCGTCAATTCCCAGGGCAGAAGAGGCGCTGACGACACTGTATGGGTCGCCCAGAAAGGTCCCGGCAACGATCCGGATATTTCCGCCTTTTCCTTCATTGGCATTGGCAACAATTTTGCTGTCGTTTAGGGCCACATAATCCAGTTCAATGAAGATGTTGCCGCCCGTTGTTTCCGAACCACCGCCTACTTCAGCACTGATTTTCCCGTCTACCAAGTAAAGGGTAGACCCTGAATGGATGTTAATATTTCCGCCGTCAGTTCGAATGGCTTTTGTATCTATATATCCTTCTTTAAGAATAAATGTGTTCTGGAATGCGATATTGATGCTTCCGGCATCGGCCTCGCCTTCACTGTGGGCCCAGATTCCGGCACGGTCTGTAATATTGATTTGTCCGGCTTGGACATCGATTTCCCCGCCCTGCCCATTGCCATATGTGCTGGCAAGAAAACCGCTGGCATATACTCCGTCCTTGTTGGTTCCGCTGAGTGTAATGACGTCTGACGCAATCACCTGTAGGTTCCCGCCATTGCCATTATCTGAACTGGTTGTAATGATCTGTGCCCCACCGGTTAACGTTACGTTTTCCGCTGCTACCGCAATGCTGCCGGCATGCCCGTCCCACTCTGCTGCAGCATTTATTAATCCGCGATCATCCATTGTTAGGATAGGTGTGGATATGGAAACACTGCCCGGTTTGCCAAGGCTCCAATTCTCGCTGGATATTTCACTAACAAAAGTCCAATAAGGTGTTGATCGATCACCGGATATAGACACCGATTCCTCGGCATTAATATATATGTTCCCACCCTGACTCTCTGTGTAAGGGGGGCCGCTGGCATTAACAGGGGCACTGTTACTAGTATTGATCTGGCCACCATTCATAAGCGTTAAACTTCCGACATCAAGATATATGTCTCCTCCCCGCCCACTGCTAGATACCACTCGAGCCCTAATCCTACCATTATCAATGATCAGGGTGGGGGCGGATATTGCAATTGTGCCTCCGTTACCTCTGCTAAAAGTAGTAGTATCAATACCGGCTCCGAAGATAGGATTATTGCTTGGACTAGAAATGAAAACTGAGTCGGAGGCGGTCACGGTCACATCGCCTCCATTACCCCTATTTAAATGACCATAATAAAGAGGATGCGTAGTCGAACTGATATGGCCGCCGTTTTTCACTATCAAATTCCCCACATCCAAAGAAATGTTGCCCGCGTCTCCATCACCATAGGTATCTGAAAGGATCATGCCGCCATCAATGTTCACGGAGGCAGCAAAAAGATTAATATCACCAGCATCACCATCACCATAGGTTTGTGAATCGATGCGGCTTTCATCAATATTCACGGAGGCAGCAAAAAGATTAATATCACCAGCATCACCATCACCATAGGTTTGTGAATCGATGCGGCTTTCATCGATATTCACGGAGGCAGCAATAAGAGTAATATCACCAGCATCACCATCACCACTGGTAACAATATCGGCGCCTTCAATAATATCAATGTTCCCAAGGCGTTCGAATGAATCTATGTCCATATCAGTCGTCACTTCGCCCGAAGATGAAACACTGGCGATCTTGATTCCTCCCCCCCTTGCAGATATCGATCCCCCCACAATTCGTAGATCCCCACCCCCCAAAGAGAAGGTTTCACCTTCAGGAAGTATTAGTGTACTTTCCTGGATGGAAATCCCCGCCGGATTATCGCCCAAAAATCCAAAGGCCGAAGGCGATGCCACCGTGAGCACACTGCTCCGAATTGGATCGGCATAAAAGATTCCGCCGTCTGCAAGCCGGAGATAGTCCGCTGTGCTCACGTGGAACGATCCATTAAGGTCCAGGGTTGCATTGGGGCCAAACATAATACCGCTGGGATTGATCAGAAACAGATTGGCATCCTGAATCGTGCTTCTCAAAAGCCCGTCAATGGAAGATACGGTCCCGCCGGTAATTCTACCGATAACGTTTGCAATCGCGTTGGGACCGGTAAATGTTGCACTCTCTCCGGTCATGACATTGAACCGACCGAAGCTGTGGAACAGGTTGGCGCCCTGCAACCGACCTAAATCATGACCGATGGTATAGTTTGGACCGACAAGGGTCCCGCTTGATCCCAGACTGCCGTCAAGAGAAACTTCGGCGTGAACGGAAGGAATCATTGGGATGGGAAGAAGAATAGAGATGATGATAAAAAAGACGATCAAGATGCGCAGCGTGAAATGGAGATGTTGGGTGAACCGGATATTACGATGTTCAATCATAATGGATGATTTCCCATGGAAACCAAAAGTCCGGATTATTGGATATGTTACAGTGGAATTCAATAATCAAATAATTGAATCGCGCCGGGATGTCAAGCGCAACTGATTATGCAGCACATCCGATTCTCTATATATCCGCCCTTTAAGAACCCTTTGCGAGAGTTCTCAATCCAAGACGTTTGCTGGGTGCGTGTCGACAAAAACGACTTGCAAAACATTAAAATATGGGAAATAATTCCATATCTAACCTCCCGACACACAACTTTCTGGCAAATCAAGAGGGAAACTTGAGCAGTAAGTTGGCTCGTAACCGATTATGATTTTTTCTAAATGAAGATCAGGGCAAAAAGCGATCGCCAAGATACGGGCAACTTAGCTCGGCTGTTATCCTGCGGTCCATCTGTCTTAATGGCCTTGCTCCTTTGCGGAATCGGAAGCTTCCTCATAGGTTCCTCGGGTTGCTCTCTGCAACGCACCATTACCCGTCCGGAATCTCTTGAAAAAAGCGAGGCGCCCTCTCCATCATCCGTCGAAAAGGACACCGAGGGATTAACTTTTTTCTACCAGGGCAATATCGAACAAGCGATAGACAGCTGGGTGTCGGCCGCCCGATTATACGATAAAGAAGGCAGCCCCGATGGCAAGAGTGTGGTGCTCATCCGGTTGTCTCAAGCCTATCTGGCAGCCGGTCATTATAAGAAGTCGATCGCAAGCCTTGAAGCTTCCCTGTCCATATCTAAAGAATTGGGAAATCAAAACCGGATTGCAGCCGTTTTTGGTAATTTGGGGAATGTATATATTGCTGTGGGTCCACCGGATAAAGCCTACAAATATTTGAAAAAAGGGGAGCGCCTGGCAAGGGAACTCGGCAATATTGGAGTTTTGGCTGATATCTTGAACAATCTCGGGAATTTTCATGCATCACGCAACAATGTTAGAGAGGCCACTCAGGCATATACTGAAGCAAAAGTCATAGCTGAAAAGGGCAACAATCAACTGCTGGCCGCGCGCAGCGCTGCCAATGCAGCCATGGTGTATATCCGAACCGGACGGCACCGCATGTCGAAACCCCTGTTGGATGAGGCGTTTAATTTGACACAAAACCTACCGGATTCACACGAAAAAGCCTATGGGTTGATCAATATCGGTCTTTCATATGTCGATCTTCACAAACATCCTGCAGATACCGATACCCGGCTCCTGCATCTTGCATATAAATCACTCAGAGAAGCTGCTCGTATTGCTCAACGTATGGGTGATGTTCGCGCCCTATCATTCGCATGGGGATATCTCGGGAAACTGTATGAAACCGAAAAACGATATGAAGAAGCTTTGCTGCTGACGCGCCAGGCGAGTCATGCCGCTCAACAGGTTCACTCCCCCGAATCTCTTTATCTATGGCAATGGCAAACCGGACGAATATTCAGTGCGACGGGACAGATCGACGAGGCGATCTCTGCGTATAAACGTGCGGTTGACACGTTACAGGCCATACGACAGGAAATGTCCGTGATTTACGGAAGTAAACAGTCTACTTTTCGAGATACCACCGGTCCGCTTTATTTTGAACTCGTGGACCTACTCTTGAAACGGACAGACACGATTCAGGAGCGCTCCCTTTATAAGTCCTACCTGATGGAAGCCCGTGAAATCGTGGAATTGCTGAAAGTTGCAGAACTGAGGGATTATTTTAAAGACGACTGTGTTGTTGCCACCGGATCTGAAAAAACGCCGCTCGACATCGTTTCTCAGAGTGGGGTGGTGGTATATCCTATACTGCTGGAGGATCGGACGGAATTGCTTGTAACCCTTCCGACCGGAATTGAGCGTTTTACGGTACCCATTGGATCTTCCCGGCTCACAAAAGAAGTCAGGCGGTTTCGCAGAAGTCTAGAAAAACGCATCACGCACCAGTATCTTAGGCATGCCCAAAAACTATACGACTGGCTGGTCCGGCCTTATGAGCAGACCCTTAAATCCATATCTGCCGAAACCCTGGTTTTTGTGCCGGATGGACCGTTAAGAACGATACCCATGGCAGCCCTTCATGACGGCAAGAAATTTTTAATCGATAAATATGCCCTGGCTACAACCCCCAGTCTTAATCTTACAGACCCTAAACCAATCGATCTTGAAAACATCAAAATTTTGTCGCTTGGCCTCACCGAATCTTCCCAGGGATTTCCCCCATTACCTTATGTCGAAAGGGAGATACAAGCCATTCAGCGTTTGTATGACGGCAAGACAATGATGAACAAAGATTTTCTTCTTTCCAATCTTGAGAATATTTTGCTGGAAGAACCGTTCAACATTATTCACATAGCCTCCCACGGGCAATTCAAGGGGGACCGCCGCAAAACATTTCTTTTAACCTTTGACGATAAACTCACAATGGAGCGACTTGATCATTGCATCGGTTTATTTCGATATCGGGATGAACCCCTTGATTTGTTGACATTAAGTGCCTGTGAAACTGCTGCGGGCGATGATCGTGCAGCTTTGGGACTTGCCGGTATTGCAGTCAAAGCAGGTGCCAGGAGTGCACTGGCAACGTTATGGTACATTAACGACCAGGCATCATCAGAACTTGTTGCTGAATTTTATCGGCAGCTCAGAAAACCAGGAATGTCCAGGGGAAAAGCGCTTCAACTCGCCCAATTAAAACTGCTTAAAGACCCCCGTTATAAACATCCCTGCTATTGGGCGCCATTTCTCCTGATCAACAACTGGCTGTGACCTAATTGAGGCAAGCTCAATTAGGTAGCTTTCGGCCGTTAGCTGATAGCCGTTGGCTTATATTGTAAAACAATTATCAGCTAACCCATAATTAATTCGCTGTTATGAATTACATGATCAAATATTCCCGCCATCCGCATCTGGCCGGTTTGCTAGTAAGCATCATCGTATTTTTGTGCATTTTCGGACTTCGTGCGTTCGGGGTCCTTGAATCGATGGAGTTGGCCGCCTACGACGCCTTCTTGAGATTTCGGCAGGCAGCTTCCGATCAGGATTCCCGCATCACTCTGATTTCCGTCAGCGAAAAGGATATTCAAAACCAGGGAAGATGGCCATTGTCGGATGCCACCCTGGCACGGATGCTGAGTATTTTATCGGAATGCAATCCAAGGGCAATTGGGGTTGATATATACCGGGATGTGCCGGTCCCTCCCGGTCATGAAGATCTCGAAGCCGTTCTAAGTAAAAATCGAAACATTATTGCGATAATGAAATTTCGGGGCGGTCGTAAGGGCAATATTCCTGCGCCGGCTGTGCTAAAAGGTACGGAACAGGTGGGATTTGCGGACATGATCGTCGATCCGGGAGGAATTGTCCGCCGTGGAATTCTTTTTCTAGATGATGGAAAGGATGTTTTTTTCTCCTTGGCGCTTCGTCTGGCCCTGCTCTACCTTTCTTCAGAGAACATCGCTCCTCAATCCGATCCTACCCATCCTGAATATTTGCGTCTTGGCCAAACATCCATACGGCCGTTTGAAGCAAATGACGGCGGATATGTGGGTGCAGATGCCGGCGGTTACCAGTTTTTTCTCGATTTTAAGGGCCTTCCGAAAGGGTTCAAGTCTTATTCATTGACCGATGTACTGGAAACGAAATTCGATCCTGAAACCATAAAGGGAAGAATCGTTATAGTCGGTGTGACCGCTGAAAGCGTGAAGGATTTCTTCTATACCCCCTTCAGCCGGGGGCACACTGCCGCCCAGCGAATCTCGGGAGCTGCATTGCATGGGCATATTGTCAGTCAGCTGCTTCGGTTCGGTTTCGGCAGCAGTTCGCCTCTGTCCACTCCAAATGAATGGGCTGAATTGCTGTGGATCCTTTTCTGGAGTCTAACCGGCGGCTCTGTCAGTGTGAGGATTCGTTCTGCCTGGCGCTTCATACTGATTGCTTCTGCCGGTTTGCTGGTTCTTGGCCTTGTTGATTACGTTCTGTTTTTGAGGGGATGGTGGATTCCGCTGATCCCATCGGCGTTAACTTGGCTGGTATCTGCCGCAATCGTCACAGCCTATATGCTGAATCTGGAAAAACGGCAGCGATCTATACTGATGCAGCTGTTTTCCAAACATGTCTCTTCAGCTGTGGCAAATACCATCTGGGAACAGCGTGATCAGTTCCTGGACGGCGGAAGGCCAAGGTCGCAAAAGCTTATTGCCAGTGTATTGTTCACCGACCTTGTCGGATTTACATCGGTATCCGAAAATCTCGACCCACAAAGCCTACTTGAATGGTTGAATGAACTTTTCGGATCAATGTCCAGACAAATCGATGAACAGGGAGGTGTAATCAACAAATACATCGGGGATGCAATACTGGCGGTATTCGGCGTCCCGGTAGCACGAAAAACCAAATCCGAGATAGGCCGTGATGCTGTCAAGGCGGTAAAGTGTGCACTTTCCATGGAGCAAAAAATCATTCAACTCAATAAAGCCTGGCAGTCCAAGGATATGCCGACCATCGGCATGCGAATCGGTATTTATACCGGGCCGCTTGTGGCAGGCAGTCTGGGTAGTGCTCAACGGTTGGAGTACACGGTTATTGGAGATACGGTCAACACCGCCTCAAGACTCGAAAGCTATGATAAGGGGGGCTTTAAACCCGACGTCTTCAACAATCCCTGCCGCATTTTTATCGGCGAAACCACGCAGCAATATCTGGACAACCAATTTATTACACAACAGGTTGGCATGGTAAGTTTGAAAGGTAAAGATCAGAAAATTAACGTTTATCGTGTCACCGGAGAAAACGACGAATCACCTGAAGTGTGATTTGAAAGGAGGTATCGGCCATGATACAGGTTACTATCATTGTATGGACGTTGATTGCCTTGGTGGTATTGCCAGGGCCGATTTCAGTTAGGGCATCTGATAATCCAACGGCAGTAAAACAGAAAAGACTGTCAGAAGAGTCGAAACCGAATAAACAGATCGGCATGCCTGTTTACAAGCCGCCATTTCGCGGCGCACCGGCTGTGAGGGTGGGCGCCGGAACCCGTGGTGCAGATGGCAGCGTGTGGGTTTTGGCTGCGTTGGTACCCGAACATCCCGGGTTGACCTTACATGCTCAACCGGTCTTTTACTGGTACATTTCCAGAAACACGAGCCATGTAATTGAGCTCACTGTTGTTGACGATGAATCTTATGAGCTTTTACTGGAAAAACGATACACCTCTCCCCTTCAATCCGGTTTGCATTCCTTGAGGCTTTCAGAACACGGGGTACACCTTTCACCAGGCAGGATGTATAAATGGTTTGTAGCCCTCGTCCTCGACCCTGACCACCGTTCGAAGGATATTACTGCCGGTGGAGGCGTTAAACGGATCCATCCCACTGAAACACTCCAGAAAAAGCTGGATCATGCAGACAAAGAAAGCATTCCAAATATATTCGCAGAGGCGGGAATATGGTATGATGCCCTTTCGGCGCTTTCTGAGATGATTGATGCAGCTCCTGATAATGCCGAACTCCGCAGAAAACGGGCTTTACTTATTGAACAGGTCGGATTGCCAAAAATCTGGTAGGGTATTTCATTTTGCTTATCTGGCGTCAGCTTTCCCATCGTCGAAGGAACAAAGTTTCATAAGCACCTGTTTGAAGAGCAGGGGATGGGGAAATGGGGATTTGCAGAAGACCCCCATGAGATGGCCCGGATGATGATTGCCCACATTGACAAGAAGCAAAAGGCCCTGGGCATCGACACGGCCAGAGAGCGGACCCTGATGGATATGTCCGACCGACGCGCTTTAGATGCCGCATAGTCGGTTTCGTCTTTTATCTGATCAATCTTTGCGGGGCTCTTCCTGGAGCCCCGCTTTTTTGGGGCCTTGACCCCCGGTTACGAAACCTTCTAAAGTGGTTGATCCGACCCGGGTTCGCAACAGGTCAACCAGAATTTTAATGGATTTGATATCCCGCACGGTTTCCAGATGCAATACATAATCGATAAGTTAATTGATACAAACCTATGAAGCCTCCCCCGCGGAAAGTCGCAGGGAATTAGATCCTAATAGAGATCTAAAGAAATTGGACCAGGCTTAAATTTATACGGGCCCTTTATTACTGTATGTCCGACCAGGTGAGCGATCGTTTTTAACATTCCACCAAAAAGAAGATTATGAAAGGGAAGTAAAATGTACCAATAGAGTATTCCATAAAGCCCGGCGGGCCTGAACCGAGTGCCCAAGCGCAACTCAGTGCCATCATCGATGGGAACAATTTGAAATTCTAAAATGGCTTCACCCGGTAATTTCATCTCTGCCAATAGTATCAAATAATGGGGTGGCTTAACACTTAGTACGCGCCAGAAATCTAACGTATCACCAATGAATAAATCTTCCGGGTGCCTACGGCCACGACGGAGTCCAACCCCGCCAACAAATTGATCCATCCACCCCCGTATTTGCCATAATCTATCACCATAATACCAACCGGTATTGCCGCCGATCCGTCTGATCAAAGCCCAAACTTCTTCAGGAGCAGCGGATAGCTTCACTTTGAATCCGCCCTGAAGTAGGGTGCCACCGGAATAGGGTGCATCACCGATCTGCATCCACTCTGGTGGTTTCAAAGTGCCAGCATCAGTCCAACGGGTATCGACAATTTTTAACGAATCCTTCTGTATGGCGCGTCGGATCGCTTCACGACAGGTCATAATTTTTTGAGGAATCATCCGCGTGATGCGATCATCTTTTACAAAAACGGGAACTGACGCGCCTTCTAACAAAGGTTCAGATATGCTCGCTGGAATAGGGAGGATCAACTTTGCAAACCCAAAAGCAAGTTTGCGCCCAAATTTGTTTGGGCGAAAGGGCGGATTTAAAAATACCGGCTTACGAATGCCGGCTTCAGAAACATAGATATCAAAAAGTTGTCGATAGGTAATAACGTCAGCCCCCCCGATATCAAAAGTCTGATTAATCGTTGCCTCACATTCAAGTGCACCTTCAAGGTAATTGAGGACATTGCGAATACAAATCGGTTGAATTTTGGTATTCATAATCTGGTCGGGAACAATCATAAATGGCAGTCGTTCCGCCATATACCTCAGAATTTCAAAGGAAGCACTGCCCGAACCAAGGATTTGTGCAGATTGAAAAACTGTGGTTGGGACTGGGCCCGATTGCAGAATTTTTCCAACCTCATGTCGGCTTTTTAAATGGATACTGACACTTTCATTTCCCCCGCCTAGGCCGCCCAAATAGATCACTCTACGCAAGGTTGAGTCCTTAGAAACAGTAATAAAATTCTGGGCCGCATAGCGATCGGCTTTAGCAAAATCCTTTACCTCAGGCGTCATTGAATGCGCAAGGTAATATGCTATCCAGCATCCCTGTATTGCTTTTTCAAGGGTTTCAAGATCCTGCAAATCGGCTTGAATAATTGTCAATTTCGGATTGTCAGCCCATGGACGTCCATGCATTTTACTAATGGAGCGTGCGGTTGCTCGAACTTTATAGCCCGCTTGAAGCAATCGTGGTATAAGACGTCCACCAACATAACCTGTTCCACCGATAACAAGGATAGGCTGATTTTTGATAGCGAGGTTCATAGGATTTAAACATAGGAGTTTGAAAGAAAGGAACTTGTTTTTTCAGATTCGAGTATGGCAGAAGTGGCGTAGCGTGTCAATAATCGAGCCTATACAGGATGTTGTTCGCTTTGAGATTTCAGCACAAATCGGTATCGTCTGGACATTTCACCAACCTGTTCGGCTCTGTCACATACTGAGCGTAAGTGGCTTTGCCGCTGTGTAACGGGCATGCTCACAAGACGATGGGGATCGGTTTTCGAATTCGAATCCGGTTCAGATCGATACAGCGGTTCCCTTTGTGCACCAGTTTTTTGGGGTTCGGGACGTTGTTGACAAGCGTGACTAACGTAAATTTTCCTTGGATGGATACGTGAAAATTTTTTGCAAGCGCTGTATAGGAAGTGCTTGATCCAACCCGGGCTCGCAACAGGTCAATCAGAATTTCAATGGATTTGATATCCCGCACTCTTTCCAGATCCAATAAATCCTCTCTGATAATCGTGTCCGTATGAATCCGGCTTCAGAAAAGTCAAGACTATTATGAAGTCGGGTTCAGAATAGTCAGGTGGTTTAAGCTGCAATTCTCAGTGAATATTTCTTGGAGATAGCGTCGGCACTGATCTCCTATCAATGACATCGAATTGTATTTTTTTCAGTCATTGACAACCGCAGATCTGTCAGACATATGTCAGGTTTTTTAGGTCGATGATATTTTCACATAAATGGATAGTATCGCAGATTATAACTTTCTCAAATATAATGTACCTAATTTCATTGTAATAAATCGTTTTGGAACCAACGTCCCCTTTTATTGTAATAAATCGTTTTGGAACCAACGTCCCCTTTTACGTTGGCGGACTCAATTAAATAGACAGCAAGTGCCTGTATTGTCAACAAAAAATTGTGTCAAGGAATATAAAACAGTATAATCGCGTTAAACGCAGCCGCTGCAAAAGCAAAGGATGTTTGGAAGAAGATCATTTTTCTTTACTCCGGTAAAGGCCGGCATACTGTCAAGCGGATTATGCCCGATCCGGCTTCATCGACTTATTATGTCCTTCCATATACATCCGCAATACAGCATTCATACGGGTCTGATACCCAGCGCCCTGAGATTTATACCATTCCAGAACATCAGAATCCAGCCTGATAGAGATCAATGGCTTTGCTTTGGGCATACGCAGTTGGCCTTTCTTAAAAAATTCGCTGTCAAGTCGAGGAATGTCCGAATAGTCAATATCCTTATCTTGCATGCTATGAAGCTTATCCCAGTCGGTTTTTGATTTCTTTTTCAAAGGTTTTGCTTTCATGTTTGTTTTCATCCCATTCGAATTTCATAATGTTATTGTATATACGAAATGTAATGACGTCAACATTTCTTTCACATAGTTAAACAAGGGCGGGTAACAACCACCCCTCGCACAGCCCTCGGACAGGTTTATAGCTAATCGAACAGTTCGTTTTTAAGCTTGGAACAGAAATCATGATCGATTCGGATAGGGTAGGGGTATTGATGGAGAGAGGAAAGTCTATAAAACCGCCGTGTTAAGATTGGTGCATGCAATCATAACTTTCCGAAATGTCATGCTTCGTTATGTCAGTTGTAACCATGGGGAAAGTATTTTCGTTGTGCAGCCTGCCTATCCTTTACTTGCCATCCGGTACCCGAGTTCATAGAGCTTACCCAGATACACCGGGTCGAATTCTTCTCTCGGTTTTTCAGTAAACTCAGCCGGGATATATGTCAGGTTGAAGTCGTTGCCGTCGTGTTTACTCAGGGCATAGATCTGGCAGAAATCACCGATCCCCTGCGTCCTGATCAACGTTTTGTGTTTCTCATGGTCCAAATCTTTGATGTTGCTTTTCGCATAGATATCCTTGAAAATCCAACAAGAGACAATCAGATGTATTTCATAATGAAAATCAATGACTATACATGGGTAGTTCCATTCTTGATTGATGAACAAGAGAGGATCGTTCTGAAAACTGCGTTTCCAAGTCGGAAATTCCATAATAGATATGGAGGAAGAAATGAATAATCTAACCAAGGAGGAGAGAACCATTGAAAACAGTATTGATTCTCTGGTTCCCGTATCGGGGGATAAACGGAATCGAGTTGAGTCTATAATAGCACGGGCAAGAAAGAACAAAGCGATCAGTCTGAGAATCGCTGAATATGATCTTGAGAAGCTGAAAGAGAAGGCCAAAAACGATGGGATACCCTATCAGACACTGATCAGTATGGTTCTCCATAAATACATAACGAACCAGTTGGTTGAGAAGAGTGAACTACTGAAATCTATTCAACTATTGCGGAATAAAGAGATTTTATAGGTTTCTCATAGCTTGGCCCGCCATATAAAAGATCCTGGCTGCCTCCCAGAACCCACTTTAGAATGTCAATCCGACTGATCCCATATTCGTATCGGATTGATGCAAGCCATTTATTGCGGATGGTCGCTTTTTGCTCTGGTGACATGGAGGCCAATGCCCTGTCGACGATAGAGACCAGTTGAGGCCAATCCTTACGAACAGCGAAATGCAGATTGTAGTTCCCATACTTTGTCGGGGCGGCAATTTTAAGGTTCGCCAAACCGTTTTTTTCAATCATGTACGTAATAGCGGCCAGGTTTCCGATGTATACCTCAGCATCCTCTACGGAAACAGCTTTCAAAGCCTCAAGCGGGCTATTTACAGCATGTGGAATAATTGTGATTCCATCCTGTTTCACCCATTTTCGGTCTCGCCTTTTGGCTGTGCCGCTGTGTAACGGGCATGCTCACAAGACGATGGGGATCGGTTTTCGAATTCGAATCCGGTTCAGATCGATTTCTACATCGTATGCCAGTATCTCCACACCGGCTTTGACCACCCGGCGCAGGGCTTTTCCGTAGGCCGGATCGATGTCATCAGCGGGTTTAAATTCCACCGCATCCATACGCTGGATAAGATAGAACATCACACAGCGGTTCCCTTTGTGCACCAGTTTTTTGAGCTCGTTTAGGTGTTTTAACCCCCTTGCGGTGACCGCATCCGGGAATCGGGCGATTTTTTCTTCCACCAGGGTGCAGTTTTTCACCTCGACATAGCAGCGCTTGCCTTTTATATTTTCGAGCAGAAGATCGATCCGGCTGTCGGCTCCGACCTTTACTTCACGCGTTATGGTGTCATAGCCGGCAAGCGGGGGGATGTGTCCGGTCTGAATTTCATGGAACACCAGACGGTTTGGAACCAGGGTGTTGACACCGACCAGAGAGGTCGGCATTTTAATCAGCTCCCAGGTATATTTAAGTTTTCGCTTGGGATTGTCCGAAAGCGAAAGGTATACCGGTCGACCCGGCTCACAGCATGCTGTCATGCGGCCGGAGTTCGAGCAGTGGGCTGTCACCAGCGACCCGTCGGGCAGCGTGACATCTGCCATAAAGCGCTTGTACCGTTTCTCTAAAATGCCGGATATCAGATCCGGCCAGTTCAGGCCGGTGGCACGGTTTGTCGGCTGGATATTCATTATCATTATTTTGCTCCATAATCTGGTGTTTACGGTAACATAGCCGTAATCAGGAAATTTTCAAGACCGCGTTGCCATTTTTCTGATAATCCTGTAAATTCTATCCTATTGAATGAAGTTTCATATAAGAAACTGGGCTTGAATCATGACAAAAAATGTCCAATAATATAGGTTTGATTGCATTTAATGCTTTTTATCAAAGCGGACTGGGAAATTAGAATCAAATAGGCGGTATATGAAAGTTTTGGTTTCGGATGATCTCGAATCGGTCGGTGTTGAACTGTTCCGGAAAGAGGCCGACTTTGCGGTTGAGGTTAAAACCGGTCTGGCCCCGGAAGCACTCAAGGCTATTATTTCAGACTACGACGCACTCGTGATACGGAGCGGAACCCGGGTGACCGAAGACCTGCTGGAGGCGGCAACACGGCTCAAGGTGGTGGGCCGGGCCGGCATCGGTCTGGATAATGTCGATATCCCCGCAGCCACACGGCGCGGGGTCGTGGTGATGAACACGCCGGGGGGTAACGTGGTTACCACAGCCGAACATACCATTGCCATGATTCTTGCGCTGTCTCGCAATATTCCCCGCGGCACCGCCTCTTTAAAGTCGGGCAGATGGGAGAAAAAAAGTCTCCAGGGTAGAGAGATTTTCAACAAAGTGCTGGGGGTCGTCGGATTCGGAAAGATCGGCTCCATTGTCGCTGACCGTGCACGCGGCCTAAAAATGCAGGTGGTGGTCTATGATCCGTTCGTAACCCCTGAAAGGATTGAAAAGGCTGGATATCGCAGTGTGGAAATGGATGAGCTTTATGGTATGGCCGATTATATTACGATCCACGTCCCGAAACTCAATAATACGGAGGGGTTTCTTAACGCCGATATATTTCGTCGGATGAAGGACGGTGTTATGATCATCAACTGCTCCCGGGGGGGAATTGTCGATGAGAATGCCCTCTACGATGCCATCGTGTCCGGTAAGGTTGCCGGGGCGGCTCTGGATGTCTTTAAGACCGAACCCCCCGGCGCGTCACCGCTGCTGGAACTGGACCAGGTCATCTGTACGCCGCATTTGGGCGCCTCCACCCAGGAGGCCCAGGCCAATGTCTCTTCAGCCGTTGCACTTCAGATTATCGATTTTTTGAAACACGCAACCATCGTAAACGCCGTAAACGTCCCGTCGGTAACCGGTGAGCTGCTCAAACGACTGGGGCCGTATCTTGCATTGGCCGATCAGATGGGGTGCCTGCAATCCCAGCTTTGCAAGGGGCCGCTCAAAGAGGTTGTCATTGAATATCGAGGTGATTTTCAGAACCTCGATCTATCTCCGGTCTCCTCGTCTGTTCTTCGGGGGCTGCTGTCACCGATCGTTAAGGATGACGTGAACTTTGTCAACGCAGCGGTCATCGCCAAAGAGATGGGGGTCAGGGTGACCGAAACCGAAACCGCGGATGCCGAAGAGTACATAAATCTTATCACCGTCCGGATCATCACCACCAAAATGGAAAACACCGTATCCGGAACCATATTCGGTAAAAACGAAGCCCGCGTGGTCCGCATCAATTCGTTCCGGCTGGAGATGGTGCCCAAGGGCCACCTTGCCCTCATACACAATGTCGACATTCCCGGATCCATCGGCGAGATCGGAACGGTGCTTGGAAGGCACCACATCAACATCGGCCGGATGCAGGTGGGCCAGGAACAGGAAGGGGATCGAAATATTATCTTTTTAGAAACCGATACCCCCATCCCCGATGCTGTCTTAGAGGAACTTCGGGCTCTGGAAACGGTAAAAACGGTCACACCGTTGGAGTTCTAAGAAAAATTAGGATCCAAGGGGTCAAGGATTCAAGTGAAATGCTAAGTAACGACACAGGTAGATAGCCTACAGTCTAAGCAACCTGCAACAGTTACGAGTTATTTATTGATAATGAAACGAAGAAAACCAACCGAAAACCCATAGGAGGGCAGCAATGGAAGAAGAAAAAGAAGATTTTGTCGTAAAGGACCGGAGAGTGTACCCCGAAGAAGAAGCGAAGGCGGCATCCGGGCAGGAGGCGGAATCTGTCGAGCCGGATCGGCCCGAGGAGACCGAAGTCCCCGCTGCCGAATCCAGAGAAACGGAGGCCGGGCTGCCGGAAATCAACTTCCAAACCTTTGTTTTTTCATTGAATGCTTCCGCGCTGGTTCAGCTTGGACTCATGGAAGATCCTGCCACCGGGAAAAAAGAAAAGAATCTACCGCTGGTCAAGCAGACCATTGATATGCTTTCAATGCTTGAGGAAAAGACGAAAGGCAATCTGTCCAAAGACGAAAATGAAATGCTGAAACATGTCCTGTATGATCTGCGGATCCGGTACGTAAAGGAGAAGGGATAAGGAGCAATTCGATGAAAAATAAAACCCATGCCACCCGGTGCGGAAACAATGGCCCATCGACATGGCGGCGCCTGGTCGGAATAATGATTCTTTTCGGTTTTTTCGCTGTTTCAACAGCCGATGCTGCCATAGCCCCGGCCAAGATGATCCCGGAAAATTTCAGCGGATTGTCACAGATGGTCAGCCCGGCAGTGGTCAATATCCGAACCGTAAAAACGATCAAAGGCGGCGGCCGTGTCTTCCGCCAATTCCGGAAGCCTTTTGAAAAAGATGATCCCATGCGCGATTTCTTTGATCGATTTTTCGGCCAAGACCAGCAGAAGGATTTTAAGCAGCGCAGCCTCGGCTCCGGATTCATCATCGATGAAAAAGGCTTTATCGTCACCAACAACCACGTGGTGGAGGGCGCAGACCAGATCATCGTGTTGTTGAGAAACGAAACCAAATACGACGCAGAGGTCATCGGGCGGGATCCGAACACCGATCTTGCGTTGATCAAAATCAAGGGCAATGGCAATTTCCCGGTAGCCCACCTGGGAGATTCCGATTCACTGGAAGTCGGAGAATGGGTGGTGGCCATCGGCAATCCCTTTGGACTTGAAAATACGGTGACCGCCGGAATTGTCAGCGCCAAAGGGCGTGTCATCGGCTCGGGTCCGTATGACGACTTTATCCAGACGGATGCCTCCATCAACCCCGGAAACAGCGGCGGGCCGTTGCTGAATATGAAGGGTGAGGTTATCGGCATAAACACCGCCATTGTCGCCTCGGGGCAGGGGATCGGATTTGCCATTCCCATCAACCTTGCCAAGGGGATCCTGAATCAACTCAAGGCACAGGGAGAGGTGACCCGGGGTTGGCTCGGTGTGGCGATCCAGGATCTGAGCGATGAACTTGCGGAATACTATGGGCTCAAAAAGGGCAAAGGGGTTTTGGTGACGGAAGTTTTTTCGGGTGATCCGGCGGACAAGGCGGGCATCAAACCGAAAGATGTCATTATAAAAGTCAATGACCAGCCGGTGGAAACCACCCGGGATTTGACCGGGCTGGTGGCCGACCTTAAAGTCGGGGAGGAAACCGCAGTGGTCGTATCGCGCGGCGGGCGGGAAAAGACATTTGTGGTAACGATTGCCAAACGGGAAGATAAGAAGATCGTGTCGAGAAGATTCCAGGAAGAAACGGAAGATGCCTTCGGTATCCGGGTGGAAAACCTGACACCGGAAATCGCCCGCCGTTTTAAAATCAAGGACATTGCCGGGGTGATTGTTTCCAGCGTAAAACCGGGCGAAAAAGGGGCGGGGGCCGGTGTCTCTGTGGGTGATATCATCAAGGAGGTCAACCACAGCGAGGTTAAAAATGTGGATGAATACTTCCAGGCCGTTGAAAAGGTCGGCACCGGCGAAACCGTTCAAATGTTTATCAAGCGGATCAATGTCGGCTTTCTGGTGATAAAGATGACAAAGTAACCGGTTATGAATTCATCCGACGACCAGAGCATCCGGGTCCGTGCACCGGCAAAGATCAACCTCTTTCTAAAGGTGATCGGAAAACGGCCGGATAATTATCATGAACTCAGCACCCTGATGTGCCCCGTCAGTCTCTATGATACCCTCACGCTGACATTCGGTGTGAAAAAGACCCATACGTCCTGTTCTCATCCGGATGTTCCGTCTGGTGAAACCAACCTGGCCCACCGGGCTGCCGAGATATTTTTAGAGTTGATCGACAGCCGTGAGGGGGTTGGCATATCCATTGAAAAGAAGATACCGGTTGCCGCAGGTCTGGGCGGCGGCAGCAGCGATGCGGCAGCGGTTTTTCTGGCGATGAACCGGCACTACGGCCACCCCCTTTCCAAAGACCGGCTTATTGAGGCGGGCTGCCGGGTCGGTGCGGATGTTCCGTTTTTTATTTTCCGGAAGCCGGCCCTTGCCACCGGAATCGGTGAAAAACTGGAAGTTGTTGCCGGTCTCACGCCGTATCGGGTGCTGCTGGTGAATCCCGGATTTAAGGTTTCAACCGCCGAGATATTCAAAAATTACAATTTAACATTGACAAATCGCGAAAAAGTTCTTAAAAATTCTCTTTTTATAGATCGTGCATTCGATTTATCACATGATCGATATAAAGATCTGGGCAACGATCTGGAAACGGTGACGGGGTCTCGGTTCCCCGAAATTTTTTCCATAAAATCGATGCTTTTGCGCCAAGGGGCTGTGGGTGCGGCAATGTCGGGCAGCGGGCCGACGGTGTTCGGGCTTTTTACAGACCGGACGGCCCCGGAACTTGCCCTTGACGCTATTGGTTCGACTCAGCCTCAATGGCGGGTTTTTTTGGCAGATTTGTTAGTTTGAAAATCGAGAAGGGTGGTCCGGGGAAAAGGGCCTGCGTGTTTATGTGTTTGGGGCGTCGTCAAGCGGTAAGACACAGGACTTTGGTTCCTGCATTCGGAGGTTCGAATCCTCCCGCCCCAGCCAACTGAAAACGGCATCGTTCGGGATATCATAAAAATGAAAGCTGATACCAATGGGTTCGCGATTTTTGCGGGGAACTCCAACCCCGATCTTGTTGAGAAAATCTGCAAGCATCTGGACGTCCCCTTGGGTGGCGCAAAGATCAAGACATTCAGTGATGGGGAAATACAGATAGAGGTCACTGAAAATGTCCGTTCAAAGGATGTCTTTGTGATCCAGTCGACGTGTTCGCCGGTCAATGACAACCTTGTGGAATTGTTGCTGATGATCGATGCGTTTAAACGGTCTTCTGCAAGAAGAATCACAGCGGTACTCCCGTATTACGGATACTCGCGCCAGGATAAGAAGGTGGCGCCCCGGGTGCCGATCAGTGCAAAACTTGTTGCCGATCTGATTACGGTGGCCGGTGCCCACCGTGTGATTACGCTGGATCTGCACGCCGGGCAGATCCAGGGGTTTTTTAATATCCCGGTCGATAACCTTTTTGCCGCGCCGGTTATCATCGATTATTTCCGGGAACGGTTTGACAACAACCTGGTGATCGTATCTCCGGATGCCGGTGGTGTTGAAAGGGCCAGGGCATACTCAAAGCGATTGAAGACCGATTTGGCCATTATTGATAAACGAAGAGACGTCCCCAACGAAGCCAAAGCCATGGCCGTCATCGGAGATGTATCGGGCAAGGTCGCGTTGATCATAGACGATATGGTCGATACCGCCGGTACGTTGACCGAAGCCGCCGGTGCGCTACTGAAAGAGGGGGCCGCGGCCATACATGCGTGTTGTTGTCATCCGGTTCTGTCCGGTCCGGCAGTGGATCGAATAACGGCGTCGCCAATCGGCGATATGGTGGTTACCGATACCATTCCGTTGAGTGAAAAAGCGGCTGAATGCGGAAAATTTAAAATCCTCTCCATTGCTGAACTCGTTGGCGAGGCGATTATCCGATGTCACCGGGGTGACTCAGTGACATCTCTGTTTGTATAAAAAAGTATGATAGTTTTAAGGAGGGTTTTTTTTGGAAACCATCGAATTGAAAACAACGATCAGAAATACCGTCGGCAATGGTCCCGCCAGGGAACTTCGGCGTCAAGGACGTATTCCTGCTGTTCTTTATGGGCCGGGGAAAGAGCCTGTTCTGCTTTCTATTGATCAGAATGACTTTGAGAAGGTATTAAAGGGTCAGGAAACAAGCCATCTTCTCCTGGATCTGATTATCCAGAACGGTGAGGAATCAAAACGGACGGCCATGATCAAAGAGCTGCAGACAAACCCCGTCTCCCAGGTGTTCTTACACGTCGATTTTTATGAAGTCTCCATGGACCGGAAAATCCGGGTCAATGTGCCTGTGGTTGCAATCGGAAAGGCCCAGGGGGTCGAACTCGGCGGTATCCTTCAGATTATCCGTCGTGAGCTGGAGGTCTTTTGCCTGCCCGGTGAAATCCCCGCTGCATTTGAAGTCGACATCACAGATCTTGACATCGGGGATTCGATACACGTCCTGGATATTCCCCATGCCGAAGGCGTGGAGATACCGGCGGATGTCAATTTTACCGTGATCACGGTCCTGAGTCCGAAGGCGGAGGAGGTCGAAGAAGAGGCCGAAGAAGAGGGCGAAGAAGGTGAAGCGGCTGAAGGTGAAGGTGCTGAAGAGGGCGGTGAAGAAGGCGGTGAGTAGCCAGCGCTTTTTTCATTACAATTATTTATGCACCGACAGAGCTTACGCATAGTCGTGGGGTTGGGTAATCCGGGGGAAACCTATACGGATACCCGCCACAATGCCGGATTTTTGGCTGTCGATCAGCTGGCACGCGGTTTTGGGATTCCGCTGGAGCGGAAAAAATTCGACGCAGTTTACGGCCGCGGCGCCATTGAAGGCGTCGATGTTATTGTCGCAAAACCGATGGCGTTTATGAACAGAAGCGGTCATCCGGTAAAAAATCTCTCAAACTATTTTAAGATATCAATCAAGGATATGTTGGTGATCCATGACGACATAGACCTTGCATTTGGAAGATTAAAAATCAAAGAGAAAGGAGGAGCTGGCGGACATAAAGGAATACGATCGATAATGGATGCCTTCGGTGGGGGTGAATTTACGCGCCTGCGGATCGGCATCGGGCGTGCTGCCCCCGAAATATCGGTGACCCACCATGTTCTGGGTTCGTTTCACGCCGAGGAAAAACAGCTTCTGGACCAGATCATCGAAAGGACCCAGGATGCCGTTGTCACGATTCTCTGCCAAGGGGCCACAAAAGGTATGAACCGGTTCAACGACAGAAGAATCATTGCAAATTGTTAAAGCAGAAAGGATGGAGGAGTTAGAATGGAATATGTCGTAAATAATCTACCATTGATTTGTACGCTGGTCGGTGTTGTCGGGGTGCTCTTTGCTATCATTCTGGCCGGCGTTGTAAAAACCGCCCCCGCCGGAGATGAGAAGATGCAGGAAATTGCCGGCGCCATCAAGGAAGGGGCCATTGCCTATCTGAATCGTCAGCTCAAAAGCATGTCGATTGCAGGCGCTGTTATTTTTGTGATCATTCTCGCAATGCTGGGGGCAAAAACCGCCATCGGCTTTCTTGTGGGCGCGGTCGCCTCTTTTATCGCCGGCTATATCGGGATGCGGGTATCGGTTATTGCCAATGTGCGAACTGCCGAGGCCGCCAAAAAAGGTCTGGCATCCGGACTGGCCATGGCGTTTAAGGGCGGATCCGTGACCGGAATGATCGTAGCCGGCCTGGCGTTGACCGCCGTTGCCGGTTTTTACGCTGCCACCCACGATGTGATCGCGCTTGTGGCCTTAGGATTCGGCGGCAGCCTGATTTCCATCTTCGCCCGACTCGGCGGCGGAATCTTCACCAAAGGGGCTGATGTCGGCGCCGACCTGGTCGGTAAGGTGGAAGCCGGAATTCCCGAAGATGATCCGAGAAACCCCGCAGTCATCGCCGACAACGTGGGCGACAATGTGGGCGACTGTGCAGGCATGGCAGCGGATCTTTTTGAAACCTACGCGGTAACCGCTGTGGCCGCCATGCTGCTGGGTCATTTGCTGTTTCCGGAAAAACTGATTGCAACCGAGTTTCCGCTGGTACTCGGCGCCATCTCCATTGTCGCCTCGATGATCGCCGTCGGCTTTGTCCGGCTGGGTAAAAGCGAATACATCATGGGCGCCCTTTACAAGGGCATGTTCGGAGCGGCCATTATTTCCGCCGTTGTTTTTTATTATGCCACAAAGAAACTGATGGTCGGTATCGGCGACCTCTCAACTTCTCACATATATTACGCGACCCTGGTGGGACTAGTTCTGACCGTGGTTATCGTCATCATTACCGAATACTACACCGGTATTTATCAACCGGTTAAATCGATTGCCGAAGCATCGACCACCGGACACGGCACCAACATCATCGCCGGACTGGCTGTGAGCATGCAGGCAACCGCAGCCCCCGTGATCGCCATCTGTTTGGCAATTCTGGTTGCCCATTCATTTGCAGGCCTTTACGGTATCGCCATGGCGGCCATGTCCATGCTGTCTATGACCGGAATGGTCATCGCCATCGATGCCTACGGCCCCATCACCGACAATGCCGGCGGTATCGCCGAAATGGCGGAGATGGACGAGAGCGTCCGGGCGGTAACCGATCCGTTGGATGCGGTGGGCAACACCACCAAAGCGGTTACAAAGGGCTATGCCATCGGATCCGCAGGCCTGGCGGCACTGGTGCTTTTCGCCTGTTATGTACAGGAGTTCATCATCCAGGCCGGCGAAGGGGCTGAAACGATTAAATTCGAATTGAGCGATGTCAACGTCATCATCGGCCTTTTCATCGGCGGGCTGCTTCCCTACCTGTTTGCATCCATTGCCATGAAAGCGGTGGGTAATGCCGGCGGGGCCGTGGTCGAAGAAGTTCGGCGCCAGTTCCGTGAAATACCGGGTATTATGGAAAGAACCGCAAAACCCGATTACCGTGCCTGTGTTGATATCGTTACCAAATTCGCACTCAAAGAGATGATCGTCCCGGCGCTGCTGCCGGTGATCGCCCCGATTCTGGTGGGACTCTTCCTGGGCAAAGTCGCCCTGGGTGGTATGTTGATCGGAAGCATTGTGACCGGTATTTTCGTAGCGCTCTCCATGACCACCGGTGGTGCTGCATGGGACAATGCCAAAAAATACATAGAAGACGGACATCTCGGCGGAAAGGGAAGTGATGCCCACAAAGCGGCCGTTACCGGCGACACCGTGGGTGACCCCTACAAGGATACCGCGGGGCCGGCTATCAATCCGATGATCAAGATTCTAAACGTTGTCGCGTTATTGATGGTGCCCTTCTTGCTGTAGACTGAAAATAGCGTCATTTAGATAAAAGGATTGGTGCGAATTTGCACCAATCCTTTTTTTATTGCTTGTTCGCCCCGGGGATGATATACATGCAGAGTTTTTCTAAAACCGCTTTAAAGCGGTTAAATTATTTTTTAAGCATGAAAAGAGACGGGAGACAGGATGGAAGGACAAATTGAGGCGATTGGACAAGTTCCGCGTGAGTTCCAGGCCGGTGATCTGGCTGTGTATCCGGCCCATGGTGTCGGCCGAATCGAAGCCATCGAAAGCCGGGTGATAAACGGGCAGGAACATGATTTTTACATCATGAAAGTTCTTGAGAGCAGTATGGTCATCATGATTCCCACACGAAATGTCGAATCTGTCGGGCTCCGGGACGTTATCGGAGAAGAAGAGGTTCCCAAGGTGTATGAGATCATGCAGCAGAAACAGGAGACGGCCAGCGAGAACCAGACCTGGAATCGACGTTACAGAGAGTATATGGATAAGATAAAAACCGGTTCTCTGTTTGATGTCGCCGAAGTATTCAGGGACCTGTCGCTTCTTAAGCTGAACAAAGATCTTTCTTTTGGTGAGCGCAAGCTCTATGATACGGCCCAACTGCTACTGGTAAAAGAACTGTCCACGGCCAAAAATACAGACGAAAAGACGATTATTTCAGAAATTGAGTCCTTTTTTGATGTTGTCGAATAAATTGTTTTAATACCATATGCCAAAATCCGAAGCGTTTACCATTGGTGTCGATCTGACCGACGCGGGGAAACGCCTCGATGCCCTTGTCGCTTCCCGTATACCCGGCTATTCCCGTTCTCTGGTGATCCATCACATCCGTACCGGAAACATCTGTGTGGACGGCGCACCCAAAAAACCGGGATACCGTGTAAGGCCCGGTGAGCGGGTGACCGGAGACATTCCTGCACCCGAAGCCATCGGCTTTGACCCGGAACCGATACCCCTCCAGATCCTCCATGAAGACGCCCACATCATCGTGGTGAACAAAGCCCCCGGGCTGGTGGTCCATCCGGCTCCCGGGCATGCTTCCGGCACCCTGGTCAACGGACTTTTTTATCACTGTCCAACAATTCAGGGTGTGGGGCCCCGGCTCCGACCCGGAATCGTTCACCGATTGGATAAGGACACTTCCGGCACCCTGGTGGTTGCAAAAACCGGAAACGTCCATCAGCATCTGGCAGAGCAGTTTAAGCTTCGGACCATCAAAAAAAGGTATCTGGCACTGGTCTGGGGGGAGCTGAAAACTGACTCCGGAACGATCCTTCTTCCCATCGGAAGACATCCGATTCATCGAAAACAGATGTCCACAAGGGCTCGAAAAACACGCAGTGCTGAAACCATCTGGAAGGTACGGCAGCGATTCGATGGAGTGACCCTTCTGGAGGTGGAGCTCAAGACCGGTCGGACCCACCAGATCCGCGTTCATTGTGCAGCGATTTCACATCCAATTGTCGGAGATTCGGTTTACGGGCGCCGCCGGATGGACAAGGCCCGGATTCGGCCGCCCCGGCAGATGCTGCACGCATGGCGCCTCGGTTTTACCCACCCGGCCACGGGCATGTGGGTGGCGTTTGAATCACCGGTTCCTGAAGATATGGAGGCGTTGATCGAGCAGTTGCGATGTGAGATGTGAGATATGGGATGTGGGATGTGGGATGTGGGATGTGGGATGTGAGATCGGGGATGTGAGATCGGGGATATGAGTGATCAGTGACCTAAGGTGCCTAAAAGCAAAGTTTAAAGTGCCTAAAATTTGAAGTGCCTAAAGTTAAGGAACGGTATCAATTTTATAGAATGACCGTGCTGTCGGCATTCCATAACTTTAGCTCACTTTGAACTTCAAACTTCAGCTTGACTTGTCAAGCTGCGGCCGTATCCTTGTCCTGGTTATAGCAGAGCCTGCAGCAATTGAGGCATCGGCAGGATTCCGCATGGGCAGTATCCTCCTCAATGACGAGGTCGACTTCTTCAAAGGTTTGAATCCGTTCCGTCACCGGGAGTTCAGGCATTTTTGCGCGGGGAATTTCAGAGACACCGTCAACCGCTTCGAAAAGAGACTCGGCAATATGTTTCTTGAACAGTGATTTTTCAGCCGGGGCGACGGCTTTATCATCCATCAGGTACTGATGGATGGATCGGGCCGCTCTTCGGCCGCCGCCGATTGCTTCGACCACCAGAGAGGCACCGGTTGCCGCATCGCCGCCGGTAAATAGATTTGGAATGCTGCTTTGCAGTGTTTCCGGATGTGATGGTTCAATGGTGTTCCAACGGGTGATCCGAAGATCATCCAGGGCCTCCATATCGTCTTTAAAGGATATATCCGGGCCCTGGCCGATGGCGCAAATGATCATATCCAGATCCATCAGCGTTTCAGATCCCTTTATGGGAACCGGCCGGCGTCTGCCGCTGGCATCCGGCTCACCCAGTTCCATTTTGAGATACTCCAGATGGGTGACCCTGTCTCCTTCACCCCCCACCACACGGACCGGGGCTGCCAGAAAGTGATATGCGATCCCTTCGTGTTCCGCCGCATCGATTTCAACGACGTTGGCCGGCATCTCCGCCCGGGTTCTCCGGTAGACAATGGAGACCTCCTCAGCACCCAGACGGACCAGCGTACGGACACAGTCGATGGCGGTATTGCCGCCTCCGATGACCGCACACCGTTTCCCGATGGGGATCTTTTCCCCCGATGCCACACGGGTTAGAAAATCGATACCGGTGTAACAGCCGTTTAGATCCTCACCCTCAATGCCGAGTTTATAATCTTTCCATGCGCCGATACCCAGAAATACCGCCTCATAGCCGGCTTCGGTCAGTTTCTCCATATCGATGTCTTTACCGAACTTTACTCCGGTATGCGCGTCGATCCCCAAGTTTAAAATACCTTCGATCTCCCAGTCCAGAACCTTTTTCGGGAGCCGATATTCGGGGATGCCGTAGCGGATCATCCCGCCAAGTTTGGGCATGGCCTCAAAAATGGTGACGTGGTGGCCCAGACGTCTAAGAAAATAGGCGCAACTCAATCCTGCCGGACCGCCGCCGATGACCGCCACCTTTCTGTCCGTAGACGGGGCACACGGGATGGGATATCGCCGGTCGGCGTGCATTTCAAGATCCGCCACAAAGCGTTTGAGCTGGTTGATGGAAACCGGCTCGTCCTCAATGCTGCGGCGGCAGTAATCTTCGCACGGATGCGGGCAGACACGTCCGCATGCAAGCAGCAGCGGGTTTCGTTCTCGAATGGTGTTTACCGCACCCTCGTAATCCCCGTTGCGGACCTGGGAGATGTATTTCGGGATATCGATTTCCGCAGGACATGTCTGCTGGCAGGGGGCCAGTGCATCATCTTCCCTGTTTAAGTGGAGCAGACGGTCCGACATCGTCCGTACGGTCAATATTTCCTTGGGGCAGGCCTTTTCACAGGCGCCGCAACCGACACATTTGGCTTCATCGACAACGGGAAACCCCTCGGGCCCGATGACAATCGCGTCGAACAGGCAGGACTTGATACAGTCTCCAAGTCCGAGGCAACCGATGCTGCAGACCCGTTTTCCCCCGTAGACGGCCTCAAGTGCCCGGCAATTGCTAACACCCAGATAGTAGAATTTGTCGTCGGCCCGATCACCCCCCGCGCAGGTGTTTAGTGATATTAACGGTTCCACGCTTCCCGGGTCGAGTCCCATCACTTCGGCCACGTTTATGGCGATTTCAAGACCGCCGATAATGCAAACCCCGGGTTTGGCTTCGCCGCGAACCACAGCCGCTGCCGCTGCAGCGCATCCGGTGTAACCGCAGCCGCCGCAATTGGCCCCGGCAAGAGATCCTTCCACGTCAGCAATACGGGGATCTTCCCAAACGTAAAAAATTTTCGAGGCGGCACTCAGCAAGGCACCGCAGACCAGACCCAAACCCAGCATGAAAAAAACGGCATCTGTCACGTCATTCTCCTAAGGCGCGTTGAACGAATTCCGGGATTTCCCATAAAAGGCTCTGAGCGCATCGACGAAATGGTATTAGACCATCCCCTTAAAGGCAAAGAAGGCAAGTGAGAGCATACCGGCGGTCACCAGCCCGATGGAGGTATCCTGGAGTGGTTTCGGCACGCGGGCCAAAAGGATCCGTTCACGGACACCCGCAAAAAGGATCAGCGCCAGTCCGAACCCAACGGCGTATGAAAATGAGGAAACAACGGTTTCAAGAAAGGTGTACTCTTCTTTGATATTGATCAGACAGACACCCATTACAGCGCAGTTGGTGGTGATCAGGGGCAGGAAAATTCCCAACCCGGCATACAGGGCCGGAATAGATTTTTTAAGAAACATCTCCACAAATTGAACCAGGGATGCGATGACCACGATAAATGCAATGGTCTGAAGATATCCCAGGTTCAGGGGGTCCAGGAAATAGGTCTGGGTCATCCAGGTGATCACCCCTGCCATCACCAAGACAAACACCACCGCCATGGCCATTCCAACGGCAGTCTCCATTTTCTTTGAGGTGCCCAGAAACGGACAGTTTCCCAGATACTGAGCCAGCAGAATATTGTTTACAAGGATACAGCTTATGGCTAAGACAATTAAATCGCCCATTGTCGACTCCTATTTTTTCCCCAAAATGTTCATGCCGCAGAGCATCAGGCCCAGACATACAAACGCTCCGGGGGCTTCGATCATAAATTTAAACGGTAGAAACGAGGGGCCGAATATCTGATTGATCCCGATATTTCCCCACAGCGTGATGGCGCCGTCGCCGAACACTTCCCGCAACGCCCCGAGGGATGCCAGTGCCAGGGTGAATCCGATGCCGATACCGAGTCCATCCAGAAGGGATCGAAAAACACCGTTTTTATAGGCAAACGCCTCGGATCGCCCCAGTACAATACAGTTTACCACGATGAGAGGGATAAAAATCCCAAGTTTTAAATAGAGCCCGTATGCAAACGCCTGTGAGAGAAGCTCGACCACGATTACAAACGTGGCGATGATCAGTATAAAACAGGCGATTCTGACCTTTGGGGGGATGATTTTTCGCAATGATGCGACCAGAATGTTTGAAAAAACCAATACAAAGGTTGTGGCAACCCCCATCCCGATTCCGTTTTCCAGGGTTTTGGTCACCGCCAGCGCGGGGCACAGCCCCAGCACCAGACGAAACGGTGGGATTTCATCCCATAGTCCTTTTGTAAACTCCTGGACAAGCGTTTTTGCCATTTTTATCTCCTAATTGGAAAAGCTTTTCAGCTTTTCTTCAATCTGCGGTTTTAGATTCTTATACATTTTCTCGGCATCGGTCAGGGCCGTGGCAATCCCCCGGGAGGTGACCGTGGCGCCGGACAGCGCATCCACCTGGCCGCCGTCTCCGCGGATTTTAAAGGCCCCTGTAAACGGTTTGCCCTTGAATTGAGCCGCAAAATCCGGTTCGGTTTTGGCCAGGGCGCCCACCCCCGGTGTTTCGTTGTGGGTGGTTACGGCAACGCCGATGAGTTTGTCGTCTTTAAGATTCACACCCACCATCACACCGATATATCCGCCGAATCCTTTGGCAAAGGATTCAAAGGCCACCGAATCCGCAGTGCCGTCAAATTTGCCGACGAAAAAGCTCTCTTCGGCATCGCCGGATTTGAGTTTGAATCGGTCCGCAATCGGGTCATTGCTGGATCCTTTAAAAATTCCCCGAATGGCCGGGCCTTTCACAAATTCCAGTGTCTGATTTTCGATCCGCTCCGAGGTACTGTCTTTTATCTTAGCCAGCAGACCGCCGGAAAACGCACTAATCAGGGTCAAAACGACCACCATGTTGATCAATTCTCGCATGCTAGACCACCTTTCCAATCGCTTTGGGTCTGATTTTGTCCAAAAGGGGGTTCAAAATGTTCATAAACAGAAGGGCAAATACCACGCCGTCTGCATATGCGCCGATATTGCGGATCAGCATCGTCAGGATACCGCATCCGGCCCCGAATATGATCATGGGGATAAAATTGATGGGGGAAGATGCGTCATCGGTTGCCAGAAAGAAGGCGGCGATGAGCGTGTACCCGGTAAAAAGATGGAACATAGGGCCTGCAAACCGTTCGGGGTTTGCCATGTTAAATATCAATGCGGTTATAAAGAGACCGGCGATAAAGGAAAGGGAAATTTCCCACCGGATAAAACCGCGATAAATAAGGTAAATTCCGCCGACAATGAGGCCCAGGCCGAAGGTCGATCCGATTCCGCCGATCTGCTTGCCGAGAATCAGATCGGTAACTGAAAAGGGGGCTGCGGCTGCGGCGCCGAAGTGTTTCACCGCCCCCAGGGGGTACAGGGCAACAAAATCGAACTGATAGTTCAACAGGGCGCTGTCAAAACTCAACGCCTCCTTCCAGGAGAGCATCAGCATGGCCATGGCCACAAGCACCGGATGGAATGGACTGGCCCCGATGCCCCCGTAGATCTGTTTTCCGATGACGATGGCCAGAAGGGGGCCGATGATTACCAGCCACCAGGGGGCAGATGCCGGCAGCATCATTCCGAGTAAAAGGCCGATGACCGCAGCGTTACCGTCCCCGACGGTATTCGGGCGTTTGGCAACGGCGTTGTAGGCCAGCTCCCACAGGACAGCAAAGGCAACGGAAAAGGATATTACACCCAGGGCGGGCATTCCGAAATAATAGAGGCCGCCGAGCACTGCCGGAATCGCGGCAATCATGGTGTGATAACTCCGCTCCGGGATATTGCTCCCCGAGTGCCAGAAAGGAGCATGGGATACGATAAATTTTTTATGGTCAACCATTTGTAGCCTCCGCTGTATTGGTACGGCCGAGCTCGTATTTTGCAAGTCGTATATACTGAAAAATGGGGATTTTTGAAACGCATACAAAACTGCACATACCGCATTCGATGCAGGAGTACAGATCGTATTGAGCCGCCCCCTCTTCATACTGACCGGCTTCCAGAAACCGGATCAGCATATTGACCGAGATTCGGGCCGGGCACACACGCACACACTCACCACAATTGATGCACGGATAATCCGATACGGCTGCGATGTCCGCGTTGTCCTGGATAAATATCGCGTCCGTATCCGGCAGCACCGGGTAGGCTTCCGAATAGATGCATGCACCGCGCATGGGACCTCCGATGACGATCCGGTCCTGATCATTGACGGTTTCAGAGAAAGCCCGGAGCAGATCACCGACAGCGGTGCCGATTCTTGCTTTGGCCATCACCTTGGATCCGTCCTTCTTTATAAGGGTCACGACCTTTGAGACCGGCAGTCGGCCGGTTTCAAAAGCGTCTCCGATGGCAGCCACCGCTTCCACATTGAGAAAGGCGATGCCGATATCTTCAAACCGCTTTCCGGCCGGAACTTCCTGGCCCAGAAGATCCCGGACGATGTTGTGGGGCAGTGTGTTCGGATATTCGGCACCCACCGCCTTCATGTCCGCACCGATGGAGCCGTAGTTCTGTATGATGTCTCCGGGAACGGCGATGATGATCTGATCTATTTTCGTAATCTGCTTCAGTATCCCGATACCCTTCTTTACCGCATCGGTCTGGGTGGCGATGATGTATTGATGGGTGGCGACCAGCAGGTCGCTGTCGAGTGCATTGACAAAGATGGTATGGATCGGTTTTTCAGGATTGGAAAAAATGGAAAGATCCGGGTTGCCCGGCGCACCATCCAGAAATGCTGCAACCCCTTCAAGGGTCGGGTTTTCCCGAATCGATTCAAACTGGTCATCCATGGCCTCGTCCCCTGACCGGTCGATGGCAATGGCCGTGTAGGTTTTGCCGAAATCACCGGCATAGGGATAGATGGCTGCGATGGTTCCGGTTATCGACGATATCGCATAGGTATCAGCGTCTTGGGTGAACGAGAGTTTCTGGCCGGTTTTTACGGCATCGCCTTCCTTGATTCCGTCTGCATCCCCTTCGGGTCGGGATCCGTTCAGAAACAATGTCGCCCGATTCGGTGGCGGCAAAATTTGCGGTGCCATCAGAGACCGGCTGATCGGTTCCATTCCGAACCGCGGTGTTTGTAATTTGCTGAAAAATTTTTTGATCATCGGTAAAAACCTCTTGTTGGTTTCGATAATAAGGGCATAAACCCCATTGAGAAAAAGAGATTCACGCTATTGTACATGGCAGGCTGAACATTTTTCGGGGCCTTCGCCGGGGCCTTTCCCAAAATCTTCATGGCAGCCGATACATTGCGCGTGGAATGCATCCGAGCTTTTCATGAACACGGAATCTTCAAGTTCCGAGATATCGTGGCAATCCAGGCAGGCCTTAGGCGCCTTTTCCCCCTCCGGCGGGATCTGATGGCAGGCACTGCAGGCCAGCGGTCCATCCTCGCTCTCCTCAGGGTGATGATGGCACTCATTGCAGGCGATTCCATAGCCTTTTACCGAAGCATGGGTCTGGTGGGCAAACAGAACATCTCCTGCAACGGCGTTGAACATTAACCGGACGGGTTCTTCCGGGGTCTTGACAGGAAACGCTGCATAGCTTATTGCGCCCACGACCAGTAAGATACCGGTCATATAATATGCCAGCTTTCGTTCTTTTAGCGGTGTCATTCTTATTTAACTTCCTTTCAATATTTGGAAATTGTCACCCTCGGCCCGGGAAAAGGCCAAGTTTCGCCTACCATAATGCGGATTTGCTTTCAAGTGTTTTTTTTGGAGCGGCAGCGGTGCCGATGATGTTAGGATATCGCCGAACAACATCTGTCGGAATGTCTATTTTATCCAGATATTCAATAATTTACTTGACATATCCCATATAAAAACATAGCATTTTTCTTCGGAATTTCACCTGTTCTGAACCTATTTGGGATATGAGATTTATCGACGCGATATTTCAAAAAACCGGGCGCATAAAAAATCTGCCGAGCCTGCCACAGGTTCTTCTCCGATTGATCGATGCCTGCAACAACAAAGAAACCCCGCTCCATGAACTGTCCGGCATTATCGAAAAAGATCCCGTTCTGGCCTCCAGAGTCCTGAGACTCGTCAATTCCGCCTACGTCGGTATTATGGACCCCGTGACAAGCCTTGAGAAAGCCGTGGTCTACCTGGGAGCGGGGACGATTACCAATATCGCTATCAGTGCATCCGTTTTGCAGGCATTTTCCGGAACAAAGAGCGGTTCTCTCTTCAATCTTGAGCATTTCTGGTGGCATTCCTTTATGTGTGCGTCCCTGGCCCGGCGCATGGCCAAAAGGGCGGGGTTCAAGAATCCGGAAGAGGCGTTTCTGGCCGGACTCCTCCATGACATCGGGAAACTGGTTTTATGGCAGAATTTTCCAAAAGAGTATGCAAAGATTTTAGAACAGAGCGATTCCGATGCGGCCCGACTGTCCGAGCGGGAGGCGACGCTGGGGGCAAACCACGCGGAAGTGGGCGCATGGTTGGCCCGACAGTGGCATATCGATATGTTTATGGCCGATGCGGTTGCCTATCATCATGAAGCGGTTGAGGACATTCTAAACGCCTTTCCCCTTGTAAAGATCGTCTATGTCGCCAATTGTTTCAGCCGGAAAGATGCTGATAACGGTCTTTCAAGAGGCGGTGAAGTGGCCAAAACGGTATTCGGATTTTCCGCCTCCCAGATGGACGCACTCGTATCCGGCGCCCGGGATGAGGTTGCAGAGGTTGCCGGAACCCTGGGTATTTCCGTCTCCCCCCCACCCGGACTTGAAACCGGATCGTCCAAGGCCGATGATGCCCTGTCTGCTGAAATTAAAAATATTTCACTGCTCTACGGAACCCTTGAAAACCTGCTGAAAGCCGACGGCACGGATGCCATCCTGCTGGTGGTGGAGCGGGGCCTGGAAATCGTGTTTGATATCCAAAATCTTTTTTTCTTTCTATACGATTCGGAAACCGAAAGGCTTGTGGGAAATGCCACTGAGGCGCGCCCGGATCGTCGACGCATCCGGGATCTGGCTCTGCCGGGTACCGGATCCACCAGCCTGCCGGCTAAATCCCTGGCGGAACAGAAAATCCTTAACTCCCTTGATTTGTCTGATGCATCCCGGCTTAGCATCGCAGACAGGCAGCTGATACAACTGCTGGGTACCGAGGCGATGATCTGTGTTCCGTTGACGGCATACCGCCAGCGGCTGGGTACAATCGTATTTGGCGTTGGGTCCGACCGTGCCTCACAGCTTGTCGCCCAGAAAAGACTCTTGCAGATGTTTGCCGATCATGCTGCCGTATGTTTATACATCCATGATTTTAAAAAGAAGCAGGCCCGGAAAATTCAGGCCGAGCGGATGGAAGCCGCATCGTTGATGGCCCGGAAAGTCGTTCACGAGGCCAGCAATCCACTGGGCATAATAAAAAACTACTTAAAAATCCTCGGTATAAAGCTTCCGGAGCGTCATCCGGCACAGGAAGATATCGGAATTATCGGCAAAGAGATCGATCGGGTTTTTCAAATTGTCCGACGGTTGAACCGGTTTTCCCAGCCGAAGCCGGACACGGAACAGACAGCGGATGTCAACCGGGTCTTTACCGAACAGCTCAATTTTTTGCAAAAGACGATATTAAGACCCGTCTCCATTTACGACCATCTGTCTTTAGAGAAGAGACTGCCACCGGTAGCGGTTGATGAAAACAGCCTGAAACAGGTGTTTTTGAATCTTGTTAAAAATGCTGCAGAAGCCATGCCGAATGGGGGGAATCTTTATATCCGAACGAGATCGGTCCGGGATAATCGTTCGCATCCCGGAGAGGAGACCCCGGTATCCGGTATGGTTGAGATTACCATCAAAGATGACGGGCCGGGGGTTTCGGATGATATCCGATCCCGTCTGTTTGAGCCGTTTACAAGCTCAAAGGCCGGTGATTACCGTGGCTTGGGGCTTTCCGTCGTCCACAATATAATTAAGGAACACAATGGTTTCATCACCTGCGAGGGTGCGGGGGATTCGGAAACGGGAACCAGTTTTACCGTTTTGTTGCCTGTTCATCAACCGGAGAAGAGGAACGACAGGAGGTAGGAATGGAAGGGGCTGTCAGGATTGCCATTACCGATGACGAAGCCGGAATGAGAAACAGCTTGAGCTTTCTTTTGGAACAAGAAGGTTTCTCGGTTGTAACGTTTGAAAACGGATTGCAGTTGCTCCAGGCAATGTCTGAAATCCGATTCGATCTTTTTCTTCTGGATGTCTGCATGCCTGAAATGGACGGATTTCAACTTCTGGACCGGATTCTTGAAAGCGACGCCCATGCCCCGGTGGTGATGATGACCGGTCAGGCCTCCATCGAATCGGCTGTCCGGGCGTTGAAAAAAGGTGCCTGCGATTACCTCCGGAAACCCTTTGAGCATGAAGATCTGGTCAAAACCGTCCGGAATGTGCTCGGACAGAAACGGCTGAAAGATGAAAATAAGGCCATATCGGACCGGCTGGCCGTATCTGAAAAACGGTATCGATATATCGTTCAGAATTCTCCGGACATTATCTATACCCTCGATCCGGACGGTACGTGCACGTTTATGAATGAGGCGGTGGAACGTGTGCTCGGTTACCGCCCGGAATCGTTAATCGGGACCCGGTTCGAGGACCTCATTCATCCGGATGACGTGGAAAAGAGCAGATGGCTATTTGAGGAACGAAGATGCGATGAGCGGGCAGCGGCCGGAATTGAAATCCGATTGATGTGCCATGGAAACCCCCAGAACTATCGGCACTGCCTCATCAAACAGCTGACGGTACCATCAGCGTCGTCAGAAAACCCGGCCGGAAAAGGAAAACGGTGCATCTACGGTGTTGCCAGGGACTTCAGCTATCGCCGCCTGCTTGAGATTCAACTGCGTGAAGCCCAGAAAATGGAAGCGATCGGGACGTTGGCCGGGGGGATTGCACACGATTTCAACAATATGCTCATGTGTATCCAGGGGTATACATCATTGATGCTGTCGAGTTTGGATCCGGGAAATTCATTTTATGACAAGTTGCTGAATGTGGAGCATAACATCCAGTTGGGAGCGGAGCTGACCGGGCAACTGCTCGGTTTTGCCAGAAGCGGGAAATACCATGTCCGTCCCATGGACATCAACGAACTGGTCAAAAGAACCGCGGAAATGTTTGGCAGAACCAAAAAAGAGGTGATTATCCATCAACGGCTCCGGAAGGATCTGTGGACAGCGCTTGCCGATGAAGGGCAGATTGAGCAGGTGCTTCTGAATCTGTATGTAAATGCCTGGCAGGCCATGCCCGGGGGTGGAGAGATCTATCTGGATACCGAAAATGAACCACTGGTTGGCCATGGGCTTGAAAAAATCGGATTAAAACCGGGGAATTATATCAAGATATCGGTTACCGACACCGGTGCCGGGATGGACGAAAAAATCCAGAAGCGGATCTTTGAGCCTTTTTTTACCACAAAGGAAAGGGGCAGGGGAACCGGACTCGGTTTGGCCTCGGCTTACGGGATCCTTGAAAATCACGGGGGCGGCATCAAGGTATTCAGCAAGAAAGGAGAGGGGAGCACCTTTGTGATCTATCTTCCCATGACAGACGCGGTCATTGAAAAAAGGCCGGAACGCAGCGGTGAGATTCAGACGGGGGACGAGACGGTGCTGCTGGTCGATGATGAAGACAACATCCTCCAGGTCACCACAGAGATGCTGGAGCAGATGGGCTACGAGGTGCTGGTGGCTAGGAACGGCAACGAGGCATTGGAAGTGATCAGGGAAGACCCCCGGAAGGTCGATCTGCTGATTCTGGACATGATCATGCCGGGACTCAGCGGCGGGAAAACATTTGATAGAGTTCGCGAAATCTGCAGTGATTTAAAAGTGCTGCTTTCAAGCGGCTACAGCATCAACGGAGAGGCGGAAGAGATTCTGCAGCGCGGATGCGACGGGTTTATTCAGAAGCCGTATACCATGGGCGAGCTGTCCGAAAAGATCACCCGCATCATGACGGCGACAAACCACACAAATTAAACCTGGATTGCATCGTCTGGAACCCACCCGAAGTGGGCAAGTCCTCCAGAGTTGGGCATGTCGGAAATTCCAAATTACAAATGCGAATATGATCCTAATGAAAGACTGTTTTATCGCTCTGTTTGGGTCGTTCAAACAAGTTTGAAGTGAGCTAAAGTTTAAAGTGAGCTAAAATTTTGGAATCCTGTCTATTATAAAATGATTATCGACCTTAATTTTAGGCATTTTCAATTTTAGGCACTTCCTTACACACCCCACAGATCGTACAGGCACCGACCCTGCAGTCATCTGAGGGTTCAGCCCCCAGTGCTTTTTCATGCTCTCTGATGAGAAACTCCTTTTTAACCCCATGGTCGATAAAATCCCACGGCAGCATCTCCAAGGTATCCCGGTTTCTGTGAACGTAAAAATCCGGATTTATGGGAGAGGACTTCAATGTCTGGGGCCAGTTGCCCCTGTTCCCATGGGCTGCCAGCAAGAGTTGCGACACGCGTCGATCTCCCCGGGACAGGAGGGCCTGGATATATGCCCAGCGCGGTACGTCGGTGTTTATGCGGACATTGGCAACTGCCTTGAGCCCGTATTTGATCCGTTTGATCTTCTGTTTCAACCGACTCACCGAATCCATCGGTTCCCATTGAAACGGGGTCGCCGGTTTCGGAACAAAGGAGTTGATGCTGACGGTGATCGAACCGATCCGTTTCCGTGCCCTGCTCGATTTCAAGAATCGGTGTTTGATCTGTTTGCACAGGGAGATGATTGCATCGATATCCGCCATGGTTTCGGAGGGCAATCCCACCATAAAATAGAGCTTTAGGTTGGGGATATCGTTTTCGACCAGCAGCTGCGCGGTATCCAGAATTTGGGCTTCGGTAATTCCTTTGTTAATGACGTTTCGCATCCGTTGACTGCCGGCATCCGGGGCGATGGTTGCGGTTTTGACACCGCCGGCCTTGAGTGCGGCAAGCAGGGTCGCGTCGACGGCATCGGCCCGCAAAGAGCTGAAGGATAAACAGAGGTCCTGTTTTTCGGCGGCATGGCATATCCGCTCGATTTGGGGATGATCGGAAACTGCAGCACCCACAAGACCGATCTTATGTGTCAGGGCCGCACCGTCTCTCATAGACTGTTCGATCTGAGGGGCGGATCTGAATCTCGGCGGCCGGAAAATATAGCCGGCCGCACAGAATCTGCAACCGTGCGGGCACCCCCGACTGACCTCGATCAGGTAGGTCTGATCAAATGTCGTATCCGGAGTCAGGACGGTACTGCAGACCGGTGCACCGGAGAGGTCCCGCTGGATGCCCCGTGTAATCTTTTCGGGTACATCGGACATGGGATGAAAGGAGGCGATGGTACCGTCGGAATGATAGGCGGGTTTATAGAAACCGGGTACATAGATGCCCGGGACCCTTCGGGCGATTCTTTCAAGACCCGGCAGACGGTCCGCCCCCGGATCGAAGTGTTCGAAGAACCGGGACAGCAGGGATTCAGCCTCTCCGATTAAAAAGCAATCAATAAATTCAGCGATGGGTTCCGGGTTTAATAAACAGGCGACTCCCCCTGCGACGACAAGAGGGTGGGGGGGCCACCTGTCTTCGACACGCAGAGGGAGTCCGGCCTGTTCAAGAATTGCCAGGAGGTTGGGATAATCGTTTTCAAAGGAGATGGAGAACGCCACAACATCAAAGGCAGACAGCGGCCTTGAAGACTCCAGGGTGGTAACGCGGCTTCCCACGGGATCGTTCTCATCTTGAAGAAATACCCTTTCGCATAAAACATCTTCGATATCGTTCAAATGCCGATAGACGGACTGAAACCCGAGGTTGGACATCCCCACATGATAACGATTGGGATAGGCCAGGGCGACTTTTATCTTCCCGTTCCAGCGATTCCATACGGTGCCGACCTCTCTATCCGTCCGGTTCCGTTTTGATATGTCACGCTTTCTTTGCATGGATAATCACCGATTTAAGATTGATCGGACTATTTTGGATCTTAAATCGGATCGGGTCAATAAAAACCCTAATCTGCCTTTCTTCTTAAAAAGGTCGGAATATCCAGATCGTTGTCGATGACAAGACCCTTATATCCGCGATAGCTTGCCCCGCCCGATTCGTTTGCGGCTTCCTGTTCCCGGATAAATGTGGGCTCGTCGTAATCGACGACGGTCTGAAGATCGGCCGGGGTTACGTCTCGAATCCGTCCCCGCAAATTCTTGGGTCTGCTCCGGTCCGTAAACACCGTTTCTCCCACCCCGCCGATGCCGGTGGCGATGACCGTGACCCGCATCTCGTCACCGAGGCTGTCGTCGACCACCGCACCCCATATGATTTCTGCATCCTCACCGACTTCCTCGTAAATCTTTTCGGATGCCTCCGACATCTCTTCCATGGTCAGATCACTGGTGCAGGTAATGTTCATCAAGACACCCTTGGCGCCTGCAATGGAGATATCCTCAAGCAGCGGATGGGATATGGCATGTTCAGCCGCCTCCACCGCACGATTCTCACCGCTTGCGATACCGATGCCCATAATCGCCATACCCGCTTTCGACATGGTGGTTCGAACGTCTGCGAAATCGAGGTTTACCAGGCCCGGCATCATGATCAGGTCGGTGATCCCCTTTACCGAATGGAGAAGGATCTCGTCGGCCTTTTTAAACATTTCGATCATGGTCGCATTCTTTGTGGCCAGCCCCCGCAATCGGTCGTTCGGGATGGTGATGACGGTGTCGGCAAACTCTTTGAGCTGCTCAATCCCCTCGTCTGCCATCCGTAACCGTCGCTTACCTTCAAATGAGAACGGCCTGGTAACCACCGCTACGGTGAGTGCACCGATCTCCTTGCATATCTCGGCGATGACCGGAGCGGCCCCGGTCCCGGTTCCGCCACCGAATCCGGCCGTTATAAACACCATATGGCTGCCTTCGAGTGCACTGCGGATGGCCTCGGTGGTTTCTAGAGCAGCATCCCGTCCAAGCTGGGGATTGGCTCCTGCGCCGAGTCCTTCGGTGAGTGCCTCTCCAACCTGGATTTTGATCGGCGCCTTTGAGATCTCAAGGGCCTGGGCATCCGTGTTGGCGGCGATAAATTTTACACCCTGAAGATTGGAATCGATCATATTGTTGATCGCATTTCCACCGGCCCCACCAACACCAATCACTTTGATTTTTGCTGACTTGTCTGTGTCTACGTAGGTAAATAACATTCCCCCACCTCCTAAATTGAATTTATTTGATATTTCTTCATGTATTTATTTCGGTCCCCGCGGTTTTGGTTGCCCGTTTTTTGTAATTTCAATGCTATACGACCTCCTTGAACCAGTTTTTCATCCGATTCATGACCCGGTTGAAGATATTGGTGTCCCGGATCCTGAACTTTTGTGAGTCCTGGTTTTTTACGCCGTAAATGACGAGTCCGACACCGGTGGCGTACATGGGATTGTTTACGACATCCACCAGGCCGGTAATGCCCCGGGGCTTTCCGAGTCTTGTGGGTAGATCAAAGATCGATTCCGCAATATCGATGACGCCGTCCAGCAGTGAAGAGCCGCCGGTTAAGACGGAACCGGAGGTTATCACGTTTTCCATACCCGCTCTGTAGATTTCCCGTCTGATCAGCGTGAAGATCTCCTCCATTCGAGGCTCTAGAATCTCACCCAGAATCTGACGCGGCAGTTTCCTCGGTTTACGCCCCCCCATTCCGGGCACTTCGATGGCCTCTTCGCTGTTGATGTTGCGGGACATGCAGGTTCCGAACTTTTTCTTTATTTTTTCCGCCTCCGCGATGGGCGCCCGAAGCCCCACTGCGATGTCGTTGGTGAGGTTATTGCCACCGAGTGCCAGGACAAAGGTGTGTTTGATATTGTTGCCGGAAAAAACGGCCAGATCCGTGGTGCCGCCCCCAAGATCGAGCAGTGCGGTTCCGAGTTCCTTCTCCTCACCGGTCAGGACCGCCTCTCCGGAAGCCAGGGATTCCAATACGATATCGCAGACATCCAGTCCCGCACGGTTGGCGCATTTTACGATATTGTGAGCGGATGTGACCGCTCCGGTGACGATATGAATCTTTGCCTCCAACCGGACTGCGGACATGCCGATGGGATTCTGAATGCCGGCTTCATCATCTACGATGAATTCCTGGGGCAGTACATGAATGACCTCCCGGTCCATGGGAATGGCCACCGCTCGGGCTGCATCGATGACTCGGTCCACATCCTGCTGGGCGACTTCAGACCCCTTGATGGCCACAATACCGCGGCTGTTGAAACCGGTGATGTGCCCACCGGCAATGCCGGCATAAACGGATGATATTTCACAACCGGCCATCAACTCGGCCTCCTCCACCGCCTTCTTGATGGACTCCACCGTCGACTCGATGTTGACCACAACCCCTTTGCGCAGTCCGATGGAAGGGTGGGTGCCGATGCCGATAATGTTTATGTCGCTTCCCGATGCTTCTCCCACAACAGTGCAGATTTTGGTGGTTCCGATATCCAGCCCAACAATAATGTTTTCCTGCTTCTGCAATCTATGCCTCCTTTTTATCATCGCTGCCGGTTTCCAAGGGGGCCGGGCAAACAACAATACGATCCACATTATTCAAATCGATGGTGCGTAACTGTTTAAATTCTTTCTTATTTCGACAAAAGGCCAGAACCTTTCCGAGGTGAAGATATTTTTCGGAATAATCGTTGTATCCAAGCTTTATGGCCGCGGTGTCGCCGAAGGCATAGAGGGTCAGGCCCGTCTGCCGGTCTACATGGATTTTCTGGATCTTTCGGTTGTTCAAAACGCTGCCGGATTTTTGACCGAGCCGCAATACCTCCATGGCTGCTTTAAACGGGAGGCCGGTCGGTTTTTCCGGCGATTGGATATCGGAATAGGTGAGCCCTTCAATTACCGGCATGTTCATCCGGTCGGATACCGTCTGCTCCTTAAAGATATCTCCGTGGGTATTGATAATAAATTTTCGACCCAAATCGATCCGTGCAAGGGGTATATGCTCGGCAATATGAATGATCAGCCGGTTCGGTACCTTTCGAGCCACCTTTGCCGACGCCACCCAGGGATGTGCCTCCAGGCGTTTTCGGGCCAGAAAAAGATTCACCGAAAAGATATTGACCCCCGGCTTTACCTGTGCCTGTCTGAGTACCGTTTTTTCAGACAGCAGGCGGTTGCCGCTGATTTCGATCCGGGTTGCTGTAAAACAGTCCGCCTGGGTGATCGCGTCATAGGAAAAAATAAGACCGATGCTCATGCCGATTACCCCGGCGAGACCGGCAAAGACATAAAATGCACGTATGACGATGCGTCTCTTTGGGCGTTTTGGACCTTTCAATCTGTTATCAGGATTACGTTTCGCCAAAGACTTTTACCTCCGGCTCAAGCTCGATGTTAAATTTTTGCTGCACAACCGATTGCGCCAGTCTGCTCAGCTTAAGGATATCCTCTGCAGTTGCCCGTCTCCGGTTGATAATGTAGTTGGCGTGTGTTTCCGATATCTGCGCATCCCCGATCCGCTTTCCTTTCAACCCGGCCTGGTCGATGAGGCTTCCGGCCGGTGTATCGGGCCCCGGGTTCTTAAAAAAACATCCGGCACTGGGGAATCGGGTCGGTTCCCTTTTTCTGCGCGACCCCGAAATGATTTCCGCCTCGGCTTTCAGATCTTTTGGATCCGCGTATCCAAGGCAAAAATCACCGGAAAGGATGACCGGCGGTGCACAGGCCCCTGTATTTCCATCGTTTTCAAGGGACAGCGCACGGTACGAGTAATTGAGTTTTTTGCGATAAACCTTTTCGGTGCGGCCGTCCGGTTTCAAAATCTCAATGGCATCCATCACCTGATCCATGGCACCCTGACCGGTGCCGGCATTCATCCGGATGGCACCGCCCACGGTCCCGGGAATTCCCAGAGCAAAATTTAACCCCTTAAACCCGTTCCTGATTGCATACCGGCAGAGTGTCTGGAGCCGGGTGCCGGCCAAGGCAGTGACCCGCACGAGGCTTTCCATTCTCTCTTTTGCCCGGATTCGGTTCATCCCCTTTGACACCTTCACCACAACACCGCGGATCCCCTTATCCGGGATCAGAAGGTTCGTCCCGCCGCCCATGACCCGATAGGAAAGGCCCTTTTCAAAGGCCCGGGTCACAAACGCCTTCAGCTGTTCGACGTTTTCAGGTTCGAAGAGTGCTTCGGCCGGTCCGCCCACACGAAAGGAGGTGTGTTTGGCCATGGGTTCTTCGAATTTTACCCGTGTCTTGAATCGCCTCATCAACCATCGCCTTTCTGCAGTCGTCAGCACCATCCTGCCTTTTCCGTTAAAACACCTTTTTGCGTTACCGGCACCGGGACACCACCTGCCAAATGATGATCCGGGCCCATGTCGGACGATACCTATGCGGTCACGAACCTTTGAGTGTTTCCAGCAACAGGGTTCCCGCCTTCCATACATCACCGGCACCAAGGGTCAGCACCAGATCCTTAGGTTTCAGAACCTCTGTCAGCTGTGAAACCGCCGATTCTATGCTTTCTGCGTAATGGACATCCTTATGGCCGTGTTTTTTGATGCCTTCGCATAACAGTCGGCTGTCCACGCCTTCGATGGCGGGCTCACCCGCCGAATAGATGGGGAGTACCATCAGGAGGTCGGATTGGTAGAATCCCCGGGTAAACTCATCAAAAAGTGCCTCGGTCCGGCTATACCGGTGCGGCTGAAAGATTACCACGATGCGATGGGTGGGCCAGCTGTCCTTAACTGCCTGGAGGGTTGTCTTGATCTCCGTGGGATGATGGCCGTAGTCATCGACGACGACAACCTCATGGATTGCGCCCTTTACCTCCAAACGGCGATGCACACCCTCTACGGTTTCCAGTGCCGATTTGATGACCGGAAAGGGGATGTTGAGTTCAACACCCACCGCGATACTGGCCATGGCATTGTAGACATTGTGCGTGCCGGGCATATTTAACCGGATCCGCCCCTTGTCCGCACCTTGGTGATAGATGCTGAAGGCTGTCCGGAGTCCGTCAGCGCGAACGTTTCTTGCCTGAAAATCTGCCTGGGAGGTCATGCCGTAGGTGGTGAAGCGTTTTTTGATTTTCGGAATCAGATCCTGTATCGATTCATTGTCGAGACAGAGCACCGAGAGCCCGTAAAACGGCACGCTGTCGATAAATTTCAAAAACCCCGCTTTTATGGCATCCAGGTCTTTATAGAAATCGAGATGCTCCCGGTCGATATTTGTGACCACGGCAATGGTGGGCGACATCTTTAAAAAGGAGCCGTCGCTCTCATCGGCTTCCGCCACGATAAAATCTCCCTGGCCGAGAAGGGCGTTTGAGCCGATGCTGTTTAACCTCCCGCCGATGACCACGGTGGGGTCCAGATCGCCTTTTGCGAGCACCGAGGCGACGATGGAGGTGGTGGATGTTTTGCCGTGTGCACCGGCGATTGCAACGCTGTACTTGAGACGCATCAGTTCAGCGAGCATTTCAGCGCGCGGAATGACCGGAATCGACCTTTGATGGGCGGCAATCACCTCCGGGTTGTCGGGCCGAACTGCAGATGAGATCACCACCACATCCGCCTCTTCGACCTGCTCTCCGGCATGTCCCTTATGAAAGGTGCCGCCGAGCCGTTGGAGTCGACGGGTGATGTCCGAGGATTTCAAATCCGATCCGGACACATCATAGCCCAGGTTCAGAAGCAGTTCTGCGATTCCGCTCATCCCGATGCCGCCGATGCCGACAAAGTGTATGTGGTATTTTTTAAAGTACATGGCTCACATTTTCGATTTTAGAGTGTCGGTTTTCAAATTGCATCCGCCCCATCCCTCTATTTGCAGTCAACCAGTGCGTAACAGTCGTTGACAATTTTTTCCGCAGCATCCGGTTTGCCGCATGCCTTGGCTGCGGCCGCCATCTGATCGATGGCATCCGGATTCGACCGGTAGTGGTCGATCCGTTGGGCCAGATAGGGGCCGGTGAGATTTTTTTCAAGGATCATCTCAGCGGCTCCGGCCGCTTCAAGGTCGCCGGCATTGAGCACCTGATGGTTGTCGGCCGCATGGGGAAACGGGATATAAATGGCCGCCTTTCCCACGGCCGTAATCTCAGCCACGGTGGTGGCGCCGGCCCTGCATATCACCAGGTCGGCATGCTGAAACTGCGATGCCATGTCCATGAAAAAAGCCTGCACCGTACCCGATACCGCCGTGCGCCGGTAGGCATCCTCGACAGTCGCAACATCCCGGGTTCCGGTCTGATGAATAAACCGGATTCCCTGCCTGCTTTCGATACATGAAATGGCCTCCATGATCGCCACATTGATGCTGTGCGCTCCCTGGCTGCCGCCGACGATCAGTACGGTAAACGGTTTCCCGGCTTTTTCTGCACGAACCCTGTTTCCATTTGTCTGATAAAGCGCTTTCCGTACCGGGTTACCCAGAAACCTGCAATTTTTAGAATTGAAATAGTCGCCTGTTTTTTTAAACGAGATATAGATCCGATGCGCAAACGGCGCCAGCATCCGATTGGTGATTCCGGGTAACAGGTTCTGCTCCTGGAGAACGATTTTTTTCCGCAAAAGCCACGCACCGGCCACCACGGGACCTGCCGAGTAACCTCCCACACCGACAACCAGATCCGGCTTGAAATTCCAGAGTACGCCGACAGATGTCAGAATGCCGGTGGGGAGTTTTGAAACGGCCATGGCCTGTTGCCACCGGTTTCGCCCTTTGATACCCTCCGATGCGATCCGTTTATGTGTGAATCCGGCGTCGGCAAGTACAGAAATTTCAAACGGTTTTCCCGTACTGACAAAGAGTACCCGGTTATGAGAATCTCTTTCCATAAATTCCTGCGCAATGGCGATTCCGGGGAAAAGGTGACCGCCGGTGCCGCCCCCTGCAATGACGATGCGCATATCACTCCTTAGGTTCCGGCAAAGCACCTACTTGGTACTGCCGCTGATGTTCATCAACACGCCGATCGATGCCATGTTCATCAAAAGAGACGTCCCCCCATAGCTTAGAAAGGGCAATGTTAAGCCTTTTGTCGGCAGCAGACCGAGGGTAACCCCCATGTTTACGCATACCTGCAAGCCGATGGCCAATGTCAGCCCGCAAGCCAGAAAGCATCCGAAGGTTTCGGAGGCATTTCTGGAGATGATAAGACCCCGCCACAGGATCAGGACATACAATGCCATGATGATGAATACCCCCAGCAGACCGAGCTCTTCCCCGATAACGGAAAAGATGAAATCGGTATGGGGTTCGGGAAGATAGAACAGTTTTTGAAACCCCTTTCCGATGCCCGCACCCCATATGCCGCCGGTACCGAAAGCCATCATCGAGTGGATGATCTGATAGCCTTCATCCGATGAATATTGCCAGGGATTTAAAAAGCTGATAATCCGTTTGAGCCGGTATTCGGCAGACATCATGAAAAAATAGAGAAACGGCAGCAGGGTTATCAGGGCCGGGAGCAGGTGCCTGATCCGGGCGCCCCCCACAAAAAGCATGATCCAGGTGATCGCACCCAGAATGACCACCGAACCGAAATCGGGCTGGAGGATGATCAGCGTGGTAAAGGTTCCCAGCACCAGTACATGGGGCAGAAACCCGATGTATAGATCTTTTAGTTTCTCCCCCTTTTTGTTCATGGAGTATGCCAGGAAAATGATGACGGCAAATTTGGCGAATTCGGAAGGCTGAAACGAAATTCCGTAGAAACGGAGCCAGCGCGCCGACCCACCCGCCGATATTCCCAGGGCGGTCAACTGAATCGCAAGGAGTGCCACGATTGCAAGACCGAGCAGCGGGTAGGTGATGGATCGATAGAACCGGTAGGGGAAGTGGCGCGAAAAGACCAATGCCAGGAGTCCGACCAGTGCAAAGGCCGCCTGTTTTTTCAGGAAATAATATTCGTTGCCGAAACGCTTCATGGCAAGGGCGGAGCTTGCACTGTAGACCATCACCACCCCGATTCCCACCAGAAAAAGAACCGGAAACAGAAGTTTTAGATCGTATGAAAGCGTTTTGATATTTTTTTGATCCGCTGCCATCAAAGATCCCCGCCGCTGTCGGTTACCGTCTTAGCGAAAGCCTCTCCCCGTTTCACATAGCTTTGAAATTGATCAAAGCTGGTGCAGCCGGGTGACAGGAGCACCACATCGCCGGATACGGCGGCAGATTGGGCGCATAAAATCGCACTGTCCATGGTCGATACGGTCTCTGTCGGTTTTATCCGCCCCAGAGCCGTCTCCAGTACGGGGGCGGCTTCTCCGAAAAGAACCAGGTGCTTTACATGCCGCCGGATCCGGTCTCTTATCTGATTAAAGTCTCCACCCTTATCCCTGCCTCCCATGAGCAGCACGATGGGCGCCTCAAAAGCGGTCAACGCCTTTGCAACCGCATCCACATTGGTCGCTTTTGAGTCGTTTACATACCGGACACCGTCACGGGTGGTGACGTGTTCGAGCCGATGGGGGAGCCCTCTAAAGGTTTCGATTGCAGATCGGATTCCCGCCATGCTGCCGCCTGCAGCCAGCGTTGCCAAGGCGGCTGCAGCGATATTGTCTCTGTTGTGACCGCCCGATACCGAGAGTCGGGAGGGATCCAGAAGGAGACGCTCGCTGAAATCTTCCGTATGAAACCGTATCTCGTGGCCATAAGCGGATGCGCCGGGTCCTTTGGCCGAGTCCCGATTAAATCGCCATTTTTGACTCTTAATTTTCTGGGTAACAGCCGGTATCATGGGGTCGGAGCCGTTCAAAATAGCGATATCGCCTCGTTGCTGATTCATAAACATGCGCCCCTTGGACCGTCCATAGGCCTTGAAATTATCATACCGGTCCAGGTGATCTTCGGAAATATTTAAGAGCAGACCGATTTTGGGTCGAAACGTGTCGATGGTGTCCAGTTGAAAGCTGCTGACCTCGGCCACCACCCACTCGGCTGGCTCCGGATTGTCCACATAGCCGATAAGCGGGTTGCCGATGTTGCCGCCGACAAATACGGATTTTCCGGATTTTTCCAACATCTCTTTCAACAACGACGTCGTGGTTGTCTTTCCATTGGTACCGGTCACCCCGATGATCGGTTCGCGAATAAAGCGGGATGCCAGTTCAAATTCGCCGATAACGGAAATTCCCTTTTTCCGAGCAGCCTCAATGGGTGCCAGGGTATGCGGAACCCCCGGGCTCAGAACGATTAAATCCGTACGGGTAAACGATGCCGTGCGATGTCCGCCGAGTTCCAGTCCAATCCCCATATCTTTGACACGATCTACAGCATTCCCCAGTTGGCTCTCAGAGGCGGTATCTGCAATCGTCAGAACGGCACCCCGGCGTTTTAGAAACCTCGCCGCGGTCAGCCCCGATCTCCCGAGCCCGACGATAAGAACCTGTTTCCCTTCAATTTTCATGCAGCGTCGCCTTACCTCAATTTCAAAGTACTCATGGATATCAATGCCAGTATGATGGCAATGATCCAGAATCGAACAATCACCTTCGGCTCCGGCCACCCCTTCAGCTCAAAATGGTGATGGAGAGGTGCCATCTTGAAAATTCGTCGACCGTTGGTCATCTTGAAATATCCGACCTGAAATATGACTGAAAGCGCTTCCATTACAAAAAGCCCGCCGACCAGTATCAACAGAATCTCCTGTTTTGTAATAACCGCTACCGTTCCCAGTGCACCGCCGATGGATAGGGAGCCGATATCTCCCATGAAAATTTGCGCCGGGTATGTGTTGAACCAGAGAAAACCGACTCCGGCACCGGCCAGCGCTCCGCAGAAAATGGTGATTTCTCCGCAGCCGGTCACATAATTTATCTGTAGATAATTGGCGATTTTCGCATGCCCGGCCACATAGGCGAACACCATATAGGTCGATGCCACGATAACGGCCGGGCCGATGGCTAGGCCGTCCAGACCGTCTGTAAGGTTGACGGCGTTTGAGGTGCCCACGATGACGAATGCGGCAAACAGGATATAGCCCAGACCCAGATCCGGTGAAATTCTCTTTAGAAACGGAAGGGTTACCTGGGTGCTGAAATCGGGTTGTTGAAACAGCAAAACGCCGACCAGAAGCGCAAGCGCGGTCTGTAAAAGAAATTTACCCTTTGCACTGAGCCCTTTGCTCCGCTTCTTGATCAGCATGAGGTAGTCGTCAACAAAACCGATCAAACCGTTTCCGACGGTCACCAGTAAAACGATCCACACATAGACATTGGTCAGATTCGTCCAGATCAGAGTCGACACGATGACTGAAAAGAGAATCAGGGCGCCGCCCATGGTGGGGGTTCCGGCTTTTTGGAGATGTGATTCCGGACCGTCTTCACGGATGAACTGTCCGATTTGAAGCGCGGTCAGTTTCCGAATCACCCACGGCCCGATAAGAAAGCAGATCAGAAATGCCGTCAAGCTGGCATAGATGGTTCGGAACGTAATATACCGGAATACGTTAAATACCGAAAAGTTTGTATGCAACGGATAGAGAAAATGGTAAATCATGGTTTACGTCCCGTTTGGAGATTTCCCCACGCCACGAGCCGATGAACAACGCTTTCCATGCTCATGCCCCTGGACCCCTTTATCAGGACCCAGTCTCCCGGCCGAAGCCAGTCGGTAAGATTTTCAAATATCTCGTCTTTTGCGCCGATGAAGATATCGTCGGCACTGAAACCGTTTTGGACGGCCCCGGTCCGGACCGCAGAAGAAAACTGTCCGGTCAGATAGAGCCGGTCGATTCCGGACCGGGCCACGAGCGTGCCGACATTTGAATGCAAGGTTTCGGCCTGGTCGCTCAGTTCGAGCATATCTGCAAGGACAAATACTGCCCGGCGGTCTCCTTTTAACGAACAGAGTGTTTCAATGGCGCCTTTCACGGCAGCCGGGTTGGCATTGTAGGTGTCATTGATAAGATGAACGCCGTTTTCTGTTTTAAGAATACTCATCCGGCCTTCGATGGGTCTAAAGGCTTCAAGACCGGCTTTGATCTCGGGTCCAGAAATCCCCAGCAGGTGCCCGACGGTTGCAGCAGCCAGGGCATTGGATACCATAAATGTTCCCGGTATCTTTAGATCGATATCGACGGTTTCTTCCGGGAGCACCAGTGTAAACGAGATCCCGGTACCTCTTTCCCGAACCGATTCCGATCGGATCTGCGCATCGGGGGATGCACCGAAAAAAATTGTCGGCAGATCGGTTTTTTGGGCCAGCTGTCGAAGCCTCTGGTCATCCATATTCAGGACCACATGACCGGATCGTTTTATTTTATCCAGAAGCTCACCCTTTGCCTGCATCACGCCTTGGATGGAGCCGACGCCTTCCAGATGGACCGGGCCGATATTGGTGATGACACCGATATCCGGCAGACAGATCTCGGCCAGGCGGGATATTTCTCCCGGATGATTCATCCCCAGTTCAACCACCGCCCATTCGGTGTCCGGAGTCAACCGGAACAGGGTCAGTGGCAGCCCGAATTCATTGTTGAAATTCTTCCGGCTCGACAGCGTCCGGTATCGTTGTGCCAAAACCGCAGCCATCATCTCCCGGGTCGTGGTCTTGCCCATGGAACCGGTGATGGCTGCAACGGACGCTTCAAACCGCCGGCGAAAGGATGCCGCCATATCCCCTAAGGCAACCGTGGTGTTTTCTACCGCAACACAGGAAACATCAGCGGCGGCCAGTGCTTCCATCTGCATATGCCCCGATTTGCCGGCTTCAACGACAAGCCCCCGGATACCCTTGTCGAGTACTGCCTCTATAAATCGGTGTCCATCATGGGTTTCACCCTTTACGGGGACAAACAACTCGTTTCGGGAAACGGATCGCGAGTCGATGGCAATCCCGGAAAATTCCCGGGCCGTATTCCCGCAGAGAAGCTTTCCCCGGGTGGATGCAACGATATCGCCTGTTTTCCAGGTTGTCTGTGCCGCCATCTTTCCGCCTATGGGTTCATTTCTCATGGGATCGATGCACCCTCAGCCGTGGCCTCTTTGCCGCGCTTCCGGTCGTTGAACCGAGCCATTGACTTTTGCGCCTCAAGACGATCATCAAAGGAGAGGGTCTTGTCTCCGATGACCTGATACGTTTCATGTCCCTTGCCGGCGATGAGAATCGTGTCTTTGGGTCGGGATGCGAAAATCCCCAGTTCGATGGCACGCATCCGATCCGGCTCAACCGAATAACCTTTCGCCGTGAAGCCATGCCGCAGATCGTCGTGGGTGTAAATTCGGGGTGAGGATCGAACCACACCCGGGCGTATCTGGTCGATAATTGCGGATGGAGATTCCGTCCGGGGGTTGTCGGATGTGATGATGGCCAGATCCGCAAGCCTCCCGACAATTTCACCCATCCGGGGCCGTTTTTTGCGGTCTCTGTCGCCGCCGCAGCCGAAAATGCAGATGATCCGGTCTTCTGTGACGATCCGAAGCGCCGTCAGTACGTTTTCCAAGGCATCCGGGGTGTGGGCATAATCTACAAACAGATACCGGTCGATTTTATTCAAAACAGGTTCTAGGCGGCCGGGAATGGTGCGGACCGCTTCGATACCTTTCCGTATCGTATCGATGTCGAGGCCCAACGCCTGGGCGATACCGGTTGCGCACAGGATGTTTTCAAGGTTGTGTGTTCCCACCAGGGGGGAGTGAAATTGAAAACCACCCCCAGGTGTCCGTACCGTTGCGCCGATTCCGTCCAGATCCTGACGGATTTCTTTTGGGTAAATGTCGTTTTCAGCGGTTTTACCGTAACTGAGCACAGGGGTTGCGATTTTATTTAAGAGTTCCGGTCCCCTTTCATCCGATCCGTTGATGACCGCAGAGGCTTTGGGTTTTTTCAACAGATGGTTGGTGAAAAGGCTTTTTTTGCACTGCCAATAGGCATCCATATTGCCGTGAAAATCGAGATGATCCTGGCTTAAATTGGTAAATACACACACATCCAAAAAGCAGTCGGCAATCCGATGCAGATCGATGGCGTGGGACGAGACCTCCAAAACTGCATGGGTTGCGCCGGCAGCCACCATATCGGCCAGGATTCGTTGAAGATCCGACGATTCCGGGGTGGTTACCGGGTTGTCGAATATGTTACCGCTGTACCGGTAGTTGACGGTTCCGATGACCCCAACGGAAACGCCTGCGCTGTATAGAATACTCTCAACCAGATAGGCGGTGGTTGTCTTTCCGTTGGTTCCGGTGATGCCGATGAGTGTGAGTTTTTGTGAAGGGTTGCCGTAAAAGACGGCGGCCACGGCAGAGAGCGCCTTCCGGGTGTTTTCCACGGAAATGATAACCGCGTCCTTTTCAACCGGTCGTTCGACAATGATCGCTACCGCACCCCGTGCCAACGCCTGATCGATAAAATCGTGCCCATCGGCGGTGTGACCGGATATGGCGACAAAGAGCCCTCCCGGTTCGACATCCTGTGCCCGGTAGTGAACCGAGCCGATTTCCGGAAAGGTACCATCGGCGCCGGTGATGCGCTGGATTGGGATCGCTTTGATGAGTTCAGATAGCTTCACCCTTGTACCGCATCCTCCCTGGAAACCGTCAGATTATCGGAACCTCTCTTGGGGGGGATGTTCAGATAACTCAAGGTTTCCTGTGCGATTTTCTTAAACGCCGGCCCGGCGACGACACCACCGTAATGGCTTTTGCGGGGTTCGTCGATGATGACCACAATGGTCACCGCCGGATCTTCTGCCGGGGCAAATCCGACAAAAGAGGCGATATACTTTCCCTTTGCATAGGTGCCGGATCCATCGGTTTTCTGGGCAGTACCGGTTTTGCCGCAGACGGTATACCCTTCAAGGGCCGCGTTTACACCGGTGCCGCCCCGGGTGATCACGGTCTGCATGATCCGGTTCAGTGTCCGGGCTGCATCACGTCCCATGACCCGGCGCACCTTGCGCGGCTGCATCTTTTTGATGAGATGACCGTTTTGATCGGTGACCGACTGGACCACAAACGGCCGCATGAGAACACCGTCATTTGCAATGACCGAGGTGCCCGATACCAGCTGAAGTGCCGACACGGAAAGACCTTGTCCGAAGGCGATGGCGCCGGCATCGATTTTGGACCACCGTTTATAAGGGGACAGGGTGCCGGATGTCTCACCGGGACAGTCGATTTCGGTTTTTTGCCCGAATCCGAAGGTGCGCAGCATTTTGTAGTGAAACTCAGACCCCACCATTTCACCGATTTTGACAGCGCCGATGTTGCTTGAAAACTTCACGATCTGCTGGAGTGACAGCCAGCCGTGCGCATGTACGTCGTGGACGATATTTTTTCCGACTTTGTAGGTGCCGTTTTCGCAGAAAAAAATGGAGTTTGGAGAGGCGATACCCGATTCCAGGGCGGCGGCTGCGCTGAAAATTTTCATGGTCGATCCCGGTTCATACGGATCGGTGATGGCCCTGTTTCTCCAAACGTTTTTCTTGAAGCGGCGGTAGGTGTTCGGGTTGAAGGTCGGATAATGCGCCATGGCCAGCAGGGCGCCGGTTTTTGGCGCCATGACAACGATGATTCCGGATTTGGCCTGATATTCGGCCACGGTGTCTTCCAGTGTCTTTTCGGCAATGTACTGGATCGTACCGTCAATGGTCAGTACCAGGTTTTTCCCGCTGAAAGCGGACACGATTTTGTTGTCCACCTCGAATCCACGGCCCAGTGCGTCCCTTAATATGGTCTGCTCGATGGCCGCACCCTTTAAATAATCGTCGTAGCCGAACTCGACCCCTTCCAGTCCTTTTCCGTCGACGCCGGTGAATCCGAGAACCTGGGCAGCCAGTGTTTTGTTGGGATAGAATCGGCGGCTTTCCGGTATAAAGCCGATCCCATCGAATTCGAGTGCTTTTACCGACTTTGCCTCCTTGGGAGACACGTGGCGCTTTATCCAGACAAAGGTCTTTTTTCCCGTCAACTTTCCATAGATGGCCTGCTGCTTTACCCCCAGGGCCTTGGCCAGACCTTGGGCCGTTATTTTGGCATTTTTTATCCGTTGCGGAAATGCAGCGATGGACGGAACATCGATGCTCAGTGCCATGGCATTTCCTTTGGCATCATAGATCGATCCCCGTTTTCCGTAGATGACATTCGATTTTTCATACTGATTGGCTGCTTTTTTTGCCAACCAGGGTCCGCGGAATATCTGGAGATAAACGGCTTTTGCGCCGATAACGGCAAAGAACAGACTGAAAAGGCAGCCGACAATCAGGGCCCGCATCCGTATGTATTTATTGACCGCTTTCATGGGATACTGATGATCTGCTCCGGGGACGGCGGTGCCATTTTCAGCCGCTCCCTTGCGATTTTTGAGATCCGTTTGGGTGATTTCAGTGTTGCCAATTCGATTTTTAGATTTTTTTGAATCGAAATCCGCTCTCTGCGTTTTTTGGCTTCGTTTGAGATTTCATAACCGATCTGAATGCACTGAAGCCGGCTCCACGTGTAGACAAGCAGTTCGGTAATGAATATGGCCATGATAAAAATCCAGAGACCGATAACACGGCGTCTCTGGATTTGTCTGCGTCCGGCCTGTCTCATGGGAACAATCCTTTCGCGATGCCCCTTATATTTTTTCAGCAGCCCGCAGCCGTGCACTCCGTGCCATGGGGTTGATTTGAATTTCCCCGGGCGTCGGCATGACGGCTTTCCGGGTGAGATTTTTTACGATAGATTTCTTGTTGCACACACATTGCGGGAAATCGGATGGACATTGGCATCCCTTTTCCATTTGCTTGATGCTCTGTTTGACAATCCGATCTTCCAGGGAATGATACGATAAAACACACAGGCGGCCACCGGTATTGAGAAGGTCCGGGACCCTGTCCATAAACTCTTTTAACCGTTCAAGCTCCTGGTTTACTGCAATTCTTAGGGCCATAAAGACGCGTGTGGCCGGGTGGATCCGCCCTTTCCGCAGCGATTTGTCAGGAACGGCTGCAAATACGATATCGACCAGTTGTCCGCCGGTACGAATCCGTTTCTGTTGACGGACGGATAAGATTTTGCGTGCAATGGGCCGGGCCCACCGTTCTTCTCCGTATTCCCTGAAAATTCGTATGAGCGTATCCTCCCTTTCTGCGTTGATGATATCTTCTGCGGTTGTCTCCGTTTCGATATTCATCCGCATATCGAGCGGTTCATCCCCTTTAAAGGTGAATCCTCTGCCGCTGCCCTTGAGATGATGCATGGACAATCCGAGGTCCAGAACGATCCCATCCACCCCTTCGATGTTTGTCTGTGAAAAATAATCCGGAAATTGTGAAAAATTTCCATGATAAAATCGGACCCGGTGCCCAAACGGTCTCAGCAGCTCCTTTGCGTTTTCAACGGCATCGATATCCTGATCACATCCGATGAGCATGCCGTCTGGTGCTGTATTTTCAAGAATCGCGCGGGCATGCCCGGTTCCGCCGAGGGTTCCATCTGCGTAGATCCCGCCCGGTCTGCAGTCGAGATATTCGATCACCTCCTGCACCATGGCCGGGATATGGAGATACGGCATGGTGTTAGAGCCCTAATCGCGCGATTTCGTTTCTGACTTCCTCCTGGTTGAGATCCTTGAGCATGTTCTCGTTTTCCAGATCCCAGCTGGCCCGCGACCACACTTCAAAATGATCCAGGACCCCGACCAGAACGATTTCTTTGTCCAGTCCTGCATAGGAACGCAAAGAAGGTGGTACGAGAATCCGATCCTGCTTGTCGATACCGCAGTCAAAGGCGCTGCCGATAAAAAGGCGTCGGAAGCGGCGCATGCTTGCGCTCTTTTCGGCCAGAGAAAGAATCCGTTTTTCGATCTTGCCCCATTCGTTGTACGGGTAGGCAAAAAGGCACCCGTCCATACCGGAAACCATAACGCCGTCTGAACCGCCGGCATTAGTGACTTCACGGAACCGGGCCGGGATGATAACCCTCCCCTTGGCGTCTATTGTATGAAATGAGCTTCCTCGAAACATAATTCACCAATATGAACCACTTTGATCCACCGTGACGGAATAAAAGTATATTTTTTAACTTTTGTCAAGGGAAAAGAAATTAAATAATCAATTTTTTTTAATAATTAAAAAATGTTAAAAGGTTTATCATAATTTTAAAAATGGTGGAGTATAGTGGAGTAGATATAATTTCAGGAAGCTTGACAGTCATCTGTACGAGTTGTTATTTAAATCAAAACGATTCCGATCACCCGTTGCCGGCAAGCCAGGTGCCCATTGTCATTTCAGCCGGCGTAAACCATCTCGGCCACTTCTGTTGAATAGCTGTCGGATAGATCATGCACTTAAATGGTACGAGTTTAAATCCTATCCAAAAAACAGGGGAACTGCTCATCGGGGAGGGGTTGGTCCGAAGGGAAGATGTTGGTACTGCGCTAAACATTCAGGTCCAGGAAGCCCAAGCAGAAAAGAGGACCGGGCGTACCATCGGTGGTATTCTATGCGATCTGGACCTGGTTTCGCCGATCGATTTGAGCCGGGTTTTAAGAAAATATCAAAAACAGCTCCGGCTGGGGGAGATTATGCTCAGAGAGGGCGTTATCGATTCCGGTCAGCTCGAAGAGGCGCTCTATGATCAGCAGCTTCACATGGAGCCGCTGGGACATATTCTGATCCGGAAAAATCGGATTAGAATGGATCAGCTCTATTCGGCGCTTTCTGTACAATACAATATCCCCTTCAGACGACTCGATGGGTTTGCTGTCAATGCGGCAACGACAGGTGATCTGACCCGGATTATCGGGAAAGACGATGCTGAAGAGAATCTTGTCCTGCCCATATCCCTTGAGGGGGTCAAGCTGACCCTGGGGGTCTATGCTCCCGAGAAAATGATGAATATACACAAGCTCCGGGCGGTATATCCCTATCTTCGTATGGATTGTGTGCTCATCCGTCCCGACAAATTCCATACCCTTTTTGCCCAATTGTACGGAACATCCATAAGGGCAGCGGCAGCCGATATGCCGGAACCGGCCATTTTGCCCCGATCCCCGGAGAATCCCGAACCCGAAAGTGAACTGTCTCCGGAGCCGTCTTGCGGCCGGACAACCTCTGGAGCGTCCCGGATTGTCAACGATCTCGTCAAGCACGCCATCAATGCCGCTGCATCCAGCATACATATCGAGCAGGATTTCAACGGCACCACGATCCGGTATCGTATCAACGGGGTGCTTGAAGCCGTGAGCCTGCCGTGGCTCGAAGACGGGCTTTCACCGATGGCCGGCACCATCGTGAAGGTTCTTAAATCCATGGCCGGCTTGAATGAAAATGATGCGCGGCGACCACAAAACGGGATATTTCACCTAAGGTTTGCCGCCAAGGAAAATGGTGAGACCCTCGATTTTTGTGTTCGCCTTGCCGCATGCCCGACCATCCACGGCGAGAATGTAACCCTTCTTATTTCCGGTACCCCAGGGGCCGAGCCGCATCTTGATGACCTGCAGCATTCGTTTCAGGTGCTGGGACCCCTTAAAAAAATTTTGGATGAACCGGGGGGGATTCTTCTTTTTTCGGGGCCCCCCGGCAGCGGGAAACAGACGACGCTCTACTCGGCGGCATCCTATTTGCTACGGCCGGAAATAAAGGTGATCGCCATCGATGAAACATTTCCACACAGCATCCCCGGCATGGTGAAATTCCAGGCAGACCCGGGCAGAAACCTGGGGACCGAGACCCTTTTCCGCATGGCGCCGAGTCATGATCCGGATGTTATCCTGTTATCGAATCTGTCAGATCCGGAAACAGCTTCGGCGGTTTTTGACATCTCGCAGACGGGCCCTTTTGTGCTGAGCGGTATCGTTGCCGACGATGCACTGGATACCCTGCTGCAGCTCCGGGAGTTGGGGATCCGGCCTGGCCGGATTGCACAGTCCTTAAAGGCCGTTTTCGCCCAGCGGCAGGTGAGAAAAATTTGCAGTGTATGCAAGGAAAGATATATCCCCCCACCGGATTTGTGGCAGGCGCTGTTTACACAATATCCGGCCAATGTTCCCTTTTTCCGGGCAATCGGCTGCAAGTCCTGTCGATTTACCGGCTATAACGGATTCCTTGTCATTTCGGAATTTCTCACCATCGACCGCGATCTGGTGGCCGCTTTGGCCCAAGATACCGAACCATCGGTGCTTCGACAGGTTGCCGTGGGCTCCGGTTTCAGGACCATGGCGGAAGATGCCCGGCTGAAACTGAATCGAACCACCATCGAAGCACTGTTAGAGACATCTGCCCGGCTGTTTAAAACTCCCGAAACACCGGTTGCAACAGATCGTTTTGGCCCGGTGAACCCGAGCCCGTCGATGTCTCCGGATGATTTCATAAATATCCCGTTCCGGAAAAAAACATGGACCCTCCTATCTATAGATCCCCGGAGCGCAGTTTTCCATGAAATGTATGAAACCTACCGGGTCCTCAATGGTCAGACCGGAAGCCGATCCGCTTCCGGCGAGAAGGGGCTCTTTTACGAGTTTATCGCCGCCTCTTTTCATCATATCTGTCGACAATATGCCTGTAGTGAGGTAACCTTTTCCATTGAGAACAGACAGGGGCGGCCCGAGGTTACCGCAAGCCCGGTTCGGAATGTTCATCAGGATCGTTAAAGGCAATAACATGGCAAGGGTCATTATATTTACCAGCGCGGCAAAACAGGTCGGCAAAACCAGCCTCTGTGTCAATTTGGCCCATTACCTGGGTCGACACGGCCGCCGCACCTGTCTGTTCAATGCCGATACCGATGCGGCCGGTGTCTGCAACCTTCTCGATATCCACCCCCGGCACTGCCTCAAGGATCTTATCGAAAACCGCGTCCGCATGGAAGATGCGATCATAAAGGACTGCCACGGCATCGATTTTTTTCCAGGCTGTCCGGGGATCGACCGGATCAGGACAATGGATCGGAATACCCGGAACCGCCTGCTCCTGTCGTTTAAGTATTTCGACCGGTATGATTTTTTTCTTGTGGACACCTTTTCGGGAATTTCGCGAAACGTAATCGCCCTGTGCAAGGCAGCGTCGGAAGTCGTTCTCGTAATGACTGCAGATGCCGACTCCCTGACAAATGCCTACCTTCTGCTAAAGGCGCTGGGCGGCAATAAATTTGACGGCCCGGTGAAGGTCCTGATCAATATGACCCGGGATTTGAAATCTGCCCGAAGATCCTATAATCGTTTCAAGAAAGCGGTTTCTATGTATTTGCCGATTATCGCGGTTCCCCTGGGAACCGTTTTTTTCGATGCCCAGGTCGAGGCGGCTCAAAAGGCAAGGTTCCCATTTACGTCCAGCCACCCGGACTCGGATGCTTCCCGTTGCATCGCCAATATTGCAAAACATTTTTCAGGCAAAACAGAGGGTGATATGGCGGTCTCTGCTTTCTGGTCGCGGTTTGTCGATAATCTATCCCACCCCTTTCAAGTCGTAGGCGTTCCGGTGCAGGGTGCGGGGCAGAAAACGACCCGCCCTCCCGGTGAAAAAGATGATGCCGCCGGGATGGAAAATAGAGGAGAGACATCTCCGGAACCTTTAGAAGAGAATCCTTCCGGATCGGAAATGTTCCATACCCTCGCTCGTCTTGAGACTCAAATGTCGGGTCTGTCCAGAAACGTGACCGACATCAAAGAGACCCTCGACACCATATCGGAGAGCCGGCAAGCGATTTCAGAGGACAGGACCGGAACCGATTCACCGGGCCGGGGAAAAAAAGAAAATCTGGTGCTCGATTTCGAAACTTTTTTATCCCAACGGAAAAAGGGCGGAACCTGAATTTATTTTAAAGGAAACGGTTATTATGAAAATCAAACAGTTTGGATATTCAGCGGATAATCTCGGCTACCTTATATACGGTGAAAAGGAGGCCATGGCAATTGACGGCGGTGCGGTGGAAAATATCCTGTCTTTTATCCGGGAAAAAAATCTCGTGTTGACCTATGTTGTCAACACGCATTCACACGGCGATCATACCGTGGGCACCCGCCGGCTTTCGGAAGCATCGGGTGCCGCGTTTCTGGACAATAAGACGGTTCGGGAAAAAAAAGCCATCCCGTTGGCCGACAGCACCATTGCCGTCTATCATACGCCCGGCCACACTGCCGAATCGGTGACCTTTCATGTGAACGATCTCCTGGTAACCGGCGATACCCTGTTTAACGGTACCGTGGGGAACTGTTTTTCCGGAGATCTGAAAGGGTTTTATCATTCCATCAAATATCTGCTCTCGTTTCCGGACGACACCATGGTATACCCGGGGCACGATTATATAAAAGATTCCATGGCGGTGGCAAAGCGCATTGAACCGAAAAATCAGGACATCGACAGATTCCTTGCCGGGTACAGACCCGACCGCATCTGGTCGACATTGGCGGATGAGCGGAAAATCAATCCATACCTTCGGTCCAATGAACCGGCGGTTATCGAATTTCTTAAAAAACAGGGTCTCCCCGTCCATACGGAATATGAGCGATGGGAATCCATAATGGCCATCGACTGATCCGGCCAGGGGATGCCCGTTTGCCAAACATCTGGAAAAAATTTTGGGTCATGATAAAAAAACGACGATTGCAGATCTTAATTATTCTCTCGGCTCTTTTGACGCCGATCCTGTCTTACGGGCAGGAGGATTGGATGAACCGAGGATTTGCGCTGCTCCGTTCCCGGCAATTCAGCGATGCGGCAGACGCCTTTACCCGGGCCGTTGAGATGGATCCGGATAATGCAGAGGCATACAACCATCGCGGGGTTGCCCGGGCCTATGAGGGAAAGATCGATGATGCCATTTCAGACTATTCCCAGGCGCTCCGGGTAAAGCCGGACCTGGTCGGCGCTTTGAATAACCGCGGCAGCGCCTATTACCAGAAGGGGCTGTTAAACCAGGCTATTTCGGATTATTCCAAAGCCATCGAGATCAACCCGTATCTTGCAGAAGCCTATTCAAACAGGGGCACTGCCTGGGCTGCCAAAGGTGATAATTTTCGTGCGATTCGGGACTATACCCAGGCCCTTGAGGCCAATCCGTATTTTGATGCGCCATACTACAATCGCGGGCGTGCCTTACGGGCCATCGGCGACTACGATCAGGCCATTGGCGATCTTCAACGGGTCATCGAACTCAACCCCACATTCCATGATGCGTATCATCTCCTGGCAAAAATATTATCCCAGTGTCCGGACCCGAAATACCGAAATGGCCCGAAAGCCGTTGTGCTGGCCAAAAAAGCGGTTGATCTGAAGCCGAATCCGGAATATCTCAGCACCCTGGCCGGCGCCTATGCAGAGACAGGTCAGTTCGATCATGCAATTTCAACCCAGCAACGGGCCGTGGAAATTCTTCTTGAACAGGGTAAGACCGTACAGGCGGAGGATTACCGGAAACGTCTTGGAGAGATTCTTACAGAGAAGCAAGGGGGGCAGAGCCCCGTTCAGAAAGAGACAGCCGTCAAAGTGTTGCCGGCAGCGGCGGAGAAATCAGTTGTAGAGAGAAAAGAAGAAAAACAGGCGCTGTCAAAGAAAGCACCAGCGCTGGCGAAGTCGAAAAAGAAAGATACTACCGGCGCTCATAAAAAAGGGGCAACGGTAAAGAATATATATACCGTTCAAGCCGGCGCCTTTCTGTCCGAAGAAAATGCGGACAAGCGGCGCATGGCTCTGTTAAAAAAAGGTTATGGTGCAAAAGTTGTCAGGTTTATCGACCGGAAGGCAAGGACCTGGCATACCGTCCGCATAGGGGAGTATGAAAGTATGAAAAAGGCCCGGAAAGTCGCCAAAACGCTGGCTGCAAAAGAAAAGATTCAGACCAGCGTGAGACCCGGCGGTTCCTTATGAGAGTTAACAGAGAAAGGATGATAGTGATGAGAAGAAAAGAAAAGGAGATCACCGATCTGGCGGAGATCGAATCCGTTATCAAAAAATCCTTCGTGTGCCGGCTGGCAATGTGCGATGCGGATCAGCCCTATGTGGTGCCGATCTGTTTTGGATATAAAGAAAATGTGTTGTACTTTCACTCCGCAGGGGCCGGAAGAAAAATAGATATACTAAAGAAAAACAACCGTGTCTGCTTTGAATTTGATATCGATGCAGAACTTGCTAAAAAAGGAGAAGACCGCTGCGATTGGGGCATGACGTTTCAGAGTGTCATCGGTTCCGGAAAGGCCGTAATCCTTGAGGATGAGGAATCCAAACGGAAGGCCTTAGACATCATCATGGGGCAGTACGACCAGGGAGATTTCCAGTATGCCGATGCCAAGATGAAGATAACCACCGTTTTTAAAGTCGATATCGAAGAGATGACCGGGAAGCGTTCGGGCTAGCAATGAGCGATACTATTTTTGATTCAACAATCGATACGGTTAAAGTGGCGGCAGAAAAGCATCTGTCGGGTTCCCGGGGCAGTCATGACTGGGAGCATACATTGCGGGTGTGCAAGTTGTGTCATCGGATCGGAACCGCCCGGGGGGCGGACATGACCGTATTGATGAGTGCGGCCTATCTCCATGATATCGGCCGCAGTCACCAGGACAGACTCAACGGTGCGGTCTGCCATGCGCAGAAAGGGGCGGAAATCGCCACCCCCATTGTACAGAACCTGTCGATTCCGGAGCAGAAAAAAGAAAACATTCTCCACTGTGTCCGGACCCACCGATTCCGCGGAGACCATGCGCCTGAAACCGGCGAAGCCCGGGTGCTCTTCGATGCAGACAAACTGGATGCCATCGGCGCGGTGGGTGTGGCCCGGGCGTTTCTTTTTGCAGGCGAGGTCGGTGCCCGGTTGCATAACCCGGATGTCGACCCTGAGCAGGCCCGGCCCTATACGGAAGATGATACCGGGTACCGGGAATACCGGGTCAAACTCTGCAGGATTAAAGACCGGATGCTCACCGGGGAGGGGCGTAAAATCGCCCAGGCCCGGCATGCATTCATGGAACGGTTTTTTAACCGATTTATCAAAGAATACCAAGGAGAGGATTGAGAAATGAATATCGTTGAGAGAATTGACGATGCGGTAAAAATAGACAACGTCCTGGTGAGCGTATCGGACAAGACCGGTCTGGATCGCCTGATCCCGGCGCTTTTGGATGTTAACCCCGGGGTCCGGATCTATTCGACCGGCGGGACATTTAACAGAATTAAGGAAATCCTGGGCAACCGGGCCGGTTCCTGTTTAACCCAGGTATCCGATTACACGGGCCAGCCCGAAACCCAGGGGGGGCTGGTGAAAACACTCGATTTTAAGATCTACCTGGGACTGCTGACCGAAACTTACAACCAGGCGCATCAACAGGACCTTAAACGGACCGCTGCCGTTACCTTGGACATGGTGGTGGTCAATCTCTACCCGTTTCAAAAGACCATTGCAAAAGAAGGGGTAACCGTCGAAGAGGCGCGGTCAAACATCGATATCGGCGGCCCCTGCATGGTGCGGGCCTCTGCAAAGAATTATATCCGAGTCGCTTCCGTGGTGGATCCGGCCGACTATGACCGGATTATTTCTGAATTGGAAAACACCCGGGGAACCTTGTCATTGGGACTCCGATTTGAACTGGCCCGAAAGGCTTTCGATCTCACGGCCCGGTTCGACCGCGCCATTGCGGATTTTTTAAGCGCCCGGACACCCGAAGCTGCGGCGGGGTGTTATACAATATAGGCAAGGGGCAAGGGGCGAGAGGCGAGAGGCGAGAGGCGAGAGGCCAGAGGTGATGGGCGATAAATTCAAGGAGCTTATCGTTTGGCAAAGAGCCAAAGACCTTGCTGTCAGAATCTATATGATATCAAATTCAGGTGCTCTGAATAAAGATTTTGGGCTTAGAGATCAGATTCGGAGAGCGGCTGTCAGCATACCCAGCAACTTGGCCGAAGGAGATGAACGCGGATCAGATAGAGACGCTGTAAGGTTTTTCTATATCGCCAAAGGCAGTCTGGCTGAGCTTCGCACTCAGCTTCAAATTGCACGTGAGATCGGCTACCTTGAAAAAGAGTTATTCGAAAGCCTTGATAAAGCGTTTCAGGAACTGGGAACGATGATCGGATCACTCATAAAAGCAAGAAGGCAATAAGATCACCCCCATGCACAATTCCCTCCCGCTCCTCGCCTCTTGCCCCTGGCCTCTTGCCTAATTACTATGTATACGATACAAATCGATCAACAAATATCAGAATAGAGGTGATTCATATGCCCAAAGATCTTAAAAAAATCTACCGCACCATCATGGAAGATCATTTTCCCCCCAGGATGGAGATCAGTTTTGTCCATCCTGATAAACGGCAGACGCTGTTATATGAAAAAGTGTCATGGCGTATCGAGGGCGTTGAGAAAGGATTGCGCTACGGTGAAAACCCGGGGCAGGAAGCCGCCCTGTACCGCCTGGAAAACGGTAATCTGGTGTTGGGAGAGACCGAAACCATCCAGCCGGGTCAATATCTGGCGTCGGATATCGAATTGCTGCAATCCGGAAAGCATCCCGGAAAGACCAATCTCACCGATGCCGACAATGCATTGAATATTCTCCGGTACTTTAAAGACCGGCCGACGGTGGTGATCGTCAAACACAACAACCCCTGCGGTGCGGCACGATCAGACACCCTGTCGGATGCGTATCACAAGGCATACATGGCCGATCGGGTGGCGGCTTTTGGCGGCTGTATCGCTGTAAACCGACCCCTGGACAAAACAACGGCAGAAGCGGTTTCCGCCCAATATGCCGAGGTCGTGGCGGCTCCGGATTTTGAAGAGGGGGTTATGGGAATTCTTGGGAAAAGAAAAAATCTCCGGGTCATCCGCATCGCCAATATCGAACGGCTCCAAACATTTATCGGAAAACGCTGTGTCGATTTTAAAAGCCTTATGGACGGCGGGATCATTGCCCAGTGGTCGTATGTTCCCCAGGCACGCACCCGGGAAAACCTGAAAACAGCCGAATGCGAATACAGGGGCAAATCCTACCGGATTGACCGTGAACCCACCGATTCTGAATATGAGGACATGCGCTTCGGGTGGCTGGTGGAATCCGGGATTACATCCAATTCGGTGATTTACGTAAAAGACCAGGTCACCGTCGGTATCGGAACCGGTGAACAGGACCGGGTCGGTGTTGCTGAAATTGCCAGAGACAAGGCCTTTCGCAAACTTGGGGACCGGTACTGTTTTGAAGCCCATGGAATTTCGTATAATGATCTGAAAGATGCGGATAAAAAAGCGGCCCTCGATAAAAGGGTTGCCGAAGAAAAGGGTGGACTGATCGGCTCTACGATGATCAGCGATGCGTTTTTTCCGTTCCGGGATGGTGTGGACGTCGGCCTCCGGGAAGGGGTCTCCGCGGTTATTCAACCGGGGGGTTCCGAAAACGACTACCAGTCCATCGAGGCCTGCAATGAATTCGGGGCAACCATGGTATATACCGGAGAGCGCAGCTTCAAACATTAGAAGCCGGCCGGCGGCAATTCTCGGTGGAAAAGAAAAACGTATTGATTCCACCGAATAACTGGATTTTAAAACGCTCAAAACCACCGGAATTGACGATTGAATAGTGAAAATTGAGGATTTATTGAATCGCTTCGCTCTGTCTTTTATAAATTGATCCGCCGGCTGCGGACCGTAAATACTCAATATGCAATCGAAAATATTCAATTATGATATCCGCTTGAAAATCCGGCCATCCGGCTGTTTTTTGTTATTTGGGATTTTCAGTATTTCGAGGTCCATTACTTCACTACTCCAACACCCCATGAACGGGTATGAATTTACTTAACCTGACGGCTATGCCGTGTCGGAGGGAGCCATGGATGAATATGTCAGGACCGAAATCTTAGATTCCATTGCAGAGGATCGGAATGAAATTTTGGAATTTACCAAAACCCTGGTTGCCATTCCCTCTGAAAATCCGCCGGGTGTCTACTACCGGCAATGTGCCGAAGCCATCCGGGGAAAACTGACGGAGATCGGACTCGACTCCGATGTCATCGAGGTGCCGGATCATCCATCTTCGGGTCAGCCTCGGTATTGTATTCAGAGCGGATACGGTACCGGGGCCAGGACGCTGTATTTTCACGGGCATTATGACGTGGTGCCGGCATCGGGCAAACACCAGTTCAATCCGGCCGTCAAAGGCGCCAATCTCTACGGGCGCGGCTCATCCGATATGAAAAGCGGGTTGGCAGCCATGATATATGCGGTCAAAGCGATAAGGACGGCCGGTGTTAAACTGGATGGGAAAATCGGTTTGACAATTGTTCCGGATGAAGAAACAGGCGGTCTCCTGGGGTCGAAATATCTATCAGATGCCGGTATCCTCGGAAAAAACGGCATCGGTATGCTCATCCCCGAGCCCACAGACGGCATTATTTGGAACGCAAACCGCGGCGCTGTTTCGCTCCAGATAACGGTGAGAGGAAAAGCGGCCCATGTGGGGCGCCACTATAGGGGAAGCAATGCCTTCGAAAAGATGATTGCCGTGGCCAATGAACTGATGGCATTGAAAAAGGAGGTCACCTCCCGCACCACCGGTTATAATATAAAACCGGATCCTGCCAGGCAATCGATCCTGATGATGGGCGGCCGGGGCGAAGGGGGGAGCAACTTTAACCTGGTGCCGGAGCGTTTCACATTCACCCTGGACCGCAGGATAAACCCCGAAGAGGATCTTGGGACGGAAAAAAAACGACTGCTCGATGTTCTGGAAACACTGAAAAATGACGGGATCGATCTTGACGTCGAGATTCTCCAGGAGGGAGAATCTGCAGGTGTTTCAGAAGATACTTCCCTGGCCCGGTCGCTCGGGCAAAGCATCGAATCGGTTACCGGTATTGTCCCGGAATTTGAAATGTGTCCGGGTCTTTTGGAGATCCGGTTTTATGCAAAAAAAGATATTCCGGCGCTTGCCTACGGTCCGGGGTTCTTGTCGGTATCACATGGTCCCGACGAATTTGTGAGGATAGAGAATATATATACATGCGCTGCCGTATATGCACTGACGGCGCTGGATCTTCTTGTAGATAAGGGAGCCTCTTATGAAACAGAAAATTGATATTGTCGATGCGGATGTGCTTGTCATCGGAAGCGGTATTGCCGGATTGCAGGCCGCCTTGACCGTGGCACAGACCGGAAAGAGACCGCTGCTGGTTTCAAAAGCCCCAATCGGAAAAGCCAATAACACAACCCTTGCCGGCGGCGGGTTTTCTTTTGCCACGGAAGATCTCAGCGTGGAAGCCCATATAGAAAAGACCCTTGAAAGCGGTCGGTTTCTAAACGATCGAAAACTCGTTTCCTTTTTTTCGGAACGGGCGCCTTCAAAGTTTGAAACCCTCAGAAAGATGGGGCTTTCCGGCAACTATCACAAAAGGGGGTTTAATTGCAGGAGTTCGGCCCTGATCGGAGGCCCCGATCTTACGGCGCTTCTTGTACGGGCCTGCCGGGCGGCGGCGGTAGACTTTCTGGAAAATGTCATGATCAGCGACCTTGCGGTCTCAGACCGCAGGTGTTGCGGTGCTGTGGGGTTCCAGAAAAAAACCGGCGATATGATGGCTTTTCGGGCAAAGGCCGTTATCCTTGCTACGGGAGGCGCCGGTGCGATATATGCCCAGAACGACAATGCCCCTGGAACCACCGGGGACGGATATGGGCTCTGCCTTGAAGCCGGGCTCGATCTTCTGGATATGGAGTTCGTTCAGTTCTACCCCCTGATCTATGCCGGCTCGGGTCGCAGCCACATGCTGCTTCCCACATCTTTTGGAGATCTTGGAACCATTACCAACCGGAAGGGTGAAGACCTGAAGGAGAAGTACCATCTCCATCAGAAACCGATTGCGATTGTCTCAAGAGACAGTCTCTCCCAGGCCCTCTATAGAGAAGTGGCCCAGGGAAACGGTGTGGATAATGCCATTTTGCTGGATATGAGAAATGCAGACGAGACCCAGATACCGTTGATGGATCATATGATCGCCCGGTACCGGAGACGGCTCGGCTATGATAAAGAACCGATTAAAATAATGCCGTCCTGCCATCATACCATGGGCGGTGTCCGGATCGATGAGGACGGTGCCACCGGGCTGCCCGGGCTCTTTGCCGCCGGTGAGGTTGCAGGGGCTATCCACGGCGCCAACCGGATGGGCGGAAACGCATTGTCCGAAGGCCTTGTGTTCGGTGAGTCGGCTGCCCGGGCCGCCAGTCTATATGCCGATTCCCAAAAGACCGACCCCGGCTTTTCCGCAAGCGTGAAAGATATCGTTTCCAGACGGTTTGAACCCCGAATAGACGGTGACCGGGAGCCGTCGGATGTGATGGGTATAAAAAAGCGATTAAAAAAGGTGCTGTGGGATAAGATCGGAATTATTCGCGATCATCACCGGTTGACACAGGGGATTGCCGAGATCGATGAGATCCGGCACAAACTCGACAGGATGCACGCCGGAACACCGGCAGCGCTTGTAAAGATCCTTGAGTGTTCAAACGCGGTATTGACCGGAAAAGCCGTGGCCCTTGCCGCCCTTGAGCGGACCGAAAGCCGTGGCGCACATTTTAGGGAAGATTTCCCTGAAGAAGATGAGAACTGGCGCAAACATATCCAGGTCCAGCTCAGTCAAGGGGAGATAAAAATCAGCCGGATTGTCTCCATTACGGACTGATTCGACGATGCCGGAGACGATTTGACCAGGGAGTCTAAATATGGGATCGCCATCTGCTGAAGCGATTCTGGGGAAAACCTTCGACTGTAAATGCGGGCAGCAGCACCGGGTGCCCTTAAAGACGGTTATTTACACCGAGGATGCTCTGTCGGGTATTCCGGACATACTCGACCGTGACGTAAAAGGGCGCAAAGCCGCTCTGCTGTCCGACCGGCGCACCTATGAGATTCTTGGCTCCGAGGTTGAGCAGATCGTTTCCCGGACCGGCCGACAGATCAATACCATGGTGGTGCCGGACGGCCCGAGCGGAACCCCCATATGCGATGACAAAACCTTTGACCGGCTGAAACCCGGGATCGGTCAACCGGATGTTTTCTTTTCAGTGGGAAGCGGTGTGATCAATGATCTGACAAAATGGTTGTCATTTTCTGCCGGCGCGCCCTATATCTCAATCCCCACCGCCGCCTCCATGAATGGATATACCGCCGCAAACGTGGCCCCGACCATTGCCGGTGTAAAGAGCCTGGTCCGGGCCCATGCACCGGTGGCGGTCCTGTCGGTCCCTTCGGTTATCGAACAGGCGCCCTTTGAATTGACCGCTTCGGGGTTGGGCGATGCGGTTGCCAAATCGGTGAGTGTGGCCGATTGGAAACTGAACCATCTTCTTTTTGGTGAGCATTTCTGCCCCTTTTGTGCGGACATCATCTCAGAAATAGAACCCCTCTATTTCGATCATCCCGAGATCGTGGCGGATCGATCGCGAGAGGGGGTAAAGGCGGTGTTTGATGCGCTGGTATATTCCGGTCTGGCCATGACCCTGATCGGCACTTCGGCTCCGGCATCCGGCGGCGAGCACCTGTTTAGCCACACACTCGATATGATGAGCCGGGTCGATGGCGTGCCCCATGATCTTCACGGTCGCCAGGTCGGGCTCGGAACCCTGTTTTCAGCGGTGCTGTATGAAAAACTCCAGGCCCTGGAATCTCCCGGGGGGGTCGATATGCCCCCAGCCGTCGACCGAACCTTTTGGGGCGTGCTGGCGGAACCGGTATCTGCACAGTACGAAGCAAAAAATGCGCATCTTAAACAGATGAGCGATCTGTTGCGATCTCCGGAAAAATGGCGTCGGGTGCGGGATACGATCTGCAGTCTATCCAGACCCCCGGGAGCGGTTGCAGACTGTCTGGCCGCAGCACATGCCGCCCGGTTTGTTCACGAAATCAAGTGCGACCGCAGGCGGGCACGAAACGCCCTGTTGCATATGCATGAGATTCGCAAGAGGTGTACCGTTGTCGATCTTGCCTGGGTGACCGGAATCCTTCCGGGGGCTGTTGATGAAATTCTGGATCAATGGCTGATCGGCCCATAAGTACAGGGAGGCGAAAACCGCGTCCTGTGGGCCAGTCGAAGATCCCGTCGTCGGGGGTCAGAGATAGATGGTTCTGCCTATGAATCGTTGCAAGAGTTTGAAGTGAACTAAAGTTTAAAGTGAGCTTATCCTGATATGGCCGGTTCTCCCTGTTGGGGCAGGGCGTCGTGCATGCTTCCCGCCACCGTAAGATCCCACTTGCTCCGCTGGGCCATTCTGTCCTCCACCGTTTCCTTGTCCAGCCCCATGGCGATCTGGTAGGCATTGTATTTGGTTTTGCAGAAATAGATGTCAAAGGGATCGCACCCGTTTTCGGTTCTAAAGATCCGGATTCCGGGAACCGTTTCCTCCTGGGTGTATTCAAACTCCGTGTTGATCAGAAGCGGTTCCACATCATATTTGTTCTGCCAGGGGATGCAGGCGCCTTCCATACCGAGAACCGGATCCATAATGGATCGGAGTTTTTCCGTAACCCCGCCTACGGGCAGAATGATATCGCCTGTCAGCGAGCCGGTGATGCCGTACTTCTGATTGACGGGCTCCTTGATAAAGTCTGAAACCAGCGCGATGTCGATGGCCACAGAGGCGCTGTCTCCTTCCACCCCGCCGTGAGCCTGGATATATTCCACATGCATTTCATACCCGACATAGGGGGCGCCGATTTTTTTCAATACTTTTTTTATGGAAGCCCGGACATTCTGGGCAGCCGCTTTTGCAATATCTCCGATTTTCCCGGGGGCGATAACCGTGTCCGAGCCACCGGCGTTTATCTGGCAGTGGATGGGCAACGGCTGGCCGAGCATCTGGTCGCTTGAACTGGAACGGATCACGGCAAGCCCCACGACATAACCGATGGCATCGGTCATGGAACTGATGAATTTTTTAAGATCCTTCTTGTGGGCAACAAGATCCCGGGACAGGACACCCTCGAGGCTTAAATGCTTCTCGATGGCGCCCCGCACATGAGACGGCTCAACCCGGTCCGCATTATCGAGAATCGCCTCCATTTCAGCGGTCCGGATAATTCCGTTGACAGGTCGCAGAATGGCACTCAGTTTCCCGTCCGATGAGCGGCACCGGAGTTCCTTTACGATTTCGAGAACGGCATTTCTGGAAAACTCCCGGACTTCCAGCCGGTAGTCCTTTGAGAGCGGTTTTCCGAATATGTGTTCGCTCCGTTTTCGGATACCTTCGTAGCCTTCGTTTTTAAGCACCTTGCCCCAGGTCTCCTTAAATTCCCGGTCCAGATTTTCGATCTCCTGTTTGATGTATTGGGCCACCTGTCGGATATTTTTGGCGTTTTCAGGAACCGCACTGTCCATCTGGATTGCTTCGCCCTTATCTTCGATGCGGCTCAGAAAGGCACCGTCTCCTTCCTTCTGAAGATATGCCAGGGTGTCATGGTTGCAGCAGGCGATAATGATGTTGTCCGCCTTGAGGTGGTTTTCGGACCGGTCCGCCGCACCACTTCCGGTGGATCTGCCGCCCTCGAGTATGTATTGCTTGTTCTGCATGATTTCCAGGAGATCCGCCATATACCCTTCTTTGACGAGGGTTTTTAATTCATCGATATATATGATGGGTGATTTTGCATGGGCACCGATAAACGTCCTTCGGTGGGCAGGGGTCTGGAGTGTACCCGACTGGTACGGATCGTGTCTGAATCCGCCTTTCATGTTCCTGGCATTCGGCTCCGAGATCCGGGCCATAAGACCCTCGTCTTTTCTCGGGTCGTGGAGGATCTCCGGTACCAGATCGGTCAGGTGTTTAACGGTGATCTTTTTGCCCTGGAGCGCTTCTCTTTGAATTTTTTCCTGCGCTCGGTGATTGTTTTCCTGCATGAACATGAAAATGGTGCCGATGCCGGCAAGGCTGGTGAGGATAAACGCCGGGGGAAAGAAAACCCCGGCAACCGCACTTGCAATCGCCGCCAATAACAGGCCGTTGCGGACTTTTTTTACGGATGCGATCTGATCCGAAAGGCTGAATTCATCGATTCCGTCCTTGGCCCGCTCGATGGCCTCGTTCAGGGTTTTGATGCGGTTTTCGATGACCTCGGGTCTCTCGTAGGCAAACCGGATGTGGTTCTGATCTTTGCCCGGATACGCGGCAATAGTATGGGTCGGTTTGAGATAATCGCCCAGGGACTTTTCAAGGACCGTATTGAACATCTTGGCGAGCAACGACTTGCCGGTTCCGGGGCGCCCCACCATGAGGATGTGGCCCCGGTTCTGGGCGATTTTGCGGATGGCCTCCTTGGCCCTTTCCTGAAATATGACCCGTTCGATGGGGTCTTCCGGTGTGTTGATCTGTGACGTATCGTCAAAAAAATCGATGTGCCGGGCCACCGTGGGTGGATAGACCATCAACTCCTTGATCCACGTGTAGTCGTTTTCGTTGTAATCATTTTTCATTGGGGAATCCTTTGATGGCGTCGAGCAGATAGAAGCGGCCGGCTTCGGATACGCAGGTGCGTTTGTCGATTTCGGCATACACCTGGGGGATGATGTCTTTGATCGGATCGAGCGCCCGAATGTCGTGCATGACGGAAATATTGGTGCAGAGTTTTTCCGCTTCCCCAGAGGATTTGAGCATATAGCTGAAAGAAATACCGAGCTGGAATTTTCGGAGGGAGTTCATCACCACATTTTTTGATGTAATCTCCATGGGATAGGCTTTAAAGACCTGCTTAAATGTCTCAGGGGGTTTGAAGGTTGAATATTCGATTTCAAACTGCGGGTTGAAAAAGATTTTAAGCGGTGCTGCATCGCCGTTTATGCACTGGTGAAAGGAGGCTCGGAATTTGTGATTGGATCGAACGGATTGTTCGAGGAGCTGGAGGTAATCGATCAATTTTGTATTTTCAATCCAGCCGTCGATGCCGCCGTCCGAATTTTCGATCCCGCATTTTAAGGTGCCGGACTGGTTGAGCTTAAACACTCGAAAGGATTTACGGGGGTCGTATTCTTTAAAATCGAATCCGCTCATTTCGAACAGGCCGTCTGAGATCTGGGCCGTGTTCAGGATGATCCCGACATCTTTTGAAAGATTTTCAATAAGATAGGTGATTTTTCCCTCTATGCTCCCCTGGAGGGTCAGGGTGGTCCGTTTACCGTCGGAATCTTCGCATATCCCCATTACATCGCTGACCCGCTCCGGATCCAGGTTGGACAGCCGTTTGAAAACAGCGTCATAGGGCCGAAGCAGATCCTCGATCTGTTTGAAATGGTGTTCAAGATTCGGGTCCTGAAGATGGGTCTGTTTTTTTTTGCGGGACGTGTATCGCTTTTCCGGTTCGATTCCGCTTCCCTTCAACCGGGGGCGGATGGTGCGTGGGAAAAATCGAAATATTTTCTCCAGTACTCTGGAAAGCCGGGGCTGTTTCAGGTAGATCTCACAGCCCACCAGGGGTTTGAAGACCCGGACCGGTTTGGGACTGAATAGATACCGGCCGATTTCGGATACCCGATATGTGCTTACCGGTCCCGTCAGGGTTTCAGGGTCGATCCCTGGCACTTTTTCATCGGTTGTGGTTTCTCCTGAAATAATCCATATGCCGACTTCACCGGCCAGCGTCTTTTTCCCATGCGATCTCATCTCCGATTGCTCCTCACTTCTTCAGATCCGTTTGTGAAACCAGTACCTGTAGCTTACAACGCAACCAATAGCACCCATTACCGTCTCGACTCAATTAGAATTTTACGTTTTGGAATTTCCATCCTGTCCGGGTTTGGAACAACAATAAATAGTATCGGCATTTCATCCCAAAAATTTTAGGTTTTTATCCGGATTTAATATTTTCGGCCGGAATGCCGATTTGTCTGTCATGAGGACGCGCGGATCTGCGGAGGGTTTTTATGCGTGAATCGGAATATCTTATACCGAACGGCGATTTGTTAAAGAGATTGAAAAAGGTGCCCACCTTATCCATATTCGACAGTCAGGATCTACAGATCCTGATCCGGTACAGCAAGATCAGGCACTACGATTCGGATGAACGGATTATCCAAGAGGGTAAACGGGATACGTGGCTCTTTTTTATTATATCCGGCAAGGTCAATATCGTAAAAAAGAAAAAGACGGTGGCCGTCTTGGATCAGGTGGGGGATATTTTCGGTGAAATGGGTATCATCGAAGATTCCGTAAGATCGGCATCTGTATATGCAGTCGAAGACACCGTCTGCCTGGCTGCCAATGCCATGGATGTGGACACCCTTTCGGGTACGGATAAGTTGGCATTCGGGTACGTACTGTACCGGCTGTTTTCACAGTTTCTGGCGAATCGTCTGCGGTTTACCACAGAGAAATTGATTGAAGAGACCGGTGAAGGGGTCGATTTTAATTTTGAGTGGAAGTAAATTCAGTCTATAAAATCAAGTAATTATAATCAATATTGGATTGAGTCCGTCCAGACGGATCTGAATGCATGCGGGCTCATTGCGGAAGCACCCACACCCCGATCCCTCGGCTAAGCCGCGGCCTTCCCGTTTTCATTAATTTCTTCGATAAAGAGTTCGACAAGGTCAGGGGAGAGATTTTTCCCGCTGATTTTTTTCAATATGGCAAACGCCTCTTCCGTGGTTCTCCCTTTCTGATAGGACCGATCCGTGGTAATCGCATCAAAACAGTCGGCCACGCTTATGATTCTGGCCCCTATCAGGATCTCTTCTCCCTTGAGTCCCTCTGGATAACCGGTGCCGTCAAGGCATTCATGGTGATGATGAACATAGTCAAGGGCGGTTTCTAAAAAGGTAAGGTCCTTTAGGATATCCATCCCGATATCGGGATGCCTTTTGATCTCCTCAAGCATCCCCTCACTTAATTTGACATCTTCATGGCTGAAAATCCGGTCACTGAATCCGATTTTTCCGATATCATGGAGCATGCCGCCAATCCGGATCTGTTCGATTTCTTTCTCGGGTAATTCCATCCTCCGGGCGAGCCGCTCGGAATAAACCGATACCCGGTATGCATGACCTTTTGTATACGCGTCCCTTGCACCCAAGGCATTGGCAGTGGCCATGGCGGTCTGGGTGATGTTTTTCTGTAACCGTGCGTTCAGATCCCGGAGCTCTTCGATCATCTGCTCCAGTTGAACCTCCCTTGCCTCCACCCGGATCATCATCATGCCCATGGCTTCGGCAATTTTCTGGATCGTTTCGGAATGCCCGGGTTTGGTAAATTCCATGACGTCATTTGAGTAATTACCTTTGGCCACCGCCTCGATGATACCGATCAGCTCCTGAATCTCTTCCATGGGGGCGTCATAATCGGGTTGTGTACGCTTTGAGCGGGTCGTCATGGGATCCTTTCGGGTCAGTTGCCGGTTGTCAGCCTTCTTGCCCCATTTATAAGGTGGTGGCGAGACCACGCAGTCATTTCCGGAGACTTTATGATGGCAGCCATGTCTTTGCGGGCGGTTTTTACCGGGAATATATGCCAACGCGAAACATATGTCAAAGATTGGAACGGGTGCGCCCGAAAGAAAAAACAGGCGGTTTTACGGTCAGCCGGTCTGTTTGGCAACCAATTTTTCCGTTTATGGCGCCGAATAAAAGATATAGAGAAGGTGTACCAGAAACCAGATCCCGGTTGCCGGCAGCAGGAAACGATAGGTTTTTACCATGTCCGTGCGGAGGTATTCGCTGCTGAGTATATTGCACATGTGAACCGGTGAAATCAGGTAGCCGAACTGGGCGCTCATAAAAATCAGACTGGTGGTGGCCGCCGGATCGATTCCGATTTTTGGAAAAAGCGGTTTGACCAGAAAATAGGAAAGCGTAATGGAACCCAGGTTGTATCCGGTCATCACGCTGATAAGCATCGGCACGGCGATGAGCATAACTGCGGCAGGGACATGCATCCGGTTTGCGATCTCGATGATGGCGATATTGGCACCTGAAACCTCAAACATTTCCCGGAAGATCATGATGCCGAAAATGATCGTGGTGATTTTAAAATTCAACATCTTCGATAAAATCTTAAGATATTCACCCCCAGCTGTGTCCGCCATCAGATAGACGAGAAAGATACTGAGCACCGCTCCTATGGTAAACGCCTGGGTCTGGGATATGCCGGTACCGTGTATGAGACCGTACAGCAGGACCGGTACGATGGGGGGCAGAAGATGCCGCAACCCTTTATAATCCCTTCCGGTTGAGATCGGTTGAGCGGGCGCCTTCCGGACCATCCGTTTCAGGAAAAATATACCGATGACGATATAGGCGATAAACGCCGGTATATTTACCCGGATGAGTTGAAAAATATCGATGTCTGAAAATTTCCGACTGCAGATCAGAATCATGGCCGAAGAAATCGGATAGACCGAAAGCCATATATGTCGGAACCACATATTGATGAAGTTTTTCTCCTCCCTGTTGAGAAGATACTTGCTCCCCTCCTCATCGATCATAGGTGCTGAGAGCAATGCACCACCGATAACCGGCATCATGCCGTAAACGGCCGGGACAATGCCCAGGGTGCCGCCTTTTGAAAAAATGGTTCTGAGGCTGTGAATCAATTGCGCGATGGCGCCGGTCTCCTGCATGGCCCTTGCCAGTACAAAGATCAGGGTCATGAGAAGGGCCAGTTCTGCGGTATTTGTAACGATCCGGTGGCTTTGAAATGAGTAGATCGACGCTTCGATAAAGGCTTTGGGAATCTCTGAAACGCTGATGTGATCGAGTGCGAAAATCCCGACAATGAGCGCGCCGATGATCAATGCCAGACCGAAATCGATGGAACCTTTTCGACCCCGGATGGCGGCAACCACAAATATTAACGCGACAAAAACGCCGATTAAGCTCAACACGTTGAGAAAATCCCTTTTCCTCTATTTAAAGGCATTATTCAGGCGAAAACTGTAAAACCATTGACCAGGCGGCGGGGTAGGTAACATCTTAAGATGAGATTGTCAAACACGGGCAGGTGCACTCAGCAATTCTCGGTGAACCGCCACATACAGCCGGATGGCCGGATTTTCAAGCGGTCAACTGTCTGAGTGCATTAGTGAGCGTTGAACCGGACAGTGCAAAGGCTTTTGTCGAAACCAAAAAAGGGGAACCATATCTGAATCCTTTTCAAAGCCCGGGCCATGTCCGGTTTTATGCTCGCTTTTGCGCGAGTTTTGAGCGGTTTAAAATCCGGTTATTCGGCGGGTTCAATACGTCTTTCTTTTTCACCGAGAATTGTTTGGTGCACTCACAGGGCAAACGCATATGGGTTTCTTTTTTTGGAAATAACCCTAAACCCGACAAGCCCGAGGTAAAAACATTCTTGTCTTTGGGATTTCAGCTTACCCGGTAAATTCCAAGTCCCAAGCACCAAATTCCAATTAAATCACAGTTTTCAGTATTCAACATGCGGCGCAAGCGCCTGCGCTGCGCGTGAACAAAACAGGTACAATTGGGGCATTTGGACCTTTCCAGCTTAGCATGCTCTTCCTTCCAGTATCGGATCATCTTTAAATATCAAAACCTCGGACACGGTTTCCCCGGGTGCACAGATCCGGCAATTCCCGGGGAAATCATGCCATAGATTATTTTTGGGCCATTTTCCCGAGATCCTCTTGAAAGATGATTCTCGGCCGGCTGGATTCCGCTTCTTTTCCCGGGGAGAGGACCAGTTTGACCCAGAAATCCTTTTCGGGTGCGGCGGGAAAGGTGCCGGCTGCCGTGGCCACGATCCATCCGTTGAAATTCAGGTAGCTTGAGGCCTTTGAGAACCCATAACCGCGATTGGGTGACTTCTTTTTCGCCAACCGCAAAACCGCGTTTGCCGAAGGTGCGGTCTGATCCATGCAGAACGTAAACAGGATATAATCCATGCTCTCCCGGCCCTGGGCGGTATTTTGCACCGGCAATACATTTAATCGCTTTGCCAGCAGATAGAGCCCCTCCCAGGTGGGTGGGGAATCGGTCATCTCTTTTTCAAACGCTTTTACAGGCACCAGATATGATTCAACGGTAGGATTCGTTGCGTAGGCGGGCTGCACTTCAGCCGCCAAAATGACAAACCCCGAGTCGGTCAGGTCGTATTCGGTAATATAGTTCACTTTCGCCCTGCGGCCGGAAATATCCTTTAGATCCATCTGGCCGGCAACCAGACGGCCCGGTCTGCCTTCCGGCCGTCTGGAATACTGAAACAGCCGGTGCCCCGTTAAAATAAACTTACCGGTGCCAAAAAGAGGCGTCTTGAGATGATCCGCCGCTTCTTTTTCAAACGAGATATCGGCGCCGGCGGCCGGTTCCATCCCGTTGAGTCGTATCAGTATTGCAGTTGCGGCCAACTGAGCGTCTCCGGGAATCTTATTTCCGTCTGCCGGAAGGAAATCCGGCAGCTTTTGTGTCGATGTCACACAGCCGGTAAAAACCATAGACAGGATAAGAATTATACATATTCTGTTTCCGTTTATTAATCTCATTTTAGACCTCCCGGATTCAATCTGGTTTACACTCTAAGATTGCAGTAATCATCCGTTTCTGCATCTCGGGGTTATCTTTATAACCTTTTGCCAATGCATAAATCATCAGAAGCTTGGTGTAAGCTTCAGTTTGGGTGATTTCTTCTCCGTCTGGTCCTACCACCATACGCTCCATGTCTGAAGTTAAAATTGAGTCATAGGCGTTCCAACCTGGCGCGGGTGTGGAAACCTCCTCTTTCTGTTCGCGGTAGGCTTCTTCTCCCAAGATCATTCTTTCAATATAATCGATTTCGGCCTGTAACAGGTCTTTTTTATTGGTTTCAAGATATAACTCCAAAGCCGGTTTGTCTAGATCTCTAATCTCTCTGTCAATTTCAGGCCTTACGCTGTTTCTCCTATCGATGGCACTCTCGATTTCAGGAATCAACTCCTTCAAGGCGCCCTCCATATAATCGCCGACCTCGACAATCCACTCGCTGTTATCGTCTGCAACGACCGTTTCATTTTTTGTGCAGACCTCCTGGAGTCTTTCATGGAACGTTAAGCCACCCCCTTCTACACGCATACCATGACTTGCTGTTAATTTGCCGAAAGTGATTGTGTCTGACAGGTAATAATCAAACCGTCCCTTTCCGGGGACTATTTCCGATGTGGAAAGAGGTATAAAATCGAACGGGACCGTATCGGCTTCATCTACTTCACGCGGGCGATCTATGACTTTGTCGCCCGGCCCGCAGAACGCCGAATCTATTCCGGAAAAAAGAAAAAAAGCCGACAGGATCAATGGGATCAGCCACAAACGCTTCATAACAATCTCCTCCTATATTCTCCATCCATTCTAAGTTACTTCCGGGCCATTTTCCCGAGATCCTCTTGAAAGATGATTCTCGGCCGGCTGGATTCCGCTTCTTTTCCCGGGGAGAGGACCAGTTTGACCCAGAAATCCTTTTCGGGTGCGGCGGGAAAGGTACCGGTTGCCGTGGCCACGATCCATCCGTTGAAGTTCAGGTAGGTTGAGTCTTTGGAATATCCATAATTAAGATTGGTTGTCTTCTTTTTGGACAGCCGCAAAACCGCCTTGGCCGAAGGCGCTGTCTGATCTTTGCAAAACGCGAACAGGATATAATCCTTGCTCTCCCGGCCTTGGGTATTATTTTGTACCGGCAGTACATTTAATCGCTTTGCCAGCAGATAGAGCCCCTCCCAGGTGGATGGAGAATCGGTCATCTCTTTTTCAAACGCTTTTACGGGCACCAGATATGATTCAACAGTAGGATCCGTTGCGTAGGCGGGCTGCACTTCTGCCGCCAAAATGACAAACCCCGAGTCGGTCAGGTCGTATTCGGTGATATAGTTCAATTTCGCCCTGCGTCCGGAAATATCCTTAAGATCCATCTGTCCGGCAACCAGACGGCCCGGTTTGCCATCCGGCCGTCTGGAATACTGAAACAGCCGGTGCCCCGTTAAAATAAACTTACCGGGGCTAAAAAAAGGTGTTTTGAGATGATCCGCCGCTTCTTTTTCAAATGAAATACCGGCACCAGGTGCCGGTTCCATCCCGTTTAATCGTATCAGTATTGCAGTTGCGGCCAACTGAGCGTCTCCGGGAATCTTGTTTCCGTCTGCCGGAAGGAAATCCGGCAGCTTTTGTGTAGATGTCACACAACCGGTAAAAACCATAACCAGGATAAGCATTATACATATTCTGCATCCGTTTAGTGCTTTCATTTTAGATCTCCCAAATTTAGTCTACTTTTTGGCTTAAGATTTCAGTTATCATCTCTTTCTGTCGCACGGGGTTATCTTTATAAGCGTCAGCATATGCGGAAATCATCAAAACCTTTAAGAAAGCTTCAAGGTTTACAGGTTCTTGTTGTGACATTAAAACATTTGAATTGTAGAAATGCCATTGGGCCTCCTCCTCTTCTTTCTGTTTGAGGTACTCTTTTCCCCAGATCATTTTGTTAATCGTTATGGCTTCATTTGCACTGATTTTATCTTTAGGAGAATTTGCCAGAAAATCCCATAAGCCCTGGTGATCTAAGCCTCTAATCTGTTCGGCAATTTCAGGCCTCAATTCACGGCTCAATTCGGCGACCCTATCATCGAAATCATCTTTATTATCAAATTCACCAATTATCGCCTTCCTAAATTCGGCCTCCCATGCATCGACATCATTTTTTTCTTCAAATTCAGCAATGATCTCCTTCAAAGGACCCTCCATATATTCACCGAACCCTTCAATCCATTCGCTGTTATCGTCTGCAACGACGGTCTCATTTTTTGTGCAGACCTCCTGAAGTCTGTCATGGAACGTTAATCCACCCCCTTCTACACGCATACCATAACTGGCTGTTAATTTGCCAAAAGTGATTGTGTCTGACAGGTAATACCTGAATTTTGCACTTAAAATTTAAAAGAGGGTAGATACCACCTGGGAACCCTTGCTATAGTGGTAATTGACACGATTACCCCATAATAGCAGGAGGTACCCAGATGGTAAAATTCAAGAA
>Ga0233431_1000291_pt1 | contig 116913 bp, 98 predicted proteins | sample SI_118_April2016_FD_179867 | JGI IMG/M metagenome (GOLD analysis project Ga0233431, IMG submission 179867) | Seawater microbial communities from Saanich Inlet, British Columbia, Canada - SI_118_April2016_200_MG | ecosystem: Environmental > Aquatic > Marine > Inlet | place: Canada: British... | reverse complement strand
TTTTTATCTTTAAAATAATAAGCTAATTCAACTAAAAAATATTTTTTCTGTTCAATATAATAAACTAAAATGTGAGTAGGTCGCAACGATTTATTAGAACAATCAAATAACAAAACTTCAATAGTTGGAGAAGGTTCATAATCTTTGGGTTCTGCAAAATTTAATCCACTTGCCTTCTTTTTGGCTCCAACTTTGAAAACAGACTTACTAATCTTTATTCTTTGGTCTTCTCTCAATTTATCAATTTCCATAGAAAAGAGAGAAATAAAACCCTTTAAAAAGGATACTAAATTACCAAAATTATGGCACTAACACCAGACGAAGCAAGAAAATTAAACTGTAGAGGGCTATTAACTCAAAAACAGAGAGAATTTATCAGAAAATTAGAAGGAAGAATAGATAGTCAACTAGGGGAAAATGTAGAAGTAGGCCAAACTAAAATTGATGAAATAGTAGACCTCACAAAAGAAGAGTACACAACTCTACACAACGAAAATTTAATTCAAACGCTGAGATACAGATATGGTAGTTTCTCACTAGAACTAGCAAAGGAAGGCACAACGGGTGAAGATTCACGCCATTTGATTTATTTACGCCACGACCAGAAAAATAATTTCATTTAAAAAGTATACTGAATTAACCAAAAAAACTAAGAAAATGACAGAATACGGATTAAAAAAAGCACCATCAAAATTACCAGAAATAGATCTATTGGTAGTACCACATAAAGGAAAACCTTTAGTTACAGCTAGATTTGGTAACTGTGCTTATGGATCAAGTCTAGAAGAAATGAAAAAACACTATTTTAATTCTGAAGAATACCCAGACATAACATTTAGACCAGCAACAATTTCAGAATCAATTTCAACAACAGCCTACAATTTCAGCTGGATAGCTAGGCCAATACTTGACAGAACTTGGATTCAAGCAGGCCGGGTAGTCCTAACTAAAGATGGAGTATTCACAAATACAGACATTACAGATGAAGAAACCCTAAAACAATTATTAAATGAAGCAACAGAAGTCAATGGCATTTATTTAATCAATGATCAAACAGCTTTTGCACCTCGTGAAACTTTCATAGAAGGTAGGCAAGACAGTAGAGAATTTTGTAATGGTGGTTTAGCAAAAGCACTAGAACACTCGGAAGGAGAAGTAGCTAAAACTCTTGCCACAATTTCAGACCAAATACATTTTCCAGAAGGAATTAACGTCCGTTGCAATTTTGATAAAAATGAAAAAACATCCGAAAGAGTTATTACCCTTACCAATGCTAGTGATATATTGGGTATCAATGCATCCTACTGGAATGCACCTGCAAACTGTGGCTACGCTTTTGGAGTTCAGAAGTAAAAACATAATCCTAACAAAACTTTATTTTCACTCTATTTTTTCTAATCCACAAATAAACTACTTTTTATAACCAAACAAAATCAATTCACTTTGTGGAATCGGAATACTATCATCTCTACGAGTAACATGCTTTAATCTTTTTATATCATAGCCTTCAAACAATTTCTTCAATTCCTCCCTATTAAAATGATGAATTTGCAGGCTATTCTCAATACAAAAATCCTTGTGTGGAATTCCACAGGCTTCAGTAGAATTAGTATTAAAGGGACGTTCAGAAGAAGCAACCCTAACAAAAACAGATTTTCCAGGTCTAAGAACCCTCGTAATTTCAGAAACAGATCTCCCAATATCTTCCCAAGTAGCATACTCCAATGAATGATTTGCTAAAACGAAATCCATACTATCCCTATGAAAAAAATGCAAGTCGGTCATATTACCACACACATAATCAATGCAGTGTCCATTTCTTCTCACCTTTGCAGTACTAATTGCCTTCTGAGAACCATCAATACCGTGGACTTTAAATCCTTGCTCAGCCAAAAAAAGAGTGTGCCTGCCATCTCCACAACCAACATCTAAAACTTCACGAACCCCTTTCTCAATTAAAAGAGGAACCAACTCAACAACATATTTAGAAGGACTCTTGACTGCATCGTAACCAGAATATACGTCGTCCCACCCAGCCATTCCAGGGGGAAATCATTAAAGAATTTAAATCTTTCTACATAAATCCCACATTTATTTGATAACTAATTATTAAAGAAAAGAAAAAAATAAAATATTTAAGAAATTAATACTAAAATCTAATTACTCCTTATTAACATTAACAGCTTTAGGACCTCTATCGCCTTCTTCAACATCAAATGTAACTGCGTCGCCTTCTTGCAACCTTACACCTTCAGCTAAACCAGTCTGATGTACAAAATACTCTTTGCCATCTTCACCAGCGATAAACCCAAAACCTTTTCCATCATTAAAAAATTTAACGGTTCCGTTCATTGTAAGCCTCCTAGGATTTAACATAAATACACTCCTTTTAAGGCTTTCCAATTGGAGAAATATAGTACAAAAAAGAGCAAAAAAACACATATAAATTAATTACCAAATCAGATTTATTTTAACTTAACCAAACTACCACAACTACCAAGTAGTTACAAATAGAAAGGTTTATAAAGAATAAATTAACCATCTCAAACATAAAATAAAGAAAAAATGGCAAAAACAATAACGAAAGAATACGTAATAAAACCAAAAGCAAATCTTAAACATGAAGACCTAAGGGGAACAAATCTTGAAGGAGCATACCTTAGAGCAGCAGATCTTACTGGAGCAAATCTTGAAGGAGTAAATCTTAGAGATGCATGCTTAGGTGAAGTAATTCTTTCAGATACTAACTTTGTTAGAGCAGATCTTAGATATGCAGATCTTAGGGATGCAAACAGAACTACTTCAGCAATAATTAGAATTTATGATGGTAACTATCAAAAAACAGATTTCAGTAAGGCAGATCTAGAAGGGGCAAACTTAACAGGTGTATGGCTTCCTGGGGCAAATCTTGAAGGAGCAAACCTTACAAATGCAGTCCTAAGAAAAGCTGATATTTTTGACACATACTGCTTAGGCACGAACTTTAGAGGAGCAAACCTTACAGAAGCAAACCTTTCAGAGGCACACTGTGTAGGGGCAGACTTTGGTGGAGCAGACATAACTGGAGCCCATCTAGATGGTATGACCATAGATGATGGCCTAGAAAATATGTATGTAATAGGTTCACCAGAATATTGGAAAACTATTGATAATAAGTAATTTTTTCTTATTTTTTTCTAATACCAAAACACCAACCTTTATAATCCATAATTCTACCCCAAATTCATGTATTTCATGGACTTCCAAACAGAATTAGAAAAGGCAAAGATAGTAATTATTCCAATTCCACACGAAAAAATAACTTCATACGGAAAAGGAACAAAAAAAGGCCCAGAAGCAATTCTAAAAGCATCACATGAACTAGAAAATTATGATATAGAAACAAAAGAAGAACCATATCTAAAAGGAATCTACACAGAAAAACCTACAGACATAAACAACATAAAACAATACAAAGACAAATTCATAATAGCTTTAGGTGGAGAACATTCAATAACTCCAAACATAATTAAAACACTACCACAAGAAAATTTATCAATTCTACATATTGACGCTCACGCAGATTTAAAAGATATTTTCGACAACTCAAAAGACTCACACGCCTGCGCAATGAGAAGAACTTTTGAAATAAATAAAAACATTACCCAAGTAGGAATTAGATCTCAATCAAAAGAAGAATTAAACTTCGCAAAAGAAAATAATATTCCCCAGTTATCAATAGACCAAGATATTCTAGAAACACTAAAAGAAAACGTTTACATCTCTTTAGACTTAGACGCATTAGATCCAAAAGAAATGCCAAGTGTCGGAACTCCAGAACCAGAAGGACTAACATTCAAAGAAATAAAAGAATTACTAAAACAAGTAATAACAAACAAAAACGTTATAGGAATGGATGTAACAGAACTCTCACCAAAAGAAGAAGACCTTATCTCACCATACACAGCAGCCAAACTAATCTACCACTGCATAGGATATAAATTTAAAAATACAATTTCACAATAATTAAACTGTGAAAGAAAAACATTACAAAAAATTATACCTAATTGGTGCATTGTATGATATTATTCTAGGATTTGGATTTCTATTATTCTACAAATTTATTTACAATATTCTTAAAATGGCCATTCCCCCAAACCCCGCTTACTTATCACTATGTGCAATGTTAATAGGTCTATACGGAATTTTATTATTCATGATTTACAAAGATATTAAGAATAGTAGAAATATGATTATCTACGCTTCATTAATCAAATTTGGATTCGTTGCCACAGTATTATACTATTGGATATTCGTAAGTGCAGATTATGTAGATATGCCATTCAGAATACTGGGTGGAATAGATTTAATATTTGGTATATTATTCATAAAATCATTAAAGTTTACTAAAAAATAAAAAAAAGAATTAAAGTGCCAAAAGTTCTTTCAAACCCCAAATCAGCAATACTATCCAAAGTATCATGTACAACCATTGCTCTGCAAGTATTTTCTTAAAATTCTTCTTTTCATAGAACTTTAGTATCTGCTTTACATGATTTGCTAATCCAACAGCAACCAAAAGGGCCATAAATGTCATAACTGCAAAAATCTGAAGTATAGTAATTCCAGCACCCAACAAATAGTACAATACTACTGCAGCTAATATCAAAGATATGAACGAGATCACTTTAGGTTTAGAATAAACTTTCTTTGCAAAACCAAACCAGGTTTTAGGCGAGAAAAATATGAATAATAGTTTCAAAATTCCAACCAACACAAAGATCGCTGCTATGGTTTCAACTGTTCCCAATGCCACTTGATATACACCTCCCAATTCAATACTACAACTTAGAATTATGTATATAAAAATCTATCTGTTCATCTCTTAGACTTACGTTTATTTTTTTTATTTTCTAATCTCTTAACTTTTCCAACCAGATACTCAATTTCACTTTCAGTTTTAAAAACAATATAGATTACTAAAATAAGAATGAAAGTAGCAATAATAGCCAAGTAGAATTCATACTTTAAAGCATCATTAGCTGGGAAAAACTTCTCTATAGAACTAATTAGCACATCCTTCCAAATAAGAGCAGTAACAAAAGTAAAAGCAGTAATTATTCCAGTTTTAATAACAGTACCTATCTTAACATTAGTCATGAACTAAATTTAAAAAAAGAAGTATAAAAATTTATCTGTTAATTTTTTCCTTCTTGAAGTATTCTTAAATGTGCATCTGTGATTGGTAGGGGATAAACTTGTTGTCCTTGCCACAATTGACTTTTTGTAAACTGAGATACTTGAGCAGCTGCCATTCCCCTTGACTGTGGATAATAAATTGGCTCTGGTTTTTGACACGTCCCAGTTTGATAACTTTGAGTACCAATCAAAACAAGATTAGATAAAGCTTGATTGATTCCACCAGTAACCTGCAAAGGAATAACTCTCCTCGGAACACCATCTTGAACAACATAACACTCATTGGCCTTAACCATGTAAGTTTTATCTTGTGGATTAGTGTGTCCTTCGTGTGGAACTATTAATAATTTCCCTTCCAAATCAACGTCTTCAGTTTTTCCATCAAGAACTGTACAACTCATTCTTGGTTGAGGAAAATGCCCGTCATTATGTTGAGTAGAGTTTCCAACAAAAAGACTTCTTTCTAAACCTAAATATTGTTTTAATTTTCCAGGATCTGCATACTCACTACCCAAAAAACCAACAACTTTTCCATCTTTAATATGTACTCTTTCCTGCCTTTCTCTCCCATAAGCATCAAAATAAGTAAACCCTTGAACCCTGAATCCTTCAATTGTTTGTCCAGGATTGTCAGATAAAACAAGATCTTTATTTTGAATACTCTGTCCAAATTTAAATGTTCCAGACTCACCAAAATCCAAGAATCTTATTGGTTCTTCAAACTGATGACCAAATATTTCATGAATTGGAACTCCTGTTAAAACAACAACATCATACAATCCAGATAAAGGAATTCCTGCTTCTTCCAAACTCCCATATTTTAATCCAGAAATTTTATGTAATTGATGAAATGCATCACTGAAAGTTTCGGCAGATTTAATTCTTCCATTTGGAGTTGGATCTGCAATAAACTTTATTAGGTCTGGCAATCTTCCAACATCTTCATTTGAACTACAAACAACACTGATATCTCTATTTGTTGGGATCGGACTATATCCATGTGAATAAAAAATTCCTAAACTAGGAATGGATTGGATTGCAACTCCTCCTTTAGAATTAACTACAATTTTTTGTTCTACAGTTAAATTTCTCGCCAAAGTAGTATCTGGATGTCTTTCAGTAAATTCTCTAAATTCATCATCATACATGCGAAAATTATCTGGAATTCCCTCAAAATGAACCTCTTCTAAAGTTGGGATATCTATTCCTTTTGGACAAAAATTAAATCTATGATCGTTTAAATCCCTTGCTACTATAAGGTCTTGTACATTATGTGGACGTAAATCAGTAACAGGAGTACTTGAATAAATTCCGCTTTCCATGTTCTCTCTATTAAAAGTTGATTGACCATATGAATGGCTTGTTTCTTGACCATCTAAAAAATTAACAACATCAGTAACAACCCTTGTATATCTAGAAACAACATTTTCAGATGAACTACTAACTTCATTAGACATAGCATCCGCTATTTCTTTAAGCTGTGCTTCAGTCCTTATTAGATCATTATTTGCCATTTTTTCGAAACATATTCAGGGTTTATAAATCTTTCCAAATGTCACCATTAACCAATAATAACAAGAATACATTTCTTTTTACTCAATTTTTTTTCTTTTGTTCAAGTTTTTTCTTTTTGTTAAAAAGGTCTTGCAATTTGAGCTTCGTCAACTTTAACTCCGTGAGAATCAACCAATGCCATTATATGTTCCCGAAACTTTTGCATCGAAATTATACCTTGTCGCACATTGGCAAGAGCTTGAAATCCCTCTTCTTTGGATAGACTCAAACCGAGAGCAATAGCCCCCATATTAAATCCAAGTTGGACCTTTATCTCTTCAGACAGATTATCCCATTTGTCTACCTGAGTGAATCGTAGCACCTGTTCGCATGCATGAATAACAAATTTTACCATGTTTTTAGTAAAAATAAACTAATTAATAAAGTTACCCTTAAAAATAATATAACAACGGCAATGATAAGTAATCACTAAATAAATTATAAAACGCCGAGACTGGGATTTGAACCCAGGAGTCCAGAAGGACCTGGATTAGCAATTTCACCTCAAGATACCTAAATTGTTACCTTGAACCAGTGCAATAACCAGGCTATGCGATCTCGGCGCAATTATGTTATTTCACACAACACAGTTTCTTCCAACGATTATACTTTTTTAAGCATTTCGGATTCATAGGGCTAATCTCATCCATCCACTTTTCAAGCTTTTCAACACCTGCTAAACAAAGAGCAAATTCAGTCTTATAATCCCAAGAATAAGATCCAAATCCAATTTCCGACAACAACTTTTTCAAAGTATCTCTTAAGTTTTTAGAAGCAAAATTAAAAACAATTCTTGGATAAGTCTTAGATTTTCCACCATTAACGGCATAGAAATTCAAGCAACCATCAGTATCAAACAACCCCCTAACAAAAGCTCTTTTCGAATCAATGTTAGAATTAAATATATAATCAGGAACAAAAACAGTGTAGGTCTTAGTACCTGGAACGAAACCCAACTCCAAAAAAGAATTAGTTATTTCCTTCTTAGAAGTTTGAATGCCCCAAGTATTACTTTTTCCACAATTTCTCAATTTAGAATTAACTTTAATACCAAACGCTCTCTCAACCAAAGGACAAATATGATCTGTATAATATTTTTTCTCAAGAACATCACCTCTAAGTTCCCAAACAATAGAATTTGAGTTAGTTCTGTAAAGAGTACCATCTCCTGCATGGGCACCGACTATCTCTGCAACATCCTCATTTATTTCCATAACTAAAAATTAATTTTATACTTTAAATAATCAATCTTGGTCCATGGCAACGTGTCAATTACCTTTAGAAACATATATAAAAGAAAAAAACAAAACCCATCTATGAAGAAGGTTCTAAAGTATTTAGTCTTCGTAGACGCATTTATAATTTTTGGAGCAGCATTATTCGTTCCTGTATATGCTTTATTCGTAGAAGAATTAGGTGGAGCCGCTTTAGCTGCAGGGGGAGCATGGGCAGTATTCACAATAACGATGGGTGTATTCATGTTTATAGTAAGTAGATGGGAAGATCATGTTAAACATCAAGAAAAAATATTGGTAGGAAGTTATGGATTAATGGCTGTTGCAGCATTCTGTCTTATCTTTGTTCAACAACTATGGCAACTATTTTTAGTACAAGGTTTAATTGGTGTTGCAGAAGCATTTAACAGACCAGTATTTGAAGGAATATATACAAAATATTTAGAAAAAGGTAAATTCACGTCACAGTGGGGCGTCTGGTCAGGAATAGGAGCAATACTAAGTGGTTTTGCAGCAATTACTGGTGGACTACTTGTAACATTCTTTGGATTCAGATCATTATTCATGCTAATGTTCATAGCAGCACTAATTGGATTTGCACTATCATTTAAATTTCTTAAAAAAAGAAAATATGTAAAAAGGTCAAAGCCTAGGCGTAAATCCTAAATCTATTTGGCCACCCCCAGTATAATCTACAGTTATTTCTTGACCCCTGCAAATATTTCTCCGAGCAGAAAAAACCATCATATCTTTTATCTGTTCAAACTTAGAATTAGGTTCAGAAGAATGATTATACAAAGAACCATAACCAAGAGCAATTGCAATATTTCCCCCAGCAATAAAAAAATAATATTGGACCAATGCAGTTTCATCAATAAATTCCCTATCAGACCCTGGAATAAAAATAAATGGAGCACGTTCTATTATCTCTCCATTCTTAATATTTTTCGTAGTAAAAACCCCCCTTCCCTTTCCTTCAACTAACCTAATTTCTAATCTTCTCATAAAATAGCAAAAAACAATCCATTTAAAAGAATTACTATCAGCAACTAGAAGAAGGTCTCAAACCTAAAGAGATAGCTTCTTCAACAGATTCAATACAAACTAAATTCTCTTCCTTAATTTTCTTTGCAGCCTTACAATGTGGCTCATGATAAACTTCAGAATTAACACTTGCAACAAACATGCATTCACTTCTAGAATCTTCACAACCCCATCTTCCCTTAAACTCACGAGCTGCCAAAAACTCTGCTTCATCTAATTGATCAAACAAACGAGTATCATCTTTGTACTTATCGTAAGCTTCAGCAAAACCACCACGAACCAACTCTTCATTAACAAAGATATCACCAACAAAAACATATCTCAATTTACGACCATAATTTCCCTCATCACTATAATCATTTTCTAAATAAACTTCCTTTCCAAGAATTAATCTAGTCAATTCATCCTTAGCTTCTTGATAATAACACTCTCCACTTTCAGGAGTATTTATTCCAGAAAATCTTAATCTCCAACCATTATCCAAATCTGCAGTATCACCATCGATAACAGAAGTAACAACAAAAGGACCTTCCCTAATAACTTCAAAATCTCTGACAGCTTCACCAGTAATACTACAAGAACTAATAAAAAATAACAAAAATAAAAGAACTAACTTTGAGGCCACCAATTAACATTCTCCTTCAAAAAACCAATATTTCCACCAACAATATGATCATATGCAACAGTACCAGAACCTTGATTGAAGTCCCACCAAGAAATCATGTTCTCAATAAGAATATCTTCCCCACTGTACAATGTAACAACATTATTAGAATCTAAAGCAATATCCCAAATTCTAACATCATCCATAACACCATCAAATCCAACAGAAGTAGCCCTTCCACCAAAATAAAGCTTCCAACCAGGATTAACAACATTATTAGAGCCAAATCCCACATCAACGCTACTAACTTCTTCACCATCAAAATACATTTTAGCAGTGTCGGATAACCTATCATAAACAGAAACTATATGGTGCCATTGATCATCAACAGTAAATTGGTGAGATGTCCATTTTCTATTATTATCTGGACCGCACAACATAAATCTAAACTCAGTAGAACCAGATCTGTAAATTTCCCAACCATAATCATTTGGACTAGAACATCCTGCAGCAGAATGACCTTTAGAAACATAAATTTCAGTGTTTGCAACATCATCAAATTTCGCCCAAAAAGACACAGAAATACTTCCAGTTCCAATATCATAATTTTCTAAAGAATTTGCAACCTCAACATGATCCTCATCACCATCAAACTCCAAAGCATAAGTTTCATCCCATTCACAAGTTCCCCAACATTCATCAGGAACACAATATTGATCTCCATTTAGATAATGCGAAGACGCCATCATGTAATCACAAATTGGAGTAGCCATACAAAGTCCACCATAATCTTCGCAAGAATCATAATCAACACACCACCAACAACTTTCAGTTCCGCAACCAGTTACACCAATAATTTCTTCGTATTCTGTATTTCCAAAACACTCAATTGGAGTAGCACTACATTCACCCCCATAACCAACACAAGTCAATTCCAACTCTTCAACTTCCTCAGTTTCAGCATAAATATTAATAGTTTCGCCACCCTCTTCCAAAGAAGGTATCAATGTAACTTGATCACTTTCAACATTAAAAGTAAACCTTGTACTTTCATATGCTCCAACTAAAAAATAATCAGCTTCACCATCAACATCTTCATCAACAGCAATGCCATCTAACTGTATTACAAAATACAAATCATTACCCACTTCATTATTAATCAAAACTATAGTTTGAACATTTGCACTATCATACTGTGCATTAGAACTAAATTTAACATCATGAGAATTAACATCAAAAGCACTACCAGATTCATCCATTTGTTGATCAGAAACTCCCCTCACAAAAGCAAATATAACAACGGCAATAATTATAGTAACACCAATCAATAAAACAGTAGCAACTAATGGATTAATACCTCTCTTATTTAACATAACAAAGAACTAATTTAACTATTTATAAGTTTTTTTAACTTGGTGTCCAAGTTGTAGGACCATTATAATCTGTTCCATCGTTATTATGCCCACCCCAAGTAGAATAATCCTTACCTAAATCACCCTCATCATTGAATTTATAATATGCAATTAGTCCCTCTTCACTTCCAGTTAGCTCATCAAATCTATCTGAAGATTTAGCCAAATCTCCATTTGCCCAAAGTCTAACTTCATCTATACAACCACTAAAATAATTGTCCCCATAACCAGAACCAATCATCAGATCATTGTCCAAATTGAGCTCGATGTATTGTGGGGCCCCTGAAGTAAGTGTTATATAAACAAAAGTTTTTTGATTATTCAAATAAAATTCTATTGCATCACTTGAGCCAAAATCAAACGCCACATGATTCCACCTATCAACACCATTTGAAATGTTTATCACAGAAATATTATAAAATGTAAAATTTGCATCAACATTATAAGAAATATTATTTTCATAAGAAGCTATTGAGTCTCCCACATGAAAACCAATATTTTCACCTTCAAAATAAGTATAAATTCCTTCGATATCAGAATCAAATCTTGTATAAATATTTTCTCGCCCCGTAGTTTCAGGATTATAAAACCAATATTCAATCACAAAATCATAAAAAAGATCTAAATTATCATCTAAATCTAAAACTTCAATAAAATCATCTACACCATCAAAACACAAAGCACTGCCCATATAATTTGTAAATCCACAACTCAAATCTTGATCAAATTCATCCAAATGAACATCTTGTCCCAAAAAAGGAACATAAACTTCAAAGTAAGTGCTACCAACTATACCTTCATAAGAAATTATCTCGGCACTTCCACCACCAACCTCGACTTCTTCAGTTTCACCACTTTCTGAAACTAGAAACTTTAAATCAAATCCACCAGTATTATCTGCAACAAAAGTAGAATCAAATTGATCTAAAAATCCTTCACTTTCACAAGAAGCATCAAAACTAATCAGATCTGCCACATCAAATACTGAACAAGACCTTTCTATAGATTGAGCAGATGCAGCAACAATCTCTCCATCAACTTCAATGTGAGGAACTACTTTCACAGAATCTAATAAATCATCAATTCTAAATATCTCACTCTGATAGGCATCAACAGGATTCTCACTAAGCTCATCCATATCATAAACCTCTGAATCTCCTTGCAAAACTATATATAATTCAGAGTTATCATTGTTAGTAATCAAAACACGAGTCTCACCAACAACTCCATTACCAGTATCTAAAGTATAAGTATCACAAACAACATTGAAGTCAACATTGCCAGAAGTATAGATATCTATCTGCTCCTGCTGCGTCTCCATTTGTTCATCAGAAATATTTCTAAGAAACATAAGAATAATCAAAGCAATAAGAATAACTAAACCAATCAATAAAACCGTAGCAATTAACGGACTAATACCTCTTTTATCCATAATAAGAAAAATAAAACTGCTAGTTTATATTAATTTCTAAAACAAAAACCTTTAAAAACAAACCAGAAAGAATTTTATCTACAGCAGGATGGAGCAGTTAGGAGTGCTCGTCGGGCCCATAACCCGGAGGTCGGAGGTTCAAATCCTTCTCCTGCTACTCATTTTTAATCCATTAAAAACACTTATAAACCATCCAAATTTTCATACATTATGACAACTGTATTGGGAATAGATGAAGCAGGCAAGGGACCTGTAATTGGACCATTAATTATAGCAGGAGTTCTAATAGATAAAAAAGATGAAAAAAAATTAAGAGATATTGAAGTAAAAGATTCTAAACTATTAAATCAAAAACAAAGAGAAATCTTATTCGACAAAATAATTGGAATAGCTAAAAGCACTAGCATAATAATAATTGAACCTGCAGAGATAGATAAAACAATTCTAAGAGATGATACTTCTAATTTAAACTGGCTAGAAGCTAAAAAGTCAGCAGAAATAATAAATGAATTTAATCCAGAAACAGTAATCTTGGATTCACCACACCCAAAACCAGAAAAGTATGCAGACTACATAAGAAATCTATTAAAAAAAGACACAGAACTAATTTCTGAACATAAAGCAGATGTAAATCATCCAGTTTGTTCTGCAGCATCAATCTTGGCAAAAGTAACAAGAGAAAGAGAGATGGACAAAATAAAAGCAAAATATGGTAACACCGGACCCGGATATCCTTCAAATTCAATAACTCAAGAATTCGTAAAAAATAATTGGAATAAACATCCTGAAATATTTAGAAAATCATGGAAAACATTCCAAAATGTAGCAAATAAAAAGAATCAAAAGGCAATATCTGAGTTTTAAAGACAAAAAAATATTTAAATGATGTTGTAGGTGATATACTGATGACAAGGGTTACAAAACTGACTGCTCAAGGGTTCAAGTCCTTTGCTAAAAGAACTGAACTCTCATTTGGAAATGGCTTCAATTGTGTTCTTGGTCCAAATGGTTCGGGAAAATCAAACATTATGGACGCTCTATGTTTCGTTCTTGGAAAAACTTCAGCCAAATCTATGAGGGCTGATAAGTCTGCAAACCTAATTTACAATGGCGGAAAATCAAAAAAACCACATTCATCTGCAGAAGTTGCAATTTATTTTGATAATTCTAACAAAAAATTTCCATTAGACACAAAAGAAGTAAAAGTATCTAGAGTAATAAAACAAAATGGACAATCAAACTATTTAATAAATGATAAAAAAATGACAAGACAGCAAGTTGTCGATATTCTTTCATCATCAAGCATTGATCCAGATGGACACAACATAATTCTTCAAGGAGATATAGTTCACTTCACAAACATGAGACCAATAGACAGAAGATTGTTGATAGAAGAAATAGCAGGCATCTCAGTATTTGAAGATAAAAAAATCAAAGCACTTTCAGAATTAGAAAAAGTTGAAGAAAAATTAACAGAAGCAAACATTCTACTAACAGAAAGAGAAGCACACCTTAGAGAATTAAAAAAAGATAGGGACCAAGCAAAAAAATATTTAGATCTTAAAAATAAATTAAAAGATAATAAAGCAACTTATGCAACATTAAAAATAAATGAAGTTAAGGTAAAAAAAGAAAAGCTAGAAAAATTAATAGACGAACAACAAAAAAAGTTTGGCACAGTAACAAAAAAAATAAATGAAATAAAAGACAAAATAGACGATAAAAAAACAGAAATCCAAGATATTAATAAAATTTTAGATGAAAGTGGAGAAAGAGAACAACTAACATTAAGAGAAGGAATCACAAATATAAAAACAGATTTAGTTGAAGCAAAAACAAGAACTGAAACATTGCAAAAAGAAATAATAAAAATAAAAGATAGGAAATCACAATTAGAAACAAACTTAAACAAAAACAACAAAAAGATTGAATCATTATTCAGAGAAAGAAATCAATTAGAAACTGATATGAGAAAAGTAGAAAAACAAAGAAGTAATCTATCAAACAAATCAGCACCTGTAACAGATTTCAATGCAAAAGTAAACGAACTTGCAAGATTAAGAACAAATTCACAAGGAACATTCACAGACCCTTCAATTGAAAGAATATCTTCAATAGAGGGAGTACACGGAACTATTTCTGAGTTGGGTAAAACAAATGATAAATATGAATTGGCATTAGAAGTTTGTGCAGGTGGAAGAATAAAGAGTGTTGTTACAAGCGATGATACAACTGCAGAAAAATGCATCAGAACATTAAAAGAAAATAGACTAGGAATAGTTACATTCTTACCTTTAAATAAAATCAAAACAAAATCTTCAAGAGAAGGAATAAACTCTCTAAAAAAATTGAATGGTGTCCATGGTTTAGCAATCGATTTAATAAAATACAATCAAACTTATCACAACGCATTCAGTAACATATTTGGTAACACTTTAATTGTTGAAGACATAGAAACAGCAAGAAAAATTGGAATTGGAAGAGTTCGAATGGTAACATTAGGTGGAGATTTAATAGAATCTTCTGGTGCAATGATTGGTGGGTATAGAAGAGGAACTAAAATAGGTTTCAAGAGAGAAGCAATAAATGATAAAAAAGTATTACATTTAGAACAAGAAATAGATGATCTAAGAAAAGGAACTTCTGGAATAGAGGGAGAAAAAAGAGATAAGGATGCAAGAATAATTGAACTAACTTTAGAATTAAACTCGCTAGACAACCAAATAAATATGTATTCTGATGAAAATGAAAGAACAAAAAAAATTCAAAAAGACCAAGAAAAGGATAAAGAAGAATTTGAAAATGAAATCTCTGAATTAAATCAAATATTAAAAAGTGGAACTGGAAGCTTAAAACTCACTGTAAAGAAAGAAAAAGAATTCTTCGATAAACTAAAAGAAATATCAAGAAAAAGAAACAAGATGACTGAAGAAATAAACAAATTAGAAGGATTAACAGAATTAGAAAATGAAAAATTAAGAAAATATGATCATAGAGCAAATGAATTTTCAGTATTCAAGGCAAAACACGTAGCCGAAATCGAAGGATTACAAAAAGAACTTGAAGAATATCCAGATGGAAAAATAAGAAGAGGCATAGATAAAATAGATCTCAAAAGAGAAATAGATGACTTTGAAAGCATGGTTCAAAAATTAGGAAACATAAATATGAGAGCTTTAGAAATTTATGAAGATTTAGTAAAAGAACACGAAAATCTAGTAGAAAAAACAAGTAAAATCAAATCTGAAAAATCAGACGTTCTAGATATGATAGAAGAAATAGAACAAAAGAAAACAGATATCTTCATGGAAACTTATAATCACTTAAACACAAGATTCAGAACAATATTTAATACATTATCAACAAAAGGAGAAGCATCACTTGCAATAGAAGATAAAGAAGTCCCACTTAATGCAGGAATAGATATGACTGTAAGAATAGCTGGAAACAAATTCTTAGACATTAGAAGTTTAAGTGGCGGTGAAAAAACATTGGCAGCATTAGCATTCATTTTTGCAATACAAGAATATAATCCAGCATCATTCTACATACTAGACGAAGTAGATGCAGCACTAGACAAACATAACTCAGAAAAACTAGGAGTTCTATTCAAACAATATTCAGGAAAAGCACAATATATAGTTATTTCTCACAACGACGCAATAATAAGTGAAGCAGACAGAATTTTTGGAATTTCAATGCAAGAAGGAGTATCTAAAATAACAAGTTTAAAATTATAAAAAAGAAAAAGAAATTATTTCTTCTTATCTTCAGTCTCTTCTTCATCAAATTCTATGACAAAGTCTTCCTCATCTTCTAACTTTTCTTCTTTTTTCTTCTTTTCTTTCTTTGGTTTCTCTTCTTTCTTAGCTGGCTCTTCAATCTTTGGTTTTTCCTCAATTATCACTGGCTCTTCCTCAATTTCTTCCTCAAAGAATCCTTTAAGCTTCTTCAAAAAGTTAGTTTTGAATATCAAAATAAGAACTATCAAAATAACAATTATTATTATCAACTTATCCTTATTATTCTGTATGCTCTCTCCCGCATTAGAAAATATTGATTTGAATGAACTAGCAAAAGACTGTAAGAATGGTTCACCTTCAACATCTTCAGTTACATCTCCAGTTATATCATCAATTAAATCGTCTTCTTCTTGTTCCTCTTCTTCTTGCTCTTCTTCATCCTCAGGATAAGTAAGACCTTCAGAAAGTACTTCATAAGTTATATCTGCCTGATCTCCAATAAATCCATTAAATGTAACTAGAACATCATTCACACTATCTCCATCCAAGTCAACTTCCTGAGATTCACCAACAACTAAGGGAACATATACTGGATCTGAAGATATTACAATAACAATAGATTCATCATCAGATTTTTCACTGTAAGCAACACTATGCTCCTCATCACCAATCTGAATAGGAACTTCTTGTTCTAAGTCAAATAATTCACCTATTTGTTCTGGAACTTCTTCTTCATCCTCTTCGTCAGTAATATCTTCGCCATCTACCTCAACATCTTCAACAGTATCATCTACCACATCCTCAACATCTGAAGTTGGAGCAAAAAGATTCTTAAAAAATATCAAAAGTCTTTGGAAAGGAGACGAAGTATTATCTTCAACTAAATCTCCACCATCTTCAACTTCAATTTGTGGCCTATCATCACCTTCACCAACAGTTATATCAACTGATTCGGTAGACAAAATTGTACTATCCTCTAACCTTGCAGAGATACTAATTCCATATTTACCTGGAGCAACATCACCAGTTGGAGCAACATACAAGTAAACTAACTCTGAATTAGAAGAATCCAAGCTCACAACAGATGGATTCAAGTAAACAAAATTGGATGCAGTTCCACCAATTGACAATTCATAAGTACCGCTATCAGAACCGATATTTTCAATAACAATTGGAACTGTTGCAGTAGTATCATAATTCAACTTAACATCTTTGTCTTCGACACCAATAAGGACCATATAACATTCTTCTCTGGTAACAGTAGTCAACTCAACACTATCAGAACTTGCAACCTGGCTACTATCTTTTGCCTTTGCTACAACATCTATACTATATGAGCCAGCAGGAACATTAAATCCTGGATTTACATCAAGTATTACTTGTTCTTCAGCACCAGCATCTAGAGACAAAGATCTCTTATTCAATGACGCCCATTCAGGTCCATTTAACTCCAAAAAGTATTCCTTGGCAAATTCTCCAGTGTTTATCACATTAACATTATAGGAATTTGAAAGAGAATTACATAACGTATCTGAACTCTTCTCAATATCTACAACAACACCATGACATTTATTCACACCCAAAGTAAAAACATTTAGTGCTTCAACAGTACCCATTCCAGGAGTAGCAATAAATCTAGCTTCAAATACACCATTAACCCCATAATCTGGACTCAAAATCAAATTAACAATACCAGTACTACCTGCACCAACATTCATACCATTCCTATCTAAATTAGCCCAAGCAGGACCATCTAAATCAAAAGAAAAATCATTAGATGTAGAACCATCATTAACAATTTCTATAGGAACAGTATCTTGAGAATGCTCACATATAGAGATAGAATCTCTCTCAGTATCTATTCTAAAATCATAACATGAATCAACAACCAACATTGAACTAGCAGATCTTATACTTGTTCCACTAGTTGGAGTAGAAGACACTGTAAACTCATAATCACCTAACGAGTCACAACCAGCTTCAACATATGCACTAAAGCTTCTAGTCTCTCCAGGATTAACTGTTAAAGCATAATCACTTAGAGTTACAGGACCCGGTGCAGTTCCATCTACAGATAAGGTATAAGTATCTGCAAAATCACCATTATTAGTTATTTGAAATCCGAATTCTTTATTGCCACAAGGACAAACATTATTCTCTTCATCCAAAGAAACAAGAGAATAATCAAAACAATCTCTAACAAATAAAGAGTGGCTCAATGTTTCAGAATTAGCTAAAATCTGAAGATTATAATTACCTACGCTTGTATAGGAAGGAGGGGTAATATAAGTAAATATACTCCTAACTTGTCCCGGATTCAAAACAAATCCAATAGGGACAGTAGTCGAAAAATAGGACGCAGAACCAGAAGAAGAAACGCTAACTTCTAGGGGCGTATCACCAGTATTCTCAACAACATCTCTAAACAATCCTGTAGAACCAGGACACACATCATCAGGACCACTACCCTGATACAAGTTAACCCCTGCCAAAGTTAAGGGCAAGGAAAACAAAACAATCATGAATACAACGAAAAATTTATCACCACTCATTATGGAAACCTCCTTTTATTACTTCAAAGAGAACAAAATCCCATATAAAAGAATTATGTCAGTTTAAAATATAGAATTAAAAAAATAAGATAGAAAAAAAAGAGAAATTAGTAGTAAGTTTGATCTTCATCAATTATAGGATCTTCTTTATCTCCTCTTAATTTCCTTGCAGCTACGATTATACCAAGTATAACCAAAATTACTAACAAGATTGAAAATCCTAATTCAAGACCATCTCTTACATTTCCGAAACCTGCAGGTCCCATAACATCAACTGTCAAGTCAAAGCTCTTCAAAACTTCATTTCCAGACTTTACTTCAACAGTGAAATCATTCTGACCAACGTTAGCATCTTTGTCGATTGAAACAAAAACATAAGCTCCATCAGACTCTTCAGCTATTCTGTAAGTTCCGAAATCAACACCCTGAACCTCAACATCATAATCGACATTTGAGTTTGGATAACTTATCCAAAATGCTACAGCAGTTCCTCTCTCAGCAGATTGCATTGTAGTATCAACGCTAATATCTCCACCAAAAGCAGTACCAGCACCAACAGTCAAACTGTAAGTTTCAGTATCTCTACCATTTCCATCATCATAAACAACTTCAACGATAACGTCATAGATTCCAGAAGGCACATTTGTAGGAAGGGCTAAAACCAAATCCTTATGAATCTTATATTCGTCATCCTCACAAGCATCGCTATCACAGCCATCTACAACTTCTTCAGGTACCATATCAAATCTATTCGATCTTGTTGATAGGCCTAATGCAGGAACGTTCATTTGAACATATACATCTTCTTCTTCACTATGACCTATGTTTTCAACACCTACACTGGCAAAAAGACTCTGGCCAGATTGTAAAGTTGTTCCCATTGGGAAATTAACATCATAGATATTCATCAAATGTCTTTGATCTACAACCTCAACACTTAATTCATCGAAATGATTCCTGTTACCCTCTTCATCTTCCATATATATATTAAGAGTATAATCACCAGGAGTTATTTCAGAATCTAGTTCAAGATTTAGAACTTCACGTCCAGTCCAATTATTTCTTATAGTGAAATAATCAGTTCTTTCTTCTTCATCAGCTAATTCAGCTACTATTCTAGCTTCTGCGTCATAGTTATTTTCAAGGTTATCATTAGCACTCCAGAACACTTCAATTCTCAAATTATCTCCAGCATAAGCTGGTCCGAAAAAATCATTGTCAGAATACATATAATAACCGTTTATTTTAACATAATCTATTCCAAATTCGTCGGATTCAGTGGCATTAACAGCTGTAATAGATGTTAACATCAGTACCAAAACCGCTAACAGTTTAATGTATTTCATCGTTATTTAACCCTCCTTAATAACATGATTTTGTTGTAATTCCGTAGTTGTGAAAAGCTTATAAACTTATCGGTGACGTTATTTTCACTTCAAATTCTTAAGTCTTAGAATCTCTTTTATCTCATTCACAGAAATAGCGCATCCTTTATACTTCAGGCCCCAGAGAGCCCCAGACAACATATCTTTCCTAAACTCATTATGTACTTTTTTGCCCACTGAAATATACTTATCCATTATACCCAAATCGTAGGCAACAACCACCAATTCAGTGGACCTTATTATATTGACTTTTCCAGCTTCATTCCTAAATCTATTCAAGGTATCTTTATCAATCCTAATTTTGGTGCGCAATCTCCTGGTCAAAACTTCACCAAGACCTTCAGGATCTTCTATTAATAATCTAAGAGTTCTTTCATCCATAACCAATGCACCTGAACCATAATGCAATACCAAAGAAATTGCATCCATCTCCGCCTTCTGAACTATCTTTATTGGCTTATCCTTTGCAAAATAAACACTATTAGCTAAATCAAGCAGATATTTTGATTTCTTATCAATCTCATTACTTGAAACCATTTTAAAAACGCCTTCCATTAAATAGTCTCTAATAACAACTGCATCCAATTTAAACCTATTAATATTAAGAGGCCTATCAATTAATTCATATTTAACTCCAAGAGGTAACAAAAAATCACCATTGAATTTCTTCTTTAAAGGTTTTAACACCCAAAGTAAATTATTCATGGCCAAACTTATAATACTTCCAGTATCAAAAACCAACGATTTCATACACCAAACAACCTCTCAGCTATTTTTACCCTATCTTTAACAGATTTAGAAACATTAAACGGAGCATCAAATTCTTTAGTGGCCCCAAGATAGGTCTTAACATCCCAAGTAGGAATATCCAATAACTCGGCAACTCTTGCAGAAGAAATACCATGTCTATGAATATTAGTTGCCTTTTTAACTTTGGACCTATGAATTACTTGCTCAACAAATCTTCCAACATCTTTTTCAAGTTTATTCATTTCTTTAACTATTCTCTTCAAAGAACTAAGATATCCACCCATGTTCGCACCTCTTACACTAACTTTAGCTTTCTTTAACTCAAAAAGAACGGTCCTTGCAAATTTCTCCCAGCCAGAATACTCACGATACCTATGCTTCTCCATAAGTTTATACAAAGAAAAAATAACAACTGCAGTAGTAATGGAATACTTATCTTGAAAAATAGAAGAATTATGAATTGTATGATCACTTTGACTTTCAAGAGAAGAAATATCACCTTTACTAAATGCCAATATACTTTTGTCTATAACTGACAAAATATCTTTCCTAATAGTTTCATCCATTTTCTTTGCTTGCATTAAAAGTAGAAACAAGATCAATTACATATTTTCCGTCTTCTAATTTATACACCAAAGGTTTTTTCTTAAATAAATCAATTAAATCTAACTCATAACTACCTGGTTTCAATATCTTAATGGATTCTATATCCAAAAAAACTGGACCATTTTCAAGATTGTTATCAACTCCCACCAAATCCTGAACATCTTTCTCCATCTGCTCCCTATCTTCATCAGTCAAATCAGCAGAAAGTTTCTTAGCTTTTTCCATAGCTTCCTTTTTAATAAAGAAAAAAAACTTAGAACCACAATCACAACCGCTCAACAATTTCTTAGAACCATCAGGGTGAGTTTTCCCGCATCTAACACATTGGTGTGGCATTTTTAACCATTAATAAACAAATCTATCTGAGATGGATTTTTCCTTATATCTTTAACAATATTTGCAGGTCCAACAATAGTCAAACAATCTCTTTTTCCCATAAAAGATTTATACATAATATCTCCTACTGCACGAGTAGCACTCTTAACTACGCTACTATTCTTCTTTTTCTTCTTTTTATTATTTCCATTAGGATAAACAGTACAAAACGAGATACCTGTAAAATCCTTTGTAATCTGACCCATGGTCCTTTCAATCAATTTTGCTTCTTCCTGGGGCTTTAATTTTCCTTGCATCAAAACAATTTTATCCCTTCTAACAATGTTAAAAATTTTATTTAATTTCTGATCAGTATTGAGAACTGAATGCTCTCTATATGGAATATATTTAAAAGATAACATATTAGTTTATAATACGAAATAACTCTTTATAAAAGTTTTCCATATTTTCTCCTTTATCTGCTGAAATACCAACAACAGGATACTGTGGAAACGCAGATTCAACTTTTTTAACGCTAGCTTTTTTCAAATCAGTTTTATTAGCTACAATCAAAACAGGAATATCCCTTGCAGCAAGGTTCCCAACTATAGTAATATTAACTTGTGAATAAGGACTTTTTGTAGAATCTAATACAATGACAACTGCGTCAACACTATCTAACCACTTTATTGCTTCGATAATTCCTTTGGTTGCTTCTTTAGCTCTAGATTTTGCCTCTTTAGATTTCAACTTAAATTTCAAAAAATCTTCATAATCAATTTTTGTCGCAATTCCAGGAGTATCAATTAAATTAAAAGTTAATTCCTTCCTACCTGACTTAATCTTAACTTGTTCTTTAGTTTGAATCATTCTAGTTTCATGGGGAACTTTAGAAACAGTGCCGACTTCTTCACCTAACCAATCCATACTAATTTTATTTGCTAATGTAGTTTTTCCAGCATTAGGAGGTCCATAAAATCCCAATTTAACATTATTCTTATTACGAAACAACTTATTTATATATCTCGTAAAGAACGATTTAAACCTCTTAATCATTAAATTATCACCTTAGAAATAGTTTCTTAGGTTTATATATAAATATTTCTACACTATAATTCCTTATACCAAATATAAAGTCTAAATAATTTAAACTCAAATTCGGCCCCATATTCTTGAGCAATAAAACTATCTACATAAATGTTTTCTTGTGGTAACACTATTTCAACAGGATATAGAACGTCTGAATTACAATCAACATCATCACAGATGATCATATAAGCATATTCAAATCTAAGCTCATCAATTTCATCCACTAGAAGAGTTGGAATATTTTCCTGCTGAGTAAACAAATAGTCCCGATTTTCATTCTGCAATTTATCAAAAATAGAATCTTGTATGGCTTCGATTTCAGAAGGTACTTCATTCGTATCTGGATTGTCAAAAGATAAAGAAATCGCAACAACCATTAAAACTATGAGAACTGAGATTATTGCCTCTAAAGTTTTCATATATCCTTTTTTTCCTACCACACCCCAACCTCCACCAAAACAGGAGTTTTAGTCCCATCACTATTTAAAATATCATCATTCCAACTTAAAACATAAACATTATCTGACTCCTCTGGAAATACAAATTGACAAATTGTATCTACATTATCTCCAGTTATTCTAACAGACAAATCCCTAACTGATGGATAGTTTATTGAATCTTTAAATGATCCATATTCATCAGTGCTATCGCAACATCCCACATTTGGTTGTTCACAACCAAACAAGTCATACAAGTTGTCAACATTAAAACCTTCTAACTTTTCAACAACACCAAGAACACATTCTAATTCTTCTCTAGAACATAAAAAAGAATTAGTGCTTGAACCTTCCAAACCACCCAAATCAACACCCGAATACAAAATAGAAAACTCATAAACTTCATTTGGATCAAAACTCGATATACCTGTATCTATAGACAAAACATCTGAAGACAACTCAAACTCAAGATTCTCAGATGTCAAAGGATTACTAACACTCAAAAAACCGAGAGGACCAAAAGAAGATATAACATCACTCTGATAACTAACCCACCTGCCAACAGAATCTTCACCAACATACTTCAAAAATAAAGGATACTTATCAATTTCATAATAATGATCTTGATTAATATCTTTAATTCCTTGTTCAGCTATCGAAACTAAATATTCAGCACTATGATCTTCTATTACGTGTGGCTTAAACACGACAAATATTGTAAGTGTAAAAATTATAAAAATTCCAAGGCTTATTGCCCAATCCACATATGATAATCCTTTTTTATTCATTTTAATATCCAACAATAGATGAAAATGCGAGATAACCAATCAACATCATTATAACAGAATGTTTTAAACCAGACATCAACTTACCTTCTGAAAATTTACCAATCAATAAACCTGAAAAAAATCCCTGCACCATAATCAAACCGATAAAGATCAGGTTAAAGTTAATTGAAGCAACACCTTCACTAACTCCGCCTCCGCCAAAACCCATACCGCTACCTGCCAAAGCAGTAACTCCAATATCTCCCAACTGCGGCAACAAATAAACTTGTAAAACAACCATTATTCCAATAAAAACAAAGAACACAAAATAACCTTGAATCAATTGTGAAAAAGTATTTGATTTTCTCTCTTCCCTAATCTTTCTAACTTGCAATACTGAATTTACAACAGAATCTAAAACCTCAGAAATATTTCCACCGCTTTCTTCTGCCTCAACAATGATAGTCATTGCTCTTTTAACAACTTTATTATTTGTATTTCTTCCAAATCTTACGAAAGAATCTCTTAGAGGAATCCCCCATTCAATTTGATATATTAATTTCTTAACAAAAGGATTCAAAGCACCATAATCTGCTCCCTTAAGCTCCTTTATAGCTTTTGGAATTGGAATTCCAGCTTTTACACCATCTGAAACAGCCCTAATAAATTCTAAAAATTTTAATTCAACTTCTTTCTGCCTTTTAGTTTCCTTTAAGGAATCCAACCAAAACTGGAGCAACATAACAAAAATACCAACACCAATAAATGGTTTAAACCATCTTGATTGAATATCGTACAAAAATAAAAATGAAAAACCAACTATAGCCAACCCTATCAAAATCCCTACAATGTGTCTTATCTTAATTTTAAGTTTCATATTCCCGATTTAGTAGACTCCAAAAATAATATGAAAAATACATTAATCACCGGTAACGCTAAAAAAGTTACAAGCATCGCAATCAATGAAATTGGCAAACCAAATAAAACTGGAGATATTTTCTCCAAGATTGCAAAAGTAATTACTAACAAAAGAGGTGCAGTGATAACAACACCAACATAAATTTCAGAGTAGGTTGCCAAAGATTCTAAATATTGTTTTTGTTGCAATTTAAATCTCAACAAAGCATCATCAGACTTATCTGAAAGATATCTTCTCAAATCTCCGCCTGTCTCTATAGTTGAAGCCATACCATCCAACAATTCTTTCAAATCTCCTGAAGAAGTTTCTGCAGAAACAGCCCTTAAGGAAGCAGATAAACTATACCCAAACAAATTAATATAATTTAAAATTTTCTTAAACTCATTTTCCAATTCTTTATACTCTCCAGATCTAACAAGTAATTCAAAAATTCTAACTGGATGTGCACCAGAACTAGCAACAGTAGCCATATGTATTATTGCAAAAACCAATTCCTGTTTTATAATCTTGCCCCTTGATTTAAATTTAATAAAAGGATAAAAATAAACCATTCCAAAAACTCCCGCAGAAGCTAAGATACCTAAAAATAACGCAATAAAAATATTAGATAGAAACAAAAAAAACAAAATAGTAAATACTGGAAACGCAATTAATGTTGCAAGCAAAATCATACTTAAATAAGTTCTAGATAAGATTCCTACACCTGAAAGCCTTATTGCCCTAAATAAAGGTTCAAAATTCTTAGAATGTTTTTTAGCTAAATAAAAAGACAAGTTCTCCATAAAAAAGTTTGAAATCTTCGAAAATGGATTTGATTTATAGACAGTATAATCTTTCTTCTTTTGTTTTTTAGGATCTCCTTGTTTAGACTTAGTAAATTTCTTTAACTCTGAATCGGAAATAGAAAGATCTTCTAAAAGTTTTTTTCTTTCATCCTTTGAAATTTTCTTTCCATTTTTTCCAATACTAACCATTTTTTATTCAACTTCAAAAAGAGCATCTTCTGGATTCTTGTAAAATTTGTTAATCATATCCTGAACATCATGGAAATTAAATACCGACTTATTATACATTCCAAACAAGAATCTTCTCTTCATCTCAAATTCCATATTTAATTGTTGTATATCTATTCCTTTTTCCTCTGCAATTTTCTTGAAAACATGGCTCTCGGAAGAATAATCAAAATAATCTGTAGATGGATTCCAAACAAATGGTTTATTTACAATTGCACCACCATCATCATTTATTTCAACAACTTCAACAACTTCCTTAACTCTTCTAACATTTTTTCCCTTTACCCTAACATGTGCCATAACAACAACAGTATCCATAATCTCAACCAATGAAGAAGACAAATTAATTGGAGGAGTTACAAGTCTCTTTATCATAGAATCAACTGAATCTGCATGCATAGTTCCGAAAGAAGGATGACCAGAAGCCATTCCTTGGAACAAAACATAAGCTTCTTCACCCCTAATCTCTCCAACAATAACGTAATCAGGATTCATTCTAAAACTTTCTTTCAATAAATTAAATAAAGTAACCTCACCATATTTCTGACCAACCAAATTAGCTAAACCAACTCCAGACCTAGAAACTGCAGGCAACCAATTACTATGTTCTAAATTAAGCTCCCTAGTGTCTTCAATAGATACTATTCTTGCGGAAGGAGGAATAAAGAACGTTAAGCCATTCAAAAGAGTAGTTTTACCAGAACCAGTTCCACCAATAACCATCACATTTTTCTCATGTTCAATTAAAGTCCACAAATAAGCTAAAATCTCTACAGAAGTACTATTCAAATACATCAAGTGGGTTGGAGTCCACGGCTCTTTAGTAAATTTTCTAATTGTGAATGTTGGTCCTCTAGAAGAAACATCTTCAGTAAATGTTGCATTTACTCTGCTTCCATCAGGTAAAGCACCATCTAAAAGTGGAGTAGCATAAGAAATATACTGTCCAGCCTTTTGAGCCAATCTTTCTACAAATGTAGCTAATTCATTAGTTTTTTTAAATATAACATTAGTTTTCAGATTTCTATACTTTCTATGCACAACAAAAATTGGATGGCCAAAACCATTACACTCAATATCTTCAATATAGATATCGCTCATCAAAGGTTCAATCTTGTCTAAACCAACAAAGTCTCTATAAATATAATACATAATTTTCAAATAAGATTCTTTATTCAAGGTAATTCTTAATTCACTCAAAAGAACTTTCAAATTCTTCTCAAGATAGTCTATAACAGTATCTCCTTTATTTAAACTTAAATAACTAATATTAATTAATTCTCTAATTCCATCTTCCAAAAGATTCAAAACTTTCTTTTCCTCAGATAATAATTTTGGTTCTTCAACTTCATAAAAAAGTTCTTGATTTTTAGGATTCCAAAAAATATGGGCATACGCATAAGGGGCAATCAATGGATATCTGAAATCTATTTCTTTTTTATCTCCAGTTGGAAACTCTGGAATCTTGGGAGTCAAATCAACCTTAAATATAGTTTTATGTTTTTCTGGTAACTCTGGTAAACTCCTACTTTCTACCCTTCTTTTTAATTCTGGAAGCTTTTTCATATTTTCTCCAAATTTATTTTAATTCTTTCTCCATCATCACCAAAAGGCCGAGAACCTTCATTCAAAATAACTAAATTAATCGTACCCGATGCAGTAGATCCATCATCATAGACTAAAGCAATAGTATCTTCATAATACAATTTTAGTTCAACATCATAACTATTCTCTATTGCGGTAGTGCTAGTTAATATTTGCAAATTTCCTTCTTCAATCGATTTATCCGGCTCGGATATCAACACTGGTGTACTAAACGTCCACAAAATATTATTGGATTCTTGGATATTATTAGAATCAAAGGTATTTATTTCCAAAACACCCCTATCTATTTTCAATTTAACAACTCTTTGAGAACCAGGACCTTCATGAAATACAGTTCTGATATTTTCATCTAAAGTTAACATTAAATCTTTAGTCTGAACCAGAGTATACCTATCTTTCAACTTCTGAACGGCTGGCAATCCTGCAGCCAAAACCATGGAAATTATAATTATTCCTAAAGCCATATACAATACGGCAGAAACCCAAATTGCACCCCTTTTATCCATCTTTAAAGAGTTAACACTAACACCTCCTCATAACAATAAATTCTCTTTAATACTTATTTAAAGGTTTTGGTAAAAAATAAAAGAAAAAAGAAAAATTTAAACTGTTTTTTCTATTGCTGCACATTCAAAGTTACCACATGAATCGCATCCACTTGGAGCAGTTGGTAACACTGTTGGAATTACTCTTACACTAGCGGTACTTTCTACACTCCAATCCTCGCCAGAGATAGTATAATCACTCGTTGAGTAACCAGCGACTTCTGTGCCTGCCAAATCATCTTCAGTAACATTTATAGTTGAACCCGCAGAATTCGAGAAAGTCACAACATAGTCATAAACAGTATCACCAAGATTCGTAACCCTAACAATATATTCATCTATACCTGATGTATCCTTTATAGTGTCCTCATTTGTGTCAGTCCATATAAACTCAACATCTAAGTCAGTTATTGTTCCCTGACACAGGCTTCCACCATCAGCATTACAACTTTGATCACAGGTTAAATCATCAACATTAGAATTTATCCAAGTAATAATGATAAACGCTAAGATAACTGTAAATCCAATAATCAACACAGTTGCAATTAACGGAGAAATACCTCTCTTGTCTTTTCTAAGCATTAAATAAACACCTCCATTTTATAGTATAAATCTTGAATATCGATTATTTAAAGGTTTTGGTAAAAAAAAGATAAAAAGAAAGAAAAAGTTATAATCATGTTTCCACACAAGCCCAACAAGACCACCTTCCAATACAATCAGTTGAACCCTCTAGAGGAGTTGCCTGCTCTCCAAAGAGACAATCAGGAGGACCATCTAAATGACAAATTCCGCCTAAATCCTCAATACATCTAACTTCAACAGGATCATCATTATACTCGTTCTCACTATCACTACTCCAACCAGAATCTCCACCCTCATCTCCACCAGAAGGAACATTATAAACAGTAACTTCCCTATCTTGCGCTAAAGCCGGCAAAGCAGTTAACTCATCATTATACATCACGTGAGGAACTAAAGTTGCAGAACTATATTCTCCAGAAAAGAAAAATGACTTACTAATAGAAGTACCAACTGGAAACTCTGAACTAGCATCATTAAAAATATACTCAGGACCAAAAACCTCATCATCAACCTTAATCACAAAATAAAGTGGAACATCTCCATCATTAGTAACTAATATCTTAGTTTGATCAACATCAGGATCTGCATTGTACTGTGCAACAAAGTAAAAATTAGCACCTTCAGAATACAACTCAAAAGTTTCACCTTGCTCGTCTTTTTGTTCTTCAATAATACCACGAGTAAAAGCAAATATAATAAAAGCCAAAATAATAACAAAACCTATTATCAAAACCGTTGCAATCAATGGACTTATACCTTTTTTATTAAGCAACCAAAACACCTCTTATAACAAACATCTAATTTAAACCTTATTTAAACTTTTCGTTAACAGGACGCGGCCTGCAACAAAGCATCACATACTTTATTTTGTGAGCCAATACCTATAATTGGAACTATCTCCAAATCTAAACCAGGTGAAGCTCCAACATCTTCCGAACTTACAGTTGATCCAGTACCTTGTTCAATAATAATCTCCCTATCCTCTGCACCATTAATCTCACCACTATATGAAATCTTAAATCCCCTTAAATCAATATTACCTGTATTTTCAGCATAAAATGATATAACTCCTCCAGTACATTGAATATCAGAAAGAACGAATTGAACATCTTGAGCACATGCTAACTCCAAATCAATCTGTTGCTTATTCTGAATATCCTCTATAAATTTACCATACCATAACCAAATAATAATTGCAATAATAATAACAAGCGCAACCAGCAAAACAGTTGCAACCAATGGAGACACACCTCTTCTACTTTTCATATCTATATTCCTCAACTTATTCATTTTAAAATCTTTCTATTAATTTAAATTCTAAATCTGTTCAAAAAGATGATCATATTCAACTGCAAATTCTATTTTTCTATCATTACAATTCAATGTTGCACCATCAACATTAATCCAAGGTACAATTGTGACAGATCTAACACCATCATAATTCTGAAGATAATCGCCATTAGCATTGCCACAGTCTGGGTTAAAAGGAACCAAAGAAACAACAAAAGGATCATCATCACCAGGATCATTCAAATCATAACGTGTATCTTCATTAGGTTCGAAACTATCTCCCTCGGGAGTAGTCTGAACTAACAAATCGCACCAACTTTCAGGAGGTACATCTTCAAAATAACTAAAACCAAAAGACATCATATCTATACTAAAATAACCAGTGTTAATCAAATGAAACTCTATATCCTGAAACTCTGTACCATCATCAACAAATTCATAGTCAACAAAAGACAATGAAACATCATCACAATAAGCTATGTCTGCTTCAGGTTCAGGGATTACATCTATTGCCCAAGTAATTACAGCAACACCAATAGCAATAGACAATCCAATTAGCAAAACCCATGCAATCAATGGACTAACTCCTTTCTTATTCATTATCATTTTAAAAATTTGTTTTCTGTTGAATACTTTCAGTATACTTATCATCATCTTTACTATCATCACCAACATCTAACAAAGCTCCATCTTCACTTAAATAATAATCAACACCACCAACTCTAATTATTATTCTAAAATCAGGATTTTCTCCCAGTCTAAAAGAATGAATTATTCCTCCAATCCCTAATTCAACAGGCCCTGATGAAAACCCACTACTAATCCAATCACCACCAAAATCTTCAGAACCAACAGGAACTTGATGAACAAAATCATTTCCACCAACTTCTAAATTAATACCTTGTATGATCTCTCCACCAGGAATTTCATCTCCATTTACATTAATGTCTTCATCAAAAAGATTAGTAACTGTAAAATCAGTACCATCACTATAAATATACAACAATTCCATATCGGGGTTTCTTGCCTTAGCATACTCTAAAAAATAATCTGTAAAATAATCTAATCTATCATTAACATCGGCCTGATTTTCCAAAGCATCATTAACAACTTTAGTAGATTCAGTTATATAATTCTGAGAAACATCATTAAAATCACTAAACAAAACTGGCTCCTTAATTTCATTAACTGTATAAGTAATACCAAATAAAGCTAAAGAAATAATAAGTGCAATTATAATGTAAAACTGACCTCTCTTATTCATAAACTGAATTTAACACTTTCTATTTATATAACTTTTCAAAGAAGCCTTGGACGAGATTTGAACTCGCGACCTCTACATTACCAATGTAGTGCTCTACCGGCTGAGCTACCAAGGCAATAATGCGGGAGACAGGGTTCGAACCTGCGTAAGCACTAAGCTACTGGAGCTTAAATCCAGCCCATTTGACCACTCTGGCACTCCCGCGTGAACAAGAACAAAACAATTAATTTATTTATAAGTTTTCCTAATGATGATGTAAGAAGTGCTTAATCTTTTTAGAGTACAATAAATAAACTCCGCTAGAAATCAAAATAATTCCACCAATAATCAATCTAATTGTCAACACCTCACCAATCAAAAAAACAGCAAACAACAGTGCAGACAAAGTATGAGAAACTATGGTTAAAACTGCTGCAGTTTCAGCCTTTACTTTCTTTAAGCCGTATAAAAGCAACAAATAAGCTAAACCTGTAGAAACAAGACCCATTATTAAAACATAAGGAATTACACTTTTTAATTCTCCAAATCCAAATTTAAAAACAAACGGAGACAAATACAAAGTTGCAAACAAAAATATCCAAAATATCGAACCAATACTATTTTTTTTCTCAGTATACCTGCTATAAACTAAAAAGATTGCATAAACGATTGCAGAACATAACGCCAATAAAGCACCAATCATATTAAACTTACCACTAAAAGGGCTAACAATAGCCAAACCAATTATAGCTAAAGCAATAGAAACTTTGTGTGCTTTTTTCAATCTCTCCTTCAAAAAAATTGAAGCAAAAATAGCCACAAAAACTACATAACTAGACAAAATCAAAGTCACACTTGAGATAGTATAAAAAGAAATAGCTAAAAAATACAAAGAAAGAGTGCTAGCTAAAGTCAGCCCAACTAAAGCATAACTTTTCAAATCACTTCTTGAAACTGCATAAAATCTTTTATCAACAAAAGACATTACAACAAAAAACAAAAGTGTAGCAAGAAAAACTCGTAAAAAAACAGAACTCAACACAGGAACAGAGTCACCAATGAATGCAAACATTGTAGAAGCAGTACCAGTTAAAATTCCAGATAAAATAATTGCATATTTACGTGTTAAAAACATAAACTAATTTTAAAATAACAAATATATAAAGTTAAGCCTCAGAGGAGATTCGAACTCCCGACCTATTGCTTACGAAGCAATCGCTCTAACCGACTGAGCTACTGAGGCAGAATCATTTCTTCTTTTGACAATCGCTACAAATAGCCTTCCCTTTTTCGTAAGTTCCTTTAATTTTGCCTAAAAATATCTCTTTAATATTTTCACCACATTTATCACATTTAACCATACAAGAAACAAAAACTATTTACTTTTAAGCTTTATCACTTCATTGAGCTCATCAATTAACTTATCAATTTCCTCATCAGAAAAACCATGAACTTTACACCCTTGTTCAATAGTTTCAAAAGAACTTGCAGCACAGCCAACACAATGTAAACCCTTTTCAAAAAATATCATACCTGCATCTGGAAATTTTTCTAGAACATCAGCAATGATTGTATTTCTCGTTACTTTCATTTTCAACAATTCTATCCTCTTGATCAGTCTTTTTAAAGTAATTATTAATAGCTTCCCTTAAAACATTTATCCCCAAAACACTACAATGAAATTTTCCTTTTGGAATATCTCCCAATTTGTTTATAATATCTTCAGAATTAATTTTCAAAGCATCATCAAGTTTCATTCCAATTGCCATTTCAGACAAAACAGAAGTGGTAGATATTGCAACAGCACAGCCAAAAGTAAGCCATTTACACTCTTTGATAATATCGCCATCAACTTTAATCCACATATACATTACATCACCACAAAAAAGACCTCTTATTTCTCCTTCACCATCAGAATTCTTGGCGTAAACCTCTGCTTCTTCAGGAATTTTAAACATATTTCTCGGATTAAAGAAATGGTCCCTAACAACTTCAGTGAAAAACAATTTTTTACTATCCATTCTTCGCAAAGAACCACCAAAAAGGTATTTAAGATTTACTAAAACCTATAAATTTAATAAAACTCAATCAAAACTATATTTCTATAAACATAAATGTTTATCAATTAAAAGTCCAAAAATCTATGTTCTGTTTAATTAGGGGGAGATTAAAAATTAGTACAAAGTATTCACCAACAAAGTACTCATTAATGCCTTTGGATGATTTTGACGTAGAAAGGCACATAACTCTAGATGATGCACTAGATTTGGTTAGTTCTCAAACAAGATTAGACCACTCAAAACTATCATCTGCAGCAGAATCTGGGGAGTTAGTTAAATATGATTTCAATGGAACAACATATGTAGACAGGATTGATATTGGAAGAATATATCATGAACCAATTACTCAAAGACAGGGCCTCAAAATAAGAAGACATTTTACAGATGGAAAAATCAATCCCTTAGACACTGTAGGACCTTATGAAACTGGTCATATTGAAATCAAAGACTACAAAACTGGAGAAACAATATTTGAAATGGATGATGCAGAATTCCCTGCATCTTGGGATGAAAATGATAAAAGAATAGTAGCTCAAAAATATTTCTACAAACCTGATGAACCAGAATGGAAAGAAAAACTTACTAAAAATATAGGATCTGATCATGAACATTCAATTAAACACCTGGCAACAAGAACAGCAAATTTCTTCGCAGATGAAGGTTATAGATTAGGACACTTTGCAACAGAAGCTGACAGAGATTCGTTCAGAGATGAACTACTCTACTTACAAATTAACAGAATGTTTGCATTTAATTCTCCAGTACAATTTAACGCAGGCCTATATAATGAATATGGAATTACCGGAAGTCCAGCCATAAATTTCTTCAGAAATTCAGAAACAGGGGAAGTAACAAGAATAGAAGAAGGTTGCAACGTAAAACCTCAATGCCATGCTTGCTTCATTAAAGGTCCAAGAGACAACCTAGAGGACATTTTGACACATAGTGTCCGCGAAGGAGGAATTTTTTCATCAGGATCTGGAATTGGTGGGGATATTGGACGGTTAAGATCCTCTGGTGAGGCACTATCTGGTGGAGGAGAAGCCTCAGGTTCATTAAGTTTCCTAAAGGTATATGATGATTGGGCTGGAACAATAAAATCTGGCGGAAAAAGCAGAAGAGCTGCACGTATGACAACTATGAGACAAGGTCACCCAAATGTAATGGAATTCATAAAAAGCAAAGTTAGAGAAGACAAAAAAGCTTTAACACTAATGGAAGCAGGTTATGATGGAAGCATGGATGGTGAGGCTTGGACCACTGTAACTTTCCAAAATACAAATATCTCTGTAAGATTAGATGATTATTTTTTCGAACAAGTTGAAAACGGGGGAGATATTGAACTAAGAGGTGTAAAAACTGGAGAAATTCTTGGCTCTGTTTCTGCTGAAGAAATGTTAAAACAAATATCTTTTGGAAGTTGGCGTGTAGGTGATCCTGGAGTTCAATACGAATCAAAGATGCAAGAAATGCATACTTGTAAAAACTCAGGAAGACAAAATTCAACAAATCCATGTTCAGAATATTCTTTTATAGACGATACTTCTTGCAATTTAGGATCATTAAATTTAGTTAGTTTCACAGATGAGAGAGGAAATTTTGATGTAGAATCTTATGAAAAAGCAACAAGAATTGCAACAATAGCATTAGACATTGCAAATGATGCAGCATCATACCCTGTAGAAGAAATTGCAACAATTAGTCCAGAATTCGGAGCTATTGGTTTAGGTTACGCAAACCTAGGAGGATTACTAATGAGAAGGGGAGTTCCATATGATTCTGAAGAAGGTAGAGCATTAGCTTCAGGACTAACTGCATTAATGACTGGAACATCATATAAAACTTCTGCAGAAATTGCGAAACACCTTGGAACTTTCACTCACTTCGAACTAAACAGAACCCAAATGCTAGATGTAATGAAAAAACATCAAAAATCTTTAGAGAACATTTTGAGCGAACATGTTCCAGAAGAAATAATGGAAGCTGCAAGGAAAAGTTGGAAAAGTGTAATAGCAAATGGGCAAAGATATGGATTTAGAAATGCGCAAACAACATTATTGGCCCCAACAGGAACAATATCATATTTACTTGGTTGCGATACATCAACAGGAGTAGAACCATTACTTGCATTAAGGATTAACAAAAATTTAGCCGGCGGAGGAAATATTACTCTTAGAAATAAGGAAGTTCCAATTGCATTAGAAAATTTAGGTTACCTAGATATGTTACAACACAGCGAAATACTTGAATTCATAGAACAAACAGGTGGTGTAACTGGTGCCCCCCACTTAAGCCCAGAACATTACAATGTATTTGAAAACGCACTAGGAAGTCCAACTGGAGAAGGAAGTTTACCTTTCACAGGACATTTAGAAATGCTTGCAGCAACACAACCATTCTTATCAGGTGCAATATCAAAAACAAACAACCTTCCACATTCTGCAACAGTAAAAGACGTTTATGATGGTTATATAATGGGACATAATTTGGGATTAAAAGCAATAACTATCTTCAGAGATAATAGCAAACCAATTAGTGCATTATCTTTTAGTGACCAACAACATAGAAAACTAAAAAGAGGAGAAGTAGAAGATATGCCCTCGGGCAGACCAGCTTTCGAAAAAGAAGTAGAAATAAATGGAACTCAATTTCATGTAATGGTAAGTGAATATCCAGATGGAAGACCTGGACAAATAGTTTTCCTATCATATAAAGCAGGGTCACCAACTAAAGCACAGTATGAAATTCATGGTATTTCAGCATCAAAAGCTCTCAAAAGAGGAGTACATCTTGATGATGTAGTTGATGGATGGGCAGACCAAAAATTTGATCCAACAGGGATGGTAACTGGTCACGATTATATAAAAACAGCATTATCACCTTTAGATTTTGCATACAAATTATTAATGTTAGAATATAGGGGTAGAACTGATTTAGCAGACGATTCAGAAAATGTAGATATAACAAATCTTCAGGGTTTCAAAAACGGGGCATTCGAAACTTACAGAAAAGCAGAAATAGATGATTGGGATTTCGAACAAGTTATAAAAGACCCTGAATTGGGCGGTTTTAAAAAAGATTCTAATTCTAAAAGAAAAAAATTACCAAAAACAAATGGAAAACCAAAAAGCAATGAAAGAGGGATAACTTGTCCAAACTGTGGAAATTTTATGAGACCAACAGGTTCTAACTGTTACGATTGCAACAACTGTGGTGAAAAACTAGGTGGTTGCGGGATATAAAAAAATAAAAGAAAAAGTGATTAAATAATTAAATCACTATGAAAATTTATTCTTCAGAATCTTCGTCTTTCTTTTCTTCTTCCTTAGAATCTTCACTCTCTTCCTCTTCATCAGAGGATTCCTTGTCATCTCCTTCTTCTTCAGTAGAATCATCAGTTTCTTCTTCTTCGCCTTCTTCTTCTTTAGAATCTTCTTCTTCAGCAGGCTTTTCTTCAGTTTCTTCTTCAGTTGTTTCTTCTTCAATTGTACTTTTTTCTTCTTCACTCATTTTAGTAACCTCCCTTGTTTAAAAAAAGAGTATTAATTTAGACTAGATTTTCATCTTATAAAGATTGCTATTCTCAAATATAAATACGAAAAAACCAAAAAAAAGAGAAAAAAATTATAAAATAATTCTACAAAAATCCATCTCCAGAGCGCCTAACTAATGATGAAGATAATTCACTATCTGAAGTCGGACCCCCATTCATAAACAAAATACATCTATAACGATCCTCTCTTTCAGACAAAATATTTGAACATTGTCTCCCATTAGTACATCCGCAATCTTCTACACAGTTATTACAATTCTCATTCAAACCATTTACACTATCACAAACACCATCACCGCAAATATAAGGTATTGGATAAAAATCAATGCCCGTACCAGATCCTTCAACTTCATAATAATCTGGATATCCTGCATTATCAACAAAGTCATCCCAATAATTTCCTGTAGTTGAAAGATTCCAATCCGAAGTTGTTACACTTGAAAATTCTAAGGCATTAAATACAAGATTATTTGCGAAATAATTATTCCATAATAAATTATATATTCCAGAATCATGCTGAATTCCACGATCATTATATTCTATGCGATTGCCATGTAATTCATTAAAATCAGAATCCCAAAAACGTATAGCATATCCAGTATTCGTAACATTATTATCACGAATAATATTATAATCTGATTGAGACAATAATAATCCATAAACAGCATTATTATCTAAGATATTATTATAAAATTCTGTATTAGTTGCATACTGTAACCATGCTCCCGCATAATTGGTAGAATGAACTTCATTATCGTATATATCTCCACTATCAGTTATTCCAGCATATAAACCATAATAAAACTCTGAAACAACACAATTATGAACATTGGTAAAATTATAACTCATTATTTTTATCCCATAATCGGTACCAGTATCATCGCCATCTATCGAATGACCATTACAATCAAGTTCCAAATAATCAGCACCAAATTCAATCCCATTTCCAACACAATCATTTAAATCATATGTCATAACATGGTCTTCTACTAACGTATCACCACAATTACAAGGTATTGCTCCACCACAATCATCAGCTAAAACCTGTGCAGACATAGCTATAACTAACAATAAAAAAACATTTAACAACTTCTTCATTTATAATCCCTCCTTACAAATCTTCAAATAAAAAACAGAACTGAATTATAAACATTACTATAATAAAAAAGATAAAAAGGACTACCTACTTCACAGTATCCATCTTATTCCAAGATAAAGTAAACAGTTCTTCTAAAGCTCCAGAAAAATAAGGTGTATTCACCCAGATTCCCACATCATAAGTTGGATGAACATTCTCATCATCCATTACCATAAACATCACTTCCTTACCATCAATAACACAGAACCTAGCGTTTAATCCCTTGCTTACTCCCCTAACATCTGCAACCTTAGAAATATCTTTCAACGTTGTTTCAGTTTCTTTATTTGCAGGCGCAGCAATCCTAATCTTTACACCCTTCTTAGACAATTTAGTTAAATAAGGAGATAATGCATCAACTTTTCTTAAAACACCTTTAGAAGTTGTGACAATGGTAACTGACTTTTGAGCATTCTTAACCATCATTTCTAAATGAGAATAAATATTATGTCTACCCTTTATTGCACCAGATAATTCTGCAGGTTCAACAAACTCTACACCTTGTGTATGTAAACCATTAAGCTCATTTAATACATCGGTATTTGTTAAATTACTCAACCTCTCAACTTTTTTCTCAGCACCCCTCATAATTGACTTCTTAACTCTTCCAACAACTTCACCAGGATCAACAGCCAAATATTTTATAGGCTTACCCAATTTGATTACAATAAATCCTTTCTTTTCTAAAGATTCTAGAACATCATATGCCCTTGACCTTGGGACATCACTTAAATCTGCTAACTCTCCCGCACTTGAAATTCCTCTTGAAAGAAGAGCAGTCCATATCTTAACTTCATATAAATTTAAACCAAAAAAATGCCTCAACTTATTTAAAAATTCTTCCTTGACTATCATTCAAAACGCTCCCCCGAGGAAAACACCCCTTTTTTTACATATCGCTACTAAAAAAAACAACTACATATAGTCACTATGTAGCAATATGTATTATTGCTTAATAGTAAATCATCATTATTTAAAGATTGTTGTGCTTAAGAATTACTTTTTGTATTGTTCAAAAAATTTCTTAACTCTAATTAAATTATCGACACCGTCAACACCCAAATCATTTCTCAATCTAACAACTCTTGGAAATCTTAATGCAAAACCGGAAGAATAAGTTGGAGACTTTTGTATTTCTTCGTAAGCAACTTCAATAATAACCTTAGCTTTTACATCAACCTTCTTACCTTTTTCAGATTTGATTAAAGGTTTCAACATTTTTGTTAAACTTTCAAAAGTTAGATCGCCACCTTTCTCTAAAATTCCAGTACCAACTTTACCAATCTCTAAAAAATTATTTCCATCTCTGCAACTTAATGTAAAAGAACTCAACCACTTTGCTCTTTTTCCTTCGCCCCAATCTGCAGAAGTAATTACTAAATCCAAACTTTCCTTAACTGGTTTTATTTTTACCCAGCCACCAACTCTTCTTCCAGGAACATAAACAGACTTTAAACTTTTAACCATTACACCTTCATTTCCTTTATTCAATGATTTTTTGTAAAATTTTTCCAATTCTCTTTCATCGTCGGTAACAAACTTATCTGTCAACTTTATTTTATTCTTCTCTTCTTTAACAATTCTCTCCAACATCTTTCTTCTTTCTTTTTGACTTAAAGAAAATAGACTCTTTCCATCTTTATACATAATATCAAAAACATTTATTTCAACAGGAACTTCCTTGGATATTTTTTCAATATCATATTTTCTTCTAATCCTCTGAGAAATATGTTGAAAAGGTAAATACTTACCAGTTTTCACATCATAACCAATAACTTCAGAATCAATAATAAACGATTTGGCCTTTACACGAGATCTAATAATTGGAATCAATTCTTTAAACTGTTTTGTAACATCCTCTAATCTTCTTGTAAACAATTTAACCTGGTTATTATCTTTATGTATCTGTAACCTAAACCCATCAAACTTATACTCTACTAATGCTGGCTTACCCACTGATTCGAATGCCTCCTTAGCATCTTCAGCTTTAATTGCCAACATAGGGTTTAAGGGAATTCCAATTTTCATTCCCAACCTACCAAACTCAAATCTTTTAGCAGACCTGGCAACTTGTCCCAAATCATTTGTAAGATTATATGCATTTTGAACAACATCAACAAAATGATTGTAAACTTCTCTTGCTAACTTTTCATCTTCAACTAAAACGAAATCATATTCTTTCAAAACTTTTCTTTTAACATCATCAACTTTCTTTACTTTCAAAACTTTCTGATATTTTTTCTTTATTATATCTTTAAACTTAATGTCTATCTTTTCACCGCAACTTGCACATTTACCAAAATGTGGAACAACTTTCTTACATTCACCACATTTCAAAAACAAACCCACTACTTTTGGAAAATATGCCCAAACAATAGAATCTCTAATAATTCCTTCTGCAACATTGATTCTTAACTTCTCCAAAACAGTTCTAACAACAAACCTTGCTTCAACTGGACTTGCACTCGTAATTAATTCAACAATAAAAGTAACTTTCCTAGAAACTGTGCCATGACCTTCAAACTCGGCCAACTTTCTCAAATTCTCAAAAACTTTTTCAGTTGTAAGTTTTCTAGAAAATAATGTAGTTTGCTTTCTAGTTTGTAACAATTCTTCAACAACAATACCCAAATCTCCTTTTTTTGCCCACTCTTTTTCAATTCTTTCTGTAGAAACACCAGTAGCTTCACTTATTGCTTTCAAAATTAATCTAGAGCTCATACCAACTTTTCTTTCATCCCACCTTGGAAAAACATTGCCTTGTATCAAATAAATAATATGATTTAATTCACTTTCAGGAGTTTTCTTTAACAATTCAGAAATAATATAAGTTTTTTCAAGTCTTTTTGTAGTTTTTTCTAATCTTTCATATACCTCAACTAATTTAGAATAATCCATAAGTTAAAGCCACATATCAAAATTATAAACCTTTCTAAAAAAACAAAGTATTATATACAAAAAAATATCAGATTAAATTATAACAAAAAGGAAGTGAAAAAAATAAAGAACATAAGTATTCTACTAATTTTGTTGGTCGCTTTAATGTTCATATCTTCTTGTAGTGAAGCTCAATTGGCGCAAAACCCAAAAATCAAAGAAAACATTGCAATACCTAGAGACCAACCACCAACAATAAATAATTTCATATTGGATAGCTATTACTTAAACAGTTCATTTTACCTAACATATGCAGCAACACTTAGAGATGAAACGGGCATAAGTTCTGTAGTAATAGAGCTACATAGACCATTTGGTGGTGATGGAGAAGAATGGTATTACCCAGAACCAAATCCAACTGAAGTATTCCTAAATTCAACGCAATCTGTGGGAAATACAACTGGAAATTACTCTGTAATAATATGGGTAACTGATACAACAAACCACATGACAACAGAAACAAGACACATTTACATTGGTTAATCCTCTTTTTACAGAACATTTAAATAACTAAACTGCAAATCAAAAACCATGGATTTCGACGAATGCATAAAAACAAGAAGATCTGTAAAAACGTTTACAAACAAAAAAATTAAAGATAAAGATATTTACGAAATCCTAGATACAATAAAATACGCTCCAAATTCTGGAAACATACAAAATTGGAGATTAGTTCTAGTTAAAGATCCAAAAAAGAGAGAAAAGCTAAAAAAAGCTTCATTCAATCAAGAGTGGATAGAACAAGCACCAGTTGCAGTAGTTGTCTGCAGTGATGATCAAGACGTTGAAAAATTCTATGGAAAAAAGAGTTCAAAAAAATTCTGCATTCAAAATTGTGCAGCGGGAATCCAAAATATGCTACTAAAAGCACATTCTTTAGGAATTTCTAGTATTTGGAACGCAGTTTCAGATGAAGATAAGGCAAAACACGCACTAAAAATACCTGAAAACATCAATATTCATGCAATTATCTCTTTTGGTTACTCAATAGAAGAGCCAGATATGCCAAAAAGACTAGAAATAGACCGAATTCTGCACGAAGAGAGCTGGTAGTATCACTAAAGGATAGTAACTAACAGAAAACCTTATAAAGGGTTTTTCTTTAATCTTATTTTCTTAGAAAAAATGGTAAAACAAGTATATTCAACGGATAACGCAGAAGTTCATACATATGGGGTGAATCCAACTGAAATTCCAATAGACGGCCTTCTTAAAGTGGCAAGACTAAATGGGACAGTTTCACCAGTAATTGGACTCTCAGATTTATCACCAGTATCAGGGGGATTTCCTAACGGAGGAACATTTGTCTCAGAAGAATATGTTGCTGCAAACGCAGTAGGAATGGATATCAACTGCGGATTTTCATTATCAGAGCTAGATATTAGAAGTGCGAGATTTCATAAAAATGGAAAATTAAATGAAAGAAAAATCAGAAGGTTATTTGAAGATGTTGAAAAAAGAATCCCCATACATACAAGTAGAGTCAGACCAAAATTAGAAGGAATTTCTATGCAAGAAGTTCTATATCATGGTGTTCAGGCACTTCCTTCAGAATATATAAGCCCTGAAGACATCGCACAAATTGAATATCAAGGAAGTTTAGATGGAGATTTCGATTTAGACGAAAGAACTTTAAAACTAGCAAGTCAACAATTTCCAACAATTGGGGGGGGTAATCATTTCATAGATTTTGTTTATGTAGACAAAATATTCGACCAAGAAGCAACAAGAAACCTTGACATAGATCCAAAGAAAGTTTATGTATTAATCCATACGGGCAGCAAAGGTGTAGGATTTGAAGTCAACAAACACTATAACGAGCTGTTTAAACAACATCCAGAAGTACAAACTGACCAAGCATTATCATTTTTACAAAAAGATCATGATTTAGCAATCAAATATTTAAGAGCATTAAATGCAGCTGCAAATTTCGCATTTGCGAGCAGAGCAGTCCTTAGAAACCAACTGGAAATTGCACTAGATACAGAATCAAGATTAATTAGAGATTCCAGCCATAACTTAATTGATATGAATGAAAACACAATAACTCACAGAAAAGGAACACAAATAGCGTTTCCAGAACAAGATGAAAGATTAAATGAAAGAGATTATAAATTCGGAACACCTTTCATAGTTCCAGGAAGCATGACTTCAGAAATATATTTATGCCTGCCAGGACAAAACATTTCAGAAACACATTTCACAGTGAATCATGGCTCGGGCAGAAAAGTACCAAGAGAAATAGCAGACAAAAGACATCACGATCCAAAATTCAAACAAGCAACAGGAAACATTGTATTAAACTTAGAAAAAACAAAATTAGCACGAGAAGAAGCACCTTACAATTATAGAGATGTTGGAGCAACAATGAAAGATTTAGAAACAACAGGTCTCGCAGCAAAAGTTGCTAGACTTCAGCCGTTTGGCGTAATGATAATGGGGAAAAAATAAAATGAAACAATACAAACCAGTACACAGCGGATACAACGCACCTGAAGATAGAAAAGAATTTGATACATATTTACAAAAAAGACTAGAAATAGACCCAAATGATTATGAAGCTCTCTTTGCCTTAGCACAAAACATTCCTAAACTAGAAGAAAGACTTACAATTCTAAACAGAATTCTTTCACTAAATCCAACCCATACAAGAGCAATATGGGAAAAAATAAAAGCTTTAGAAGTACTAATTGGTCAAGAAGAGCCAAAACCACATGAAAAAATACAACAATGTACACTATCTTATAAACAAATAATAGAATTATGTCCTGAAAGACCAGGCATCAGAGAGGAATACAAACAGTTTCTATCCAAAAATAATTTATAGCTAGCATAATTTCACAAGGATACTATTCATCCAAAAAACAACTTATCTAAATTAAAATTTTATTGCCTACTTGCCTGAAATGCCTGGACATCTGGAGGGGCTAAACAAGATATTTGGCCAGGAGAACAACCAAAAGCATCTGCTCTTTCTTGCATTGTTGGTGGCTTAATATTCAATGTACTTTCAACAGCACCTTCTCCACAAATACCCCCAATACAACCACCTGTAAAAACCAATCCCCCATATAAAATTCTTGAACCTAGAACTGGAGCAACCAATAAAGGAGAAGCAACTTTTGCCACTAACGCAGCACCAGCAAAACCACCTCCAAACCCTCCTGCTTCTACAGATGCCTGTCCTATCCCTGCATCAAACCCACCACTTTCCGCCGCAGAAGCAACATTTGCCCCTACAACAAAAATGGACAACAACATTAGCCTCTTACCAGCGGTTTTAGCACCTCTATTAACTAAATTCTTAATCCTCTCTGTTCTAGCCATACCACCCCAAGCTTGTCTTCCCATGGATCCCCTATGTACTAAATTTTTTTCATAAATATCATCTATAGTTCTAGCAAAATCTTGATCAGAATTCAACTTGCCCATAAACAAGTTTTTAACTTTTGTTTCATGGCCCTTAACCAAAACACCTCCTGTCTTAATTGGCTCACCTGTAACAGGATTTATTCTCAACACATGTTTTTTACCCTTGTAAACATCTATATGAGTAACATCATGAGCATCTTCGCCAGGAGAATATCTAAAATGATATTTCTTTATGTCAAATTCTTCCATCCCAGTAGGATCAACATAATTCATCGGATTATTAGTAACGTAACTATAGGCATGATTATCTTCAACAGGATCTACAGAAATAAATCTTCCTAAATCAGCATCATAATACCTTGCACCAAAATAATACAAACCAGAAGAATCTAATTCTTTTCCAGTTGCAAAAGAATATCTTATATCTTCATTAACAATCTCCTGACCAAAAGGAAGAGACTTAAACTCACCAACAACACTGCCTTCAGAATCAGTAGCTAATCTAGTTGAACCCAATCTATCTTGATGTAAATAAGTTATCTCTCCATTAGTAATATCTGCTACATGACCAAGACCATAAACATGTCTAGTAACTTTCTCTCTCAACTTATCATGAATCACACCTTCATGAATGGAAGAATCAGTCATAGGAACATCTTTAGTCTCATCAATCTTAATTGTAATAGCAAAAACAGAACTACACATTAAAAATACTATAGCTACAACTATCACCACTCTTTTCATAACTAAAATAAAAATTCAAACTATAAAAACTTAACCAAAAAAACAAAGAAGAAGGGGAAAAAGTAGTATCACCTCTTTTTCCCTTCAAAAAAAATAAGTGAATAGGCATCCAATTAAGGGGGGTTAATGGAGAAAACAGCCCATTCACTTAAGCATATCGATCCCCAACTCACTTTCCATTGCATGTGCTCTTTCTACTCTATTCTTTTCAAAGTCTACTTTTCCAAGCACATATGGGGAATTTACTCCGGTGATAATCGTCATGATTCTCAGTTTGTTCTCCATTCCTGGCTCAATTCTTGCTCCCCAGATTACATTTGCATCTCTATCAAGAGAAGAAGTAATCATTTTACCAACTTTCTCAATGTCATCTAAAAGCAAATCCTCTCCACCAGTTATGTGAATCAATGCACCAGTCGCACCTTCATAATTTACATCTAACAAAGGATTTGATAATGCTCTATGAACTGCCTCATCAACTCTATTTGCAGTACTAGATTCACCAATACCAATAACAGATACACCACCGTTTGTCATTATTGTCCTAACATCTGCATAATCCAAATTAACCAAACTTGGAACTGCAATCGTCTCAACAATACCTTTAATCATTGTACTCAAAAGCTCATTAGCCACAGCAAATGCCTGTTTTAATGGCAACTGACCAGCAATACTTGCTAACCTATTATTATCTATAACAATAACAGTATCAGAAACTTGCCTTAACTGCTGCAAACCAAACTCAGCTTTGTCTATTCTTGCCTTTTCAATATCGAATGGCATAGTTACAGTACCAATAACAATAGATCCCATCTCTTTTGCTACTTGAGCAACAACAGGAGCAGCACCAGTACCAGTACCTCCACCCATTCCAGCACAGATGAATACCATATCAGCACCTTTCAAAACTTCTTTTAGTTCGACACTACTTTCTTTAGCAGATTCTCTACCTTTTTCTAAAAATCCACCACAACCAAGACCTCTTGTTAAATCTCTTCCAATCAAAACCTTGCTATCTGCAGAAGAAACATCCAAATGCTGCTTATCTGTATTAACTGCATACACTTCAGCACCAGAAATCCCTTTCTTGTGTAACCAAGATACTATGTTATTACCTGCACCACCAACACCAATGACTTTAATATTTGCTTGACCAACCTCAAGATCATTGTTAACATCGTTCATATTTTCAGCGTTTTTTAAAGCTTCTTCCATAATAAATTCCATTTTTTATTTTGCCCCCATTGTAGTTTACATTACAATAATTTTTTTATATGAGTAAATTTAATTACTCTCTAGAAAACAAATTAACGCCAATTGATTTGTTATGCTATAATACACAAAACACTATAGAAAACTTAAATACATGCCAAATATGTTTCATCCGCGTCGCCAAACGTGAATTGAACGAATAGTATCGCCAAATACTAAACTATTCTTAAGCAAAAACGTATATAAATATTAATTGACTGCAAAATATATATTTAAGTAGATAGAAAATGAAAAATTAACTTTTTCCACTGAACTCTTTATAAAATCTATCCAAAAATTGCTCCATGAATTTATGTCTTCCTTCAGCAAATCTTTTTCCAGTTTCAGTATTCATCCTATCTTTTAATAAAAGCAATTTCTCATAAAAATGATTTATGGTTGGACATTCACCAATTTTATACTGTTCAAAATTCTCATGAATTTCAGGTTTAATGTTAGGATTATAAATCTCTCTTCCTTTATGCCCCCCATAAGCAAAAGTTCTAGCAATTCCAATTGCACCAATTGCATCCAACCTATCTGCATCTTGAACAATTTTCCCCTCTAAAGTTAGCATATTAGACTTCACACCTTCCCCTTTAAAAGAAACATCTCTAATTATTTCACAAACATAAGACACAATATCTCCACTAACATTTAAGCTAGCCAACCACTCTCCAGCTAAATTTGGACCTACTGAATGATCACCATCATGAAACTTCCAATCTGCAATATCATGCAATAATGAAGAAAGTTCAATAACATACAAATTACCACCCTCGATAATCTGAATAGATTTAGCCAACGTCCAAACCCTAAAAATATGCCACCAATCATGGCCAGAACCTTCTCCACTCAACTTTTCACGAATATATGTCCCAGTCTCACTAATAACTAACTTTTCATCCATAAAAAAGTTGGAAAGATCCAATCTTAAAAAAGGTTTCCAATATTTTTCAACAACTTTTATATACTTCTTAAACAAGATCATCTTCATGAACACTGGTGATTATATAGAAGTAAAAACAACGAAAGAATCCTTCAAAGGAGTTCTTCTGCCAGAATCAACAAATAACTACTTAGTTCTAAAGCTAAACTCCGGATATAACATAGGAATTGACAAAAAAAAGATAAAATCAAAGAAATTAATCAAAAAACAATCCACAAAAAAAGAAAAGAAACTGAAAATAACAAATAAAAAATCCCTATCAAAAGTATCAATTCTGCACACAGGAGGAACAATAGCTTCAAAAGTAGACTACAAAACAGGAGGAGTTATAGCAAAATTCACACCTGCAGAAATACTGGAAACATATCCTGAATTATCACATTTAGCAAACATTAATGCAAGATTAATCAGAAATATGCAATCTGAATCTCTAAGATTTGAACATTATAACTTAATTGCCAGAGAAATACTAAAAGAAGCAAAAAAGAAAGTAAAAGGAATAATAATTACACACGGAACAGACACATTACATTACACAGCAGCAGCACTAGCATTTATTCTAGAAAACGTAAACATTCCAATAATATTAGTAGGATCCCAGAGAAGTTCAGACAGGGGAAGCTCAGATGCATACTTAAACTTATACTGTGCAACTAAATTCATTACAAAATCCAACTTCAAAGGAGTGGCTATTTGTATGCATTCTAACTCTTCAGATGATTCTTGTGATATCTTACCTGCTTTAAAATCAAGAAAGATGCATACTTCAAGGAGAGATGCTTTCAAGCCAATTAACTCAGATATTATTGCAATTGTAAGCAAAGAAGGAAAAGTACAATCATTTTTCAACAAAAAAGAAACTAAAGGAACAATAAAAGCTAAATTCATCAAAAAAGACTTAAAAATTGGAATATTGAAGTCTCACACTTGTTTATTTCCGGAAGATTTCCTACATTTCAAAAACCATGATGGATTAATAATAGAAGGAACTGGATTAGGCCATGCACCAGCAAAAAGCTTTGACCCAATTTCTAAAATAAATGATAAAAATAAAAAAGCAATTGAAACATTGGCTAAAAAAATACCAATAGTTATGACTTCTCAATGCATTTTCGGTAGGGTCAACATGAACATTTACTCTCCACAGAGAGAATTGCTAGAAATTGGAGTGATTCCTGGTTCAGATATGACAACAGAAACAGCTTTCCTAAAACTAGCCTGGCTTTTATCTAATAATAAGAAAGATACTAAAGAATTAATCCAAAAAGATCTAAAAGGTGAAATTAATTCAAGAATAAAAGACGAATTTCTGTAAAACTTACCCATCCAATCTCATGGCTGAATACTGTTTCTTAAAAAATTCGTATTCTTCAAGATTAATTTTAACACCAAAAACATCTTTTGCAGTTACAATGTATGGTTTAATCACTCTAAAAGAATTCTTTTTCGAAACATAATCCTTCACTTGACTAAATATATACTCTGCAAAAAAAACATCTTCTCCAGCCAACCAATCAATAGTTCGCATGGCAGAACCAGTAAAAATGAAACTGGAGTCATCAACAGACTGAGAACTACCCCTGCCAACCCCTTCTTCAAGAGAAAGACTAATAGAGATTCCAGAAGATTTTTTCTTGTCCTCTCCAGAAACCATTAATTAGTAAACAATACTACTTATATAAATTTAATTAAACAACACTAGCTAAATTTTTCCAAAACCTATAAAAACAACAAAAGAAACAATATCATTAATGAAAAGAGGTACTGAATTTCTAGATAAGAATAAATTATTATATCTAGCAATATTTTTATTTCTAATATTTGCAATACTTGCAACAATATTTCAAGAACCAAGACTAGGACCATTAATTGAGATTGATGAATACACGAGACCCCCACTAATAACTCCTGAATTACAAAGAGCAATAGAAATTGCAATAGACTCAGACGCAGAAAATATAGTGGATTTGGAAGCATACTTAAAAGATAGCTCAAAAATAATTTCACCATTAACACCTTGCATTGATTTTTTCTGCAATAAATTAGGAAACGCATTAGAAGACAATAATTACGATCTACAAGATATCCAAAAACTAATCTGGCTAATACAACTAGAAAATGGAAGAATAACAGATAAACTACAATGTAGAATGGATATAACTGAAGACGGAATAGCTGACATGGAAGATATTATAGAACTCGTTCACTTAGCATATTTAACTCAACAAGGAACTTGGATGGGACCAATACCAGCACCAGTAAATTTAATTTCACCAACAAACAATTCAAATACCAGTGAAAATGTAACCTTAACATGGTTTGCAACAGATCCAAACTACAATAACAATATAAAATATGATGTCTATTTCGGGTATGTTGAACCTCTAGAATTGATTTCACATGCAACACTGGAAACAGAATATTTATTAGAAGATTTAGAAGAAAAAACATACAACTGGAGAATAACATCTCACAATATATTCTGCCAGGAAGATACTTCAGAAACATTTGAATTTACTGTTCCATTCTTTTCTAGTGGTGGAGAATTAAACGATACAGTACCAACATTAACTAGTTTTTCACCAACATCTGGAGCTACAAGTATAGATTTAGAAAGCAACATTTCATGGATTGCAACAGATGAAGATAATGACCTTTTAAATTTTACAATTTCTTTTGGAACAGATATAGATAATTTGCCAATAGTATCTCAAAACCAACATGAAACATCATATAATCCAACACTAGAATTAAACACAACATATTACTGGAGAATAAATGCAATTGATGAAAATAATAACACAATAACATCAAATATCTTAAACTTTACCACAATAGAAGAGGAAAACGAAGAAGAGGATGATGCACCAGACACTCCACCACCAGTAGAAGATCCACCACAACAAAATGAAAATAACAATAATCAAAATGACAATCAAGAATCCACACCAGTTATTACTCTAACAATAGAAATTCCAGAAACAAATGAAAGTATAAATCCTGGTGGAAACTTAACAATAAATATTTCGCTACAAAATCAGAAAACAGCAACAGCAACAGCACTTCTAAATTGCGAACTAACTGATAATAACTCAAATACACTCGATGCAACAAGCGAATCACTCCAAATAATAAATAAATTAAATATAGAAAAAAGCATTACACTTCCGGAAAATGCAACCGCTGGAATTTATGTATATATTTGTACGCTAAGCCATAACGAAGAAGAAATAACAACATTCTCAAAAGAATTTGAAGTAACAACAGTAATTCATGAAGAAACCCCATTTCCAACAAAAATAATATTAGTAATAGTGACAATTGTAGTCCTTTCAACAATAGCAATAGTTATTCTGCTTAAAATATGGAAAAACCAAAAACCAAAAAAGAGACCTGTTAAGAAAAAGATAGTAAAGAGAAAACCAAAGAAAAAATGAATTATAAGAATTTATATTTTAAAGCTGGACTAGAAATACATCAACAGCTAGAAACACATAAATTATTCTGTGACTGCCCATCAGCATTAACAGATAATAAACCAGATATAGTTCTAAAAAGAAAACTTAGAGCCGCAAAAGGAGAATCAAACATTTTAGACACAGCGGCACAATATGAACAACTAAAAGATAAAACATTCAACTACCAAGCACATAAAGAAAATACTTGTTCAGTAGAATATGATGAAGAACCACCACATCAAATAAACAAAGAAGCGTTAGAAACAGCATTGCAAGTAGCACTTCTATTCAAAGCAACAATTTCTGATGAAATCCAAGTTATGAGAAAAACAGTTGTTGATGGTTCAAACACTTCAGGTTTTCAAAGAACAGCTTTAATAGCAAGAAATGGAACAATAAATACTTCAAAAGGAATAGTAAGAATCTCAACTATCTGCTTAGAAGAAGATGCAGCAAGAAAAATAAAGGAAGATAAAAAAACAGTAACATTCAACTTAGACAGACTTGGAATACCATTAATAGAAATAGCAACAGAACCAGACATAAAAGATCCTGAACATGCAAAAGAAACTGCAGAACTGCTAGGAATGATTCTAAGATCTACAAACAAAGTAAAAAGGGGAATTGGAACAATAAGACAAGACGTTAACGTTTCAATAAAAAATGGTGCAAGAGTAGAAATAAAAGGCTTTCAAGATTTAAGAAAGATGCCAATAATTATAGAAAATGAAGTAAAAAGACAACAAAAAAGTAAAACAAAGGAAGAAGTAAGAAGAGCTACACCAGATGGAAAAACAGAATTCTTAAGACCCATGCCAGGAGCAGCAAGAATGTATCCTGAAACAGACGTAAAACCAATTATAATTACCCCAAAACTACTAAAAGAAGTAAAACTACCAGAATTAATATCAGAAAAGATAAAAAAATACACTAAATCAGGAATACCAACAAACACTGCAACAGAACTAGCAAAAAACAATATAAATCCAAATGATTACAACTTCAAATTAGATAAGAAATTAATTGCACAAATCCTAATAGAAATTCCAAAAGAACTCAAAACAAGATACAAAATAAACTATAACTTCAAAAAAGAAGATTTCAATACAGTATTCAAAGCACTAGAAAAAAAGGAAATCAACAAAGATTCAATAAAGGATGTCCTTTTGCAAATAAGTAAGGGTAAAAAACCAACCTTCAAAAAAATAGATGAAAAAACAATAGACAAAGAAATAAAAGAATTAATAAAAAAGAATCAAAAATTAATAAAAGAAAAAGGAGAAAGAAGTATTAATATTTTAATCGGAGAATTAATGAAGAAATTCAAAGGAAAAGTAGACGGAAAAACATTACATAAAAAATTAAAAGAATTTATCTCCATCTAAGTTTCATTCTAGTAAATATAGTGTACAATAAAATAGAAACTATTGTAACTAGAGTCAAAAATATCAAAACCTTGCCCAATGAAGGAAACCCTGGAGAAGCTCTTAAATGTGGAGATCTTATTATATTCTTGCAAGCATCAATTGCCAAATCTAAATTATTTCTAGCTTCATCATAATTACCCAATTTCAAATAGTCCTCGGCCTTATCTATCATTTCTTGCAGTTCCAAACACTCTGGATTATTTCTAAAGAAATCTTGAGCAGATTTAACTTCTTGCATTAATTCTTCTTCATTACTAGCTACATCCAATATAAATATTGCAGCTTCATCCAAATCAGGAGAAGAAGTTTGTGCATTCAATGAAATAACATAACTTCCAGGTAATGGATCAATTGCCTCTATTGTTAAAGTCAAACTTTCTTCATCATCTACACTTAAGCTAGAAATAGAATAAGCAGTTAAAGATAATGCCAAACCATCTTTATCTGATTCTACACTCAAATCAATGTTTCTTATATTAACTTCACCATTATTTTGCAATAAGACGGGAACATGCATAACCTCGCCATCTGTTATTGTATTTCTTTCAGCATCCAAAATAATGTTAAGGGATGCAGTTCTAGAAGATGATCCTCCAGAAGAGCTTGAACTAGATGTAGAAGTAGGAGTAACAGCTGTAGTTGAAGTAACTGTAACAGTAAATGTATTACTATCCGTAACGTTTATTCCATCACTTGCAGTAAACATAATACTAACAGCTCCAGAATAACCAGCAGTTGCATTTATACTTACAGTATTATTTGAATCTATACTTATATTAACATTTGAATCTTGTGTAACATTATAGACTAAAATATCCCCCTCAGAATCAAAGAAATAATCATCTAAATCATATATACTGTTTAAGCTACTACCTGCTCCAAGAGTCTGATCGGCAAAAACACTATTAAAATAAACATATAAATAAGGCCACTTGGTGCTATTTGAACTATCTTCAGAATAGTACTTTATAGTTCCAGAATTATCGGAATCATTATTCAATCTAATCGAAGCCCCATAATTTGAATTTGTTCCATTAAACCACTTTCCAACCAAATCAGTTATGTCAAAACTATCTACATTTTCACTAGTATTTGAAGAAACATTATATTTCGAAGTAAGATTAATCAAAGGTTGCTCGTCAAAAGTTATATTTCCATACGCCCAAGTTTCATTTACTTCATAGAATGCTATATCTGCAGCAGCCAATGCAGTATTGATTGTAAGATTCAAAATAGCAGAAGTTATCGCCGCAACATTGGGAATTGGATCAAATGTAAAATTTAGATAACCATACTTAACAGAATCAGTAGTATTTGATAATTGTAAATACTCTCCGCCAAGGTAATTAGCAGTACTAAATTGTGAATCAACATAAGTATCAACACTAACATTCAAAGGAATTGTCTGATTTGCAGGGAAAGCTGGAGCATCATTCACAGTTAAAGTCAAATAAAATGAACTATGATACATAGCACCATTAGAATCATTAACAGATAAATTTATTGCATGAGTTCCATTAATACTACTATTTATTGTAAAATTGATTAAACCAGTAGAAATATTTATATCGAACAGAGTAGAATTATCAAAATAGTATATTTCATCTCCTTCTTCATCAGTTGCATTTATTTCCAAAGCAAATATCTGTCCAACATTCATAGTCTGATTAGAAACATTATCAAAAAGAGGTGCATCATTAACTGGAGTAACATTCAAATACCAAATTTGAGAATTAACTAACCCATAACTTTCGTCAACAGTAATATTATACGAATAACTTCCATTAAGACTGCCATTTGGAGTAAAATTGATAACACCTGAGCTAACATCTATATCAAAATAAGAGGTATTATCGGAATACGTTAAAGTTCCAATAGAATTATTAACATAGTCTGAAATATTTATCTGAAAACCAATATCCTCTGTAGCATTGCTTTCAGGAAAAGTAGTCATATTTGGATAATCATTAACAGCCAATGAAAATCTGCCTGAATTATTGGCATCTCTTGTATCATTTACAGTAATATTAATAACAAACTCACCCAATTCTGCCCAACTCGGAGTAAAATTAACAACACCACTAGTAACATTTATATCAAACAATGTAGAATTATCTGAAAACTTAATATTAATCCCATCTTCAGGATCAGAAGCATCAATATCATATATAAATTCATCACCAACTGTCACATTTTTATCATCTAAATCAGACAAAACAGGTATTCCATTTATATCATAAATAACTGCTTGAGCATCAATTAAAAACTCGGCATCCCTTACAATAATTACTGCAGTAAAATTACCAATTAAAGCATTTGTAGGAACAAAAGATATTAGAGCGTGTGTACTGTTTAAAGCAGTTATTTCAAAATTATTGGTATCATCAGTAAAAACTAGTATGCCGCCTTCAGGATCAGAAGCATTTACAATGTAAGTATAAGGTATTCCTTCAGTCAAATTCTGGGGGCTTGGTATTGCTTCCAAAACAGGAGCAGCAGCGCTAACTGCACCAACCATACTAACAAAAATTAAAGCAAATATGAACCACCTCATGATACCACCTTAAAAGTAATTGATTTATAATAAAAATCTTCCGCATTCTTCATTGCTATAATAACAACATTATATTCGCCAACCTCTTCCGCAACAAAAGAAATCTCGCCAGTTTCAGAGGTTATATCAAATAATTCAGTATCATCGGTAAATATATAACCTTCCTCAAAATCTATATCATAATAAAAATCTTCTCCAAAATTAATTTCAAATTCATTAGGAATATTCTCTAAACCAGGAATACCTCCAAAATCATTAGAAAAATCATCAGAACCAGATTCGGGTAAAAAGAAAAATCCAACTATAACAACAATGACTGCAATAAAAATCCAAACCAGTTTCATATCATATCCCTCTATTAAATCATAAGTCTATTCCCATTTTTAAACTATTGTCTTATACTTAGTATTCATTAAAGCCCATTCAAGTAACAATAAAAAGAAGGCAATAATAAGAAGATAAATTCTACCATCAAAAAATACCCTTCCATGACTAAAGTTCAATAAACCAGAATATGCATCCTTTAATTCATCTTCATCCTGCACCAAAACAAAATTTCCGCCAGTTTCACTAGATAATAACTCTAAAGTTTCAGTATCTAATTGAGAAGTAACTAACCCTTCGATAAAAACTCCACCTTCTTTTGTTCCAATACCCACAGTATTTACTACTACACCATTTTCAACAGCATATTCTATAGCTGCATCTATTTCAATTCCAACATTACTTTGTCCATCTGTCAATAAAATAACAGATCTGCCCTTACTAATATCATCTGATAACTTAAAAACATTAGAAGCCAAAACCACAGCATCACCCATTGCAGTTCCACCTACATCAATTATTTGTATAGCAGAAATTGCTTCTTTGACACTTCCCTTTTCAAATGTAAGGGGCTTATCAATAAAGGAAGTACCAGAAAAAGAAATAACTCCAACCGCAGTTCCACTATTTAAAAGATCAACAAAATCTATTGCAGCACTTTTTGCAGCTTCAAGCCTGTTTGGATCATAATCATCAGCCAACATACTACCTGAGGTATCAATCAAAAGAATATAATCTGAATCACTTGCTTGCCCTTGATACCAGATACCAAATCCAGAAGCAGAAAATATTAAGCAAACTAAAATAAAAGATCTAAAAATCAATGGAATAAAACTTTTAGGGAAAAACGTTTGTCTTGTAACTTTGGCAATTGCATCAAAATTAGCAAATTTTATAGCAGTTTTTCTATTCCAACCAATACTAACTTGATGTGTAACGAACAAAATAAATATAGTAACTAAAAACCATAAATATCTTGGACTATTGAAGATTATTTCGATAGATAAGACCTCCTTCTAAAAAATAATATTGTTTCTGAAACATAAGATTTATTTGTATACAATGGCAAAACTTCAGACTTTGCTTCATCTAAAAATTTCAAAAGCATGTGTCTTTGTTCTTTTGCATACTTTTCAAATTTATCTTTAATCTTCGAAGGGATAATAGAAACTTCCCTAGTGCTGTAAGGATCTGAAACGACAAATTCTCCTCCATGTTCAGGCATAAATTCATCTCTTGGATCTCTTAAAATAGCAGTTATAACATCATAATCTTTAGACAAAATTTTATATTTTGCCCTATATTTCAAAAAATCCCCATCATCACCCAAAAAATCAGAAACAATTATAACAACCGAACCTGGATTAAAAGTAGCCGAAACATAATCCAAAACTTCTTTTACCTTAAACCTTCCACCGTAAGTTGAATGGTTTGACAAAACATCCATCATAAGTGCAAGCTGTCTCTCACCAGAAGAAGGCATAAACACTTTTTTAATCTTATCAGAAAAGCAAACCAAACCAACATTATAATTTGATTCTATTGCAGTACCTGCTAAAGTCAAAATAAATTCTGCACCAAAATGTGCTTTAAGTTTACTCTCGGAACCAAACAACATACTCTCACTAACATCATAAACAAAAATTACATCCATTCCCTTTTCCTGTAAAAATTCTTTAACTAACAACTTATCAGAACGCAAACTAGCTTTCCAATCAATATGTTTAGAATCAGAATCAGGAGTATATTCTCTATAATCTTTAAACTCCAACCCACTTCCACGATAAATACTAAAAATATCTTCGCTAACACCAGCACTATTAGAATAATCCATAACTTTACTCATAATTTCAATTTGTTTACCCAAACTAACTGGCCTTACTAAAAACCTTCCCATTTTATGGAACCTTCACTTTATTTAGAATCTCTGTTATTATATCCTCACTTTTAACATTCTCAACTTGACCGTGATAATTTAATAATACCCTATGTCTCAAAACATTGTAAGTAACTTCTTTGACATCATGTGGAACAACATAAGACCTGCCCAACATCAAAGCCCTTGCCCTTGCAGCCAAATAAATATTAATTGAGGCCCTTGGACTTGCACCCCATTCAACAAATTTTATAGATTTTAAATCATTAGTATCAGACGGACGAGTATAATTCACAATTTCAGTTATATACTTTTTAATCTTTGGATGAACATAAACTTTCTTAACCAATTCTTGAATCTTAATTATATCTTTTGGTGAAGCAACAGTTTTTATTTTATAATCCTCAAATTTTTTCAAAGTAATATTTTGATCCATAATTTGCTCTTCTTCATCCTGCTGAGGATAATCGACAATAACTTTGAATAAAAATCTATCTACTTGAGCTTCAGGCAATTTGTAAACTCCCCTATTCTCCAATGGATTTTCAGTAGCAAAAATAATGAAGGGTCTTTCTAAATGATAAGTTTTCTTACCTATTGTAACTTGTTTCTCCTGCATAACTTCTATCAATGCAGATTGAACTTTTGGTGGTGCCCTATTTATTTCATCTGCCAACACAAAATTAGTAAAGATAGGTCCCTTTACAACAAAAAAACCCTTAGTTCTACTATATGCAACAAAACCAGTAATATCTGTTGGTAACAAATCAGCAGTAAACTGAATTCTCTTAGAATCACAACCAATTGTTTTAGCCATAGCTCTAATCATTAAAGTCTTAGCAATACCTGGAACTCCTTCCAAAAGAACACTACTATCAGAAAACAAACAAGTCATAATATCCTCTATAACCCTATGCTGTCCAACAACAACTTTGGCCATTTCCGCCCTCATAAGATCAACTTTCTTTCCAAAGAACTCTACCTCTTTTTCCAATACAGAACCCTTAGAATCTTTAAATCTAGAAGGGCTTCTAACTTGAACCTTTTTCTTTGATACTACTCTCTTCTTAGCCTTAGAAATCTTATTAGTTTTCCCAGATCTACTAACTCTACTTACCTTTCTACCTCTTTTTTTGGTTACCATGAAAAATAGGCCCCTTACCTAAACTAATAATCTAATTATCAACTTTTCCCTTTAAAAACCTATTGTCTTTTATTCCTTTTTCTTCTCTTGGACACCTTTTTTTTCTTCTTCGGATTAATAGTTTTCTTTCTACTCTTCAAACCATTCAATAAAGACATTGCACTAATTGTCATTTCATTCAAATCAGTTTTAGAAACTTCTTTACTTTGATATGGGATATGCGAAATTCTTTTTATGAAAGATATAACCTTAAGTTTATTCTTAACATTCTTCTTACCTAAAGAAGATTCTAATTCTTCAAATGTCAAACTAGATCTAACAGAATAGAATTTGGCAAAGAAGTGCCTCATTATCTTAAAGAAGTTGTCAACATCTCCAGATTTCTTAACTTCATTCAATTTTTCAATTGTTTCTTCAATCAATTTATTTTTATCAATATCTTCTATCTTAATCATCGTAACCATCTTCTTGTCTTTCTTCTTTCTACGCTTCAAAAAGAAGAATATTAATCCACCAATGGCCAACAATATAATAATAGAATATAATGCATATCTCTGGAACAACAATGGGAATCTTTCGCGAGACCCAACTTTAAATATTGCAGCATCTTCATATTTTCTAGAATCATAATCAACTGAAACAAAGAACAGATAATAACCTGGATCAAGATCTTCATCAAGTCCAAATATTTCCTCAAAAGAGTTCAACCCAGCATCCAAACCAACAATATCATCTTTAGTAGAAATGATTTTTTCTCCTTGATTTTTTATAGAATACTCAATATTCACACTTGTAAAATCTGCAAGTTTATTTATAATCTCGACTTGACCTAAAACAAAATCTCCTGGATAAACTGTTCTGTAATCTTCAGGAATTGTAACATCAACTTGAAAGGGACCTTCCTCTTCATAAACAGTTAAAACAATTGGAAGAGTTTTCTTAACATCTTCATCTTCCCCAATAATACTACCAATATAAACACCTGGATCTGTAGATTGACTTACAGAAAAATAAGCTTGAAATTCTTCAATTTTACCTTTAGATATTACCAATTTATCTGGAGTTAAAAAAATAAAATCAATAAGGCGATCAACTTCTAAATCAACTCTTATATCTTTATTACCCTTATTCTTTACTTTAATAATTTTAGTAATATACTCACCTTGAGCCATTCTCTCCTCAATATACTGAGGATCAAACTCAAAATTTACAACATCTCTTCGTGTAGAGCTGCTCCCTCCACCACCACTTGGAGCAGAAGCAGGAAGTTCAACAGGACAAACACCACAATCTGCGTCACAATTAATGCAAGTTTCATCAAACTCACAATCTCCATTTCCACAAATAGAAGGAACAACTAGAGAAATAGAACCAGCACTAGTTTTACCAGTGGAAATATCATCAACAGAATAACGTATTAATAATGGTGAAGCAATGGAAATAATAACTACTACAACAACTATAATAAGTAAAACATTTTCCTTCACCCCTTCCATAAAATTATCTCTTCTTTTTGGCTTTAAATATCTTACTTTTAACCAAAAAGAATCCAACTATAAATGAACCAATTAAAACAATGCCAATTAACCAAGGATTTAAAGGAATTAAACTCCAATCTACACATTCATCACCAGGAAACCCAGTCTTATGAAACTCAGGAACACTTTTACCCTCAACATTATCCCGTAGTTTAGTCCAAACAACATACGTATTTTCAGCATAAAGAACACTTACATCATCATTTCCATCTACATTTAAATCGAAATAAGTCAATTCATTTTTACCAATTTGATATTCAACATCAAAGTCAGAATTAGCAAAAGTAATAGAATCCTCATTTACACTGCCAATCTCAAAATTATAAATCTGATCATTTGGCCAAACTAAACTATAACTATTTCCCAAAACAGCATAATTAGAGTAAACAATTTTCTCTTCAAAATTTAAACGATAAAAAATAGCTTCAGAAGATTCTCCAAATTCAGGACAAACACCACAATCAAAAGAACAAATATCACAGTTCTCATCATAATCACAAATTCCATCCTCGCAAACATTCTCTTCAACATAAACACTAACATTTCCATCTTCTCTATCAGAATCATTTGCACTAACTGAAAAAACTAACATACAAAAAACTAAAAAAAACAGAACAAGATTACTTTTTCTTACCACGTTTAATCTTCCTCCTTCTCATCATAAATATTATCAACACAGCAATAACAATTACAAATCCAGCAATAACAGATCCATAAATTATCATTTGTGTAGATAAGAAAAATGATTTTACATTCAAATCAAAATCAACCGAATTAGAACCATTACCATAAAAAACAGTCAATTTGGCAGGATATTTTCCTTTTTCAATACCTGTTGCATCAAAATACATTTTCACAGTATCATTCTGCCACCCAAACAAATCAAAGGATTCACTTTTAGAAGTTATAACATCTCGACCATAAGTTACATCCAATTCAACAAAAGCATCCTGAATTGGAGAATTCCATGTAGACATTAAAGTAGTATAATAATCATTAATTTCACCAACTTTTACTTCATCTTGATATTCTAAAATATCGACAAAAAAAGAACCCAATCTAAACTCAGTACCAGACTCAAAAGACTGATCACCATAATTACCAACTAACTCTGCAGTATAAACTCCTCCAGACATTTCACTTGAATCCCAATACAAAGTTATAGATTTGTCTTGCTTTAACTCAAGAGAATCATCAAAACTCATTGAATCAATTTCTTCTCCATCAAAACCAAAAAAAGTAATTTCGCCATTTATAGTCGGTAAATCAGTAGTGCCTAAATTTCTCATACTAATTGTAATTGGAACTTGGCTACCGACTTCTGAATTAGGAATACTAAGTTCTGCATCCATATATGGGCCATCGAAAGGAACTATAACAATCAAATTAGACCTAACCCCAACTCTCGCACCAAGAACACCAGATGCTCTATCATCCATAGATGCTTGGAGCGCTGACATCTGCAAACTAAAATTCCCAGGATGCTCCATCTCTCTTGGTAAACTTAATGTATAAGAAAACTGTGCCATCCCATTTGGCTCAAGTACAACATATTGCTCTTCAAAATCAGTAAACTCTGCCAACTCACCTGTAACTGTAACCAATGCAGGATAAGAATAATTAACACTATTGTAAATAGCAAACTCAACAGGATATTCCAAATTGGGAACAAAATCTATCTCAATACGACTAGGACTTATACCAATAGCAGAAACACCACTAGAAAACATCAACAACAAAATGAAAAATAACAAAAACCCCTTTATCATATTGAAAAAGTAAAAAAAAGACTATTTAAATATTACTATCAAGCGGTCTCTTCGCAAAAGAAAGTTATTGTTCCATTCTTATAACCAGAAGGTTCAGCAGTAGGTACTGTAAGATTAAATCCAATAGTTACATTATCTGCATCATCATGTGGGGCTAAACCAATCACGACTGGATGTGACTGCTCAGACGGAATACTGGTCCAAGTAGTATTACAAGTTGCATTAGTATTCTGGGCAGCATAACATTTAATACCCCAATAAGGCGTAGGAGCAGTTTCAGCAACCCATAAATTAGTAGTAGCATTGACAAAAATAGTTATATTGACATTACCATCATTATCCAACTCCATAAAATCTCCACCTGTGTTAGTTAAATTCATGGTATCACTATAATTATATTGATCTCTTGCCATCTCACCAAAAGAAACTAGATTATCAATTATATTACAACTAGCAACAGAAGTAATGGTAACATTAGTTGTTCCAGGGTAACTAGTAGCCCTGCCAGTAAAAGGAGCAGAACCAAATATTGCCCAAATAGCCAAAAAAGAAGCAATAAACATAATCACAATAGAAAATACCAAAATATTATTAGAAATTTTAGCCCTCTTTTTTTTTCTAACCATAATACACAACAGAGAAACAATTAGTATTTAAACATTACTATCAAGCTGTCTCTTCGCAAAAGAAAGTTATTGTTCCATTCTTATAACCAGAAGGTTCAGCAGTAGGTACTGTAAGATTAAATCCAATAGTTACATTATCTGCATCATCATGTGGAGCTAAACCAGTCACAACTGGATGAGAACTTACAGCAGGAATATTAGTCCAATCTGTATCACAAGTTGCATTAGTATTCTGGGCAGCATAACATTTAATACTCCAATAAGGCGTAGGGGCAGTTTCAGCAATCCATAAATTGGTAGTGGCATTAATAACAATAGTTATATTCACATTACCATCATTTTCCAATTCCATAAAATCTCCACCAACTTTTATAGTATCACTATAATTATATTGATCTCTTGCCATCTCACCAAAAGATACTAAATTATCTAACATATTACAACTAGTAATAGAAGTAACCGTAACATTAGTAGTTCCAGGGTAACTAGTAGCCCAACCTGTAATTGGAGCGGAACCAAAGCTAATCCAAACTGACAAAAAGGCACCTATAAAAACAAACACGACAGCAACCAACAAAACATTATTGGAAACCTTACGTACTTTCTTGGCCATCTTCACCCTCCACATCAACAACTAATAAAGTAACCTGACCAACTGGAACTGGTGCATACTGAAAATCAGTAGGAGAATAAGAATCACCAGAATATCCAGTAGAATTCATTGTAGTAAACACAAAGAATGCACCAATCAAAGATAAAACCAAAATAACAGCTATAACTAAATATACTGCCCTATTAGACACCTCTTTCATATTAAAAATATCTTATCCCTGGAAGTATTTAAATTTTACTATTACAAAATTACTTTTTCTTCTTTCTAAAATACACAAACCAAGCTATATTTCCAATAATTAAAATCGCTACAACACTTATAAGTATTACTGTCGTACTAAACTTAAATCCACTTTTCTCAACATCTCCAGAAATATCAATTAAATAAAAATCAATAGAATTCGAAGAAACTTCCGTTCTCAAATCCTGTGAAACTGTTAATTCATCATAATGAACAATCAAATTAGTTCTATATTCTCCCTTTTCAACTCCTGCAGTGTCCCAATATGCAATCAATTCTTCCTTGCCCATCGAATCTATCGATTCTGTAGAACTTTTAAATCTAGTAATTTCTTTTCCATCCAAATCATAAACTACCATCTCAGTATAAACTTCATTCAAACTTTCAGGCCAATTACTTTCAACCAAAATATTAAACTTAGCAATCTCACCAAGACTAAAATCATCATTAACTTGAATACCCAAAACACCAACGCTTGCTCCACCAATACTAAACACTTTTTCAATCACTGAAGTAGTTTCGCCATCATAAATAACAGTTAAACGTGCAGAGTATTTACCAAAATTAATAACACCTGCCCAATCTGCAGTCAAATCAATAGTGCTTCCAACAGGTAAATTAACTTCAGAAGTTTCAATAGAAGTTATTTTCTCATTTGTAGGACCATAAATATCTATTATTGCCCTAACTTTTGAAATATCTAGTGTGCCAAAATTTTGTACTGGAACTATAAAATTTATGGAATCTGACTTTCCAGTCTCGGCAATTTTCAATCTTGCAATTACATATTTTCCAGGATATGGTTCCATAACATGAAACTGATGTATAACTGCAACAGTAGATCCAATAAAAGTTCCTTCGGATGCTAAAATATTTGGAATTTCCCTCGCAACAATTTCAGTTTCAGTAACTCCAGGTTCTATATCTTCTGGAAGAATAAATGTATAACTAATTGTCTTAGAATCTTCCCATTGACCAAATTTAACTGAATTTTGACCTAAAACTATTCTATCTGCTAAACTACCTTGCGCATACAGAGAAACTTCCATTTCCTTATTTTCATTATTTATTAAATTAAATTCAACAGTCTGCATCAATCCAGGCTCATAATAAACAATTTCTCTAGCAGGAGTAACTCCCAAACCAAAAACATTTTGAGACATAACTAAAACTACAAAAATGAACAAAATACAATATCCCATTTTATTTGTAGTTCTCATAATTGTTCTAAAGTATAATTTCCTCCTTCATCAATTTCAACACCCCGATTAGGATCTAAAACAACATCACCAGTAATAGAACCAAGCTTGGACTTAGTATTCCCTTTATTAATCAAAATATTATCTCTTATTGAATAAGCAACAACAGACTTAACACCAAATTTGAAAACAGAGCTTTCAACAAGTTTACCATCTTTAGTTCCAATAACTTTCCAATAATATTCTCCAATATCCAACTCACCATCATAATTAAACGAATTACCTATCAACTTCACATCCAATAAAGGATTATCAAAAGAATTATCATCATCAACTAATAAATTATATTCTTCGTAATTTCCATACCATTCAAACTCTGGAGATCTATCTTCTATATCTCCACTCGGATACACCAAATTCAACGAATTAAATGTAACAACAACAAAAACTAAAATAAACAAACTCAATAAAACCGAAATTTCAAATCTTCTTCTTAGTTTTCTAGACATCATTCTGAAAAGTTCCCCATAAATGTTATAGTAGAAGTTTTGAATCCAGCTCCTTCATCAACTGGTGCTTTAATTTGTATTTCAACTTCTGCACTATCGTTAATATCTTGGTATTGCAACAAGCTAATTAGTTCAAGAGGACTTGTCTGTCCCGTAATATTTGTCCAATCTGTAAGTGAAAATGTACTATTGAATGCACCAATTTCAGTTGAATCTCCTGCCTTACATTGATAATACCAACTTGGCAAAGGAGCAGTGTCAAACAAACCAGTAGCATAAAGTGTGATATTGACTAAAGAGTTACCGTCATTCTGAACAAGGAAAGGTGTAGGAGTATCATCACTAGTATTGTAATAAACATCTCTTGTTATACTTCCAAAATCAACAGAATTAACTGGTAATGAAATAGCAACATAACTATCGATAGTCAGATTCCAAAAAGAAGTATACTCTGAATAATCATAACCATCATAAGATCTAACTTTCCAAAAGTACATAGTATCGACATCTAAATCGCTAATAGGTGTATAAGTAGTAGAAGAAATATCAGTAACATTAACTTCAGGAGCATTAAAAGTTTCATTATCATCCATAATAAAATTAAAAGTAATAGAATCCCCATCTAAATCCGGCCCAATAACCCAACTAAATTCAGGTGTTCTATCTGTAGTATCATTCCCGCTAGGAGGCAAATTCAAAAAGGGTACTGGAGGCACAGTATTATTTCCAATGCTATAATCTGTATCTAACTGAGTCTTAAATCTATAATCATCACCACCCAAATCAGTAACATTAGTGCAAAGATCTAAACAAGCAACATCTTCCCTATAGGATCTTAAAGTTCCAGTTATTCCAGTAACATCATAAAAAGTCAAAGTTGCAGACTTATTCAATCCAGGTTTACCACTACCATTAACATATATATTATTATTATCAATAACAATATCAGAACTCAAATTTGCTCCAGAACCATTAATACCAGCACCATACCAAATCTCCCCACCATCAGTACCAACATCTTCTAAAATATGCAATCTAGAACCTAGGCCAGCAAAACTATAGTTATTTATTGGTTGATCAATTAAATGGGTATAATCAATCCCAGTATCGTGAAAATATAATTCCTCCTTCGTAGAAGCTAAAATTGTATTGTTTGTAATATTATTATATTTGGGAATCAGAAGCCAATCAGCATCAAAACTAAACACATTACCACCTGAACTTATAATTAAATTATTTCTAAATAGATTATAGCTAGATGTACGATAAATATAAAATGAATGAGCATTTAATCCTCCAGAATCCAGGTTATTATTTCTAATTGTACTATAACTACTACTACTAAATGTTACTGCAATGGAATTTCCAGTAACAAGCGTATTATTTGTTAAATTAATGTAAGGACAAGCATTCAAATAAACTGCATTAGATCCACTACCACTGGTTACTACAGAATTGTTACTTATATTTCCACCAGACCCGCCACCCCTATGAATTGCATATTTATTAGCAACAGTTGGATCTCCTTCAACAAAATTACAATTTTTAATATTAATTCCATCTGCTTTGAAAGTGCTATTTACACCATAACCTGCATCCACCCCATTATAGGAATAATTAATAGTATGCCCTGCACAATCCAATGTAACTCCAGAATCAACAAATAAAGCAGTTGAAGGACATTCCAAATCAACATTCAAGACAGTATCGATAGTTAAGGTGTCTCCGCAAGAAGCAGCAGGATCACTATATGTAACAGTCCTATCTTCCCTCTCTAAATTTCCACCAATATCCACCACATATGCAGAATAGTCATACTTACCTTCATGAACATCAATAAAACTAGTATTTAATCTATAAAGTCCATTGTTATAAGTAGCATTAATTTCTTCCCTAGTCAAAGCCCTCTTAACAATCATAATTTCATCAATAGTTCCGTTTACTGGATAACTTGTACTAGAACTTCTGCCAATCCACAAATCATTTGTCGAAGATGCATTATTGCAATCACTAGCATCCTCAACTTCTGCTTGTTCATTTCCATCAATAAACATGTACATCTTCTGAGCAGCACCTAGGACTCCTTCCCTATCAACCACCCCGACATAATGATGCCACTCATTATCTCTTAAATCTCCAAGACCTGCATCTCTTGAAACTGAAACATATGAAGAACCATCTCCAGAACCATTATTTATATTGAAATTCACACCGCCAACAGAATTCACTTCAAAATCATACCCAGCAGTTGCTGCGGCTGAACCTCCCTTCCACAATGGCAATTGCCAAGTTCCAGTAGGCCTCATTCTAGCCCAAAACATAATCGTCGCACTACCATTCTCAATATCCAAACTATTATCAACAGGATCAGAAATAGTTAATCCACTTATAGGATTAATACTAAAATATCCACCCTTACCAAACTTACCTATTCCAACAGATTCTTCACTAAAACCACCACTATAACTAAGTTTATTATCATAAGTAGAATTATCATATACCCAAGATGCATCAAATAGTTCAAAGTTCCAATAACCAACTAAACTATAATTCCAATCATAAAATGCAGAAGTATTAGTTTCATCATTCACTGTTGTATTCAACAAAATATCATTTACAATAACAGTTTCCCCATCACCAGGAGTTGGAGTTTCCCATGTAAAAGTAGGTAAAACAGTATCAATAATTATTTCAACAGTTTCAGTATAATTAATATTCTCACTAGTATCATAAGTAGTAGCATTAAACGTATAATTACCATCATTCAAACTTGTAAAATTATTAAATAAGATACTACTACCATTGAAATTCGCATGATTAATCTGTACATTATTTGAGCCATTAAACAAATAAATTGTTATATTATTTACACCAACATTATCTATAACTGTGACATTAACAGCAAAACTACTTAATTTTACACCACCACTTGCATTTGGAGTGGGAGTCTTATATGAAATATTTGGTGGACTTACATCTGCAGTAGCTAAATTAAATGTAACATTATGCAACAAATATCCGCCAGTAATATTCACGACATCACTATTATTAGCATAATCAGAAGTAAAAGTTGTAGTATTCAAATTATGTAAACCAAAAGCAGTTCTCTGATTATCGTTAGACATATTATACTCAGTAATATTTCTTCTTTTTGTAGTCATACCATTAACATCAGTAAACTCAGAAAACTCAAGACCATAATTAACATCCCATAGACTAACATTCGAATTATTTGCAGGGGTTCCATTAGAAAAGTTTGCTTGAACATCAAAATAATGATTCATAAATAAGAAACCATCTCCAGCAGCAGACCAATCTAGCTCGCCATCAATATTTGTAACATTTATGAAAGTAATATTATTAGGGCTAACATGAGATGCATTATAGTCTATAAAATAAATTGCATTAGCAGACCCACCAGAAGTATCTATTATAGTATCTATCACATAATTGTTATACAAATCAGGAGTAGAATCTGTTGAAGTATTGCCATAATATGAAATTGCACCATAAGATGTAGAGTTTAAAACACTATTTTGTATTACAAAATTTTCAACTTTCTTATCTACAGAACGATAACCAAGAAAAGCAAAAGAAGGACTTTCAGACCCAGAAGTTTTAACATTAAGACCATCAAAAAGTATGTTAACAATATCGCCAGATGATTCTTGAGGATATATCAGAACTGCATATTGCCCAGTACCAGCAGTAGTAATTGTATTATTAATGAAAGTCAAATTTGAGAATGTTACTGTTGGATGATACATATAAATTCCATACCTATAGCTGGTAGTATCAATCTCAATAGAATTGTTCACAAACAGATTATTATCTTGATACCCAGCATACATAAATATTCCCCTAGATGTAGAGCCTGTCATAACATTATTAGTAAAATTACTATCAAGAATATAATTATACAAGTACATTTCATAACTAGTTGAATCTCTAAAAGTATTATTATCAATGGTTCCCCTCCTAACATGAGCAGCAGGAACAGAACTATGTCCATACGTTCTAAAAGCAGAAGCAGAACTATCATTAACCTCATTATTCAAAATCCAAAAATCTTGGGAATAATAAACATAAATTCCATATGAAAAATCATCTATACGGCAGTTCTTAATAGTAACATTATCCCAACTATTTGTATAAATACCATTAGCGCTAGATCCATTATCTCCTGTTAAGGAATGTCCATTACAATCAAGAATAACTCCATGTGCACCAATATTGATTCCATGGCCAGTGCAAACTATGTCATTAGCCATTGTTACATTTGTAGTTATTGTCTGTCCACAAGTAACATTACTTTCTCCACCACCAGAACCAGTGACATTAGAAACCTTGTAATAATCTCCTTCAATCTCTGCAAGAACTCCTGCATCTCTTGTTCCAGAAACAGCTTCAGCATAAGTAAATGAAATTGCATTTGCACAAGTATCATAAACATCGTCTATTATATTGGCATCTGGACAAACATAAACTCCTTGACGACTATTTACAGGAACATACAATGTATGATTTACATCAACACCGGTAACATTTGTAATATTAACAACAGTTTTAGTTTCAGTAGAATTAATCTTCAATCCTGCCAAATTAACCTCTCCTCTATTAAAATTACTATATAACTGTACCCTATTCCCGTAAATTGGATGAGTAAAGTTTACTATTTGGCTCGTAGAATACATAGTACCATCTGTAAGAACACCATCAACCGAACCAGTAGCAGTATAATTAGCAGTTTCGGGATCAGTGGGTGCAAAGAAAATACCCTCTCCACCAATATCTAACGCAATGTAATCTGTGTAAATAGAATTGTGGGCCTCTTCAACCCCCTGATAATAAACATCAGTTAAGGTATTATCATTTGATGAAGAATCCTCCAAATAGTTGCCCATTCTCTCTTCAAATAAATCACTATGCTCACCATTTATCAAGAAATGATCATAAATCAAATCATCAATCATCATACGTAATTTTGCATAATTATTATTCATATCAAGCCAATTTCTCCACTTAGTTTGATTAAATGGAGCAAAATCATACCAAATACTAGAACCCAAAAATGCTTCATAATATCCTTTTTCCACAAGCTGAACTTTTCTATCATAGCCCTCAACTAATTCAGGCAATTCTTCAAAAGTTAAATTCAAAGTATGAGGATACCTTGTTTCTCCATCTAAAACAAATCTTTCTCCATCATCTACGACTAATAAGTCAAAACCTTCAGAAGCCCAAACTAAACTTAAATCATGAACAATTTCATCACCATCTTTGCTATCAATTACTTTTAATCCAAGAAAATCAATATAATCTATTTCATGAGGTGGTATAACCAATCTAAATTTATTCGTGTGTTTATCCAAATTAAGATAAGAATATCCTTCATTTTCAATAAACATTCTATCAGTTAATTGTTCAGAATAAACATTTCCTGGTTCCTCAAATACACCCAATGTAACATCTTCAAAATGTTCTCCTGCATCATCTTCCGAAAATAAATAAGCACATCTCTTGTTATGTACTAACATACCATTTGCAAAAAAGTTATTATTATTCTCAACATTCATTAAATTATAAGTTTGAACTTCCCCCCATTCTTCTTCGATACTCAAAAGCTCAGACTCTTTCAATTCAAAATTTTCATCTAGTTGATAACAAATATCACCAACTTCAAGTTGATTAGAATCTAAACCATATCTTTCCTTTGTCCATTCAGGTTTGTAAGAACTCCACCCCTTACCTTTAACATAATATGGATGATCAAAAGTATTCTTATTTTCTGAATTTTCAAAAACTAAATAAACAATATCCTCATGAATTGGAGAAGCTAAATCTAAAACTTTATTTGGTTCAGGTTCCATTGTATCCATATTCATGGTCATAACCATCTCTCCAACTTTCACATCTTCAATATCTCTCAAACCACCATCAGCCATAGTTATCTTGGTTCCAGCAGTAAAGCAGATGGAATCACAAGCCATTTGATCAAAACACGCTGTACAATCAGATTTACAAGCATATTCAAATTGACAAGTACCATCTGCCCAAACATAATTATCAGTAAACCAACCAGAATTTCTACACTCTACCAACTGAGTAGAATCACATTCTTCATCACCCTCAATAACACCATTACCACAATCAGCAGTAACTGCCTTCTCAGTAGTCACCAATACTGCAACTTGCTTAGTAGTAGAATTAAAAAAACTAGTTGAGCCGCTAGTTATATTAACACTTATAGTTTTATCTTTTGAAACAATAAAATCAGTAGAATTTAACTGATACCAGTACTGTCCAGTCCAATTCCAAACACTCAGATTAGTAAAATATCCTGCAATTTGCTCACCATATCCCTCCCAAACAACAGTTAAACTAGAAATATTTGAATAACTGGTATTAAAAATAAATATCTGACTTTCAATTTCTCCATCATTTGCAGCTAATGAAGTACTCCACCTAGTATTATCACTCTTATTTATTGAGGCATAATCTTCATCAGTAGCCTGAGTATCATAATCCATAGGAGATGTAGCACTTCCGTTCTTCTCAAATGCAGAAACACCACCAAGACTATAATTGAATGCAGTATTATTTGCATAATCAAAATATTCACCAAACTGAAGTTCCAAATGATGTGCTCCTTCTGTAAATACATTACTTACTTCATACCCTGTCTCGTTACAATCATAATTTCCAATAAATACAGAATCATTAATCCAAGAATAATTCAAACTTTCAGTTCCACAATTCAATTCCAAAAACTTCAAATCATAAGTATCATTTACATTACTCCATTCAGTACCACCAATTGCCCTAACAACTAAATCAGCCACACCTGTGGTATTGAATCTAACAGTCCAATTTCCACCAACAAAAGGATAACTTTGAACATTCAATACAGTTATCTCAACCTCATATGTTTGATTACTCAAAGAAGGAGTCATCCACTCTATATAATCAACTAATCCATTCTCATTAGTATCATATCCATCAAATTCCTGATCTACTCTCTCATTATCAACTATCCAATACAAATTAATTGCTTCCAATGGAACATCTTGAATCTCAGTATAAGTCAAAATGTTCTCATAGTGAATATCGCTTGAAACTACTATTTGCTTACTACTCTCGCTTAGATTAAATTCAACAGCAATTGGGCCCGGAAGATAGTATTCAATCTTTAGTTCTTCTACTGCTTCTTCTATAATTAATTCTATAATCTCTCCCTCTTCATCCAAAACTGTATATCCTGTAGGATTTCCCAAAAAAAGAGATTTAAAAAAACCAACAAAAGAGTAATAAAAAGAACTAACATCAAAAACAACATCTCCAGTTATCAAATTAGATTCTTCATCCAAAAGCGAATCATCAATATCTATCTCAATTTCTTTTCCACCATCAATCTCATAAACAGAAATATCTTCAGCAGAAAAATCAATCTCAATAGTCAAATTATCCGACTCCTCGCTCAATTTAACACTTTTCTTCCATTTAACAGGAGAATTTATAGTAACATTTGAATAAGAATCTGTAATATTCATAGTTAAATTTCCAGTAACATTCAAAGAGGTAATATTCTCAAAAGTTTCATTAGTTAAATTTAAGGAACTATCAATTGATACATTTATCTCAGAAACATTAACTTCACTAAAATTACCACTAATTCCAGTACCACCAGAATCAGTAATATTCTCTTCCTCAACTATCCCAACAGTTTCATTAATCTCTATTTCCTCAGTTTCATTAACTTCGGTCTCATTAATTTCAACTTCAACTGTCTCATTTACTTCTTCCTCTTCAGTTTCATTCTCAACAATAGGAACTTCTACAACCGCTTCTTCACCACCACCAGAGTCTTCCTCTTCAATTATCTCTTCTTCACTAATTTCTTCCTCCACTTCAACTTCTTCTTCAACAACTCCCTCATCAACAGAATCATCAATCTCATCAACAACAAAGCCAGTGAGATCTAAATTACGAATTCCAAGAATAACAAAGAAAATCAAGAATACAACAAGAAAAGCATACATGCTCTTCTGTAGGTTAAATCTATCAACCAAAAATCTATTCCTGCTTCCAGAATCTAAACCAAGGGACTTAGCTTTTTTTGTAGCAACTTTCTTATTAGAACCAAGATAAACAGTTTCAACCTTACCATTTTTATCTCTCACACTTGTATAGAAATAATCCTTCTCACCAATTCTCTTTTTATGCAATTAACCTACACCCCTTTATAGAAAAAATATCTAAACAATCATATATAAATATTTGTTTTCAAGAATAAAATCAGAACTCAAAAAATAGAACGAATTGGGTCAAAAAACTTAGAATAAACAATGTCTTTCAACCCATCAACAACGCTTAAACTAGAAGAAGTTTCATAAATCTCATCAGAAAAATACAATTTTAAGTTATAATCATATTCTCCAGCATCTAATTGATCAACAACAGTACCAACAACTAATTTACCATTAACTGAAACATCTCTAATTTGGGACCAAACAACCCCTCCTTCACTAACTATTTCCTCATAAACTCTAACAGAAACCTCTTCATCAATATTAGAAAACAAAGATAAATCAAATTCTACAGGTGAATTTAGATTTTCTAAACTACCAACTAAAGCATCAATAACAATAGGAGCATAATGAGAAACCTCGAACAATTCAACAATTTCAACGATATAACCATCATTTTCAACCTGAACATGCAATTCATACTCACCAATCAAATCTGAAGGAATGTAAATACTGCCCAAATCAATTAGTTCTTTACCTTCTTCAAGATAAACAATATTCTGACCTTCAACTTCAACAGAAGCAAATCCTGTAAACTCAAAGAAATCTAAAACAAAATAAAAGACCCTATTCAAATAATTTCCATCACCACAATCTTCTTGACAATTATAAGTATTTTCCAACTCTTGACAAACTTCATCCCCACAAGATTCGCCAAAAACAGTTCTTAATTCGCAATCAAAATCGCAATAAGTGCAACTCTTTCCATACTCTGGAACACACAATTCATTTGTATTTTTATCTCCAAAATCACAAGTTTCAAAACCTTCTTTTACATTATTTCCGCAAACAGTATTTATTTCAGGACTAAGAGAAACTCCAGATTTTTCAATCCAGTATCTAACCTCCATATTACCACTAAGACCATAAGAAGACTCTATTGAATAGGCAAAATTAAGTATGCTCCCAGGTTTCACTGGAGAATCAATTCTCAACAAATTAACATTTAAAAGACTAACACATTCTCCATCAACACACCTTTCATAAAATGGATCACAATCAGAATTAACACTACATTTAGGAACTTTGATAGATTGATCACTAATATTTTCACGTTCACCATAAGAAAGTCCTGGTGGTTCTGGATAAGTAAGAGTACCAATACTATAATTACTAAATCCAGTTACATTAAAAGAATAAATAATATTAGAAATGTTTGTTATATTACCACAAATATCAGAAGGACAATCCAAACCGTCTCTCAAAGCAAATATTTCATCAAAACCACCAACACCAAAAAAACTTAAATTTGCACTCTTATTCAATCCAGAATGACCTGAAGAATTCACACCAATGATATTATCTTCTATCTTAATATCAGAACTCAAATTGGTGCCCGTACCACTTATCGCTTCAAGATATTTTAACTCCCCAAATTCATTATCTTTGAAATAAACCTTTGAACCTGCACCAGCAAAATTGTATGAACTAATTGGTTGATTTATCAAATAAGTTTCATCTATCCCTGCATCAACAATATTTAAATCATATCCAGTTACACTCAAAAATGAATTATTTGTAAAATTATTATTTTCTGGAAAACTTCCACTAAAAGAATGCAATCTTATACCATCCCTTCCCGATTGAATTATGTTATTATTCTGAAATAAATTACCGAGTGACATAGAATAAATATAAAACGAATCAACAGTACCACTTGAAGTATTTATTGTATTATTTGCTGCTATATTATCAGATGATGATGAAAAAGACAATCCATACCCGCCATTTCCAGTTGTTGTTATAGTATTATTTATAGCTGATGAATTCGAAGACTCATAAAAATGTATCCCTGAAGTGTACAGCGTAGGGATAATATTTCCAGTAGTTGTTATTATATTGTTTTCTACTGTTAAATTCGAAGATGAATCAAAATGTACTCCAACAGAAGTTAATCCTATTGTTGTTATCGTGTTATTTTTTGCTATATTATCAGATGATGATGAAAAAAACAATCCATATCCACTAGTTCCAGTTGTTGATATTGTATTATTTATAACTGATGAATTTGAAGATGAATCAAAATGTACTCCACGTCCAAAAATTCCACTGGTTGTTATTGTATTATTCTCTATGCTTCCATTACCAGCATCAAGAAAGTATATTGCATATTTACTATTTGTTGAAGGAGATCCTTCAACTATATTACAACCCTTTACAATTATATTATCATATCCACCAGAATTATTCACACCATATCCTGCATCAGCACCATTATAAGAATAATTAATTGAATAACCTGCACAATCTAATATAATATCATTTGAACCAATATTAAGTGCAGTTGAAGGGCAAGCAATATCTGAAGTTAATGTATAATCTGCAGTTAAGACCTTATCACACAACTCATCAACACTATAATTACTAAATCCAGTTACATTGAAAAAATAAGTATTAGAAATGTTTGTTATATTACCACAAGTTTTATCAGAAGAACAAGAGACACCATCCTTCTTTGCAAACGCAGTCTCACCTATCCAACTAAGGTTATAAAAAGTCAAATTTGCACTTTTATTCAAACCACTGTTAGAAGAATTAACAAATATGGAATTATTACCTATTATAATATCGGAACTTAAATTGGTACCCGTACCACTTATCGCTTCAAGATATTTTAACTCCCCAAATTCAGTATCTTTGAAATAAACTATACCACTGTCTATGTGATACCCTGCTATTGGCTGATCAATAAAATAAGTGTAATTGGCCCCTTCACCACTAATATTCAAATCTAGACCTTGAACATTGTTGAAAGTATTATTGGTAAAGTTATTCATAAGAGAAACAGAACTGTCTCCCATTGAAATTACATCTGCTTGTGCATATGTTATATTATTATTAGAAATAGAGTTATTATAGGACCATTGATAAAAATAAAAGACATCAGACTCAGAGCCACGAACATTAAATGTATTGTTCAAAATTTGATTAACTTTAGATTCAACAAATTTAATAGCATGGCAATTCCTATATCTTTGACTAGCAGTTGGATTGCAATTAATTGTAGTTATATTATTACCAACAATTTTATTATAATTAGATGTAGAAAAATAAATTCCACTGCCTTCAGTACCTGAAGAATTAATAATATTATGGCTAATATTATTGTAATTTCCAGTTTCAATAACCAAAGCTCCACTATCTAATGAAACAACTAAATTACTTTCGATAACACAACCAGATCCAACTTTAATTCCAGTATCATCAGAAAATATAGTATTATTTAAAATATTACTATTAACTCCACTAAACAATCCATAATATCCAGAAGTTATTTCATTATTTGTTATGTTAGTATTATTTCCACCCCTTATTCCATAGCTACTAGTAGAAGCAACTTCAATTGTATTAGATTCAATTGTAGAATAAATGCTATATTGATCTCCAGCATCATACAATGAAATCCCATTATAGCCAGCACCAGTATTATTTATAATATTATTTTTTATAATCGAATCAGAAGAATTCTTAGCATAAATAGAACTAACAAGCAGAGTATCTTCACCAGCAGTTAAATTATTCTTTAAAATACTAATATTACTCGTTCCATTGAGATAAACTCCCCATATCCTTCCACCAGCACCAGAACCAGGTACGTCTACTGTATTGTTATATATATATCCTTCATCAGTTCCTGACAAAAATATTGCAGAATAATAATTCAAATTAGAAGAGCCTGACCTAATAACACAATTTCTAATTGTAAGGTTAGAGTGACCAACAAAGTCAACAATACCATAACCGGCATTTTTATTAGAAAAATTTATATCATAACCATTACAATCTATACCTACATTGCTGGCATTAAAGATAACAGCAGTATCGTCACAAGCCATACCAGCACCCAATGTAATTCCACTATTTATTGAATCCCCACAACTCAAATTACCAACACTATAATTACTAAAAGAATCAACAGTAAAACTATGAGTATCCCCATTAGAATTAAAACCAGTACATTCTCCATCATCACACCAACCACCATCTTTGACAATAGTAGGAGTACCACTAACAGAAACATTGTAAAAAGTAAGTGTGGCTCTTTTATTCAAACCTGGCTTACTAGATGAATAAACACTAATCAAATTTGGACCTATTTGTATATCTTCACTCAAATTAGTACCATTACCAGTTATTGGTTCAAGAAACTCAATAAGACCTTTCTCACCAGAATTTCCGAAAGATAAAAGAGAACCATCACCAGAAAAAGAATAATCAGTAATATCTTGATTAGTAATATTTGTCCCATTTATTCCTTCGCTAACAATATTCAGTTCATAACCATCAATGTTGCTAAAAGTATTTCCACTAATCTTATTATTTTCAGGATATTCATCATCAAAAGACTGTAATCTTACCCCATCCGAACTAGATCCAATAAAATAATTTTCAAGTAATAGATTATTATCTGAATTTTTATAAAAATAAACTGTTGTTCCAAGAGTAGAATTAAGGGTGTTATTTTTAATAGTTACATTGGAAGAAGAATCCATGAAAACCGAAAGTGACCCACCCACAAAAGTATTATTTTCCAATGCAGAATCATTAATATCTGTTAATGAAATAGAATATTTAGCACCAGCAACAGCACCATACTCTACATTACAATTTTTTATAATTAATCCACTATAACCTTCGGCTAGTATACCTGAACTTGCATCAGAACCAGTGGAATAAGTTACAGTATAACCCTTACAATCCAAAACAACATCATCTGCACCGATATAAAGTCCAGATCCCATACAAGTAACATTGGATGTAAGATTTGTACTTGTAGTTAAATTAGCTCCACAAAGATTTACTGGAAGAATTGTCAAATTATTAGAAGTCCCCCATCCACTTGAATTTGTTCCATCACTAAATCTCATACTACAAGTCCAATTCTCCCCCACAGATAAATTTCCACTACCGAGCGTTGAATTAAACAAAGTACCACTCGAATAAGTGTTATTAAAATCTTCAGACAACCATAGAATAGAATTATTATACCATCTTACAGAAACATTCATTGCATCTCCATCATCATCATTAATTGTTGCAGAGCAATTTAAATTGGCTGATGAAAAATTTGTGCCATCAAAAGAAACTAAAGAGGGTGTTGGGGTCGTTGGGAGTGTGTTTAAAGGAGCTTCTGGAAAGCTCGAAGTTGTACTCATTAAATAAACCCAATCTGTGTTTAGGGAGTTATTGTGGTATATCTTGTGATGCACTAAAAGTGAAATCTGTCCAGAAGAATTTAAGTAATTAGTTAAATCTGTTAATTCCATTATAAATTCATCATCAGCCGCACTTGTAAACATTTTACTATCCTTAAATTCCCATATATTTTCATTAAAGTTCCATACAGAAATAAAAGTTCCGAAAGTATCAGGAGGTTGTCCTGAAACAAAACCATATCCCTGCCAGTAAAATTTGGCCCTTGTTGAAGAAGTTGAAATATTAAACGTAAAAATATGAGACTCTACATTGTTTTCTATATCTGCTCCGGATGTCACCCATCTATTACCATTATCTGTTTGAAGATTTTTATAATCTCCTGCTGTTGCATAACTTATACAATCGGTATTATTTGTAGGTTTTGTTGTGGTTCCTGTTTTCTCACAAGCCCATTGAACTGAATTATTAATATTATAATTATTTTCTATTTCTGCAACTCCAAACTTAATAGTCATTTCATCGCTTTCATTGCTATAGACATTATTATTGCATTTTACATAATAGAAATTTACATCTCCATCTGACAAGCCAGATACATCTAAAGTATGATTTAATCCATCCGTTGTTGTCAAAGCAGTCATATCTCCATAACCTGTTCCAGATGAAGTACCATATTTACAAATTGAATTTAAATAAGTATAAATCTCCAACGTTGTTGAGCTTGTTCCATTGTTCAAAAGTTTTGGAGAATAATCATAAAATGAATTTCCAATGAAATAAATATATGATTTCCCTGTACCACTTGCTCCACCGTTTGCCTCAGAAGCACCAACCAAAGCATCATCATAACCATCATTATTAAAATCACCTGTTGAAACTGAAATACCAAACCAATCATCTTCAACATCATCAGGGTCTAATAAAGTAACATTAGCATTTGTTCCATCAGCAATATTTGATTCTGCTCCAAAATAAATATATGCTTTCCCTGTACCACTTGCTCCACCGTTTGCCTCAGAAGCACCAACCAAAGCATCATCATAACCATCATTATTAAAATCACCTGTTGAAACTGAACCGCCAAAATAATCACCTTCAACATCATCCGGGTCTAATAAAGTAACATTAGCATTTGTTCCATCAGCCATATTTGATTCTGCTCCAAAATAAATATATGATTTCCCTGTAGAACTTGCTCCACCATTTGCCAGATAAGCACCAATCAAAGCATCATCATAACCATCATTATTAAAATCACCTGTTGATACTGAATGGCCAAAACCATCACTAGCAACATCATCTGGATCTAATAAAGTAACATTGGCATTTGTTCCATCAGCCATATTTGATTCTGCTCCAAAATAAATATATGCTTCCCCCCCAACACCTGCATCATTAGCACCAACCAAAGCATCATCATAACCATCATTATTAAAATCACCTGTTGAAACTGACTCGCCAAAACCATCATCTTCAACATCATCAGGGTCTAATAAAGTAACATTAGCATTTGTTCCATCAGCCATATTTGATTCTGCTCCAAAATAAATATATGATTTCCCTGTATGATCTGCTCCACCACTTGCCAGACTAGCGCCAATCAAAGCATCATCATAACCATCATTATTAAAATCACCTGTTGAAACTGAAGTGCCAAAACAATCCCATGCAACATCATCGGGATCTAATAAAGTAACATTAGCATTTGTTCCATCAGCCATATTTGATTCTGCTCCAAAATAAATATATGATTTCCCTGTAGAACTTGCTCCACCATTTGCCATACTAGCGCCAATCAAAGCATCATCATAACCATCATTATTAAAATCACCTGTTGAAACTGACTCGCCAAACCGATCAGAAGCAACATCATCTGGATCTAATAAAATAACATCAGGACCTAGTTTTGATAAAAATATTCCAGAAGCATTTCCAAAATAAATATATGCTTTTCCTGAAGATGCCCCACTATCTGCCGAACGAGCACCAATCAAAGCATCATCATAACCATCATTATTAAAATCACCTGTTGATACTGAATGGCCAAAACCATCACCAGCAACATCATCAACATCATAAATAACAAAAGAATTTGACTGATTAATTTGACTAATCCCTTCAGTAGGATCAACAACATAATCAAATTCAACATCAGCATCAAAAACTCTCAAATCAAAAGTATCATCACTTCCATTCAAATTAGTTAAATAAACTTTATGCCAAGACTCATCTAAAATACCAGTAAAAGTAGCAATACTAACATTATCATTAACTCTGTAAACTTCAATCTCAGCAGACTCATTACTAGTATTATCAAAAGACTTCCTAGCATAAATAGTTATATCTTTAGTATTATCCAAAAACTGTTCAAATGTAACCCTCAAATAATCTCCAGCAGGAATTAAAGTATAATTATCATCCTTAACATTAACAAAATCAAAAACATCTTCAATAAAAGTTCTATTCTCATCTAAATGTATTGCTTCAGTAATATTAATAATTAATAATTCATAAGTTTGATTACTCAAAGAAGGAGTTATCCATTCTATATAATCAATCAAACCATTATCGTTGACATCATAAGATACAAATTCCTGATCAACTCTTTCGCCATCTGTTATCCAATACAACTTAATAGTTTCCAAAGAAACATCTTGAATTTCAGTGTAAGTCAAAATGTTCTCATAATGAATATCGCTAGAAACAATAATCTGCTTCCTAGATTCACTCAAATTAATTTCAATAGCAGTAGGTCCTGGAAGATAATATTCAACTTCAACTTCTTCAACCAATTCATCCAAAATAATCTCAACAGAATCCTCCCCTGCTTCCAAAACAGCAAAACCAGTTATAACATTATTAAACATCCCTTTGAAAAATACGATAAAATCATAATAAACTGCATTAAAGTTAATTATAGCACTGCCAGTTACAAGATTAGTGCTCTCTATGGGCCTCTCAACACCAGAATCATTCATATAAACATTATCTAAATCCAAACTAATTTCTTCACCATTCTCAATTTCAACCAAAGATACATTTTCAGCAGAAGAATCAAGCTCAATAGTAAGATTAGAAGTCTCTTCACTCAACTTCACCCTTTTCTTCCACTTAACAGGCTTATTTATCGAGACATTAGAATAAGAATCAGTTATATTACTAGTAGAACTATTAGAAATATTCAATAAAGTAACATTAGTTAAACCTACATCTGTCAAATTCAAAGAAAGATTTTCATCAGAAATATTTAGAGAAACATTAATCTCAGTTTCATTAATCGTATTATTTACCAAGACTCCATCATCAGTCTCATTTAACTCAACAGTCTCATTCAAAACCTCTTCTTCACTTTCATTAACCCCAGTCTCATTTAACTCAATTTCAACCGTTTCATTAACTTCTTCTTCCCCAGTCCCATTTTCAACAATAGGAACAGAATCAACAACTTCCTCACCACCACCAGAGTCTTCCTCTTCAATTATTTCTTCTTCACTGATTTCTTCCGTTATTTCTTCGATGTCTCCAGCTACTTCTTCATCTACAACCACACTGCCTTCATCAACAACAAAACCTACCAAATCTAAATTTCTCATTTCAAGAATAACAAAGAAAATTAAAAAAACAACAAGAAAAGCATACATGCTCTTTAGTAGTGCAGAAGAATCTAGCTTGCCAAAACCATTAACCATCCTATGGTCTAAAGACATGTCTTTTGCCTTCTTAACGGCAACTTTCTTATTAGAACCAAGATAAACAGTTCTAACTTTACCTTTTTCATTCCTTATGCTTGTGTAAAAATAATCCTTAGTACCAACCTTTTTTTTATACAATCAAAGCACCCCTCACAAAAATATAAGAAATTAATTACTTTTAAAGATTACTAATAATGTAGTGCAAACAATCAACTGGTTGGTTTAGTAAACCTAACATTTTTAATCAAAACATCCGGAGTAATAACAGGTATTTCTGCTTCCCAACTAGTAATTTGTTGAGGATTCTTACCAAAAACAGAGATATTTTTCAAAAGATTTAACATATTTTCACTTATTCTTAAACCGTTTATGGGCCCACAAATTTCACCATTTTCAATTAAAAACATCCCATCCCTTGGAATGGTAGAAAAATCACCTGTAGCATAATTTTGAAACCTGGTGTACCATACGTTAGTCACATAAATTCCATTATCAATATCAAAGGGATTTCCTTTCTTTCCTTCTAATATTAAATTACTTGGACTTGGTCCAATTAAACCAGCATTAGCAGTAGTTTTAACTTTATATTTCTTGGCTGTAGAGGTATTGTGTAAATAAGTTCTCAAAAAACCTTCACTAATGATCCTAGTTCTTTGAGTAGGAACTCCTTCATCATCAAAAGAAGTAGAGCCTAATCCGCCGCTTAACTTGCCATCATCAATCAAATTAAAGTCACCAATCTTCTTGCCCAACTTTCCAGAAAAGAAAGACATTCCAGATTCAACGCTATCAATTGAAGCAGCAGAACCAACTGTACCCATTAAATCAGCCAAAGGCAATGGATCAATAATCATATCAAATCTGCCTTCTTTTCCTTTCTCTGGTTTCAAAGCCATTTTAGCAATCTCGCCAGCTTTCTCAGAAATCTTTTCAACTTTAAAATCACTTAAAATTCTAGATGAAATAGTCTTATGTCCAGATTCTTTTGGAGAATTAAGAGCTCTAATTGAAAAATACAAAGAAGAAAAATCCTCACTAGCATTAACTCCACTAGAAGTCAATATCTTTCTCATACCTATTGAACTATCTAACTTACCAGAAGCACGTTTAGAATTCTTCAACGCAGCATTTATACCAGATTCAACAATATCAACAGCATCTATATTTTTAACGCCCTTATCGAACCCATCAACTATATTCTTATACGAAAAAGAACCTTCTGCAATTCCATTATAATCATTATTTGGCTGAGCATGCTTCAAAAACTCAACTATCTCGCCAACAATTTTATCAGCACTTTTCTCAGTCATATCTTTCAAAGTCGTAGCAACTATCTTTTTATCTTTTGCAACAAAAATAAATATAGAAGAAATTGATTCTAATCCAGTTTTAACAATTTTATTATCTACAAACTTAATATCGCTAGAATCTCCAACAGATTCTATTAAAACAAAATCATCCACTTGTCCACTTAATTTCTTACCAAGATAATCTAACATAATAAACACATTTCAAAATTTTTATTTAAAGATTATGGTTTAATGAATTCTCTCAAACTCCTCTTTTCCAACAGATCTTCATATTTCTTACAATCACAAAAAGGTCCATTTCCCTTTGGATAATCTTTAATATCTTCAGAGACCGTTTTCTCTTGTATTAATTTAGCTTCTCTTTTAGCAAGATCAACCAATTCATCATCAACACTAATTATTTTAGAATTATGTTTCAAAAAGTCTATTCCAACAAAATCTGGCTTAGTTCCATGTTTTTCTTCATAAAGTAGAGCATAAATTGCCAACTGCAGTCTATATCCACTGGTAACAATATCTCTTCTGGATGATTTATAATCTATCAAAGAAACAACTTCATTATCACTAACAACTGCATCAACAAACCCTTGAACCATATGTTCATCAGATTTATAATAAACTTCTGTTTCAGGTTTAACCACTAAAAAAGCTTCTTTAAAACCAACTTTCTTAGCTTTACTAATTACTTTACCAATAAAATTATCAAACCAATTGTTTAACATTTCAACAGATTCATCATAAAAGAAATTTAATTTATTATCACCCAAACCAAGTTCATCCAGATCATCTTTAGCTGCAATCCATTTTTCCTTAAATAAACTCTGCATAACTATTCTTAATTCAAATTCGTAATGACTATTATTCACAGAATCAATATCAACTTTAAATAAATCTTCTAAAACAGAATGTACTATCTTACCCCTTACCAAATAAATGTTGGGAGGCAATTCCAAACCCATTATGTATTTATAGTAATAACAACGAGGACAACTTTTATAGTAATTTATCGAACTTGGACTTTGTATCCTTTGAGCCATTTAAAAATAAAAAATTAGAACTATTTTAAAGATTGCTCTTATTAAACATATACTTTAACTCCCATTTGGTAGGCAAAATAACTATTAATGAATTTAACTAATACCAAATTCAGAATTACTTCTTTTTAGTCTTAACAACATTCTTCTTAACTACTTTCTTCACAGTAGACTTCTTAATTTTTTTTGGCTTACCACCACTTCTTCTTGATTTCTTCTTACTACTAGAAAACATACCGCCTAAAAAAACCTTTTTCTTCTTTTTTTTAGCAGGTTTGACATTCTTGACTATTTTATTTTTATGTTTCTTAACTTTTTTATCCCCTGAAAGCATTCTTTTAAAAAATCCTTGTTTCTTCTTTTTTTCTCCAAATAGTTCTTCAGGATCTAAATTTGTAGACTTCCCAGTAACTTTGGCTGAAGAAACAATTTCTCGTTTTCTAGTTCTAGCTATCTGTTCTTTAAGTAAAGGCAATTGCCTATTTATATCTCTCATTAGCTCAGAAAATTTCCTAACCCTTATACGATATGCTGACTCAGAAAGAGTACCTGCTTCAAAATACCCAAATTGAGTTTTCTTAATTAATTCTTCAAGAACTCCCGATTCATGCATTAATCTAGTTATTTTATATTTGGTCCTATAGTACAATATTCTATTCTTAAAAATGAAATAAAGAAAAATCAAAACAAAAAAGATTATAGTCAGTTTCAACCAATTATTAACAAGAAAATTCTTAAGAGTTTTAGCAGTTGCTTTGTAAGCCAAATTAAGAGCAGTATATTGTCCCTCAATTTCAGCCAATGCAGAATAAGCCTCACCAGCTAATTCATAAGCTTCTTCATATCTTTCACTATCAAATTCAAATTGCATCTCGGTTAAAATTTCATCAGTATCTGAAATGTTAATACCCTCATTCTCAAGAAGTATTTCATCATAAAAACTATAAACATATTCAACTTCATCCCGTGTAATATATGCTTGATCCTTTAAATCTAATATCTCATCAACATATTGCTCAACCAAAGTAAAATCTCTATTTTTCTCATTATTAATTTCACTCTGACTTTCAAATATTTGAGTTGCAGCCTTAAACAAATCTTCAACTCTTTGAGTATTGAACCCATCTAATTTTAGTTCATTTATAGCTGCTCCTGCTTCAACCAATCTAAGTCCAACTAAAGAAGTCTCCCCCTCTTCATAATCTTCAGAGATAACAAAAGAAAATGATAGGAGTAATACCAAAAACAAAAAAGCTAATTTTTTCATTTTCTAAGTAAGCCTATAGTTTTTACCCTTAAGAGTTATATTTGGAAAAATAACCAAACCTTTTCCACCAACTATCTTAACCTCAACTATCTTTCTTTTAAAAGATTGCCCTCTTAATTTTAATATTTCTAAAGCTCTTTTCCTCTCACCACTATTAAAAATAACATTATAAAAAACAATTATACCATCGGATAAGAAACTAGTTGCCTCATCACCTGCCCTACTATTTGCACCCAAACCAACATGTCCTGGATTTGGTACCTCCCTAATCAAAAGAGAACTCATTTTATGCTCCTCAAGATATCTAAATAACTGTTCCATATAAATTCTAAATCTGCTCTCCTCACCTGAAAAAGCAGACGCAATAGATGTTAAAGAATCAACCAAAACTAAATCAGGTTTAATATCTTTAGGAATCAAAATTGGCTGAACTTCAATCAACAACTCTTTCTTTGCTTCAGAAAGCAAAGCTTCAACAGACCTTGCTATGTCTAATGCATTAAATCTTTTTATAACTAAATTTCCAGACTTTATATACTTCTCAGCTTCAAAACCAAAACTCTCCATGTGAGAAAGCAATCTTTCCTCTGGTTCCTCAAAACTCATATAAAGAACTCTTTTATTTTGCTTACAAAATTCTATTGCAACATGTAAACAAAATATGGTTTTACCAGAACCAGGACCACCTTCAACCAAAACACTAGTTGAAGCAGGTATTCCATCACTCATCAAATCATCAAAACCTTTTATTCCAGTTTTATAATATTCTTGCTTAGGACCTACCTTTATATTCTTGGATGAATTAAGTATTCTTTCACCATCACTTAAATTTTTCTTACTTAACTGTTTCTCAACTTTTTCTTCACTTTTATTTTTTTCAAAATTTTTGGCCTTAACAATTTCTTCTTTCTTATACCAACTACTTATCTGCTTAGCAATCTTCATCTCTTCTCTTTCAATGTCTTTCTGGGTTGGAGACTCTTTAACATTTATTTCTAATTTTGGACCAATATACCTAACTGGAATTAATTTACTTTCACCAGCAGACTTAGAACCATCAAGGCCTTTCTCTTTAGCTTGAATATCACCTTCTGAGATATCCTTTCTATTAGACTTAGAACCAAACAATTTTGAAAATAACCCGCTCACCAATTATCACCTAACCTTTCCCTAAATTTAATCATTTTTAAGATTTTTGGATATTTTTTATCCATTTTTTCAAATTTTCTTAATTTAAAATTCATTCGCTCCCCCTTACAAGTGACCCCTTTTTCGCCCTTTTTACTTCAACCAGGGCCAATTTCTCCTCCACGTCTGTAAGCCGCTCAGAATAGGATTTAAGCATATTTTCATATATTCTTGTTTCAAATTTGCCCTTTGTTATATATGCTTCCTGTGTTTCCTTCATAATCTCCACTAATTGATTTCTTTCCTCAAGTAATTTCTTCCCTTTTGGTTTGAATTTTAGTAAATTATCTTTTTTATTTTGGAAAGTTATTTTCTCTCCAATTATGTTACCCAATCGTTCCTCATACTGCATCATTGAGTCACCATATTCTTTCATACTCATCTTTGCTTTCTCAAATACTTCTATCTGCACTGCTTTCATCAATTCTGTTAATAGGTTTTCTTCCTCACCCAGTTTCTTCAATTTTCTTTTTATATATCTCCACCTAGTGAATAACGACAATCCAACTACTGAGACTCCAAATGCTCCAAAACCTGCTGTGGTTTCTCCAGGATTCTCTCTCATTGCATACTGCATCTCTTTGAAGAACTTCCCACTCGATTCTATTGCCAGCGTTAGCTTTGCTTCCTTTACCCTTTCTAGAGCTACTAGAAAGTCTCCTCTTTCGAAGGAAGATTTTGCTAGGTGTACTAGCCTCTCTGTCTCCTCTACGTTTATGTTCTTTGCTCTTGCCTGTCCTACTGCTTCTTCTAACTCTTGTATTCCTTCATCTGAATCTACTGCTGCTTCATACAGTTCTTCTATCTGTTCGAAGATGTCTTTCACTATTCCAAACTCTGTAATATTGTAGTTTCTGCTTAGTTGTTGGAATAGATCTTCTGCATCCTTTGTTATGTAACCCTTTGCTATCATGTCTTGCAAGTATTCTTCTGCCTGTATCTTGTAATCCGTTGCATCTGCTCTTGAGACATCAAACAGATGCAGTGTGATGTCTTTGGTGTACATGAAGTCTATTGTCTTTGAAGTATTTATCTTTACTAATTTACCTTTAAATGTAAATTCCAAATCATACTGTCCCTGTGTGAAATATCCAGGTGCAGTAATCTCTACAGTAATATCTTCTTTCTCTCCAACTCCCAGTCTAGCTATGCTTCCTGGATAGAAGAATATGTAATCCTTTGAAAATCCTTGCAGTGTGATTCTTAGATTCTCAATCACTGCATCATCATATGGATTCTCTAATGGAATTGTAAATTTTTGATCTTCTCCTCTTACTAATTCAAAAGAGTCTTCACTACTGAAGAATCTGTTTGATTCTTCTACAGATAGTGATGCTCCACCTCCACCACCGCCTCCTCCTCCGGAGGAGCCTCCTGTGTCTCCACTAGATTCTGTACCACCAGCGTTTGGATCAACCACTGTAATTGTTACATATGTTGATCCAGTTTTATTTTCAGAACAGATTGAATTGGCTGTAACCGTTTGTGCTCCTGCGGATGCAGAAGAAGATACATCTGCTTCTATCGAGTAGGTGTTGAATGCACCTACTGAAATATCTCCCAATGCCCCTGTAAAACCTAATGCAGAATCCCAACCAGTAGGTAAAACAAAAGTAATATTGGTATTAGTAGCAGTCTCATTACCCAAATTAGTAACTTTAGCAGTTAATCCAGCTCCAACATCACCCAAATTAACAGTTTGATTATAATTAGTTATCTCTGTATGCAAATATGGACCTCCAGAAATTGTAACTAAATTAACAGATGCAGTATCAGAAGTTGGGTTCGCAGAACTATTTGAAAATGTAACAGTAACTGCGTCCGTACCTTCTGTCTGTCCAGATTCTCTTGTAGTTCCAGTAACATTCAATTCTATAGAAGTCCCATTTTCAACTTCAAACTGCGGACTAGTACTTGCTTGACTTCCATTAATAAAAATCCTAGAACCAAATACCCCTGCAGAACCTGTGAATGTTAAATCATAATCTCCTGTATTACTTAGAGTAACATTCCCTAATGAAATATTAGTATCAAATACTCCAGAATTAGCAGTTAAATTATCTATTACTGTCCAAGTATAATCAAAGTACACTGACAAATTGTATGTTGAAGAGTTTGCAGCATTTGTTGAAGTATCATTTGCTGCAATATAATACTCATAATACGCATTGTATAAAGGACTAATATTCACCTGATAAGTTAAATTAAAATTGTCGGTCAAAATACTAGTCATTTCAGAATTATTCCAACTTGACCAAGAACCAGTATCATTATTTCTATAATAAACATAAACTTTATCCAATGAAGAATAATCTATAATTGTAGCATTTATTGTAACTGTCTTATTCGGATCCAAATCATCATTAGAAGTTGGAACACTGGTAACATTTGAAAAAGAAGGTATGGTAGAATCCGAAATATTAACCACAACATAAGGCGTTGTATTTTGATTGCCTGCAGAATCTAAGCCATGGAATCTGCATGCATAAACTCCACTATTAATTAACGTTGCATTAATGGTATAATTTCCATCACCACTTGAACCGGAAAGAGAAACTGTATGATTTACGAAACTACCTGTAAGATTTTCTTCAATAATTACACTTCCCATTTCAATATTGTCTGTCCAAGAAGAATGGCAAGTAACATTCTGTGAATCAGTTGGACTAATTGGAGTATGATTGTAAACAGAATAAGATGGCAAGACAGTATCATAAGCTGTTTGATCCCCAGTAACAAAAGTTATTGGACTATTCAATTGATCATAAAGTAAATCCACAGTTTCATAATTAGCCCCACCGTACCACAAAACTCTAGCAATCTTTGAATAAAAAAATGAATTACTGGACACAGTTGTTGAGGAAGAAATAATCCTCCTTTGATAATAATCATAAGTGTCATCATAAAAATCTATAACTGGAGACTGTTGAGTTGTTTCATTTCTCGCCAAGAATATATCTGCCATCGCATTAGCAGTATCTATATTATAAACTGCAATCCAATTCAAATCGATTGGCAAACTAGTATTATCTGCATTATTGCCACTAGAAACATCCCTATCGAATATTGTACCAGTAGAGTTTTCCCAAGCAGCTTTAGTAAACGTTCCATCCAACCAACCAAAATAAGTATCATAAAAATACTCCCAAGTTTTTTCTTCTTCAACAGTTATATTTCTTTCTTGAATAAAATAAGGATTATTAGAAAAAAATCTCATAGTAACATTATATGGATAATTTAAATTATCACTTAATGAACCATTTAAATAATAGTCAATAAAAATTGGACCTTCTTCCAAAACAAGCGTTGGTGTAGTAACATCTCTAACAGTAAAAGTTGTAGTTGGAGGAATTTGTATCCTTGCTTCAGGGTAATATTCAAGAGGGGTCAACCCTGCAAGAGAAGCATCACTCCCCAATCTATTTTTAGCATCTTGCAATAATCCACCATGAGAAGTATTAAACGTTAAATTATAAAATGAATTTGATATTTCATAATTAGGACTAGTATAATTCAAAACCAAGTCAGTAGAATAATTTTGATTTAAAGTAGTTGTTCTCCAAACAACAAAATAAGATCTATTTTCATTTTTAGAAAGACTTGTCAAAAAAACCACATTGGCTTTAGAAACTAAACTTCCAGAATAAGTTTCATTATAAATCTGTGAAGGAACTTCAGTATAATTTACCCCATCATATGACAAAACTCTAACTGAATTATTGTACGCAGCATTAGTAAAATTAATACTCACATCAACAGGTTCAAAGATTCTATCTGTAATCCCTGGCTCAGTAATATTCACACTCCTACTATAAAAATAAGTTCCATTATTCCATTGATCGGGCCAAACATCTCCAACATAAAAAAGATTATCTCTCTCTAAACTCTTTGCAGTACTGCCATCAACCTTAACATTATAGTAACCAATAGGATAATCTCCAGTTAAATTCAAATCATAAAAATAAATATCTGCAGTTGCATTACTCATTTGAACCTCGCTAACAACAGAGCTACCATTTGGATATGATACTGTAACTTTTGGATAATTGGTCGGAGCACTTGTAACATTCGTTTGAATTCTAATTGTCTCATTCCCTCCAAAGAAAGATTTTAAACTACTAGTAGAATTCATACTCTTTAGCCAATAAATAAAAGTAGAACCTGCGTCAAGGGAACCCAAAATAAGATTATCTGGGCCCGATGAAGTATAATCTGAAACTTTTCTAGATAGATTTCCATCCTCGCCGTGACTACTAATTAACCAATAAATAGTTCCGTTAAGAGAACCATCACTATAACTTTCACGATCAAAACCACCCATATCACCATAAGCACCAGCACCATAACCAGAATAAGTGTCATCATTAAATAAGCCATTCCAGATTATACCAACTTCCTCGTTACTCCCGTCAGACCAAGCCATCCAACTGCTATTAAATGAAGATACTGGTTGGTACCAAGACGGATTTGCTATTGTATACTTGCAGGGACCAGGAGTGGCAGCATTACAGGCAGTATCATTATATCCTACCCTCAAATAACCACCCTGTGCAGACCAATGATTATCTGGAAAGGCCCAAGCCTGCATCCAATCTAACCAATCATTTGTATAATAAGACCTAGGGATAGTATATCCACCATAACTATGATCTGTGGTATTGTATGTAACATTGTGTTCAACAATATAATCACTTTGGAAAGGATATACCCTCATAGTATTTTCAGTATGAACTGGGCCGCCAGGTAATTCTGCATTAATTCTATTTTGCATGTACAGTTCCATATAAATAGGACCACTATTAACCAAAACAGTATAATTATCTACAGCATTCTCCCTCCACCCCCCAACATCATCCAAATCATAACCAAGCATAGACCACCAAAATCTATTATAAGGTGAAGCATCGTTAGGGTTAGTCATTTCCGAACCTGGAGAATCAAGATATGCAACGTGAGAAAATGAATTTTCAAGAGAATCTATATCCAACACATTTGCACCATCAACAGAAATTTCATAATTAACAATTGCAACTCTATCTCCATAAGAGGGAGCCGACTGAGGATTTGCACTTGTATCAAAATAAATATGATAATCTCTCCTAGTATTTGCAGAAGAATTCTTGCCTATCCAACTTAAAATCATGTGAGAATTATCTGTTAAATTAAACCCAGTACCATTCTTTGTTTGATAAGGTATCTCTTGCAAAGAAGAGTTATAATCTATTACTGCACCACTAGAAGAATTAAACTCAACCACCCGTACAGAATTATAATCCAAAGTTAAAGAACCATCATTCATAATTGAAGTAAAATTAATTTCGTAATCTAAAACAGTACCAATATATTCCTCATTAGAAACATTGTGTGTAACGGGTATTCTGTAATTCCAATCAGTATCCCACCAATCTATTGTAACTGCTCCACTAACTTGGATAAAAAATATAAAAAAGATTAGAAAAACTATAATATTTCTAAACTTAACACATTTTCCGACTATTTTCATTTATCCTCTTTTACCAATGATCCTTTCTGAGCTCTTTTCACTTCAAGCAAAGCCAACTTTTCTTCAATGTCAGATAATCTCTCAGAATAGGATTTAAGCATATTTTCATATATTCTTGTTTCAAATTTGCCCTTTGTTATATATGCTTCCTGGGTACTTCTAATCAATTCAACAAGTTTTTCCCTCTCCTCCAAAATTTTATTTCGCCTTGCCTTAAACTTAAAGAGATTATTTTTCTTACCTTCGAAATTTATTTTAGAAGCTATAACATTACCCAATCTTTCCTCATACTGCATCATAGACTCACCATATTCTTTCATACTCATCTTTGCTTTCTCAAATACTTCTAAATCTTCACCAAAAAATGTTCCATTTTGCCCAGTTATTATCAAATCTGCAGTTCCAGTTGTATTAAACATTACAGTCCAATTACCACCAACACTAGGATAAGATTGAATATTCAAAACAATGATTTCTAATTCATAGGTTTGATTACTCAAAGAAGGAGTTATCCATTCAATATAATCAATATTTCCATCTTCATCTTTATCATAAGAAACAAACTCTATTTTCTCTCTACCTTTTTCAGTTAAATGATACAGATTTAATCCATCTTCAGGAACATTATCTACTTTAGTATAAGTTAAAATATTTTCATAATGCTCATCACTAGAAACAACTATTTGTTTCTTCCAAGAATTCAACCAAACTTCTTTAGAAACTGGTCCAGGCATATAATATTCAACTATTGCTCCTTTCAAAGGACCTTTAATTTCTAAGTTGCCATCTTTAATTTCAAATGGAACTGACTTAACTGTTTTAGCCGCTATTTCATCCAAAGACTCTAAAGAAAGCCCAACATCTTCTTTTCCAAGTTTATGAACTATTATATCTTCTGCCTTTGCAGGAAGTTCAACAGAAAGAGTTTTAACTTTTTTATTCAAAGTTATACTCTTCTCCCACTTTACAGGTTCATTAATAACAACATCATAATATAATTCAGTAATATTCTTCTCCAATCCAATAGTGTCATTCAACGGCTTTTCTTTAACAAATTCAACCCCCATTTTATTAGAAACAAGCTCATTACCAAATGTCACATTAGTCAAAGTTACATTTTTCTTAACCAAGACATCTTCTAAATTATATCCATTATTGTCAACAGTAGTGATTTCACCAAGGGTTGTTGGTGTATCATTAAATGCAGAAGCAAAAGCTACAAATATCAAAGCTATAAACAACAAAGGCAATATTATTTCTTTGGTTCTTCCTTTAATATTAATTGCTATCTCCTCCTTCTTCTTTTATTTTTTCCAATTCCTTTTTCATAAAAAATTCTACCTGCTTTGATAAAATTATCCCTTCTTTTTTACAATATTTAGAAAACTCATCGTACACTTCACTATCTATCGAAAGTGTAACCTTCTTCTTAATCTCACTTCTTTTTTTTATCATTTACTTTTAACATTCCCTCTAGCTTTTCTAACATCCATAACAGCCAGCTTCTCCTCCACGTCTGTAAGCCGCTCAGAATAGGATTTAAGCATATTTTCATATATTCTTGTTTCAAATTTGCCCTTTGTTATATATGCTTCCTGTGTTTCCTTCATAATCTCCACTAATTGATTTCTTTCCTCAAGTAATTTCTTCCCTTTTGGTTTGAATTTTAGTAAATTATCTTTTTTATTTTGGAAAGTTATTTTCTCTCCAATTATGTTACCCAATCGTTCCTCATACTGCATCATTGAGTCACCATATTCTTTCATACTCATCTTTGCTTTCTCAAATACTTCTATCTGCACTGCTTTCATCAATTCTGTTAATAGGTTTTCTTCCTCACCCAGTTTCTTCAATTTTCTTTTTATATATCTCCACCTAGTGAATAACGACAATCCAACTACTGAGACTCCAAATGCTCCAAAACCTGCTGTGGTTTCTCCAGGATTCTCTCTCATTGCATACTGCATCTCTTTGAAGAACTTCCCACTCGATTCTATTGCCAGCGTTAGCTTTGCTTCCTTTACCCTTTCTAGAGCTACTAGAAAGTCTCCTCTTTCGAAGGAAGATTTTGCTAGGTGTACTAGCCTCTCTGTCTCCTCTACGTTTATGTTCTTTGCTCTTGCCTGTCCTACTGCTTCTTCTAACTCTTGTATTCCTTCATCTGAATCTACTGCTGCTTCATACAGTTCTTCTATCTGTTCGAAGATGTCTTTCACTATTCCAAACTCTGTAATATTGTAGTTTCTGCTTAGTTGTTGGAATAGATCTTCTGCATCCTTTGTTATGTAACCCTTTGCTATCATGTCTTGCAAGTATTCTTCTGCCTGTATCTTGTAATCCGTTGCATCTGCTCTTGAGACATCAAACAGATGCAGTGTGATGTCTTTGGTGTACATGAAGTCTATTGTCTTTGAAGTATTTATCTTTACTAATTTACCTTTAAATGTAAATTCCAAATCATACTGTCCCTGTGTGAAATATCCAGGTGCAGTAATCTCTACAGTAATATCTTCTTTCTCTCCAACTCCCAGTCTAGCTATGCTTCCTGGATAGAAGAATATGTAATCCTTTGAAAATCCTTGCAGTGTGATTCTTAGATTCTCAATCACTGCATCATCATATGGATTCTCTAATGGAATTGTAAATTTTTGATCTTCTCCTCTTACTAATTCAAAAGAGTCTTCACTACTGAAGAATCTGTTTGATTCTTCTACAGATAGTGATGCTCCACCTCCACCACCGCCTCCTCCTCCGGAGGAGCCTCCTGTGTCTCCACTAGATTCTGTACCACCAGCGTTTGGATCAACCACTGTAATTGTTACATATGTTGATCCAGTTTTATTTTCAGCACAGATTGAGTTGGCTGTAACCGTTTGTGCTCCTGCGGATGCAGAAGAATCCACATTAACTGAAATAGAATATTCTCCATAGGAACCGACAGTTAGAGTCCCCAATGCAGATGTTAAAAGATCTTGCCCAGAATCCCAACCAGTAGGTAAAACAAAAGTAATATTGGTATTAGTAGCAGTCTCATTACCCAAATTAGTAACTTTAGCAGTTAATCCTACCCCAACATCACCCAAATTAACAGTTTGATTATAATTAGTTATCTCTGTATGTAAAAAAGGACCTCCTGAAATCGTAATTAAACTAACAGATGCAGTATCAGAAGTTGGGTTCGCAGAACTATTTGAAAATGTAATTGTTACTGAATCTGTACCTTCTGTCTGTCCAGATTCTCTCGTAGTTCCTGTAATATTCAATTCTACAGAAGTCCCATTTTCTACTTCAAATTGTGGATTTGTACTTGCTTGACTTCCATTAATGTATATTCTAGAACCAAATACTCCTGCAGAACCTGTGAATGTTAAATCATAATCTCCAGTGTTGTTTAGAGTTAAGTTCCCTAATGAAATATTAGTGTCAAATACTCCTGAATTTGCAGTTAAATTATCTATTATTGTCCAAGTATAATCAAAATAAACTGACAAATTGTATGTCGAAGAGTTTGCAGCATTGCTATCTGTATCATTTGCTGCAATATAATATTGGTATGCTGCTTCTAAACTTGGAGTTATATTTGTGGCATATGTATAATTGTATGTTGATGCCACTATGTTAGTCATTGTTTCATTTGACCAACTAGACCAAGATCCCGAGTTATTGTTTCTGTAGTAGAGATTTACTTTATCTAGAGTTGAATATTCAAATAAAGTAACATTTATTTCTATAGTTTTGTTTGGATCTAATTCATTTGTTGTATTTGGGTTGTTTAATACTTGTTCTACTGAAGGAGGTGTTAAATCTGAAACTTCTGCTATGATTACTGTCGAATTATACTTTCCTGAAATATCGTAAGCAGTTATATTACATGAAACATTTCCTGCATTGATATATGTTGAATTTAATGTTATGTTCACTGAAGATGCATTGACTACTGAAGTACCATTCCTAATGGTACTTGATAAATTTTGATACAAATGAGTTGCTGTTCCATTCATTCCTGGTCCAGTTATGTTGATTATTGCATAATCCAAAAACGAATCATCAATCCAATACGAGTAAAATGTTAAGTCGGATTGATCATTTGTAGCAATGCTAGCATTGCTAGTATAGTATGGATTATTACTATCTGAAGTTTCCTCGAATGCTTGACCAATTATTACTGGATTCTGTAAATTATCATACATCTGATCTATAAATTCATATTCTCTCAATCCATTGTATATTACTCTGGCTGTTTTTGTGTAGAAATAATCATTGGAAGCTACAGATTGTGCAGTTGAATCTATAACTATTTGTTGATAATAATCATAACCAGAATCATCTGCAATTGAAAATGAAGGATTATTTGTAGTTTCAAAAGTATTATTCAAAAAGATTTCTCCAATTGCATTTCCAAGGGTATTGTCATAAAATGAAATCCATTTCATATTCTGATCTAAATTTGAAACTGTTGTTAAACTTCCATTAGTTATAATATTGGAAGAATTTTCATAAGCACTTAATGAAAACAATTCATCTTCAACTATCAATCCATTCATATTGAAATTCTTCCAATCTTGATTTGCAGTCGTAGTCTGATTTTTCTCACAAATTATTTGATAATTTTTTGAATATATTTTACAATTGTAAGTGTAAGGTTTGGAAGAATCATCACTAGATTGGCCTGAAACATTAAATAAATACAACACCGGACCTTCCACATTACCAGTAGTAACTGAAGTATCTGCTCTACTTGAATATGTTGTTAATCCAATCTGATACTCTGGATAATAATCCATTGGATGTAAACCGTAGAGACTCAAATTAGTTCCAATTGAAGCAAAAGCATTTTGCATCAACCCACCAGTTGATGTATTAAAATATGATGTGGAATAAGAATTCGATATTGTATAAAAGTCGGATGTATTTGAATAAATAATATCAGTAGTGTATGCTTTGTTATTTGCAGTTTTTGAAGAAACTATGTAGTACTCTCTTGTTTCAGATTGATTCAACGAAGAAAGAAATACAACATTCGAAGAATACAACGTAGTTCCAGTTTGATTAGTATTGTAAATCTGAGAGGGAATCTCTAAATATGTTGAACCATTATATGCCAAAACTCTGACTGAATTGTTTGCTTGTTCATATGAGAAGTTTACAGGAATATCAACAGGTTCAAAGAATCTTTCTCTAGTTCCTGGCTCTGTAACATTTATCTTTCTTCTAAATGAGAATGGATTTCCATCTTCATCTGTATAATTGCTCTGCCAGGTCTGAGATTGATAAAATGTCTTATACCAATCTTGAGAGTTTACTTTCACATCATACCAACCTTGTGAACCGTTCAATGTATAATTATAAACAAAAATATTAGAAACATTTACCATATTATCTCCATTCACCCAAATAGTTCCTTCTGAATCCGTTACAGTTACAGTAGGTGTGGCAGTACCTGTAACATTTGTTCTAAGCTCTATTTTGGTACCATTGGCAAAGTGAGATCTTGCCTGATTATTTTCATAAGTTTCTATGTAATAATGATCCAACGTAGGAATCAAATTATATTCCATGGTAACATTTGATAAACTTGGTGTTGCATTTCCTGTACCATTAAACTCAAATTGATATTGAAAGTAAGAATTGTTTCCTAATGCAAGTTGTTGAGGTGATGTATCATTTATATCTGTCCAACTCTCACCATCACAAGATGCATCATCACAAGATCTAACAGAAGCATTAAGTTTCATTAAACCTCTATTATAACTATTTCTTATCTCAACTGGAGTTATAGTTCTGTTATAAATTGCAAAATCATCAATTAGACCATCATGCCACCAAGAAGTCTCCCAAACACCAAGTTTTAATTCACCATTAGTGTTTATTGCTGCAGAAAAATCGTCAACCGAAACCTCTTCACCATTAATAAATAATCTATGGTAAGGTGCCGAAGTATCATAAATTGTTGCCATGTGTAACCACTGCTGGCCTGTAAGTACTGGACCAGCTCTAACTTGGGCCTCAGAATAACTGTAAAAAGTATTAGTTGCAGCAAATCTTGAATAACTAACCATATTAGGAGAAGTACCTAATGAAAAACAGTAATCATAAACACCTGCTGGTTGATTTAAATTATCAAAATAACACCAAGCTTCTATACTAAACGGTGCATTCAATGTGCCCAAACTGGCTGTAACTTTATCATTACCCCCATTAAATGTCAATGCACTATCATGTTTTCCAGTAGAACCAAAAGTGACACCACCAGCTTCAGTACCATGAAAACCTTTGCCAGAAAAGTCTTCAACATCTAAACCACCAGGAGCTAAATTAGCAGCAGTTTCATCAAAATGATATAACAAAATGTTATCTGTCATGTTTGCACCATTAGGTTCCACAACACCATTATCAGGCAAAGCACCAATACCAGACTCACTCCAAGAAATATTCAACCATTGAGAATCCGAACCTGGATTAAATATTTGACTAGAGTATGTTCCTTTGAGAGCATATTCTGAGCTCTGTCTATTGTAAATCATTTCAACTTCTTCAGAAGACAAAGGCCTATTCCAAATCGATACTTCATCAATTGCACCACCAAATTCATAATCTCCATCTGGAGCGATTCTTCCCACCCAAAATTTATTTGCAGTGTATGTCCCAGCATTAGCTGGGCTTCCAATTGGAGTATCAACTCCATTTACATAAATTTTTGCAGTTGTTCCATTATATGTTCCCGCTAGGTGATACCATTCATTTGTTGATTGTATTGGACTTGACGTAGTTATTACATAATCTGTGGACCCTCCGCCATCTGGATAAAAAAGTCTAACTTCATTAGAAGTGTGGTAAATATCCACTCTTGTTCCATCTGCCAAGGTATAGCCTGCACAACCTCTCACTCCTGTAAGAATTGTAGGTTTCATCCAAACAGAAATAGTATAATTAGAAGTTCCCTGATTAAAGTCACCAATAATATAGTCATCCCCATCAAACATAAATGAACCACCTAATTTACCTGTTGAATTAGGACCAGAATCTCCATCTGGACTTGCATCACCACTCCAAGTTCCATTATTACCATTTCCAGAAAAATCATAAACATACGTATCATTCTCTCCATAAGAAGCATCGTTATCAAAATGCAGCAATAACATATTGCCACTCATATTTACATTTCCATCATCAACACCATTAGCGGGAAGATTCTGATTACTATCATTAATAGCCAGCTCTATAAATCCACTAGAATTATATTCTGTTGCACTATAAGTTCCCAAATTAAACTCTGCCTCTGTATCATCAACATAAGTAGCTGCATAAATTAACATAGAAAACCCTATAAAAATAATCAAAAAAGTGAAAAGTTTACGCTCTCTTAGTTTAATCTCCACCACCCCTTAACTCACCTAATTTTCTCTTAAAAAAAGACTCAACTTTCCTTGATAAAATTATCCCTTCTTTTCTACAATATTCAATATATCCCTCATAAATCGCTTTATCTATTGAAAGAGTTACTTTTTTATTCATATGTACAAATACATACACGCATGTATGAAACCACCTATTTATGTAAATATACATATCTATACATATTCACTTATAAAGGTTTCGACAGAACTAAGACAATTTTATATTCCTTAATCTAACAGAAGGACCACCCATCCAAACAGGAATTCCCTGCATAGGCTCGCCTTTTCCACAATTTCCAGCAAAAGCAGCAGAATTATTTCCAACTGCATCAACAGAACTCCATAAAACTGGAGTAGTTATCTCCAACGCAGGAGATTTAACAGGTTTTGTCAACTCTCCATTCTCAATAAGATATGCTTCATTACCGACATATTTTTGGTGAAATCTCATATCATCAATATTCCACTCCATGAAATTTTTAATATAAACTCCTTTCTTAATATCTTTTATCATCTCATCTTCAGAATAATTTCCTGGCAACAATAAAGTATTTGACATTCTGATTATAGGTTCATAAGAAAACTTCTTTGCCCTGGCAGAACCATTACTTTCCAAATTCATTTTTGCAGCAGTTTCTCTATTGTGCATAAACTCAGTAATCACTCCATCTTTAACCATAAACTTTCTTCTAGATTTAACACCTTCATCATCATACTCATAAAAACCATAACTTCCTTTAACAGTTGGGTCATCAACTATGTTAACCTGTTCATTAGCAATCTTGTGGCCAACCATGCCTTTCTTAATAAAAGACTCTCCAGCCTGAGCAGCCTCTCTACCAAATATTCTATCTGCCTCATAAGGATGTCCCCCTGATTCATGAACTGCAATGCCAACAACTTCCGGGGCCAAAATAACATCAATTTTTTCGTCTGGAGCTTTAACACCTGATTTCATGTTTTCCCTAAGAGCTTTCAGCTCAGCATTAATCTCTTTCTCCAACTCCCACTTTTTAAACAATTCATAACCACCAACACCACCATGCTGTAAATATCTCTGAATAACATTCCCCTTTTCTTTCAATGTCAAAAAATAAAAGAAACTAATCCTAGGTAATTCAGAATAAATTTTAGAACCTTCGGTATTCACATAATATTTCTTTACATACCCATCGGATAAACTAAAATATTTATGATCACTTTCTAGATTCTTATTCAAATCATTAACCAATTTAAATTTATAACTTGGATCAACATCTCTAATATCTGTTCTTTGTATAATCTTAGTATTTCCTTTCAAGGCCTTAGATTCAGAAAACTTAATTTTCTCTGCAATCTTATGAGATTTTATAGTTAAGTTAAGTGATTTATCCAATAATTCCCTAATTTTATCCTTATCAAAATCATTTATTGCCACAAAACCAATATTATTCTTAACAGAAAATCTAACACCAATACCTGAAGAATCCCCAAAAGAAGAAACTTCTGGAATCCCATCTCTTAAAGTAAAACTAGAAAACTCACCACTTTCAGCTCTGGCCTCAGCATAGTCTACACCTTTTTTCTCCAAATAATCAATTGAAAAATCTGCTATCTCTTGAAACATAATCAACACAATTCAAAGCTAGCTTATATAATTTACTAAAGAAAAAAGAAGAAAAAGAAAAAAGATTTAGCTATCAAATTGAACTTCTACCATGACTTGAACATTAGAATATCTATACCTTCCAACGCCTGCAGTTTCAATTCCAAAAACTTCAACTTGGATTAAATCTCCAGCATTAAACTCACTAACTCCCCTTTCCTGAGTACCATGGTTAACAATATATCCATTACCATCAACGCTTTCGGACAACGTATAAGCAGTTTCACCATTAACCTTTACACGAACATCAAACGTTGTAGGTAAATTGACACCATTAATTTGAGCAACAACTGAGGCCCCAACTATGCTTCCATCTCTAATCATTGGAACACCCAAATCTTCACTACATTGTATGTCATTTCCTTCCATAAAAAGATAAGTTCTATCTCTTGCTACTCTCTTATGTCCAAACTGGAAATTCTGTCTAGAACCCAAAAGTTCTCCTTCAACATTCAAATCCCCATTAACTTCAACTAATTCCTCATTAGGATAAACACCGAATATGGGATCATTCAAACCAAGAATATCCCAAACAACAAAATTCCCATCTACTTCAACCAATTCTTCAAGAGCATTAACTCTAAAAACTTTCAAGTTTTCAGCACTCTTCCAAACAGTAAGAGCATTATCGGAATTACCTTCTATTAACAATCCCCTATTCATCAAAATTAGAGAATCTGTGATATCCATCACAGTCTCACTAAGAATTTTAAAGTTTATACCAGGAGTACCAGATTCAAGAGTCAATCCATTATCTCCTATGGAATAAATTGTATTTGTAGCACCAAGTATTGTTAATGCACCACTAACAAACTGTTCTGAAGTAACCCTTCCAGCATCCAAATCATAATTACCTAAATTTACATTATCTACAGCTCCTTCATAAGGAACATACTCATCAGGCCTATCTTCTGCATTGGACAAGCCAATAACACTAAAAAACAATAAAAGTATCAGAACTGATGTACCAAAAATTCTATTAATATTAGATTTCATTGTACGCCAAAAAACCCCAAGGAGCTTTTAAGTCTTTCCATTTAGAAAAAAAGAATAAAGAAATAATGATGAAGAGGTGTTTGCTTGAAATATACCCCATTCAGTCATTTATATACTTAATGAAGGCCCATGTCATCGTGTCAAGCAAATGAAAAAGCTTAAATAAATTATAAAAAAATAAGGTTATATGGCTTTAGATAATAGAATTCTGATAAAAGAAGCTAGAAAAAAAGAAGGAAAAACAGTACTTCTAGCCGGATGGGTAAAACAATTAAAATCAATGGGAAATTTAGCATTCATAACCCTCAGAGATTCAACTGGAAACATACAATTAATTGTCATTAAAAAAAATATCAAAAACTTCAACGAAATACAAAAACTAACAAGGGAATCTGCAATTCAAGTAAAAGGAACTATAAAGAAAAGTAAACTAAAATCAAAAGAAAATGAATTAGTTGTAGAAGAAATAGAAATTCTAAACAAAGCAAAAACACCATTACCAATAGATCTTGGAGCAGAAACAACAAACATAGACAAAAGACTTGATAATCGTTTTCTTGATACAAGAGAAGAAAAAACAAATGCAATTTTCAGAATTAGAAGCAAAATAATAAAAATAACAACAAACTTTTTTGATAAAGAAAATTTCATAAACATTAACAGTCCAAAATTAACTTGCATGGGTGCAGAATCAGGAGCCCAATTATTCAATGTACAATACTTTGCAAAAAAAGCATTTCTATCCCAAAGTCCACAAATATACAAACAAATGTTCGTTGCTGGCGGTTTTGAAAAAGTCTATGAAATAGCACCAGTATTCAGGGCAGAGAAAAGTCATACAACAAGACATTTGACTGAATTCACTGGAATAGACATGGAAATGGGATTCATTAAAGACGAACATGATATAATGGACGTTGTAGAAGAACTAATGAATGACATTGTAAAAAGATTAAGGAAAGAATGTAAAGAAGAATTAAAACTATTAAATGTAGAAATGAATCTACCAAAAAAAATTCCAAGAATAACTATGAAAGAAGCCAAAGACCTACTTAAGAAAAAAGGCAAAAATATTCCAAAAGACGATGACTTAGATCCAAAATCAGAAAAAATACTTGGAGAAATTGCACTTAAAAAATACAAATCAGATTTCATATTTATAACAAATTATCCTTGGAAGATAAGACCATTTTACCACATGAAAAAGGACAAAGACGGAACAAAAAGTTTTGATTTAATTCACAGTGGTTTAGAAAGTGCAACAGGAGCACAAAGAGAACATAGGTTAGATATTCTAGAATCGCAAGCAGAAGAAAAGAAAATCAGCCTAAAAGGAATGGAACCCTATCTTGCAATATTCAAGTATGGATGTCCACCACACGGAGGGGTTGGTTTAGGACTTGACAGAATAGTACAAGGTATCCTAAAAATAGACAACATAAGAGAATGTATACTGCTCCCAAGAGATCCAGAAAGAATAACACCTTAACTACTTAATAAAACAATTTCTTAATCTTTCTAATGAAAAATAAAATAACACAACCAGTAGTAAAGCAAATATAGGATAACCAACAAACTTCCAATTATTCAAAAAGTAATCAATATAATTATTAATGCCACCTTCACTAGAATAAACCAGACTATCTAAAACAACTTGTGGTGCAAAATAATTTGTTTTCACACTAATTTGATTTCTGGACAAGTGAACTAATTCAATTGATACATCTAATATACCATCATTATTTAAATCAACTTTAGTTGGAGAATATAAACCAACACTTATCTCCTTTGGATTGGTTGAAAATACTTCAACGATAGAATTCTTAGAGGTAGTATCTATATTCTTAATTACAACAACATGCGACTCAAGATTATAGCCATCAAGTATATCATCTGTAGAATAATCTTCACCAACAATTAGGTTACCATCAGAAACAATAAAATCAGTATTTCTTACATCAAAGAAATAAGTTTGAATTCTAAATGAAGATCCAACCTGTAAACCAGATTCGGTAAACTCAAAAATAACTTCCGAATCAGAATCTGTTTCATTGATTTCATCATAATATTCTGAAAGAATAGCTAACAACAATGCAGAAGGTTCGTAATCTAAAAACAATTCTAAAAGATCAGTATCAACTATATACCTAATATCTTCTGCAAGATCTACAAAATCTACATTGCCTCCAAAATCATCATCATCTTCAAAAATGCAATCTCCTCCATCAAAACCCCAATCTTCGCAATTAAACCTTGGTTGACAGTGATCGTCTCCAAACCAAGTTATATCTCCAAATATACAACCATCATAATATTCTTCCTCACCAGGATTCTGAACACCTGACACATCCTTTCCACCATTCCTATCCAAAACAACAGATCCAATAACAATAGGGGCTCCATTCATACCTTCAATATCTTCTTGATCAAAATAAATATCACCAATACAATCTTCATCAAAAAAATAACTCCCATCACAACCAAGATATCTACAAAGGCCATGTTTACAAGATGCACCAAGTCCAATACTATATTCACAATCAGAATCTAGAAAGCATCCACAATCAGCAGAATCATATCCAAACTCTTCACAAATCATATTATAAACAAACTCTTCACCCGTATCGCAAATTCCATCATCTTCCCACTCAAAGGAGTTTGGATCAAAACAAGTGCCATCACAATCTTCAATAAATCCAAAATCTTCACAGGAAATCTCGCAATCCCCCCCATCTAAATCATACTCAGAACATACTAAATTTATACCATAGGTTCCATCATCACAATAACCATCTCCAATCCCTTCAGAACATAAAACACCCCACGCATCTTCACATTCTCTATCATAAAAACAAACACCATCACAATCAATAAATGTACCCTCTGGTTCATTTAAACATTCAAGTATATCAGGAGGATAATTGCAACTACCATCATCTTCCGTGGCAGCTGGATTATAATTTGATGCAGTATGATCTGTACATCCATATACAGGTACTGGCACAAGTATAGGAGGCAATGGAATATGTCCTCCACAATTACCAATAGAATCTAACTCAAACTTACATTCTGAACTACAACCATCGCAGTCTACCCAATTACCATCATCACATTCTTCACCGTCTTCAATAACTCCATTACCACAAGTAAGTGTTGTTACTGGCTTTGGTAGAGTTTCTTCTTCTGTACATCTTGTGCTACAGCCATCTCCATTTCTCTCATTACCATCATCACATTCTTCACCGTCTTCAATAACTCCATTACCACAAATAGGAACTATTTCTTCTTCTATACAATTGGAATCACACCCATCACCATCCACCTCATTACCATCATCACATTCTTCACCGTCTTCAATAACTCCATTACCACAAATAGATCCTCCAAGTGGAGAACTAGGTGCCCCAATTGGAGCTTTCCCTGTAACATCTTTTAAAGAAGAATGTTGAATCTCGCAAGAACTAATAAAAAATAAACATACAACTAATAAGATTACAAATACGCCTCTTTTCATAATAAACTATTAAAAGCTAAACTATTTAAATCTTCATATTCAGAGAAAAAATTATCATTAAAATGACATTTATTCCAATACAAGAAGCAATAAACAAAAAGAAAGGAAAAATAGCAATTCATGGTTGGATTCACAGAATAAGAAAAATGAAGGACAAAATATTTATTGTTCTTAGAGATTCTTCAGAAATAATTCAATGTGTAATAAAAGACCCAAAATTAGTAAAACAAGCAGATTCATTATTAACAGAAAGTTCTTTAGAAATTGAAGGAAATATATATGCAGAAAAAAGAGCACCAACAAATTATGAAATTGAAGTAAAAAAACTAAAGCTAATTGGAGCTGCAGAAGATTTCCCAATTGGAAAAGACCAAAACCCAGAATTTCTATTAGACAACAGGCATTTATCAATCAGAAGTAGAAAATTAACATCAACTCTAAAAATAAGATCAACAATTATGGGTGCACTTCATGAAAAAATAAGAAGTTTAAAATTCATAGAAGCAGAAGCTCCAAGTTTTAGTGGAGAAACAAGCGAAGGTGGCTCAGATGTATTTGAGGTAAATTACTTCGGAAAAAAAGCATTTCTCACACAATCTTGGCAATTTTATGCTGAAAGTCTAATCTTCCCATTTGAAAAAGTATATGCAATGGCACCATCTTTTAGAGCAGAAAAATCTAAAACTGGAAGGCATCTAACAGAATTCTGGCACTTTGAAGTTGAAGCGGCTTGGTCAAATCTAAATGATGTTATAAAAATAGCAGAAGAATGCATAATATATTCAATAAAAAAAGTACTAAAAGACAATAAAAAAGATTTAGAAATTTTAGAAATAAAAGAAGATAAACTAAAAAAAATAAAATCACCATTCCCAAGAATAACTTACGATCAAGCAATTAAAGTTCTAAACAAAAAAGGATTCAAAACAAAATATGGTGAAGACCTAGGGACAAAAGAAGAAAAAGAATTAGTAAAACATTATGGTGAATTCGTAGTCGTAACAAATTACCCATTAAAAATATTAAAATTCTATCACGGAGAAGATCCAAAAAAAATGGGAACTGGAATGAACTTCAATTTACTAGCTTCAAATGTGGGTGAATTAGTTGACGGCTCACAAAGAGAACCAGATATTAAGAAAATAAAAGATAGGCTAAAAAAAGAAGGCGTGAACCTTGGTAAATCTGATTGGTACTTAGATTCAAGAAGATATGGTTCAGTACCTCATGCGGGATTTGGCCTAGGAACAGAAAGATTTGTTCAATGGTTATGCAACTTAGAAAGCATAAAAGATGCAATACCTTTTCCAAGAACTATGAAAAGACTTAGTCCTTGATAACACTTAAATATATAATAAATTCTATCAAAAATATGAAACCTTTGTTAAAAGGAGGAATAATTGGATTTGTCATTGGAGTAATTATATCTGGAATTTCTTTCTTTAGTGCAATCTCTTACTTCGGAGATTTCAATAGATTAAGTTCTTTTTACCAAACAAATCCTGCTTTACAAGCTATCTTTTATTTTATGTACGCCATCCCATTTCTTTGCCTAGGATTTGGTGCAATAATCGGATTTATAGTGGAAAAAGTAAAGTCTCAAAAGTAAAGTCTTCTAACATCCATAGACTTTCAACTAATTCAAATCACTTAGATCTTCTATTAACAAACTTCTTCTCAATTTCCAAAGCAAAAACTCCAGCTAAAGAAATCAAAATAATCTTTCCCCAATCAATCAATCCCAAACTAACCAAACTAAACATACCGGCAAGAGGAGTATATAACAAGATAAATTGCAAACCAATTGAAGCTAAAACAGCCCATACTAAGAATTTATTACTAAATATTCCTTCTGCAATTGCTCCACGAACATTCGACCTTGCACTAAATACTAAAAACAATTCAAACATAATCAAAGTCATAAATGCCAAAGTTCTAGCTTTATCTAAATTACCATCCAAATAACTAGGGAAGAACATAGCCAAAGTAATTACAGTTCCAATTAAACCAGACAAAAACAAGAATCCATAAGAACCATGCAAAACACCCTCTTTCATCTTTCTTGGTTTTCTATTCATTATTCCTTTTTCAGGAGGGTCAACACCAAGAGCCAAAGCAGGAATACCATCTGTAATCAAATTAATCCAAAGGATTTGTAATGGCAACAAAGGTAAAGGGAATCCTGCAAAAATAGCAGTAGCTATAACACCTATTTCTCCCAAATTAGCTGAAAATAAAAACCTAACAAACTTCTTTATATTATCAAATATAGCACGACCTTCTTTTATGGCCAAAACAATAGAATGAAACCCATCGTCCAATAAAATAATATCTGCTGACTCACGACTTACATCAGTCCCAGTCTTACCCATTGCAACACCAACATTTGCTCTCTTTAATGCAGGAGCATCATTAATACCATCTCCAGTCATTGCAACAATTTCATTATTAGCTTGAAAAGCTTTCAAAACCCTAACTTTGTGCTCAGGATTTACTCTTGCAAAAATATCAATCTGCTTTACCAAATGTTTTAACCGATCATCAGACAATTTTTCCAACTCTCTGCCAATCATCACTTCAGTACCCAAACCCAACTCCCTAGCAACGGCCTGGGCAGTATCTGAATTATCGCCAGTAATCATTACAACTTTTATTCCAGCCTTTTTACAAACATTAATAGCATTTCTAGCCTCTTTCCTTGGAGGATCTCTCATTCCAATTAAGCCCAAAAATGTCAAATTCTTTTTATTTCCATCTTCAGCATAAGCAAAACCAAGAACTCTCAAAGCATTTTTTGCCATCTTATGATTAGTATCGAGTATCTTCTCCTTCATTTTAGAAGTAAAATGTACTTTTCTTCCATTAACTAAAATAAAATTACATTTATCTAAAACAACTTCTGGAGCACCTTTCAAATGTAGAACTTTCTTATTTCCTTTCCTATCCAATGTAATCATATATTTTTTAGAAGAATCAAATGGAACTTCATCTACTCTTTCATAGCCTTCAACATCAATTCCCCCTTTCTTAGCAACAACTTTCAAAGCTAACTCAGTTGGATCACCAAACAAACCTTTCAACTTAGAATCATTACATAACCATGCACATTCCAACAAGCTATCAATTCTTTTTGGATCGAAACTCTTACCTGAAATCGTAAACTTGCCATCGGTAGAATAACCCTCACCAGTTACACCTACCATCATTCCATCAACATAAACATGTGTAACATCCATTACTCCAGCAGTTAATGTTCCAGTCTTATCGCTACAAACAACAGTGGTAGAACCAAGAGTTTCTATGGAAGATAATTTCCTAACCAATGCTCTACTTTTAACCATCCTTTGAGTACCCAAAGCTAATGTAATTGTAACAACAGCTGGTAACCCTTCTGGAATTGCAGCAACAGCTAAACTAACAGCAGTCATAAAATTCTGCACAAAATCAAGTTTCCTAAAAAATCCAATAATAAACAATAAAATAACAATGCCCAAAACTCCAATTCCAATTTTCTTACTAAAAGTTGCCAAATTCTTTTGCAATGGAGTTTCTTCATCTTTCATTTCAGATAAAGAACTCGCAATTTTTCCAAATTCTGTTTTCCCACCAGTTCCAGTAACAACAGCTAAACCGTGACCATAAGTAACAATCGTTCCACCATAAGCCATATTTATCCTTTCGGCTAAAACAAGGTCCCCTTTCAAAGCACCTATTTTTTTCTTCACTGGAGAAGATTCACCAGTCAAAACAGATTCGTTGATTTCTAATTTTCCAGATTTCAAAATTCTAGCATCAGCAGAAATTTTATCTCCAGTTTCTAAAACTAAAATATCTCCTGGAACAACTTCATCAGAATTGATTACTTTGGTAACACCATTCCTAATAACTTTAGCATGTGGAGCACCCATCTTTTTCAATAACTCTAACGATTTCTCTGCTTTATGTTCTTGATAAAAACCAAGCAAACTATTCAAAATAACTATGGCAAAAATAACCCAACCATCTACAAATCTCTGAATTAAAAAAGAAACAACAATTGCAGCTAATAAAATATATATAAGTGGATTTTTGAACTGCCTAATAAATATTGTAAGACTAGAAACCTTCTTTAAATGAATCAAAGAGTTTTTACCATACTTACTCAATCTTAATCTGGCATCTCTTTCCATTAAACCAGTTTTAGAATTAGTCTCTAAGAACTTTACAACTTGTTCCTCATTTTTAGAATAAGCATCTTTCATAAAAAAAATTCATAAAACAACTATTTAAAACTAATCATTTAGCAAAACTTAAATACTCAAAAAATAAGAAAAAACTATGACCAAAGTAATGAATGTAATCTTTGGAATTGGAATAGCAATAATTCTTTTCTCACTAACTTTGTTAGGTTTTCATGCATTCTATCCATCTCCAGAGTATGAAGATTTCTGTGAGAGAGATCAAGATGTATTAAGACTAGAACAAAATCTAACAAATGAAGAGATAGCAGAACAAGAAGAATGTAGAAATGAATTTGACGATGCAAGAGACAATTGGTCAAGAAATATATTCATAATAGCAATCATAACAGGAATAATTGTAGTATCAGCAAGTTTAGCCCTATTATCTATGATCAGCATAAGCGCAGGAACTGCAATGGCAGGAATAGGTACAATAATCTACGGATTCATAGTTGGGTTTGATGGAACAAGTGATATTCTAAGATTCATAATCGGAGTTGTAGTTACAGCAATAATAATCACCTACGCAGTAATAATACATAAAAAATCAAAATAATTCTAAATTGCTAACCTTAACTTGACACGTTGACATGGACCACAATATTGTTTATAAAAAGAAAATTAGATTTAATTCATATGATAAACATAACTCCAGAACTAGCAGAAGCTTGTGGAATACATGCTGGAGACGGATACTTAAGAAACGACGGAATACGCAGGGAACTAGATCTAAGCGGAAATGTTGAAGAACAAGATTATTACGACAATCATGTCGCCCCCCTATTCAACAACCTATTCGGTTCAGAAATAAAGAATAAATATTTTAAATCTAGAAATACATACGGATTTGTATTGAGAAACAAACACATAGATATAATAGAAACTTTCCATAAATTAGGATTTCCTTATGGAAAAAAGGGCAAGGTGGTCAAAATACCTAAACAGATCCTACTTAGCAAAAATAAACTTATTCACGCAAGATTCTTAAGAGGATTACTAGACACTGACGGGTGCTTATCATTCAGAAAAAGTTATGGAAAATACTGCAAATTTAAAACCTCAAAACACTGGTATCCAACTATCACATTAACTTCAATATCAAAAAAACTCTTAGAAGAAACTATGATTCTTTTAGATTCACTAAATATCAAGTATTACTATTACAACCAAATTCCAAAAAATCCAAAAGAAAACAAAAGATATTGTATAGATATAAACGGAGTAGAAAGATTGAACAAATGGATAAAAACAATCGGAATAAAAAATCCAGTTAAATACACTCGCTACCTAATCTGGAAAAAGTATGGATTTTGTCCAACAAACACGACATATGAACAAAGGAAAGATATATTAAACAAAAAAATTAGCCCAAATCAGGCCTCATAGGTTAATGGATAGACCTTCTGCCTTCGGAGCGGACAATCTGGGTTCGAATCCCAGTGAGGCCATATTGCAAATGAACAAGTTAATCTTAACTATAACACTAATAATTGTATCAGCACTATTCACATTGCTAATTACAAGAGCTACAAGTCCAAGAGAAATAGATGACATATCACCAGAAATTCCTTGCGAACAAGAACTAATGGAAAAAAGCGATATTCTATGGGTAATTCCAAAGTTCAACAATATTCCAATAACAGAAAATACAGAATGGTGCAACAAAATATTAAGTTTGAACAAAACACTAGGTCTGCACGGAGTAAGACACACATTTGAAGAATTCAAAATAAACAGAAACGAAGAATATCTTAATGAAGGAATCTCAATCTTCGAAGAATGTTTTGGAGAAAAACCAACAATGTTCAAACCACCACAACTAAAAATATCAAAAAACAATAAAGAACTAATAAGAAACAACAATCTAAAACTAAAGGTAATAACAAACCAAGTATTTCACAAAGTATACCATTGCCAAGACACAGGAAGATTTTCAAACAAATTTATAAATAGATTCTAAATCAACAAACTTAAATATAAATAAAATAAATTTCAAATAATGAAAGTAAACAATTATTTCTATGCAGGTCTAGATTTCATGTTTGACAAAAAAGGAAAACCTTGGTTCATAGAAGCAAACTTCTGGCCAGGATCAAACACATTCTATAATATTTTCAAAAATCATTCAGTCATGAATGAGCTAACAAAGTTAATGAAAAAAAATGGTGGAAACACAACAATAATTGGTTCAAAATACGATAAAGAAAATGAAATTGACACTGGAATTTGGCACTATAATATTTTCAAAGATAAAATACCCAATTTAAGATTCTGTTATTTTGAAGACAATAAAAACAGCAGATCACATCTAACAGACATAACTGGTAAAACATTCAAGCCAGATACAATATACAAATACAAATATCCACTAAGTTCTTCATTTGATAAAAAAGCATTGGTAATAAATCCAACAATTGTAGAACATGCAGTAACAGACAAAGTAAAGTGTTTGGACATAGCTGAAAAAACAGGAGTGAAATTCCCATTCACAGTAATAGTAAAAAACACAACAGATGTAAAAAGAATAATGAAAAAAAATCCAAATGTTTTCAAAACTGGCTATGTAATAAAACCAATAGACAAATGGGAAGGAATAGGTGTTCATGTTTTAAAAAAAGGACAAAAAATTCCAAGAATAAATGAAAAAGAACTTCTAGAACAAAGAATAATTCCAAGATTGCATCATAACTGTTACTGGGATGTGAGAATACTTGTAGTAAACGGAAAATATCTAGGTGGTTACGTAAGAGAAGATGAAAGTAAGGTAACGAATGTAAGTAGGGGTGCGCACACAGTAAGTCTTCCTAGCAAAACAAAATCAAAATTGAGAAAACCTTCTCTAAAAATAGTCAAAGCAATAGACCAATACGCAACTGAAAAACTAAGAAAGATTTAAAAACTTCTAAAATAAAAAACAATTATGGTAAGTTTCGAATCAATAATTTGGTATTTATTCCTGCTGGATGCACTTGGAGCAAATATATTTGTGTGGCTAGGATACGGAAAAGGTATCAAAAAGAAATTAAAAGGATTTTTCAAGCACTTTCCACTTACAAAAGGCTGGGCACTAATGTATTTGGTGTTGGTTCTATGGGTTGGATACGCACTATATAGACTTGGCATACTTTCTTAGGAACATTTAAAAAAGAAAAATAAGTCAAATTAAAGTGCGCGGGAGTGCCGGAGCGGTCAAACGGGATAGGCTCAAGACCTATTAGCTTAGTGCTTACGCAGGTTCGAGTCCTGTCTCCCGCATATATTTCTCAACACAATAAAGAATAATAAAGGAAACAACTTTGCAATTTTATGAAAATAGCACTAATCGGTACGCATTGTACTGGGAAAACAGGGCTGGTAGCACAAACCTACGGCTGGTTTATTAGAAATGGAAAAAGTGTCAATATAATTAAAGAAATGTCAGAAAATCCCCCAACCAGATTACCGATTAATGAAGAAACAACCCTTGCCGCGCAAAGAGCAATTTTATTCTTTCAGATGGGTTATGAATCAGCACTTTCAAATTACCATGATCATCTAATTAGTGATAGAGGAACCATAGATAATTGGATGTATTTACAACGAGTTAGAGAAAAAATTGTAAGAGAGGGAGTCCCAATATCATTTGCAGAAGAAAAAATATTAGGCCCCTTAGAAGATTTAAGTATAGCTTGGAGCTCAACCTATGACTACCAATTTGTTCTTAGTCCTGGAAGATATAAAATTGAGCAAAATAGAATAAGATCTATAGACCCTGTTTTCCAAGGAGAAATCAATGATAGTCTAACTAAATACATTGACGAACATACATTCCCTGGAGACATATATAGTTTATCTTCTGCAAGGGATTACTTTGACCAAGTAAAAGAAACAATAAGAAGAGATTATCCAGAAGAATTCAAAATAGACTAAACAAAAACACTTAAAAACACTAAATTCTAGCCCTAGACCATTAAAGAACACCGAATTCTTAATAATCTAGAGCTAATATAAAGCAATTTATACGCTTTAAAAAACTTTCGGAGAAAGAAAAATGAATAAAAAATACGTAACGGATACATCCGTAATAATAGAAAAAATAGCTTCAAAGCTAATAAAAAAGAAAGAACTAAGTGGAACTATCATAATTCCTAATGCAGTTGTAGCAGAACTAGAAGCTCAGGCAAATAGAAGAAAAGAAATTGGATTCTTAGGCCTAGATGAGCTAAAAGAGCTACAAAAGCTAAAGAAATCAAAGAAAATAGAGATAATTTTCCAAGGTGGAAGACCCACTGTAGATCAAATAAAATACGCAAAAGCCGGTGAAATTGACGCTTTAATCAGAGATATAGCTTACAAAGAAAAAGCTATATTAATCACAGCAGATAGAGTTCAATCAGAATCTGCAAAAGCTTACGGTTTAGAAGTCAAATTTATAGAACTAAAAACGCCAATAGAAAAAGCACAGATAGAGAAATTCTTTGATTCTAAATCTATGTCAGTTCACCTAAAAGAAGATACAATTCCAGTAGCAAAAAAAGGAGAACCCGGAAATTGGAACTTAGTAAAATTAGGAAAGAAAAAGATTTCAAGAAAAAGAATGGAAGAACTTGCAAAAGACATTGTCGAAAAAGCAAAAATGGATCCAAAATCATTCATAGAAATTTCAAAACCAGGTTCCAGTGTAATCCAATATAAAAACTACAGAATTGTTATTGTGAGAACTCCAGTTTCAGACGGATTAGAAATTACTGCAATAAGACCAATAAAAAAACTTTCATTAGAAGATTACAAAATACCAAACGAAATCTTAGAAAGAATAAAAACAAAAGCCAGAGGAATCTTAATCGCTGGTGAAACCGGTTCGGGTAAATCTACTTTTGCACAAGGAATTGCAGAGTTTTACAGCAAAGAGGGAAAGATAACAAAAACAGTAGAATCTCCAAGAGATTTACAACTAAAAGAAGACATAACACAGTATTCTAAAAGTTTTACATCTTCAGAAGAGATTCATGATATATTGTTCCTATCAAGACCAGACAACATAATCTTTGATGAAGTTAGGGACACGCCAGACTTTAAATTATTCACAGATTTGAGACTAGGTGGATCAAATTGTTTAGGAGTAATTCATTCTGCATCTGCAATTGATTCTGTACAAAGATTTATTGGAAGGTTAGATACTGGTATGATTCCATCTGTAATTGATACAATTATATTCATGGATTCTGGAAAAATTGCATCTGTACTAACCTTGCAAATAACTGTAAAGGTTCCATCAGGAATGACTGAATCAGACTTAGCAAGACCTGTTATAGAAGTATATGATTTCATTGAAAATAAACCCTCATATGAAATTTACTCTTATGGAGAACAAACTGTTGTTATTCCTGTATCAACTGAAAAATCTCCAACAATAGAACTTGCAGAAAAACAATTGATGAGAGAAATAAGAAAATACTCAAACAAAGCACAGATAGAGTTAATTTCTCAAACAAGAGCAAATCTATATGTTCCAAAAAGAGACATTCCAGCAATAATTGGAACTGCAGGTAAAAGAATTGACCAAATAGAAAAAAGTTTAGGAATAAAACTTTCGGTAAAAGAGCTTGAAGAAAAAAGAGAATCAACAAAGTATAATGTTTCTGAAACAAAGAAATATTTACTCTTTGAGTTCTCAAACCATCAAGCAAACGACAACGCAGAATTTGAACTTGAAGATAGTTTCCTTTTTGCTGCAATAATTTCAAACAAAGGACAAATTAGAGTACACAAACACTCAGAAATAGGAAGAAAATTACTTGATGCATTGGATACAAACAAGAAGCTAGAAATTAAGACATAGCTTCAACCACTGCATTAATATCTTTACCTAGAGAGTTGTCGTAGTGAACTATAAACAAATTAGATTCGTAAGCTCCTAAACTATAACCTTCATCAACCTCAATATCCTTAGAAGACCTAGTTACAACCCTATAATTAACATCAAATCCCTCTTCATTTTCAACTAATAAAACATAACAATAATTATTTTTAGTTTCTTCACAGTCATTATAAGTTTCTTCACTCCACTTAACATTAAAATCTACTAAACTAGGACTAAAATCAATATCATTAAAACTACTTTGAGTTAAGGTACTACTCCAAGAAAAAAAAGTAATAAACAAAACAAAAGTAAAACCTATTAAAATTACACTAATAATCAACGGAGATACTCCTCTTTTTTTCATAACAATAAAATAAATTAGAAGCTTAAAAAGTTATCTGCAAACCAACAAGATTAGGGTTCAAGACAATACCATCTATAATCGCCATTATCATTTCCACTACAGAAACATAAGGAGTCCATCTCATTGGGATCATTAGTTCTCTGCATAACTTGAATTCTTCCCCTATGATATTGAGATTCGCAATCCCCAGCATAATACATTTCTGGCACAACATCGTTACTTGCAGTATATTCCTCCCCAATATCAAATTGAACTCCATCTTGAAAGATTGCTGTACCTGTAACTGGTTTCACTAGCTCTATAGCATGGGCAGTAAGTTCAATATGTGGTCGAACACCCCAATTATAACTATTGTGATAATACGCACCAAAAGTATCATCTCCTCCCCTATAAGACCATTGCCATCTTTTACCTGTAGAAGGATTAGAAAAAGTTAAGGCTAAGTTTGGATTAGGACTAATAATTTCAAATCCATTTCCATCAATCACCTTAACCTCACCAGAATCATAATAAATATCACTGCCATCTTGACTCCAATAACTATCCCCTCCACCAGAACCACATAAACCATTTTCGGCAGTACAAATAGTTGTTGGGTCCATCAATTCATTTATGGATTGCCAAGGATGTCCGGGATTATTATTAAGTCCATCCGCAAAAACAATCAAACCACCAGCTAGAACTAAAAATAAACAAAAGTACCCCAAATGTCTTTTTTCAATATTAACCTGCAATCTATCAACCTCTCATCAAAATGTTAAATTACATATATTTAAAGATTTCCAAACGCTCCGGAAGGGATTTGAACCCTCGACCCCTTCCTTAGGAGGGAAGTGCTCTATCCAAGCTGAGCTACCGGAGCAAAGAAATGCGCGGACCGGGATTTGAACCCGG
>Ga0233431_1000290_pt1 | contig 117172 bp, 81 predicted proteins | sample SI_118_April2016_FD_179867 | JGI IMG/M metagenome (GOLD analysis project Ga0233431, IMG submission 179867) | Seawater microbial communities from Saanich Inlet, British Columbia, Canada - SI_118_April2016_200_MG | ecosystem: Environmental > Aquatic > Marine > Inlet | place: Canada: British... | reverse complement strand
TTCGATTCCGGCGCCCCGTGCGGATAATCCAGGGCACAATACCCTGGAAGAATACTGCCTGACCGGATGGCGAGCAAGCACTCGCCGCCTTGAGACGACCGGAAGGATTCGCTACATTCCGACCGCGACCGGAGCGGAATGTCACTCGGCAAGCCGGACTGACGCCACCAGCGCCTCGCAGAGTGAAACCGGACGAATCCGAATGTCGGATAATCGGGGCGAAAATGGGGAAACCGTGAAAACCGAACTCTTCCTCGACGACGAAGCCATCTCGATCGCGCACAACGTTGTCCGCCGTCTCGAAAGACCGCACCGACATCCGCAAAATCCGCTGCTCGTCGGCCAATCTCCGCATCCGCCTCATCATACGCCATGCCCGACTCTACGCCCTGGGCTTTGCCCATCTCACCGAGGAGCCACAGCAATAAAGCGCAGTTGCCCAAAGTTTTTGCGCCGACCCATCCGCACGCCCGAAAAGAGATCGGAAAAACCCTTTGACATATCGCCATCCGCAGTGATACCTTATCGCCCTCTGCGACACTTTCGAGACCCTCCAATCGACGAGAGCAACTCTATGTCTTCCGCATCGCAAAAAGTCGGCCTCCTGAGCCTGTGCCTGTTCCTCATCGCCTGCGGCGGCTCATCGGATGACGGCGCAGGAACTGCCCCTCTGAAAAAGATCAACCGCAATCGCATCCTCATCCTCGACTGCGGCGAGAGCAACACCTGCGCCGGCCAGATCCAGGACTACAACTCCTTCAACCCGTACCTGCCGGGCACCACCTCGCGCACCGGTTACAACTTCCTGTACGAGCCCCTCTACTTCTACAACCCCTACGTCGCAAAGGACAATCTGATTCCCTGGATCGCCACCGGGCACGAGTACAACCAGGATTACACCGCTCTGACGATCCACCTCCGCCCCGGCGTCGAGTGGAGTGACGGTGCCCCCTGGACTGCGCACGACGTCGTCTTCACCATCGATTTGCTCAAGGCTAACGCCCCCGATCTGACCTACTCCACCGACATGGAGAACTGGGTCGCAAAGGCTATCGCAGTAGACGACCTGACCGTCCGCATCGAGCTGATCGCGCCCAATCCCCGCTTCCTCTTCACCTACTTTACTTACTATTTCGGCAGCGGCGTGCCGATCGTCCCCAGGCATATCTGGGAAGGGGAAGACCCCAAGACCTTCACCAATTTCGATATGGCGAAAGGCTGGCCCGTGGTCAGCGGTCCGTACCGCATGGCCCTGTCCGTGCCGGCGCAGCGCATCTGGGATCTGCGCCCGGGCTGGTGGGCGGCCAAAACCGGTTTCCAGCGGCTGCCGAAAGTCGAGCGCCTCATCTACCTGACCTACATGGATGAGACCAAGCGAGTCCAGAACCTGATCGCCAACAACATGGACAGCTGCCTCGACCTCCGCCCTCCCAACATAGGGAGCGTGCTGGATCGCAATCCCAAGGTGACGACCTGGACCGGACGCGAGCCGCCGCACGGCTATCTGGACTACTGGCCGGTCTCCCTCGGTTTCAACAATCAGGAGGAGCCGTTTTCCGACCCGGAGATCCGCCGCGCCATCAACCACGCCATCGACCGCCGCCAACTCGTCGAGGTCGGTTGGCACGGCAGCGGCGACTACTCCCTGCTCCCCTTTCCCGACTTCCCCCCCCTCCGTCTCTTCACCGACCGGATTCAGGATCTGGTCGAAAAGTACGAGGTGGGCGTCTACGACCCGCAGAAGACCGCGCAGATCATGGAGCGCAAAGGCTGGAGCCGCGACGCGGACGGATTCTGGAGCCGCAACGGCGAGCGCTTCAAGATCGTCATCGATATCTTCGAGCTCTTCCGGGATATTACTCCGGTGCTGACCCGACAGCTGGAGCGCGCCGGCTTCGACGCCGACTTCCGCATGACCTCCGACGCGTACACCCGCCTGTCGCAGGGCGAGGCCCGCGTCTTCATGAACGGCCAGAGCGGCTCCGTGCGCGATCCGTATGCCACTCTGCGGCTCTACCACAGCCGCTTTGTGCAGCCGACCGGCACGCCGGCCGAACATTTCTGGCGCTGGTCCAACCCCGAATTCGACCGGATCGTCGACCAGATGGTCGAAGTGGCGCCGGACGATCCCAGGCTGGTCGAGCTCTTTCGCCAGGCCATGGAGATCTGGCTGCGCGAGCTCCCCTCCATCCCCCTGGTCCAGTGGTACCACCGCATTCCGCACAACGAGACTTACTGGAAGAACTGGCCCTCGGCGAAAAATCCCTACATCAACAGCGCCTACTGGCACCGCGTCTGGCTGCTGGTCCTCCTGAATCTGGAGCCGACGCAAAACTGAGTAATCTGTCAGGACTGATTCAGGGCATTGAAATTTGCGAAAATACGGGTATCTGTTGTAAGACCCTGATCACAATTCTGTCGAAATTTATTTCGACAGAACGCCGAGGAGGAGATCATGAAGATCACCCGCATCGAACTCTTCTCGATCTACACCCCCAGGGAGTACGGCTACATCAGCGGCCACCAGGTGGTGCGCGTGACCGGAGAAGACGATTTCTACGGCCTGGGCGAGATCTCCGACCATCGCCTGCCCGAGCGCGAACAGGTCGAAGCCGAACTTAAGCACCTGCTCCTGGGCCGCAGCACCGAGGATATCCTGGTGATCAACGAAGAGCTGATCGACCACGACTTCCAGGCCTCCATCGGCTCTCCCAACATCGCCGCCGGCGTCGATCTGGCCCTCTGGGATCTGCAGGGACGCCTGCAGGAAAAGCCGGTCTGGCAGCTCCTGGGCGGCAAGTTCCGCGACCGCTCCAGGGCCTGCTATCCGATCTTCGGCACCGCCCACCCCGAGCAGTGCGCCAAAAATTACGACCGCGTTCAGCGCGTGGTCGACCACGGCCACGACCTGGTCCGCTACTACATCTCCGGTAATCTGGAGAACGACTTCCAGTTTCTCAGTCAGGTCAAAGAGCGGATCGGCGACCGCATCCACTTCAAGTCCTTCGACTTCTCCCACCGCTTCGACGACGTCGACGAAGCCCTGCGCTACTACGAGCGGTTGCGTCCCCTCAACCCGATCCACGTAGAGGCCCCGTCGCGCGACCTGGATATCACCGCCGAATTCGTCAAACGGGTCGACCTGCCGGTGAGTATGCACGCCGGTCTGCTCGATCACGCCTACGACATCGTCTCCAAGGGAGCTGCCGACATCCTCAACGTCGCCACCTCCACCGCCGGCATCACCTACGCCCGCCACTACGTCTCCCTGGCCAAAGCCGCCGACGTAGATCTGCTGATCGGCACCGACCAGGAGGCGTCCATCGGCATTGCCGGCCAGATTCACTTCGCCGCTTCGGTTCCCACCCTCGACTATCCGTGCGATCCTTTCGGCACGCTCCTCTACATGGAAGATGTTGTCCGGGAGCGCAGCCGCTACGAAGGAGGCTGCCTGCTCCTTCCCGAAGGCAACGGCCTGGGGGTGGAACTCGACGAAGAGCTATTGGCCGAACAGGTTCGGAAAGGAGACCCGGGCACCGAAAGGGTCGAGGGTTGGCGGCAGTCGTCTGATTGAATCCAAGAGAGCCAAAAAAGCGCTGCCAATGCGGATATCAATGCTGTAACTGGCGGAAAGCCGTTCTATTGGGGATGCAGGATTCAATAGGAGAAACCATGGAGCTCTACGGCATCGCCGAAGCACCCGGTCTGCTCTACGACGACCACTTCGAGGGCACCCGCTCCACCTTTCCCGTTCTCGCGCAGGGCGAGGATATTGTCGATCACATCTTCGCCCGCCATCAGCAACTCGGCGTCAACAACGTCATCTGGCAGCTCGGTCGCTCCTTCCTGACCTTCCACACCGATCATCCTCTGGTCACAGTACAGGGCAGCATCACCCATCAAGAGGGGCTGGAAGAGGAGTTGCTGCCCCACTCCCGGCAGTGGCACGAGTACATCCGGGAGCAGTGTCCCCTCCGCCTCGCCCTCGACCAGGGAGCGACCCGCAACATGCCGGTTTGGGGTTGGCTGTGCATGAACCGCAACTACTCCCTGAGCAACGGCAAGTTCCACTGCTCCCGCTTCTGGATAGACCACAACGAGCTCATGGGCGAGTACACAAAAACGGGCGACCGGGACTTCAGTCGCCTCTGCTACGCCTTCCCCGAATACCGCGAGGAGCGCCTGACCGCCGTGCTCGAAGCCGCCCGCGCCTCCGGCCACCAGAGCGGCAGACATCTGGAGACGATCGTCCTCGACTTCGTCCGCCAGCCCCCCATACTCATGTATCATCCGCAGCTGTGTGAAACGTACGAACAGAAGACGGGACACAATTCCCGGGAAATCCAGGCCCAGGAGGTCGATTCCTTCCTCGCCTGGTGCCGCTGGCGCGCCGCCATCCTCACCGACTTCGTCCGCACCGTCAGAGATCGACTCGATCAACTCGGTCGCGAACTCGGCCACTCCTTCAAACTCATCCCACGGATCACCGACCTGGGCCCCAACATCAACCTGATCGAGGGAATCGACATCGCCACCTGGTGCGCCGAGGGACTGATCGACGGCATCCTCACCAGCCCCCTCAACTGGGCGCGCACCGTCTGGGAGCACGACCTGCGCCCGTACGTCACCCTCGGCAAAGAACACGGCATTCCCGTCGTCGCCGGAGTCTGCCTCAATCAGCAGACCCGCTTCCACCGCAACGGCGCCTCGGTCAACTACGCCGTTCTCGCCCGCCGCGTGCGCGACTATCAAATTCAGGGAGCCAACGGCATCGCCTTCTACCAGTCCGAATGCGGCCTGGAGTTCGACGATATCGACCAGGTGATCCCCCATCTGGCCGATCCGCAGGCGACCGAAGCGCTGCTGACGGATTCGTCGTTTCTGGATCGCTGGCCCGTCACCCACCTCAACTGCGCCTACGGGCTCGACTGCCACTCTCATTTCAACAACTTCACCATCGACACCGACCTCTCCCCCATGTAGCTGCGGAAAACGGCCCAAAGCCATGGAAGAAGAAAGAGAAGAGGCAGAAGACAGCTCTTCCCGCTTTCCCAAACCGGGCAAGCGTCCCTGGCGCAGGGCCTGGCGCACCGAACCCCCCCCGCGATACCAAGGATACCTATCTGATGCTCGCCATCATGGCCGCAGGCTGGCTCATCTCCATCGGCTTGATCATTTGGTCGAGGTTGGGGTAGTAGTGCTGGGCCGGGAAAACTGTTGACTCGGTTTCATCGAAAAAAATCGGGAAGCCTATAGGACGCTTTCGCGCCCTATAGGCTATCAGGAAGCCAGCGCCATGTGGTCAACAACGGTGCCAGAAACTGTGCCATATTTCTAGCAGTCTGTACCAAATTCAGAGCATCTGTACCAGGAAAGGTACAGATGCTCTTTCTTCCTATCTCCTTCTCGCGCAAAAAATTCTCTCATTTTTCGTTATTTTTTTCGTATAATTCCCTTTTGTTTAATGGAGTTGTAAAATTTGACCAGCATCGCGTAGCCGGATGAGATGTCAATTCTCTGGAATTGGCACACCCTTTGCGTATTATGCTGTTCGAAGAGCAAATAAAGAAGATAGTGTTAGAGGCCGACGCGGAGAGAAATCATGCACAGGAACAGCATTGATCTGAAAGGGACCCGAATCCTCCTGGTCGACGACCAACCGGCCAATCTGAATGTGCTGTGCGAGTTGCTGGAGCCCGAAGGCTACCGGATCCTGATGGCCCCCAACGGCGAAATAGCCCTCAAGAGCGCCGTCCGAGCCCTTCCCGACCTGATCCTGCTCGACGTCATGATGCCCGGGATCGACGGATACGAAGTCTGCCGCCGACTCAAGCAGGACCCTGTCACCGAATCCATCCCGGTGATCTTCATCACTGCCAACGACCAGACCGAGGGGATCGTGGCCGGCTTTCAGGCCGGTGGCATAGACTACATCCCCAAGCCGTTCCGCAATGAAGAAGTCCTGGTCCGGGTGCGCAACGCCCTGCTGACCAAGTACCTCTTCGACCAGCACCTGGTTTACCAGGAAAAGATGGAAAAGGAGTTGCAGACCGCCCACGACCTGCAGATGGGCCTGATGCCCGAAGCTAGCCCTCAGTTGGATGGCATCGACATCGCCGGCCGCTGCATCCCCGCTGAAAAGGTGGGCGGTGACTTCTTTCAGTACTTCGACCTGCCGCAGGGAGGCCTGGCGTTCTCCCTGGTCGACGTCACCGGCCACGCCATGGAAGCGGCCATTCCCGCGGTGCTGTTCAGCGGCCTGCTCGAGAGCCAGATGGAGAGGAACAGCAACCTGGAGGAGATCTTCGAGCGACTCAATTACTCGGCCTGTCGGCTCATGAAAGGATATACCCACGTCTGCTTTGCCATGGCCCAACTCGACCCGGTCACATACACCCTGCGCCTGAGCAATGGGGCCTGTCCTTTCCCGTTCCACTACCGGGCGGCGACAAACGAAGTGGTAGAGCTGGAAGGAGACGACGCCTATCCCCTGGGCGTGAGCCTGGACACAACCTATTCGTCTGTGGAGATCCAGCTGGAACCTGGAGATCGGGTAGTATTCTGTTCGGATGGAGTTATGGAAACGGCGAGCAGCAATGGTGAAATCTTCGGCTTCGAGCGCACCGCGGAACTCATCTGCCGAGGATGCGAGGAAGGACTTTCAGCCACAGCGTTGCTTGAACGCATCGTTGAAGCAACGGATACCTTCACCGAAAATGCCCCGGCCACAGATGACAGAACCTGCGTAATCATCAGCGTGAGTCCATCGGCCTAAGACAGCTCGCCGTAAAACAGGGAGAGATCTCATGATGTCCCCAAACACGATGACCTGGTTGCTGAAAACCGGCTTTTGCATCGCCGTGTTCCTCGGAGGACTGCCCTCTGAAGCAAAAGCCCAGACAGGTCGAATTAGCGGAGTGGTGAAGGACGCGGTAAGCAACTCCCCTCTCAAAGGGGCAAGCGTGCAGATGACGGGTTCATCTATAAAGATCGATATAGGGACTATTAGCATCGACGGAGGAGAATATACCATTGAAAAGGTCCCTCCAGGCCGGTATTCCATAAAAGTCACCTTCATCGGCTATCTACCCCGAACCGTCGATGATGTAGAAGTGATCGACGACCAATCCGTCGCCGTCGACTTCTCCCTGAACCGGGCCCCGGTCGAGCTCGAAGAGACCGTGGTCTCAGTGAGCCGCCGCCCCGAAAACATCATCGACGCCCCCGCCTCGATTTCCAAGATAGGTTGGAGAGAGTTGCAGAGAAATACGGCGGGGAACTCATACGTCGGTGCCATCAAAAACGTGAAGGGCATAGACCGCACCCAGATGGGCATCCTCCACGAGAGATTCAACGCCAGGGGATTCAACTCGGCGTTGAACACCCGGATGCTCCTGCTGGTGGACGGACGCATCACCAGGTGGCTTTCTGGTGCGAGCATACCTGACTACAGTGGATCTGTTGTCAAAGACGATCTTCAGGATATCGAAGTCATCGTCGGTCCGGGGTCTGCCATTTATGGTCCGGATGCGGTATCGGGCGTGGTGAGCCTGACGACGAAAGATCCGAGAAAATTCCAGGGCAGCACTATCGCCCTTACAGGAGGATCTCGGGATCTGTTCAAGGGGAGATTCTACCACGCTGGTTCAAAGGGAAAATGGGGATGGAAAGTCTCCACAGAATATCAGGGCGCTCGCGATTTCGAGCTGACCAATACGTTTTTCAACGCAGACAGCACGATTTCCGTGACCGATGAACCGAACTTTGATTCCAGAGTCAGGCGGGGCGGGTTGGGGCTATTTTACTATCCGGGCAGCGAATCCAGAGTGGGGATTTCCGCCGGAGCCGTAAGTGTCGACCTCATAGCGCCCATAAACACCGGGCGGACCCAGGCGGAAAACTGGGCTTATCACTACCAGCATTTGAGCTACACGACCCCCAAAATCTATCTGAGTTTCTACAATTCGGGTGACGATACAGGAGATTCCTACGGGTTGCACATCAAAGCGCAAAATCGACTGACCGGCCTGTCTCCTGAAGAAGCCGAAAAAAAAACGAGGTATAATAGCGATTCAGTACTGAGAGAGGCAGAAGCCCGATACCATTTTAGCTTTCAGGACCTGAAGGAAATCCACCTCGTCGTGGGATCTAATATCCGCCAGGAAAAAGCCAAGGGATTCCTGTTCTCTGGCGACGGAGCCGAAGTATCCCAGGCCGGGTTTTATGGGCATGCAGAGGCGCAACTGGGCGAGAAATTCAGGACGGTGCTGTCATCCCGAGCGGATTTTCACAAGGTGTACGGCACCCAGTTCAGCCCCAAGGCGGCCCTGATATTCAAGCCCAATGCCCAAACCGCTCTGCGGATCACCTTCAACCGGGCATACAAAAGTCCGAGCATCAGCGATCAGCGCCTCGAACTTCCCGTCAACTCGGTCGTTGTCGCCCGGGGCAGCGGGGAGGGTTTCAGATTCGGCACAGTGGCAGGAGATCCCCTTCCTCCCCAATACGAAGAGGGCATCCCGAAGTTGAAGCCCGAGAAAAATACGACGCTCGAACTCGGGTTCAAAGGCGTTCCGGCGAGCTGGCTATTCCTGGATCTGAGCGGTTACAGGAGCCGGTATCGGAATTTCATCAGTCCATTGGCGCCCATAGGAGATCTGGAGAATGGAGTCGTCACTTTGGACGAAGATGGCAATCCCAGAGCGGGTGAAGTCACCCTGACCTACCTGAATTTCGGCAGGCAGACGGTCTGGGGATTCGATGCGGGCGTGAATGCGTACGCTACAGATCAGTTGATATTCAAGGGGAACGCCTCTTTCATTGAGGCCGGAGATCTGGAGACGAAGGAAGGCCTGGATCAGCCTTTCAATACGCCCGAAGCTATTTTCAATCTCGGCCTTTCGGCCAGCGATCTACTGACAGAAGGCACTTCCCTGGACCTTTCACTCCGCCACGTCTCCGAACACGACTTCCGCTCGGGTGTCCATGTAGGCATCGTTCACGCGTATACGGTCGCAGACGCCCACTTTGGCTATCGGACTAAACGCGGCGTTCACTACAGGCTCTCCGTGACCAATCTCCTCGACAATGCTCACCGGGAATTCGTCGACGGACCGAAAATTGGTCGAATCATCGCGGCCGAACTCCAGTACGATTTCTGATCGCCTGAGACAGCGGTCCTCTGAATGATATTGATGGAATCTATTTTTCGGATCTTCAGTGACACCCATCCTGGAAAGAAGGAAAGAACCGGGATCTTCCCGCATCGAGAGATTTGAGATTATGAAAAAAACCATACTCACCTGCGGTACAGCTCTCTTGCTGTGGATGTCGGTCTCTGTTGAAGCCCAACCAAATGGACCGGCCACTCCCACGCTTGCCCGACTGTCTTTTTGGGTTCCGCCCGAGCGCGCTACTGAATTTGAGAAGCTCTATCGCGAACTTTTGACACCCATCCTTCGCCGGCATGGCCTGATTGAATCTTCCGAATCGGGCAGGCCGATGCCGGAGGGAATTTTCCACCGCCTATTCCTCCTGGACTCCCCCTCTTTAGTAGGTGAAAAGAAAGCCACATTGCTAACCGATTCCTCATGGCAGAAAGCATTGAAGAACCTCGGCTCTGAGTTCGGCCCAGCCGGCACAGGTGGCCTACTGGCGTTCGAATTCGGCATCTACTCGTCACCTATCGGCCCGGGTGCGACCGTGGAGGATAGCAAGGGACGGGGACACTGGCTGAACTTTGGACGGGAACATGGGGTCTCGAATGTTTGGGCCATGGCAGAAGATCGAGATGGAAATATGTGGTTTGGAACGTTCGGAAGCGGCGTGGTCCGCTACGACGGCCAGAGCTTTGTAGCTTTCACCGAAGAGGATGGACTGGCGAACAACCAGGTCTATTCGATCATCCTGGGTAGGAACGGCGATCTGTGGATCGGCACTTTGGCTGGACTGAGTCGATACGACGGAAGGGAATTCCACAATCTGGGCATCGGGGACGGCCTGCTGACGGACAAGATATACCAACTCTTCGAGGACCGAGACGGAAACATATGGATCGGCACAAAGCAAGGCGTCAGTCGCTATGATGGCCACGAGTTCATCCACTTCACAACCGAGAATGGGTTGCCCTTCGATTGGGTGCCCTCTATCAAACAGGATCGCCAGGGAAACATGTGGTTCGCCACGGATGGCGGCGGCCTAAGTCGATACGATGGCCGGGAGTTCAGGACATACACTCCCGAAGATGGTCTCGTCAGCCCGTATGTATGGACGATGGAGATCGATGAAGATGGCAATATCTGGTCTGGAACCTATGGCCAGGGATTGAGCCTCTACGATGGCCACGACTTCACCAGCTTCACCTTTGAGAATAACCAGAATATCATCTGGGACATCTACCGAGACACCCATCACACCCTATGGCTCGCAACTATCGGCGGTCTGATCCGCATCGACTCCACCTCCGCATCGTCGCGAGATTTCAAAAGTCGAACCGTCTTCACGGCCGCAGATGGCCTCTCGGGCACCTGGGTTCTTTCCATTTACGAAGATCGGCACGGCAACCTGTGGTTCGGCACCACCGATGGCGTCAGCAAGTACGAATACGAAGAGTTCACGACGTTTACCGAGGCTGATGGCCTGGGTGCCAATTTCGTGGCTTCTATAACTGAAGACCTGGAAGGTGAGATCTGGTTCGCCACGACGAAGGGTGCGAGCAGGTACGACGGCAGGGGTTTCACCACGTATACATCCGCGGACGGACTGCCGGCCGACTACGTTCAATCTGCATTTCGGGATCACCAGGGCCATCTCTGGTTCGGCACGCGCGGCGGCGGGGTCTGCGAGTACGACGGCGAGAGTTTCACGTCGTATACCCAGGCCGACGGACTGGCCAACAATGTGATCTGGCGCATCTACGAAGACGAAGACAGTAATATGTGGTTCGGCACCTGGGGGGGCGGAGTGAGCCGCTATGATGGCCGTCGATTCACGACCTACACGACCGATGATGGACTAGTCGACGGCCACGTCTACGCGATCTGCCAGGATCGGGATCGATCCCTCTGGTTCGGAACCAATAGTGGGGTGAGTCGCTTTGATGGCCAACACTTCACCAACTACACCCGCAGAGACGGCCTCCCCAACGAACTGGTCCACTCCATCACTCAGGACCGGGAAGGCCGCATCTGGATCGCCACCGGTTCCGGAATGAGCCGCTTCGACGGAGACGACTTCGTGAATATCACCGTCCAGGACGGGCTGATTGGAAGCTGGATGTTTTCCACATTGCAAGATCGGCGCGGTGTGCTCTGGCTCGGCGGCTGGGGGGGCATTAGCCGCTATGACGGCAAGGTCCTGCAGTCGCTGACTCACGAAGATGGTCTATCCCTGAATTCGGTCTTCCGCCAGTTCGAGACCAGAAATGGTGACATCTGGATGGCGACCTTCGGCACCGGTGTGACCCGTTTTCGGGCAAAGTCGGTGCCGGCTCCTGTAATTACCCTAAATGCCGTGGTGGCGGATCGCCGCTACGAGGGCACCTCCGAACTATCCCTGTCTACCCCGGTGAATCTACTCGCTTTCGATTACAGCTCGCAGAGCCTCAATACGCGTCTCGATGCCATGGTCTATCGCTATCGGCTAAAAGGCTACCAGGACGAGTGGAAGACGACCCATGCTCGACAGCTTGAATACCAGAACCTGCCCGTGGGCACCTACACTTTCGAAATCCAGGCGGTCGACCGCGACCTGAACTATTCGGAACAGCCCGCTATAGTGACCATCGACGTCCACCTCCCCTACGAACGCTACGGCCTGCTCTCGGCACTGAGCATCGCCGTCCTCGTCATCGTCGGCCTGGGTGCTCGAGTGATGCGACAGGCCCACAAACTGCGCCTGTCGAACACCGAGTTGGCCACCACCAACCAGGATCTGGAGCAGGCGCGCGAAGCGGCCGAAACCGCCAACAGCGCCAAGTCGATCTTTCTGGCCAACATGTCCCACGAGATCCGCACCCCCATGAACGCCATCCTCGGCTATGCTCAGATCCTCCAGCGCAGCGCCGATCTAGCGGCAGGACATCGCCGCGCCGTGCAGACTATCCAGAACAGCGGCGACCACCTCCTCAAACTCATCAACGACGTCCTCGACATTTCCAAGATCGAAGCTGGACGCATGGAGCTCAATCCCTCCGACTTCGATCTCCGTCAGCTCCTGGAGAGCCTGAGTGTGATGTTCGAGCTCCGCTGTCAGGAGAAAGGACTGAGTTGGCACCTGGAAGGACTCGACGACATCAGCATCCCCGTCCACGGCGACGAAGCCAAACTGACCGGTGTGCTCATCAATCTGCTGGGCAATGCCGTCAAGTTCACCATCGAAGGGGAGGTCGTGCTCCAGTTCACCCGTCTGCCCGACGACCAGTATCGCTTCGAGGTGATCGACACCGGACCGGGCATTGCGCCGGAAGATCAGGCAAAGCTGTTCCAGCCGTTCCAGCAGGGACTGGCCGGTCTGCGCCAGGGAGGCACCGGTCTGGGGCTGACCATCGCCCGCCGACAGCTGACGCTGATGGACAGTGACCTGACCGTCGAATCCACTGTAGGGCGGGGATCCCGTTTCGGCTTCACCATCATCCTCCCGCCAGCGAAGTTTCAGATCCGCACCGAGAGTGACGAAGCCTGGAGTCAGGTGCGACACCTGGCATCCGGCCACTCGGTCAAAGCCCTGGTCGCCGACGATGTAGCCGAGAACCGCGAGATTCTGCAGGGGATGCTCACCGATATCGGCGTCGGGGTAGAGAGTGTGGAAGATGGCCAGCAGGCTCTGGATCGACTGGAGATCTTCCATCCGGATATCGTCTTCCTGGACATCCGCATGCCGGTGCTGGACGGCATGGAAGCGATGCGCCAGCTGCGTCAGGAAGAACGCTGGAAAGAAGTGAAGGTGGCGGCGATCTCGGCGTCGGTGCTGGAGCACGAACGCGAGGAGTTCCTGTCGTCCGGCTTCGATGCCTTCATCGACAAGCCGTTCCGCTTCGAGCGGATCTGCTCCTGTCTGGCCGAACTCTTGGGCGTGGAATTCGAATATGGCGAATCCGAGGAAGCGACGACTGCAGCTATCGACTGGAGTCATCTCTCCCTGCCGTTGGCTCTGCACGACCAACTGCGGGAAGCGGCGGAACTCTACAGCGTGACCGAGATGGAGGACTATCTGCAAGAGATGGAGGAACTGGGAGAGGAGCATCGGCAACTGGCGACGCACCTGCGCGACTTGAAGCAAAAACACGACATGGAGGGCATCCTCCAGATTCTTGGCGAAGTCCAAAGAGAACAAAGAGAAGATTGACCTACAAGAGGATGGAATCTTTCTGCATCGGGAGATTAGGATGAAAAGAGCGATAATAGCCTGTGGTGCAGCATTGATGCTGTGGCTGGCCGTCCATACTGAAGCACAGCCAACTGAACAGATTGCTCCTGTGCTGGCCCGGCTGTCCTTCCAGGTGTCGCCGGAACGAATGGCTGAATTCGAGACGATCTACCGGAAACAGCTCGCGCCGGTTTTGCGCGGATATGGCCTGGTGGAATCCAGCCAGCAGGGACGAGAAACGCCAGAGGGTTTTTTTTACCGCCTGTTTGCATTGGACTCCCCCTCTTCAGTAGGAGAAAAGAGAACGGCACTCCGGGACGATCCCTCATGGCAGAAAGTATTGAAGAAACTCGGATCTGAATTCGGTCCGGCCGATGCAGATGGCCCGTTGATGTTCGAATTCAGCATCTACTCGTCGCCTATCGGTCCGGGCACCACGGTGGAGAACAGCAAAGGACAGGGGCACTGGCTGAACTTCGGCAGGGAGGAAGGAATCACGAATGTATTCGCAATGGAGGAGGACCGGGAAGGAAATATCTGGCTCGGGTCGTGGGGGAATGGAATAATCCGCTACGACGGGCAGAACTTCGTCCCATTCACCGAAGAGGATGGGCTGGCGAATAATCAGGTCTATTCGATCCTGGAGGATCGGGAAGGAAATATCTGGTTCGGCACCTTGAAAGGCGTGAGCCGCTACGATGGACGCCAATTCCACAACTTGACCACCGCAGACGGCCTTATCGCCGACAAGGTATACGATATTTTCCAGGACAGCGACGGGCATCTGTGGTTCAGCACCAGAGAAGGCGTGAGTCGCTATGACGGACGGGAATTCACTCATTTCACCACTGAAAACGGATTGGCTCACAACTGGGTGCCTTCTATCGGACAGGATAACCAGGGAAACATGTGGTTCGCCACGCATGGTGGAGGGGTGAACCGCTACGATGGAAGGGAATTCACTACGTATTCAACTGAAAATGGCCTGGGTTTCAATACCACATGGTCGCTAGAAGTCGATCGGGAAGGCAACGTGTGGATCGGGACCTATGGAGGAGGCTTGAGTCGTTTCGATGGACGAGAATTCACCCATCTCTTCTTCAAGGATTGGCAGAACTTGATATGGGATGTCCACCAGGACCGCTTCGGCAACATATGGCTCGCCACGGTCAACGGACTGATTCGCCTGGATTATCCCGCCGGTCCAAACGCCAGGCGAACCGTCTTTCTGGAAGAGGATGGTCTCTCCTGTTCCTGGGTGCATGCGATTCTCGAAGACCGGGAAGGGAATCTCTGGTTTGGAACCGCGGATGGAGTCAGCAAATACGAATACGAAGAGTTCGTCACATTTACCCGGGAAGATGGCCTGGGAGGCAACACGGTTCAGTGTTTTGCCGAAGACAACGAAGGGAAGCTCTGGTTCGCGACAAATGGAGGCGTAACCTATCACGATGAGACAAGCTCCACGACATACACTACTGCGGACGGACTTCCCAGCAATTACATAACTAAAATATACCGCGATCATCTACAGAATCTCTGGTTTGGAACCCGCGGAGGTGGCGTGAGTAAATTCGACGGAAAGGAAATCGAAACCTATACTCAAACCGATGGACTGGACGGGGATTTTATATGGGATATCTACGAGGACCGCGATTCCAACATGTGGTTCTCCGTATGGAATCGCGGCGTTAGCCGCTACGATGGCAGTCAGTTCAGGACCTATACCGCAAAGGATGGACTCGCCGACGATTACATCTATACGATCTTCCAGGACCGGGACGGCGACCTGTGGTTCGGCACCAATTACGGCGTCAGCCGTTTCGATGGTCGACGTTTCACCAACTATTCCGCTGAAGAAGATGGCCTGGCCGAAAATATAGTCCACTCGATCATTCAGGACCGGGATGGCAATATCTGGATCTCTACCAATTCCGGCATCAGCCGCTACGATGGAAAAGATTTCACGAATTTCTCGGTCCGCAACGGATTGATCGGAAACTGGATATTCTCATCCTTGCAGGACCAGAGCGGCGTCCTCTGGTTTGGTGGTTGGGGAGGCATCAGCCGCTTTGATGGCCGAGTCTTCCAGTTCCTGGCAAAAAGAGACGGCCTGGCTTTGAATTCAGTATTCCGCATCTTTGAAACCCGGAACGGCGATATCTGGACGGCCAATATGTGGTCTGGAGCCACCCGGTTCCGCTCGAAGAAGACGCCTCCGCCTGCTATCTCCATCCACGCCGTGGTGGCCGACCGCCGTTACGAGGACGTTACCGAACTCTCTCTGTCCACTCCCGTTGATCTTCTCGCCTTCGAATTTGGCTCCCAAAGTTTCAACACACTCCCCGGGGCCATGGTCTATCGCTATCGATTAACCGGCTACCAGGAAGAGTGGAAAACTACGAATGATCAGCGTCTGGAGTACCAGAACCTACCTGTAGGCAGCTACTCCTTCGAAATCCAGGCGGTCGACCGCGATCTGAACTATTCGGAACAGCCCGATATAGTGACCATCGACGTCCATCTCCCCTATGAGCGTTACGGTTTGATCGCAGCCCTCAGCATCGCCATCCTCGTCATCGTCGGCCTGGGTGCTCGCCTGACCCGACAGGCCCACAAACTGCGCCTGTCGAACACCGAATTGGCCACCACCAACCAGGACCTGGAGCAGGCGCGCGAAGCGGCCGAAACCGCCAACAGCGCCAAGTCGATCTTCCTGGCCAACATGTCCCACGAGATCCGCACCCCCATGAACGCCATCCTCGGCTACGCCCAGATTCTCCAGCGAAATTCCCAACTCGACAGCGGCCAGCAGCGCGCCGTCGAAACCATCCAGAATAGCGGTGACCACCTCCTCAAACTCATCAACGACGTTCTCGACATCTCCAAGATCGAAGCCGGTCGCATGGAACTCAATCCCGCCGACTTCGATCTCCGCCAACTCCTGGAGAGTCTGAGCGTGATGTTCGAACTGCGCTGCCAGGAAAAAGGCCTGGGCTGGCGCCTGGAAGGACTCGACAACATCAGCATCCCCGTCCACGGCGACGAAGCCAAGCTGACCCAGATCCTCATCAACCTGCTGGGCAACGCCGTCAAGTTCACCACCGAAGGGGAAGTTGTGCTCCAGTTCACCCGGCTGCCCGACGACCGCTATCGCTTCGAAGTGATCGACACCGGTCCGGGGATTGCATTGGAGGATCAGGCAAAGCTGTTCCAGCCGTTCCAGCAGGGACTGGCCGGCCTACGCCAGGGAGGCACCGGCCTGGGGTTGACTATCGCCCGTAGACAGCTGGAGCTGATGGACAGCGAGTTGACCGTGGAATCCACCGTGGAAGAGGGTTCCTGTTTCGGCTTCATCGTCAATCTCTCCCCGGCGCGAGAGCAGATCCGCTCGGAGAGCACCGAAACCTGGACCCAGGTACAACGATTGGCGTCCGGTCACACGGCGAAGGCGCTGGTCGCCGACGACGTGGCCGAGAACCGCGAAATCCTGCAGGGGATGCTCACCGATATCGGCGTCGAAGTGGAGAGCGTGGAAAACGGCCAGCAGGCGCTGGATCAGCTGGATAGTTTCCACCCGGACATCGTCTTCCTGGACATCCGTATGCCGGTGCTGGACGGAATGGAAGCGATGCGCCTACTGCGGCAGGACGAACGCTGGCGCGAGGTGAAGGTGGCAGCCATCTCGGCGTCGGTGCTGGAGCACGAGCGGCAGGAATTCCTGTCGTCTGGCTTCGACGCCTTCATCGACAAACCGTTTCGCTTCGAGCGGATTTGCTCCTGTCTGGCTGAACTCCTGGGTGTGGAATTCGAATACGAAGAAGAGGAACAGGAGGAGCGGGAATCCATCGACTGGAGCCACCTCTCCCTGCCGTCGGACCTGCACGGCCGCCTGCGGGAAGCGGCGGAGATCTACAGCGTTACGGAGATGGAAGACTATCTACGGGAGGTGGAGGAGTTGGGAGAGGAGCACCGGCAGCTGGCTTCGCACCTGCGCGATCTAAAGCAAGCACACAATATGGAAGGTATTCTGAAAGCGCTGGGTGAGATTCAGCGGGGATGAGATTACTCAAGCATCGCACGGAAGTTGATGATTGGGGTGGACGATACAACAGCGTGTAGGTTCCCACACAATCTTGAGGATTCCGATATGGAGAGAACTGAGAACCCCGAAAAAGAAACCCACGGGAATCAGGACGCTCGCATCCTCCTGGTCGACGATCAGCCGGCCAACCTGGATGTGCTGTGCCGGTTGCTCGAAGCTAACGGCTACAAAATCATGCTGGCGCCCAGCGGGGCCGTCGCCCTGAAATCCGCCGAGCGCGCCCTGCCCGACCTCATCCTCCTGGATGTGGTGATGCCCGAAATGGACGGTTTCGAAGTCTGTCGACGACTCAAAGCCGACGAGAGAACCCGGGGAATCCCGGTGGTTTTCATCACCGCCAGAGACGTGCACGAAGACGTGGTGGCTGGCTTCGAGGTCGGCGCCGTGGATTACATCGCGAAGCCGTTCAATGAGCGGGAAGTGCTCGTCCGGGTTCAGACCCACGTGCGTCTGAATCTGCTGACCCGGGAGTTGCTGCAGAAGAACCGGGAACTGGAAGAAGAAATCTCCCAACGCAAAGCCCTCAAAGGCCAGCTGTCCATGATCTCCGAGCGCGAAACCGAGCGCTGGGGATTGGAAGGATTCGTCGGCCAGAGCCCCACTCTACAGCGAATCTTCAAGGACATCCGCCTGCTCCAGGAGAATATCGCCACCTCTGTGCTGATCGCCGGTGAGAGCGGCACCGGCAAAGAACTGATCGCCCGCGCCATCCACTTCGGCAGCTTCCGCAGGGACGGACCGTTCGTTCCGGTCAACTGCGCGGCCATGCCCGCCGACCTGGTCGAATCCCTGCTCTTCGGCCACGCGCGCGGCGCCTTTACCGGAGCAGATGCCGACCGGATCGGGTACTTCGAAGTGGCCCATGCTGGCACCCTTTTCCTGGACGAAATCGGCGATATGTCGATGGATCTGCAGGCCAAGATGCTGCGCGTGCTCGAGGATGGCGAGGTGCGCCGCATCGGAGAGACTTCGGATCGCAAGGTAGACACCCGCATCTTGGCCGCTACCAATGTGGACCTCCCTCGGAGAATTCAAGAAGGCGCTTTCCGCCAGGATCTCTACTTCCGCCTGGCCCGCTTCACGGTGACTGCCCCACCCCTGCGCGAACGCAGAGAAGATATCCCCCTGCTGGCGCAGCACTTCCTGCAGCTGTTTGCCGGAGAGATGGGGCGAACCCCACCACCGCTGAGCCCGCAGGTGCTGGAGAGCCTTTCCGGGTACGACTTTCCCGGCAACGTGCGCGAGCTGAAAAATATCATCGAACGGGCCCTGATAGAAAGCAGAGGCGGAGAAATCCAGCTCCACCACCTGCACTTTGTCCCGCAAGTCGGAACAGACGCGTCCACCTCCACGCCAGCCACTCCCATACAGGATTTGCCGATGGACCTGGAACGCGCCGCCGCCCAGGCCGAGTTGTGGGTCGTCAGACGCGCCATCGACCGGGCCGACGGCAACATATCCGAAGCGGCGCGACTGCTGGGCACCAACCGCAACAAGATCTACCGCGTCCTGGGCCAGGAAAACTGTTGACTCGGTTTCATCGGAAAGGTAAAATGGTAATATCGACTCGACATAAAACCGGAAAGGCTGTTTAACAGGACAAATCTTATGACCGTATCAGCGCAACACATGCTGGCCGAAGAACTGCTGAATATGCCGGAAGACGGGTTTCGCTACGAGCTGGTCAGAGGGGAATTGAAAAAGATGACACCGGCGGGTAATGAGCACGGCAAAATCACGGTCAAAGTCACCTGGAGACTTGCCCAGCACGTGGAAGCGAATCAGCTCGGAACAGTTTATGCGGCGGAGACGGGATTCCTCATCTCGAGAGACCCCGACACCGTGCGCGCTCCCGACGTCGCCTTCGTCAGCCGCTCCCGGCTCGAAGAAGTCGGTGTGGTGGAGGGGTACTGGCCCGAAGCTCCCGATCTGGTAGTCGAGGTCATCTCTCCGAACGACAACTATTCCGAGGTGGAAGAAAAGGTCTTCGACTGGTTGGAGGCGGGCACCCGCATGGTAGTGGTAGTCAATCCGCGTCAACGCACTGCAACAACGTACCGATCCTCGACCGATATCCGCGTTTTCAAAGAGGGCGAAGTGCTCGACGGAGCCGACGTCGTTCCCGGGTGGCAGCTGGAAATAGCAGAGCTGTTCACCTGAAATGCGCCTCGACATCTCCATCCTCGACGCCGCAACCAACCACCCTCTCCCCTGCCGCCTCTCCTTCCACGGCGAAACCATTCCCCCTATCTGGGGCAAAGACGCCGGCGGCCGGGATATGGTCTATCAAGGCCCCCCTCGCCTCTGGTGCGACGGCCACTGGGAAGGCGAACTCCCCGACCTGCCGCTGACCCTGATCGTCGCCCGACCGTACGAATACGCCACCGCAACCATCCAGATCGAACCGGCCTCCGAATGCCGTCTCGAAATCTCCCTTCAACGTCGTTGCAATCTCCTCACCGCTGGCTGGCACTGCGGCGACGCCCACCAGCACGTGGTCCACGGCGAAGCGCTCCTCCAGGTCGATCTTTCCGTCGCTGCCGCCGTGGCTCGCGCCGAGGGGATGGACTGGATGGTTTTCGACGGCCGCTTCACCAGCCTCCCCGGCGCTGAGGAACCCTCCCCATCTGAACTCGATCGCCTGTGTGCCGAATCCTCCAGACCCCATTTCCTCGCTCTGTGGGCGGATGAGTATCCCAAGCACGATCTGGGCCATCTAGCCTGCTTCCCCTTCGGCCAAACCGCACATCCGGCGGAGATCGCCGGTGAGGGGATCTACCGCCTGGAGGAACAACCCCGCACTCCATACGCCACCTTCGAATCGATCCGCACCCTCCAGCGGCACGGCACTACCGCCGTCTACGTCCACCCCCCGCGCGAACTGGGCGGCACTCCGGGGCGCGTCGGCAATATTGCCCGCGAACTCCCTCTCGACCTCCTCGTCGCTCCCTGGGCGATCGAGGCGATCGACCTGATGACCGACAGGATCGACGACCCCATCCTCTGGGAAATGTGGCACATGCTTCTCAACCAGGGATACCGGATCGGCCTGTGCGCCTTCAACGACGCCTGCTTCGATCGGGCCGGCGGGAAATGGAGCGAGCCGGTCGCCTACCGCCGCACCTACGTCCACATCGACGGCGAGCCGAACTGGCGGAACCTCGTCGCCGCCATCCGCGCCGGCCGCACCTTCGGCACTACCGGACCGCTGCTCCTCTTCGACATCGACGGCGAATTCCCCGGACAGATCTTCCCCGCGGACGGAACGGAGCGCACTGTCAGAATTCGCGCCTGGGGCGCTCCTTCGTACCACGACCCGACCGAATTCGGATCGATCACCCGCGTTGCCATCATCCGCAATGGAGAGATCTGGAAGGAATGCGACTTCACCGACAGTCCTCGGGAAATTGTCGAATTGGAATTTCCCGTCGCCGAAGACGCAACTGCCTGGTATGTCGCCCGGGTCGAAGGAAGCGTCGAAAAGCAGCTGGCCGTTACCAGCCCGATCTATTTCGAAGGAAGCGATTATCGAACGCCGGAGCCCTACCCTATCCGCATCCGCGCCCGTATCTCCGACGCGCATACCGGTGCCCCTTTGAGCGGCAAAATGGAGTTGATCGAATTCGCAAAGGATCGGATCGATGTGGTGGAAACGCGGGAATTCCACAACGGTGAATTCTCCGGCGAGATACCGGGCGATCTGCGCCTGCACGCTGTGGTCGACGGCTACGAGTCGCAGACGCTCAGCCCGATTCTGGACTGCGAACCGATCTACCGGGATTTGTTGGGGGGAATACAGGGACCGGATCTAGCCGACCCGGATTACTACGCCCGGCTGCGCCGGGCGCTGAACGACGTGGAATTGCATTTTCCCTTATTGCCGCAGAAGGAGTCGTAGGCCATGAGCGGCCCGGTGGGGAGGGCGCCACCTTCCCCACCGGGAGCGACCGGCCTTTGCTCGCAGTGGCACCTGCGCGGCATCCGGGTCCGGCGCCTTTTACCGCAATTGGGCTAACCGTATTTCTCGCGAATCTCCTGCACTTTCATCGGTGGCAGCTTCTGCTCCGCCCGTTGTGCGTCGAGGACGCAGCCCATGAGGACTTTCAGCTGTCGAAGGTTTCTATCGTCCTCTTCCTCAACGATCGCCTGTGCCACTTCCTCGAGCGGCACATCCGCCGCCCAGCGCTCCAGCGTCGGCGCGATATGGTAGCGCAGGCCGCGACTGCGGTCGCGGAGCTGCGGGACGATGAGCGGGACGAACTCCCGTCGCTTGCGCTCGTCGGAGACATCGACCTCGTTGAGGAGCATATCGCCTGCGGAGCCTCGCACCTGCTTGTTCGGGTCTTGGAGCGCCTGCTTGAGCATTTCGATCGACTCTTCGAGATGTTCGGGCCAGGTCGCGTCGATCATCATTACGGCATCGCGCCGAGTGCGCCAATGCGGTGATGCCATGGCCTTGACGAAGCCCGCAAAACCTGTACCGGCCATAGCGCGCACTTGTTCGAAACGCGCTTCGTCCCAGGGATTTGTCGGCCCCTTGCCATAGGAAGAGACCAGTTCGTAGACGCGTGCGGCGAAATCCTCCTTGGGCGCTTCTTCTTGTAAGACATCCTCGACCATCTGCAACATATCCTCTTTAAGACGCTGGCGTGCGTCGTGCAGCCGGCGTTTGACCGTGCCCTCGGGCGCCTCGCGCAGAGCGGCGATTTCCTTGATTGAATGGCCGCCCAGGTAGAAGAGCGTCAGTGTTTCGCGCTGGGTTTTGGGCAGCCGGCCTATCGCATCCTGGACCAACTCGCGGCGTTCATCTCGTTCGACTGCCTCTAATGGCGTTGGCTCCGGTGCAGCTGGCTCGTCAATATCTTCCAAAGCCAGAGTATCTTTTCTTCGCTCGATCGCATCCAGAGCGCAGCGCAGCGCGATAGAGCGCAACCAGGGTCCCAACTTGGCGGGATCTTTGAGCCCATCGATACTGCCATAGGCGCGCACGAAGGCGTCCTGGGCGGTATCCTCGGCCTCGTGGAAGCGGCGCAGGCGGGCGAAGGCCACGCCGAAGACGGCGTCCTTGTAGCGCTCGACAATCGGCGCAAAGGCTTCGGGTCCACCCGTTCGGGCCGCCGCCACCAGGGCTGCGGCATCTGGTAATTTTACGGCTTCCATTGTGGGTCTATAGAGGAAGACCGGGCGAGCGGGAAAAAGGTTCGGTAGTAGCCGGAGAATTTTATGAGAATGCGAACAGCGTGGGAATTGTGAAAGGCCTTGGGGGACACCGGATCGATGTGTGAACCCCAATGAGTTACTTTCTTCCCCCAAACGATCCCTTCATTCCTCTTTCGGCGCCCGCCGAATCCACACGCGAATCTGCGGCAGCGTCGGCAGCCGCGCCCCCGGTGCACTCCGCTCCAGCCGCTGGCGCACCTCCTCGGCCTCCAACTCGGCCAGCGTTTCCAGCGAACCGATCCCCGCCCCGACCAGCAGATTTCCGTACTCCACGCCGATTCCCTGGTGCAGATAGAGGGCGCTCACCCGCCGCAGCGTTTCCATCTCTTCCACACTCAGCGCCGCTTCCAGAGTCCCCCAGATCTGATCTCCGCCCACTCCCTCCAGATCGGTCAGGTAGTTCACTCCGCGCTCCGCCAGCGCTCCCCTCGTTCCCTGATCCAGCCCGTCGATCTTCTCGACGGACGGGGTCACCGAAGTGACGATCACCGGCCCGACGATGTAGTAATCGACCCCCAGCGAGAACAGCAAAGTGAGCACCACTGCGGCCATTCTACCTCCCCATGCCCCCCTCTTCGGCTTCTGCTCGGAGTACGCGCCAAAAGCCGGCGCCACCCGGTGCCAGACCAGCAGACGGTAGAGCACCGCGCACTCCACCGCAAACGGCGGGAAGCCCAGAAATCCGGCCACCGGCATCTCGAACAGCTTGAGCCGATCGAAGAACGGCACCGTGTAGATCCACTTGGCCCGCGCCCAGAAGTTGAGCGACTCCCAGAAGAATCCGGCGATAAGCCCGGCCAGCAGCATGCGCACCAGCGGGCCGTAGTCCCCCTCCTCCAGCTGGTGCAGCAGACCGCGGCCACTCCGGTATTCGATCGGCGCCAGCAGCAAAAACACCGTCCCCCAGACCAGCGGAAAGAAGTAGGTCGGCCAGATCATCGGCAGCGCCAGAAAGAGTAGTCCGACCAGCTGCAGGTTCCGCCGTCCGGATTCCCCGAAGATCAGCGGCCTACCGCGAATACTCGCCCCCACCCCGCGCAGCGACAGGTAGTGGTCGATCCAGAAGATCCCCGGAAAAACCGTGGCAAAGGAGAGGAATGTGCCGATCGGCCGGGCGAGCGGATGGTCGACCACAAACACGTAGTACCAGTTCTGCAGCCGCAGATTGACCAGTTCGAAAAAATACCAGGCCGCCGCCGACCAGAACAGCACGAGCAGAAACCCCGGCCCGCAGCGGACGATCAGCGACCGCCCCTCGCGCCGCCGAATCAGCTGATCGAAGGTGAAAATCAGCCCGTACCAGGCACACAGGTAGAAGAAATTGGCGAATGGCTCGACCCGCAGCACCATCAGCGCGAAGGTGGCCCCGATGAAAAGCGGGCCGGCGAGCAGCAAAAGTAGATTCATCGAAATTCCCTATCTCCGCAGAGGTCCACGGCTCGCGTCGCGCAGCGCGACCGGAGCCGACAGATCGATCAAATCCGGCAGGTCGAACTCGCGCAACAGCCCGAAGCAGAACAGCGGCGCAACGTCGCTGTAGGACAGCGGCCAGTCGATCAGCCGCTCGAGCGAATCGATCAGCGTCGCCGTGGTCAGCGATTCGACGCGCCCGGGTTCCAAAGCGGCGGCCAGCAGCGCCACCACCGGCAGCACCTGGCCGGTGGCCTGCAGATGAACGGTTCTTCGCGAGCCCTTTCCCGCCCACTCCAGCAGCGACAGCAGCTGCCCGGTCAGAATTCCCAGCGGCCGCTGACCCGCCGCTCCCAATAACATATGGCACTGCCAGGTAGCCGGCGATTCCCCCGTGCCCAGCAGGTCGGCGGCCAGCACTCGCCGTCCCGTCGCAATCGACTGGCGCACCAGCGGAGCTCCGTTCCGCCGCCCCCCATCCCCGACGATCAGTTCCACCCCGCTGGCCCGTTTCGGCACGAACTCGGTCACCGGCAAACTCCAGCTGTCGTCCAGCCGCAGGACCCACTGGCGGATCTCCACCCCGTCCCGCTTCTGGCCCCCGCCCTTCCGTTCTCCCCGAACCTTTGCGAACACCGGCATCTGGGTCAGCTCCTTCAGCCGCTGCCGCGCTGCCGCCGGCCCCCGCCTCTTGCGTCCCTCTCGGCGAATCTCCCTCAGCTCCTTCTGACTCAGCGACAGCAGCGTCGCATTGTCCGCCGGCAGTCCCACATTCAGCTCCGCCTCCGTGAAGATCTCCTCTTCCCAGGGCAGATCTTCCTCAGACGTATCCAGCCCGAACTGCAGATTCAAAAACTTGTACAGCTGGCTGCGATTGTCCGCCTCGTAGTTGTGTGTGCCCGGATCGACGTTGTCGTGAAAGTCCAGCCGGTCGGCCGCCCCCAGCATCTCGAAAATTGGCTTCACAGGCGCGTACACCGACTTTCGGGTCCGCCGGGTCTGAAAGCAACAGTCGTCGTTCCGGTTATAGATCAGCAGCGTCGGCCGCGGCGCAAACAGGCCGGTGAGGGCGTCGTAGTCGGCCACTGTGCACAAATCGACCGGATCCTGCTCCAGATCCCCGATATCGGAGACGCATCCCACCCGCTGCCAGATCGGCGAGTGGCCGGCCACCGGCACCACTACCCGGATCCGCTCGTCGAGCGCCGAGAGCAGGGCGGTCTGCCAGCCACCGCCCGAAAGTCCGGTCATCGCGACCCGCTCCGGATCGGCGTGTGGCTGCGACAACAGCACGTCCAACCCCCGCTTCATCGCCAGATAAAAAACTCCGACCCCGGCCACCCCGCACAAATCCAGGTGCCCGATCCGGTTGTGCTCGACGTCGGCGCGCAGCTCTCCCATGCCGATGAACTCGGTGTTGAGCGCCAGCATGCCGCGCTTGGCCAGATTGATGCAGCGCGCCTGCTTGTAGTCCATCCCCTTGCCCCCGGCGTGGTGGCCGTTCGGGTTGAGCACCGCCGGCACCTTCCCCTCCATTTCCATCGGTTCATAGAGCAGCGCCGGAATCCACATCCCCGGATATCCCTCGTAGCGCAGCTTGCGGATGCGGTACCCCTCGCCCGTCTCGAGCGTTTCCCCCCACTCTATCTTCGGCTTCTCCTCGAGCAACTCGGGCGGATGCCCCCGCAGCAGGAGTTTCAGACAATCGCGGCGAATCCTTCCTGCCTTTTTCAGCCAGGTCGCTTTCGAAGCCGGCTGTTCCAGTCGGGGCAGGTGCGCCCGCAGGAAAGACTGCAAATCCCGTTTCCCCTGTTGGCCCATGATCTTTCTGGACAGCGCCCGTTCCATAAGAGATCCTCCTGTAAATCCGTTCGTATCGTTTGCCAGCAGTCCATACGATAACACGCGCCGTCGGCCAGCGCCAACGGCATCCTTCGCCCCGATCCCACTTGCCGAAAAACCACTCTCCTCCGTACCCTATCCCACGAGGAATCGCCAACGCCACATCACCGAGGAGGAAGAGATGAAAAGAATCGCCCTGCTGTCCCTGCTGCTGGCGTGGACGGCCACCGTATGCGCCGACGAACTCGCCCGCGAATCCCTGAAGGGTATGGAAGGCGTGAGGCTGTTGATCGAAGTGGGACAGAACAGCGGCCTGCAGGAGGCAACGCTCCAGGAAGAGATAGCTCAGCGCCTGATCCGGGCCGGGGTGCCGCAGCTCGATCACGATACCTGGCTGGCTACCCCCGGTGGGCAGTATCTCTACGTACACGTAGACGTCATCTGCCCATCCACCGCCGCCATCTGCGCCTACGCCATCCGCGTCGAACTGAGGCAGGACGCACTCCTCGCCCGCGCCACAGGGCTCAAGGTGCATGGCGCTACCACCTGGAACAGCAGCCGGATCGGCATCGCCGCCACAACCGCCGCAGGCGACAGGATACGTCCTTCGATAGACGCTCTGATAGACGAGTTCGCCGCCGATTACCGGGCGGTCAACCCCGCTTCAACGGAGTGACCCCGGCTAATCATCTCTTTCCCCGAGGAGCAGGCGTCGCTCGCGATACAGCTGGCCGATCTCCGCTCCGAGGATAAAAATGACCGAGGAATAATAGATCCAGAAAGCCACGACGACCATCAGCACATACGCCCCGTAGATCCGCTCGATCGAGGCGAAGTGGTTGATGTAGTAGCCGAAGATCTGCTTGGCTACCTCCCACAGCAGCGTCGCCCACAGAGCGCTCATCAGAATTACCTTTTTACCCCGCTTGCCGTACGGAATCAGGGAATAGAGCACCGCAAAGCTGCCAAAGAGGAGCAACCCCGTTCCCAGCAAATAGAGGAATTTCTGCAGACCGCTCGGGTCGAAGACCTCGACAAAGGTGACGGCGATGATCGCCGAATCCTTGAACGCCTCCAGAATCGGCAGAATGGTGATGGCGACCAGAAAGACGAACAGCACCAGAAAGACCATGCCGAAGTCCCTGATCTTCCCCCAGATCGGGATTCGCGGCTCTTCCTGGACCCTGTAGACTTTGTTGAGGATCGTCCGCATACTGCTGAACAGGCCACTCGCAGTGAACAGCAGGCCGAAGACCCCTATCATCCCGTAGATCCCTTTGCGCCAGGTGATACCGGCGGTGCGCGAAAACAGCGTCCGCTTGACGAAGGAGGCCTGCCCTTCGTAGGGAATGATCGTGTCGATGAGAAATTCGAGCGGCTCCTGCACTGCGGCCGCCTCCAGCACCTTGCCCACCACGAAGAAGATGATCAGCACAAATGGAACGATGCAGACGAAAAGGGAAAAGGCCAGCCCCCCTCCCAGGAGAAAGAGGTGATTCTCCCCTATCCTCTGATACAACCCCCCAAAGTAGTGCCCGAGAAACCGTCTGGCATCCGATCCTGACACCTGAGCCGTCTATCTCTTTTCTCCCGCCCACTGGCGCTCCGGTGCGCCGTGCAAGGCCAGGCTTTCATTTTTGTAGCGCCGATCCTCGCTCACCTCCTCCCCAAACCAGTCGGGAGGGATGAAAGTTCCGCTCTCCTCTTCTGAGCCGAACTCCACTTCGGCGGTGGCGAGTCCTGCCAACCGCCCGCTGTACACGTCCAGTTCGATCGTCCTGCCATCGCACTCGATCCGATAGCGAATCTTTTCGACCACCCGCTCGCCGGTAAACGGCCACAGCGTCTCGAACTGCTCGCGGTCAATGGCGATCTCCCCCTCTCGCCGAATCACACCGCCGCCGCTCTTGATCGTCAAAAAGAACTTCTCCCCCTTCTGCCGCAGCCTGACCTCGTTGCCGTCGCGGGCGGACGCCACGTACCCCTGCACGATCGATTCATGCGGATAGGCGTTCAGCCCCTCGGGCAACGTCTCGATCAGGAATTTGCGCTCAATCTCCAGGTCAGCGCCCAACCTCGCCCCCCTCGCAGCGCATGAGCGCGTCGCACAGGAGCATGCCCAGGATCACCCCGAGCACCATGCCGAACAGTATGCGCACCATTTCTGCACCTCCGTCTCGGAAACCCTACGCCTCTTCTTCCTCTTTTTCCTCTTCGATCACCTCCGCTTCCTCCACCACATCACTTTCCACCTTTTTCTCCTTCCCCGCCATCACTTCCTGCAGTACCAGCTCCTGCTGATTCAATTCGGCCTGGAGCCCTTCGATACGCGCCTTGTACGCATCGAAGGCGTCGTCGCCGCTCCAGGCTCCTTCCTGATCTGCCGCCATCCGTCCGTACACCTCCTCACCCAGGTCGGCGAAAACAGAGCGCATCCGGCGACGTGTGGCGGCGATATCCGCGCGTGCCTTGAGCATCTGGGCGAGCACCTTGCCGCGCTCCTTGATGCTGGTGAACTGGGCCTTTAGGGTCTCGGTAATTTCTTCCTTGCTAGCCATGAGGCCTATCTCCTTCTATGGGGGCTGTGAGCAGTTCGCGCCGAAATCTTTGAATCTAGCATCTCCCCTTACACGCCGAAAGGTGAAAGATCACCCATTCGCCGACAAAAGCGCCTTCGACAGCCCCGATTCACCCTCTAAAAATCTTTCCCTAATCATAAACAGCTCGGTTACACTTTGCAAAGAATTCCTCGCATCGCAGACGGTCCCTCAAAAAAGGGCTGATCTGACGTAAGCGGAAACTGGCAGCAGAATCAGCGCCTTTCGCTTTCCCGGCACTTGCACTATGTTGTCCAAAATTGCGTATTTACCGATGAGGCCCTTTCGCCGATCGCATCACTATCAGTCGCGCCACAGTGAGGAAACCGCTCATGGCCGCCAAAAAAAAGAAGAAAAAACCGCCATCCCCTCCTTCCATCTTCATCGTCTCCGGCGGCGAAGGGACCAGCGGCGAACAGATCATCCGCACCGCCCTGGCTCAGTTTGAGGAGGCCGAGGTCAAAGTCGTCATCCTTCCCCATATGCGGCGCGAGGAGCAGATCCAGAAGGCAGTCGACCGGGCCGCCGCCAGCGGCGGCACCATCATCCACACTCTGGTAGACGCCGGTATGCGGCGCGCCCTGACCCGCCAGGCGCGCGCCAGCAACGTCATCGCCATCGACCTGATGGGGCGCGTCCTCACTCGACTCTCCAGCGCTCTCAAGCAGCGGCCGGCCGGTCGACCAGGCCTCTTTCGGCAGCTACACGAGGAATATTTCGAGCGCGTTCAGGCGATCGAGTTCACCGTGGCCCACGACGACGGCCGCAACGTCCACGAACTGGATCTGGCGGAGATCGTTCTGATCGGCGTCTCCCGGGTCGGCAAAACTCCGCTCAGCATGTATCTGGCTATGCTCGGTTGGCAGGTCGCCAATATCCCTCTCATCCCCGACCTGCCGCCCCCAGAACAGCTGGCCGCCGTCGACCCGCGCCGCGTCATCGGCCTGACCATTTCTCCGGACCAGCTCATAATCCACCGTCAGGTGCGCAGCCGGCGCATGCAGGTGCGCGAGGAGACCGACTACACCCGTGCCGACAGCCTTCATGCGGAACAGCAGATGGTCCGCACCTTCTGCCGAAAGCGCAATTTTCCCACCCTCGACGTGACGGACAAACCGATCGAGGAGAGCGCCGACGAAGTCATCACCTTGATCACCCGCAGATTGGAAAAAAACAGCCACCGACCCCATTAGTACTCCTCAAAGAGAATGTACTGCCATTTGTACTGCCATTTTTTGACTTTCCACATGCGCGCATCCAACGGGGCTTACCTCTAGCCAGCCATGTCCTCTGATATCGCTCTCCCATCCTCTCCCTCCTACCTCTCCCTCTACACCTCCGGAGAGCTCGAGCGGCGCGTCGAACGCGCTCTGGAACTCCTCCGCTCCTGCCGGCTCTGCCCGCGCTGCTGTCAGGTCGATCGGCTGGAGGATGAAGCTCAATTCTGCCGCACCGGCCGCCGCGCGCGACTGGCCAGCTACGCCCCCCATCACGGGGAGGAGGACTGCCTGCGCGGCCTGCGGGGCAGCGGCACCATCTTCTTCACCGGCTGCAACCTCGGCTGCGTCTTCTGCCAGAACGCCGACATCAGCCAGCGGCAGGACGGCCCCGAAGCCGACCCCGAACTGCTCGCCGACGTCATGTTAGAACTCCAGGCGAACGGCTGCCACAACATCAACCTGGTCAGCCCGACCCACGTCGTTCCCCAGTGGCTCGAAGCGCTGCCCCTGGCCGTGCGCGGTGGTCTGCGCCTGCCGATCGTCTACAACACCGGCGCCTACGACGCCCCCGAAACCCTGCGCCTGCTCGACGGCATCGTCGATATCTACATGCCCGATTTTAAATACTGGGACCCGGAGCGCGCCCGCCGCTACCTGCAGGCCCCCGACTATCCGGAAGTCGCCCGCGCAGCCCTGACCGAGATGCACCGCCAGGTCGGCGACCTCCGTCTCGACGACGGCGGACTGGCCGTGCGCGGCCTGCTCGTCCGCCACCTGGTCATGCCCCAGGGTTTCGACGACAGTCGCGCCATCTTCCGCTTCCTGGCCGCTCTTTCCCCCGCTACCTACGTCAACATCATGGGCCAGTACCGCCCGGCCAATAGGGTCGATGTTGACCATCACTCCGAACTCGACCGCGCCATCACCAGCGAAGAAATGACCGCCGCGTATCGGGCCGCCGAAGAGGCCGGTCTACATCGTTTCGACGAGAGGCAGAGATGGCTGCCCTGATCATTCCGCCATCTCATCAGTCCGCTCTCCGCACCCTTTCGGATTCGGCGATCATCCCGATCCGTCTCCGATTTCCCACTCGGATTAACTAACGTTCCTCTCAGCCAAAGGATCTCACCGTGACCCGTCCCCCTTTCGACCCGCAGGAACTAGTGGCGACCTTCACCCGCTACGATGCCGACACCAACGACGGCAAAGGGCGCTCCGACAGCCCCGACTCCGGTCATCTCGGCTGGGGCGAGGCCGGCTGGCTGGAATCCTATGTCAAACTCTACGAAACCACCGGCGATAGAGGCTGGCTCGACCGCATCGTCGACCACTTCGACCGCATCGCCACCAACGTGGAAGACCACTTCGGCGATGGTGCGCCCACCTGGGTAACCGCCACCTACTCGGTCGCCTGGGTCCGCGCCGAGCCGATGCACAACCGCGGCACCGGCGAGATCTCCCTGCTGGAGGATCGAGTCTGGACCACCCGCGGTGGCGCCGCGGTGGACGCCGCCGAGTACTTCCTCGAATTCACCGCCGCCAACCGCTTTCGCATCTTCTCCTATCCCTCCTGGAAGCCGATCGCCGCAGAAGAGTCCTATCGATCGCAAAAGGAAATCGAGGGGCTGCGTCCCTTCCGCCTGGCGCTGTCCGGCAAACCGGCGACCGGCGATCGCTTCCGCATCCAGACCTTCGCCCCGCAGGTGCAGGAGTACGTCGTCCACCAGGGAATGTTCCTCCATCCGGTTGCCCGCTTTATCGAGATCGCCCGCAGCAGTCGCAGCCTGAAATCCAGATACGGCGCCAAAGCCAGTGCCTACCTCGATCTGATCACCCGCATTGCCAACCGCCACGAGCGCCACTGGCTCGACACCGGCCGCACCGCCGGCGCCTACCGCTTTCCACCCGGCGAGAGCGAGCGCTATCCCAACCGCATCCTGCCCCACAACCAGTATCTGGCCCTCGGCCGTGCCTACATCATTCTCAAAGACGCCTGCCGTCGGCAGATCTTCGCCGATCGGGCCGCGCGCATGGCCGCCAATTTCAAGCGCCACCTGCGCCGCACCGATCTCGCCTACACCTGGCACTACTGGGACTGGATCGAAGCGGGTGAAGAGGGGCACAGCGCCGTCGAGGACACCAGCCACGGCCACATCGACATCGGCTTCGCCATCGATGCCTGCCGTCGTCACCTGCTCTTTCGCGATGCCGATCTCCGTCGCTTTGCCGCCACCCTAACCGAGCAGATGTGGAACGGCTCCCTCGAAGAGCCGACCGTCGGCCACCGCGTCGACACCCGAGAGGGAGAGGCGCGCACCTTTCGCGATTGGATCGACCTGTGCCAGTGGGATCCAAAGATCTGGGACATCTGCTGGGCGCGATTCTGCCAGATGGACAGTCCGGTCGCCGAGATCCCAACCATTCTGCGCGGCTGGCAACGGTTGCAGGAACGCGGGAATTCCAGACCTTGATTCTTTCCGGAACCTCGCCCACAGCCCCTTCCGCCATTCGGGCGAGTGGCGTTACACCCGGTATTCCATCGGCACCCGGAAAAGCGCGAAAAACGCTTTTCCCAGACCTCGATAACCCGACGTAGAGGAGTAACCCCTTCATGCGCGTGGCCCTGATCAACAGCAATCGCATCCGCCCTCCCATCGCCCCCATCGGCCTGGACTACCTGGCCGAAGCGCTCCACGCCGCCGGTCATTCCGTCGACCTCCTCGACCTCTGCTGGGCGGATGACTGGCGAACTGCCGTCGACTCCTTTTTCACCGGCTCCGATTTCCGCCTGGTCGGCCTGACCCTGCGCAACACCGACGACTGCATGTTCGCCGGGCGCAACTCCTTTATCGACGGCTTTGCCGACCTGGTCGCCGCCGTGCGCCAGCGCACCCAGGGTCTGCTCGTCGTCGGCGGCGTCGGCTTCTCGGTGATGCCCGAGAAGGTGCTCGACGCCTGCGGTGCCGACATCGGCATCTGGGGCGAGGGGGACTCCGCCTTCCCCGAACTGGCCGGCCGCATCGAAGCCGGCCGGGAGTGGCGCGACCTGCCGCACTTGATCCATCAGTGCGACGACGGCTGGCACCGCAACCCGCCCGCTGCTCCCCCCCTCGATTCGCTGCCGCGCATGACCCGCAGCTGGGTCGACAACCCGCGATACTTCCACGAAGGGGGCCAGGCCGGCTTCGAGACCAAGCGCGGCTGCCCCTGCCCCTGCATCTACTGCGCCGAACCGATCGCCAAGGGCAGCCGCCAGCGGTTGCGTCCACCGAGTGCCGTGGTCGACGAGTTGGAAGCGCTCCTGGCCCAGGGCATCGATCACTTGCACACCTGCGACAGCGAGTTCAACATGCCCTGGCGACACGCCGCCGATGTCTGTCGGGAGATCATCCGCCGCGACCTGGGAGACAGGTTGCGCTGGTACGCCTACTGCGCCCCTGCCCCCTTCCCTCCGGAGCTCGCCCAGCTGATGCGCACCGCCGGCTGTGTCGGCATCAACTTCGGTGCCGACAGCGGCGACCCGGATATGCTCCAGCGCCTGCGCCGCAACTTCACCCCGGACGACATCGCCAGCGCTATGGACGCCTGCCGTCACGAGGAGATCGCCGTCATGTTCGATCTCCTTCTCGGCGCACCCGGAGAGACCGAATCCAGCCTCCGCCGCACCGTCGAACTGATGCAGCGCATCCGTCCCGAGCGGGTCGGCGTCTCCCTGGGCGTGCGCGTCTATCCGGGCACACCTTTGGCCACTCAGGTGCAGCAGGAGGAATTCCGCCCCGGTCTCATCGGCCAAGAAGAGCCGCACGATCTCCTCTACTTCATCGACCCGGCGGTAGCGCCCTTTGCCTCCGACCTGCTCGAAGAGTTGATCGGCGACGACCAGCGGTTCTTCTTCGACCCGATCGGCCCGGAAAAAGGCTACAACTACAACGACAACCAGGTGCTGGTGGACGCCATCCGCAGCGGACACCGCGGCGCGTACTGGGACATACTTCGCCGGCTCGCGGAAGATTCTCCAGCCTGAATCTCGGCAACGGGCGGAACTTTCGCGTAGCAATTTGGTTTTCGGGTGTTCTGGAATTCGGGGATTTCTCGGGAAGATCGCAAGCGTCGGAATATAGAGATCGATCAGCTGTCGGATATTCCAACACCAACAGCACGGCCAGCGAAAAACTGTACTAGTCGAGGAATCTGAAAACGGGCGGGATGAATCTGGAAATTCGAGGTAGGTGAAAAATCAGGGGATAAAATGGAAAGTGCTTCCACAGGCCATCCCGGAGAAGGGAATGGGCGTCTGTGGAAGCACCTTTAGGAAAAGGGGGTGAAGCAGGCCACACCGCTCACTCGGGCGGCGCAGCACAGGGCGATGCCCCACCACAGCATGTGCTGTAGCGCTATCCCCAACATCTTCTATTCTCCTCGATCTGCTGCAACAATTGCATCAAAACCTCCGGCGAACAGCTGCAAAATATGCGCGTGCATCATTTCGACGTTCCCACACCCGCCGTTGCTCCACTCCGTCCAAAAAGCTTTTTAACACTGCGTGGCAACGGTTTTAAGGGTCTTCCTCCCTAACCCCTTCGTGGATGCACTTTATCGGCGGAATCCGAGGCCAAAAAATCCCCGACAAAACCAATAGCGCCGTTTCGTCGAGGACACGTCCAAATGTGAATTTTCGTCTGTGAATAGCAAAGCGAGAAGCTTTTGGCTTCCCGCTTTGCCATTCTAAACCTATGAGTCCTCGGCTGCAAGCCTAGGAAAAAAGAGTCAGTTCTCCAGTATTCCCCTCGCCTCTTCATCCTGAACATCCGTCAGGAATTTAATCCCGGTCTCCTCCTCGGTCTCGCGATTCGCGGAGAAGACATCCGCCCGGGTAATCTCCGACAGCTTGAACTTGCGGGCGCCCGCCATGAACTGCTGCAGTCCCGCCGCCAGCTTGTCCGACAGGGTCCAGGCCGCAATCGCGCCGAACGGGATGTTCTTCATCTCCTCCGCCCCGACCTTGAGCTGCAGGTCGTGGTATCCGGCGAAGATCTCCTCCGGGTAGGTGCCGACCGAAGTCACGCCGTTCGGCAACTTTTCCCAGTGCGAGTTGAGTTCCGCTCTCTTGTCCGGATTGAAGACCCCTTCGATATTCGATCCCAGGAAGCCCGGAATCATCAGGCTGCGGCCCATGCATATGCTCTTGACGAACGGCGCTCCCAGGGCCAGCGCCTTGAAGATGTGGTCTTCGCGCGCCAGACCACCGGCGAACGACAGGTCGACCACCTGCTCTCCCCGGTCGGCCAGGATCTTGGCGTATTCGTACGCCTTGGAATGCAGGAAGATCGACGGCACGCCCCACGCCTCCATCATGTTCCAGGGGCTCATACCGGTGCCCCCTCCTGAACCGTCGATGGTCAGCAGATCGAGCCCCGCCTTAGAGGCGTACTTGATCGACATCGCCAGCGCCTCCATTCCGTAGGAGCCGGTCTTCAGTGTGATCCGCTGATAGCCCAGCGACCGCAGATAGTCGACACTCTTCATGAAATCCTCTTCCACCTCGGCCGCCGACGAGAGATTGGTGTATCCCAACCGACTGTGGCGGGCAAAGGAGGTGATCGCCCGACTGTTGAACGCCTCTTGGACCTCCGGCTTGGCCGGATCCGGATCGACGATATATCCCCGATCCTTGAGGAACAGCGCGTAATCGAGGCTGTTCACCTGAATCTCACCGCCGATATCCTTGGCTCCCTGGCCCCACTTCAATTCGATGATCACCTTGTCGCCGTACTTTCCGATCACGTATTCGGCGACCCCGTTGCGCGTATCTTCCACGTTCATCTGCACGATGATCGCCCCGTACCCGTCGTAGTAGCGCAGATAGGTGTCGATCCGCCGCTCCAGTTCGGGCGCCTTGATGATCTTGCCATCCTCGATCACCGCTTCGCGATCGATGCCGACCACGTTTTCGCCGATGACAATCGGGAAGCCGACCAGCGCCGCCCCGACGGCGAACGAGTTCCAGTATTTGGCCGCGATAAAGGTCGATCCCAGGGCCCCGGTCATGAGCGGCACTCGCGACTTGGTCTTCACTTTGTTGCCGAACTCTGTCTCCAGACTGACGTTGGGGAAAACGCAGTCGTCGGGACTGTTCGACAGACCGGGGGGCAGGCCCTTCGCACCGTAGTTATATCCCTGGATTCTCAGCGAATTGTAGGATACCCCCAGGTGCGTGGTGTTGGCGCTACCGGTGGTGATATTGCCGAAGTCGCGCGGATAGAGCAGCTTGCGGCCCACCATACTGGCCAGCCAGACCTCGCACCTGCCGGTGCAGTCCGCCCGGCAAAGGGTGCACAGTCCCGATTCGGCCGGGTTGCCGCGATTGGTGGTTCCCAGTGCGTCGTTAGTCTTGCTCCACAGCATTGTGAACACTCCTTCTCACGATGGTTGCGCAGAAAGATCGGACTCGACACTTGCCAGATGCCGAGTCCTGATCGCGAAAGTGATCTCTTTAGGGAATTGCTATACAATAAGAACTATCCGGTTTTTTTACGCCAATGTCCACTCTTTTTAGGATTTTTTTTTACATTCCTATCTTTATATTGACCAATTTGGGCCGTTTGAGAACGATTTTGGGATAATTAATGCTGCATTGATGTATTCTTTCGCTGTCATATGAAAAATCTTTCGAGAGCGATTTTCCCTCCTCCAATATCGGCAAATCATCCGCATACCTAAGAGCCCATTCTCCATCTCGATCTAAATTGCGCACGTCCGCTTTTTTAATTATTGAATTTTATGTAACCTTCTAAAGTCATTCAATCACCAATGAAAAAGGGTCTCTGGGATATATCCCAGAGACCCCACTACCTCTTCCTCGCCGCCGGACCTCAGCTCAGGCCACTCCCCTCTTGCACTCCTGCAGCCGTCTGCGTCTTTTCACGTAAGGGGTCTCCACCCCGAATTTGCGGCAAAGTCGGCCGAATGAGCGCATCGCGATACCCAGCGCCTGGCTGGCGTCCTGGTTCGTCTTGTAGATCCGCGCCACGCGCTCCACCTGCTCGCGAGTGATGCCTTTGTCCATCCTGTTCTCTCCTAAAATTAGACTGACCAGTCAGTTCATCATTGTAGAAATTACAACATCGCACGATGAAAGGCAAGAGAACTTTGCACCGCCGTTTAAAAAAACACAGTCACTTTTTTTATACACTCCAGACATCTCAGGGTTCAGCAATATTAGACGCATTAATTGCCGAATGGTTTAACATTTTTCAAATTTTTTACATTTTCTTTACATTTTCCCATCCTCACCCGCGAATCGCCCACCGCAGCATCTCCCCCAGTTTCGGCGGCTTCCCCTGCAGCAAAATTCCCATCCGAAAGATCCTTCCTCCGGCCCATACCGAGATCAGCGTAAACAGGATCACCCCGCAGAGCCCCACCCACGGCTGCCATCCGGGCACCCCTCCCGGCGTGGCCATCCTCGCCAGCATCAGCAGCGGCGTGCAGGGGGGGAACAGCGACATCCAGGTCGCCAGCCCGCTTTGCGGCTCCCTGAGCACCGGCATCATGACAAACATCGGGGCGATCACCGGCAGCATCGCCGGCAGGGTCAGCGACTGGGCGTCCTTCGGATCGCTGCAGGCCGCTCCCAGCGCCGCCAGCATCGAACCGATCATGAGAATAGCCAGAAGCATAAAGACGAAGAACCAGGGCAGGACCCGGTAGGGCACGAATTCCGCGAACCCCATTGCACCGACCATCGCTATCCCCCCGACCACGTACACTACCGAACCGGTCAGCGACACCCCCACTCCGCCCAGCACTTTGCCCATCATGAACTCGAACGGCTTCAGCGACCCCAACAGCACCTCGGCGATCCGCTGTGTCTTCTCCTCCATCACCGAATTGAGCAGCGGCACCGCCCCCATCATGATCATCATGAACATCAGAAACATCAGCACCATCGGGACCGCCACCGCCTCTCCCTCGTGGCTCTGTCTCGCCTTGCCGACCATCCCTGTCTCCGCATCGACTGACACCAGTCCCATCCCCTGCACTGGAATCCAGAACAGCACGTCGTCCAGTTCTTCCGCCGCGACCCCCAGCTCGGTCAACCGCTGTCGCCGCAACGCCCCGTTGAGCGGCCACCTTATCCATCGCCGCACCTCGTCCATCGCCGCGTTCCTGGCGTAATATTCGATGCGCGCCATCTCTGCATCCTCGCCCGGATGGAGCACCTCCGGGCCGACCTCCACAAAACCGTGCAGTGCCCCGCGTCGCACCCGCTCCGACAGCGCCAGCCGCTGGGCGGCTGGATCGCTCTCGTCCGGAGCCACCACCTCGATCAGGTAGGCTGGCTTCACCTTCTCGCCGGTCGCCGGATTGCGCACCTCCGCCGCGTTTCGCTCCTCGGCGGCGGCCGCCACCGCCGCTCCCACTACTCCGGACCGGTCGACCACCGCCACTCTCCGGTCGGTCGTGTCCACCTGATCCTTCATCAGCACCATGCCGATAATCCCTCCACCCATCAAAATCGGCGCCAACACCAGGCCGATGATGAATCCCTTGGTCTGCACCGACGCCTTGTATTCCCGCCGCGCAAGCCTGAGTATCTTACGCATCCTCTACCTCCCCCTCGGCCGCAGGGCCGGCGATGCTCACGAAAATGTCGTGCAGCGACGGACTGGCCAGTTCGAACTGCTCCACCTGGACGCGCGTCACCAGCTTCCGCAGAATCGCCTGCGGATCCGCCCCCTTCATCATATGCAGTTCTTGCACCTGCCCCAGGTCGCGCACCTCGTCCACTCCTTCCAGGCCGCGTAGTCCCTCCCTGTTTCCCACGCAGCGCACCCGCAGCCTGTCCCGCCCGTATTCTTCCCGAATCTCCTCCAGCCTGCCGTCCAGCACCTTCCGCCCTCTGAAAATCATGAAAATCGAATCGCACAGCTGCTCGGCCACGTGCATGTCGTGCGTGCTGAAGATTACCGTCGCTCCCTGCTCCTTGAGTTCCAGTATCGCCGTCCTGAGCAGTTCCGCATTCACCGGATCCAGGCCGCTGAACGGCTCGTCCAGCACCGCCAGCTCCGGCCGCGTCACCACTGCGGCGGCGAACTGCACCTTCTGCCCCATCCCCTTGCTCAGCGCCTCCACCTTCCGCTCCCCCCAGTCCGCCAGCCCCAGCCGCTCCAGCCAGCGATCCACCTCTTCGTCCACCCTCCGTCCGCACTTGATCTCCCCCAGAAAGCGCAGCAGTTCCCGCACCTTCATCTTCCGATACAGGCCGCGCTCCTCCGGCAAGTAGCCGATCCGCTCGACCACCGCCCCTTCCACTCTCTGCCCAAAGACCTCGATCTCGCCGCAGTCCGGATAGATGATGTTCATAATCATCCGCAGGGTCGTCGTCTTCCCCGATCCGTTCGGCCCGATAAAGCCGTAGATGCTTCCCTGCGGCACGACCAGTGACAGATCGTCCACTGCCGTGTGCCCGTCGAATTGCTTGGTGACCTTCTCTATCTGGACTGCGTTCATTCATCCTCCTGTCGTTATCCGAAATTTCGACCGACGCGACTCATCCTACCTCCGTCCGCTGAAAGGCCACCACAGCGAACAGAAAGGCCAACCCGGTTTCCAAAATCAGTATTGCGATCGGCGTCGTGCCCGCAGCCACTCTGTCCTCCAGCGCCAGCTCCGCCTGTGCAAAGCGGGGGATCTCATCCGCGTCGAGCGCTGCCGTCGACATAAATGTCGCCAGAAACGGAACGTGTGGCGACTCTGGATCGACGGCGTCCTTTTCCCGCAGAAAAGCCCTCAGCTCATCTCGATACCGGTACCCCTGCTCGTGGAAACTCTGGAAGCGGACCACGCCCGCCCCTAACAGTGCCTCGACTGCGTACTGGAAAGAATAACCGGGAGAGATCATATGAATCGCCCGGGCCAGATCGTACTGCACCTGGTTGCGGCGATACGCCCCTCGTATCTCCCGGTCTCCCTCTTCGACCAGTTCCTCTATCCGCCGCGCGTACCGTTTTTCCAGATTGTACCCGTCTGTCGCCGCAATCTCCGGCAACCTCGGGAATAACCCTTCTGCTATCAGTGCCTCCTGCTGCTCCCGCTGGAACTCCCCAAACCACCGTCCCATATTTCCCGTCGGCGCGACGGCGCGCACCGCCACCAGATACGCCGTCTGCGGGATGACCACCACGATGAGCGTCCACGCCGTAACCAGGAACACCAGCGCCGAAGCCGAGTTCCGCGTCAGCACCGAAATCCCCGCCCCCAGCAGCAAAAAAAGCGTGGCATACGCGCCGCTCCCCAGCAGAAACAGGAGATAGCTCTGCGCCAGCTGCCCGTTCAGTTCCAGCACGCCGTGGAGCGAAAGGATCAGCAGACTCACCAGACTACCCACCACCGTCGCCACCTGTAGCGTCGCCAGGTGCGCCAGCAGCTTCCCTCCCAGAAAGGCGGATCGCGACACCGGGTTGGCCAGCACCAGCCGCAACGTCCCGCTCTCCAGCTCCCCCGACACCGCGTTGTAGGCCAGCACGATGCACAAAAACGAGAGCACGTAGCGAACGATGACAGTCCAGTCCAGTAGCTCGAAGCGCCGCATCCAGTTGTTCGTCGTCCGCATGCTGTCGAGCCGCACCGGCGGCCACATCGCCGACACCCACACCGTGTCGTGGAACCAGTTGAAGCCCCCCTCCGCCATGAACTCCGTGCCCAGCGGCTTGCTGATCACCTTGAAGGAGCGGTCGGCCGCCTCCGCCACCGTCGTCGCAGACTCGTATATCCGCTCCACATCCGCCTCGATGCGGGCGTCTTCTTCCCTTTGCTGCTCCATCTTCCAGCTGTACACGAAGCCGTTCACCGAAAAGAACAGCAGCAGCGCCAACAACCCCAGCTGAAAACGCAGAGAGTGGAAGTTGTCGTACAGCTGCCGCCGGAGTATCCGTCGCATAGTTTCCCTTCCCTCAAGTCGGATCGTACTTCAAAAAGCGCGCGATCGTCGCCATCACGCTCGCCCCAAAACCGAGCAGCAGGATGACCAGGCCCGGCGTCATCAGCTCGAAAGAGGAACCGAGCGACCGCTGCCACTCCCCACCGGGTCGGGGCAGGTCGCTCAAATCCAAATGCCGTCCCGCCCCCTCGGCAATCCGGCGATCCTGTTCCTCCACCCAGGCCATCCGTTCCCGCCACAGCTCGGTCTCCTGAATCGCCACCCCCTCCGGCAGCGCTAGCGAATTCGGAATCAGCGGCTCCTGATCCAGTGGATCGTCCGTAAACCAGCGCCGGCTCGCAAACGCCTTCTTCCCTCGCAGATAGCTGATCAGCGTCTCCCGGTAATCCCGCCCTACCTTGCTCAGGTGGAACAGGTCGTCGATCGTCGTCCGCGCCAGCTGCTGCGAGAGCACCTGGTAGGTGCTGATCGGCGACAGAATCGACCAGTTGTCCACCTCGTACGCCTGCCGCGCCAGCGGTTCCCACACCGCCCAGCGCGCCTGGTAGAGTTCCTCCTCCAGCTTCAACCGCTTCTCCCTCTGGAACCCTTCCAACCGCACCAGCCAGTCGTACCCCTCCGGTCGCCCGTAGCGCAGCACGCCCCCCCGCGGCAGGCCAAAGGAGATCCGATCGCCCGGAGGCGGATTCTGCTGCTGCCACCCCCGCACCTCGGCGTTGTGCGCATCCCAAAGCGTCTGCCGCCTGTCCAGATAATTCTGATTCGGCGGTGTCTCCACTCCATAGCGGGTCAGTGACGGCAGCGCGTTGACGTACCCCACCCCGCTCACCAGCCAGGCGAACAGGCAGACGATCAGCGCCGTGTCCGACTCTCGCGCAAAGGTCGAAACCATCAGGCTCAGCGCGTAGACCTGTCCCAAAAACAGGCAGGAGAGCACAAAATACCCCCCCAGCCGCACCCAGTCCTCCCCACTCAGCATCACGTCCGGATTGGCCAGCATGATGAGCAGTGAAATCCCAAAGCCGATGGCGAACGGCACGCTCAGCGTCAGTATTCCCCCCATCAGCTTGGCCAGCACTACCTGCCCGCGCGCCATCGGATTGGTCAGCACCTGCTTCAATGTCCCCTGCTCCCGCTCCCCGCAGATGCCGTCGAACGCCAGCACCACCGCCAGAAAACTCAGCAGCAGTCCCACCACCGTGGTGAAGTCGATCTGCACCAGCGTCTTCATGAACTGACTGTCGTAATTTGAGGAGAGCGCCGGGGCATAGATATTGATCCCTTCGACGTTCACCGAGTACTGCCGGCCAAACGCCTGCATCACCCCGCGCGAGAGGATCGACAGCGGCTGCGGTGGAAATACCAGACGGGTCCGCACCTGACTGTAGACCGTGACCTGCTCCAGCTCCTCCTCCACCTCGCGCACCTCTTGTCGGTACGCCGCGTAGTTGCGCGAAAAGTCGATGCTCCCGGTCAGCGCCGTCATCGCCGCCAGCAGCACGGTGAAAATCAGCGCCACCGCCAGCCGCATAGTCAGCAGATGGGTCAGCAATTCCTTGCGCACGAATCTCCAGAACATGACGTTCACTCCATCGATGCTTTCAATTCCTCATGTATTCCAGATAGATCTCCCGCAGATCCCGGTCCTCCAACTCCTCTGCCGTGCGCACCATCACCAACCGCCCCTCCTTCATGATCCCCACCCGGTCCGAGATATCGCTCGCCCGGAATACGTCGTGCGTGCTCATGAAGATCGCCCGCCCTTCGTCGCGCAGCTCGCGCAGCAGCAGGGTGAAATCCTCCGCCCCTCTCGGGTCCAGCCCACTCATCGGCTCGTCCATGACGATCACCGGTGCATTCTTCAGGATCACGATCGCGATCCCCAGCCGCTGCCGCATCCCCTTGGAAAACGTCTTCACCCGCGCGTCGAACGCCCGCTCCGGCAGTCCCACCCGCCGCATTGCGTCGTCGTACTCCTCCTCGTCGATCTCCTCCCGGCCGCTCAGATGGGTGAAGAAATCCAGGTTCTGCCGCGCCGACATATTCCCGTAGAGCATCACGTTCTCCGACAGATACGCCACGTGCCGCTTCACCTCCTTCGCATCGCGCACGACATCCAATCCGTTGATCGCCGCGGCTCCGGATGTCGGCTCCACGAAGTTGAGCAGCAGATTGATCGTCGTCGTCTTCCCCGCTCCGTTGGCTCCCAGCAGCGAGAAGATCTCCCCCGCCGCAATTCCCAGCGTCAGGTGATCCACCGCCAGATGATCGCCGTACTGCTTGGTCAGATTGTCGATCTCTACCATCGCATTCATGGCCGTGTCTCCTTTCTGTCCTTCCCACAACAAAAAACGGGCCAGGTGCGATTCAATGCACCCAGGCCCATTCTTTACAACATCTTACGCCGAAACCGCTAAATTGCCAAATCGCCCTGAAGCGTACGATCCTTAGACAGCGCTGTCTAATCGTTAGACAGTAGACTCCCGTTGTCCTGCGACACTCCGATCCGCAAATTCTCCAGAACGCACCCAGGAAAACAACTCTCCCGTCATCACCGCGTATTCTGTCGCACCCGCTTCGCCTTCCCGGTCAGCTTCAGCACCCACTTCAGGCAAAAGTGAGCCGGATCGATCGACTCCAGGAAAAACATCGGGCAGAGCCCCGGAATGACGGCACAGCCCGCGTCGGTCAATTTGTCGATCGCCTCCGGTGTGGCCGCTCCCGCACTGAGCGCGTCGTGCAGCCACACCAGCGGCACCCCGGCCTCGATACAGTCGTCGACCGCTTCCATCGTCTGTGGCCTGTCCACATAGACGAGCACTCCCTCCACCGGCGGTTCGACCCGAGTCAGCGACGACGCTCGCTGCTGTGAGGGATCATCCGCGAATCCGGGATTCACGCCGATCACCTCTACCCCTCGCTTGCGGAATTTGCTGGCCACCCACTCCCCGGGATCCGCTTTCGCCTCCTCTACGCCCCAGATCGCGATCCGCTTCTTTGCCATAAATTCCCGCACCAGTTCTTCGAACCGATCCTCACTCATGATCTCCGCTCCTCTTCCGGATGGTAAAATACACTTCGCCCAGGTTAAAAGAACTCGCCAAATGTATTCAGCTTGCATCGAATATATGAGTTGAACGCAGTCCGTCGAGAAATCTCTTATCTGTGAGATAGAGACCCAGACGGTTGTTTTACCGCCGTCTGGTCGGGATGGGAATGAGAGAGGAGACTTGATATGTGCTCGATCCTTCTCTGGTCTTTAATAGCGGTCGCCTTCGTAGATTGCGCACAGGCATTCCAATTCAACGATCCTGCATTAGAAAATGCTATTGCCATCGAACTGGATCGGCAGGGGTTGGATATGGAGGAAGAACACCTGTCGCAACTCGAAAAACTCACGGCCATCGGGGCGGGAATCATCGATCTGAGCGGTATAGAAGCGCTGACAAGTTTGCACACGCTGATACTTCCAGAGAATTCGCTAGAAGATCTTTCTCCGCTGGCGAACCTGCGCGAACTCCACTCGCTCGATCTGGGCAATAATCAAATCGCCGATCTGTCCCCTCTGGCCAGTTTGGACCGGCTGACCTTGCTCAATCTCGACTTCAATCGCGTAGTTGATCTGTCTCCTCTGGCAAATGCTCGGGCGCTGGTCGTCTTGTCAGCCATGGGAAACGTTATCGAAGAGCTCGCTCCCATCGTTGGCCTAAACGATTTGGAAGAGGTCGATATACGCGCCAATCCCCTCGGACTCAAAGCCTTGAACGAGCAGATACCGGCGCTCATGGCGCTCAATGTGAAGGTTTTCTACGATCCCGTGGACGAAGGGTCCACGCCCGCCGAAGATCTGTCCATCCCCGGCACCTGGACCCACCTCGGCCCCTTCCTCGGCGAAGAAGAGATCGGGGTCTATTCCCTCAGTATCTCACCATCCAATCCCGAGATAATGTACAGCGCTACTCCAAACGGTATCTGGCGCTCCGAAAATGGAGGCGAACACTGGGCGGCAACCCAATTGATGACGGAGCCCGAACTCATCTTTGCTCTGCTGACGGTTGGCATCGATGCAGGCGATGCCAACCGGATTTATTGGTTCGAAGGCGGCTTTTCCGAACTCGATGTGTTGCGCAGCGACGATGGTGGGCAACGCTGGAAACGGATGATCTCTCCTGTATACGAATCGTGTTCCGGTTCCTTTCCACCCAGTCCCATTCTCAGCATTGATCCCGTTCGTCCGGGTCGATTGTATGGATTGAATTGCCGCAAACTCGTCGTTTCGGAAGATGGAGGCGAGACGTGGAGTGAAAAAACGCAGACGAGCGGCGCGCCGGTATTGCTCGAAGGCAACACTGTCTTTCTCCATGCGCATCCCCGCGATGGGCAAAATGTGTATGCCGGTTTCTATCTTTTTCGCAGCGGACGCACCTATCTGACCTGGAGCAATGACGGAGGGGAGACCTGGACGGAACGCGCGTTGATGGAACTCGAATTGATAGCGATCACACCCGATCCACGAGATGTCGATCACCTCTATGGGCTCGGCGATGGAGCGCTTTTCCACAGCGAAGATCGGGGACAGACCTGGGACTTCGTGAGCGCGATTCCCTCATCGGGTGCCAACCAACTCACCGTTTCTCCGTTAAATCCCGATCTGATATTTGCCTGGACCCATCTCACCCTTGTGGAAGATCAGCGCTCTACGTGGCGCTCCGCAGATGGCGGGAAAACCTGGCAACGGATCGATTTAGAGCACATCAGTCAACTTTTACTCCACCCGGAAGACCCGCAGCGTCTCTTCGCCGTGACCAGTAATCCTGTTTCTTCCGGTGCTATCTATCGTTCCGATAACGGAGGCCGAACCTGGCAACGTCTGCCCATCATCTCGGAAAACCGAGCCGTGCGAACCCTGCAGGTCGCATCCAGTGGAGAGATCCTGGCGGGAACGGGGCGTTTTATCGAGGATCGCTACGAGCCCAGCTTGCTGTATAGCCAGGATGCCGGGGAAACGTGGGAAGAACGGATCGAAGAGATCAATACGCACCAGATCGATATGAATCTGAACTTCCCCTACGAAATCGGCCTGGGAACGATAGACCGATTACACCTGGTCGATGGACGGACCGACGAGATCATGGCACACGCGCGTGCCTGGTTTTTGCATTCGCAGGACGGAGGCCATGCCTGGGATTTGATCGATCTTGGGCCGAGAATATGGCTGACCAGTGGAGGCCAACCCGGTATGGCCACACTGCGCGAGGCGGGCATTCTCTACTATTTCCTGGCAGATCCACAGGATGTGAACCGATTGCTGTTTCGCCGCACGGTTGATGAAACGAACTGGACTTCGATCAATTCGCAGATCAATACTATTCTGGTGGATAGCCAGAAATGCGTTTTTACAGCCAGGAATGGTTTCGTGTGGATGAGTGCCGACAGGGGGACTAATTGGGACCTGGCTGGCAAACTGCCTGGCTCTTCTGGTGCCCACCTGCTGGCTGTAGACCCGAACGGCACGGATCAGCTCTATGCCGTCAACGCCTTCGGTCTGTATACCTCGGATGATGGCGGGGCATTCTGGGAAAACCTCCTCGAACGCCCGGAAGACCAGCGCTGGGACGACGTGCGGCTGACCGTCGGCCCCGGTCAGCCCGATATCCTCTATTTGGCGGCAGGGCGCTCCCTGTGGGAGAGTCGGGATCGGGGTGAAACCTGGAATGAAGTAGGGCGGGGATCGATCGGCCTTCCGTGGTTTAGCGACGTGGCGGTTTCGTCAGAGAACCCTTCCCAGGTCTACGTGGCCACCCCAAAGGGGCTGTATCAATGGAACAGGAGGGATGAAAGCACTGCGATACGCGAAACCGGAACCGCCCCCCTGGCTTTTGCCCTGCACCAGAACTACCCCAATCCGTTTAATGCGAGCACGACCATCCTCTACCAGATGCCGCAGGCGGGTGAAGCAGTCCTCTCTGTCTTCAATATAGCAGGACAGAAAGTGCGTCGGCTGGATACCGGGCACCATGAAGATGGAATGCATTCAATTACCTGGGATGGACGGGATCAGAGTGGAAATAGGATGACCAGTGGTGTCTATTTCTACCGTTTGCAGATAGACCAGCGCATCGAAACGCGCAAGATGGTAAGGATACAGTGATATGCGAAGCCTGATTGCTCTAACCGCAGCCTGGTTCGTACTGCTGCCGGGTTGTGGAGAGAACCACAAGTCCGTTGCTCCTGAAGCAAACTTAACTTCAGAGGATTTCAAAGCCGGTTTTGCAGACGCAAATTTGGCCGAAGCCGTGCGCAATTTGTTGCAGCGGCCAGAGGGACCATTGAGTGAAGCGGAACTGCTATCGATTACCTGGTTGGCAGCTCCCGATTACTACATCGACGACCTGAGCGGCATCGAGCGGCTGGCGAATCTGGAGCAGCTGGACCTGTCGCGCAGTCGAATTATCGATCTTGGTCCGCTGGCGCGCCTGACTAAATTGAGCCATCTGACGCTTGATGACAATCGCATTACCGATGTGACCCCGCTGATATCACTGTTTCGATTGCAGACACTGAGCCTGCGCAACAACGGGATTCGCCGTATCGCCCCGTTGGCAGGTTTGGCTAATCTGCACTTTGTCACTCTCACCGGTAATCCACTGGATGAAATCTCCCTGACGTTGCACATGCCGGATTTCGAAGAACGAGGGATCATAGTCGCCTACCGTGCAGAAAGCGGAGAGCAATTCCCGTCTTCTGCCGAGTCCCTGCCCATAGAGGAGATCGAGATCCTCTACGCGACTAATAAGGACGGGAATTCGGAAATTTACGGCGCGGACCGGTCGGGAAACCAGCGCGTCAATCTCACCCGGCATCCGGCCTCGGATTGCGATCCGGATTGGTCACCGGTGCGACAGCAGATCGCCTTTGCCTCGGATCGCAGCGGCGTTCTCCAAATCCATGTCATGGCGTTGAACGGAAGTGGCGTGCAACAGCTAACGGCTTCGCCCTATGCGAAATTCGATCCGCGCTGGTCGCCCGATGGAGAGTGGATCACCTTCATCGCGAATGTCGAAGGGGTCTCCGATGTGCGCATCGTAAACTTCCAGGGAGCGGAGCGGTCGCTCGGACAGGAATACGGATTTGAGCGCTCGACATCGCCGGCCTGGTCACCGGACGGAACTCGGATGGCTTTTAGCGGATATAAAGAAGGAAGATCGAGCATCTACATCGCAAACATGGATACTGGTGAACTGACCCAGGTGAGTTCTACAGGTTATGAGAATGGGCCGAGTTGGTCGCCGGATGGGCAGCGGATAGTCTTTTCCTCCACAAAAGAAAATAACAAGGGGATTTTCAGGACGGATTTACTCACTGGAGAAACGATGAATCTAACCTCTTCACCGGGCAATGATATACTGCCAGTCTGGTCGCCCGACGGTAGACTCATCGTTTTCGTTTCAGATCGATATGGCAAACCCGAACTGTTTTTGATGGATTCAGAAGGTGGAGAGGTGCAAAAATTGACGCGTGTCGGCTTCACCGGTTTAGTAGCTCCTGCCTGGTCTGAAAATGGCAGAGAGTTGATTTTCGAGACTATTGATAACGGCGATTTCGACCTTTTCCTGGCGGATACGGCTACAATGGAAGTGCGCGCTCTAACCGAAAATAGCGCCGAAGATATTAAAGGCATTTTTTTAAGATGAATGGCAGAAATCGTCTTTCGTTTTGTCCAGCATTATTTGATGATGTAGCTGGATTGAGGGTTTCTTCGATGGTTCTCGGTGCCGGAACTTCGGGTGGCTGATGTAGTATCCGCACCTCTGATCTTCGCAAAAAGAAAAAAGCGGTTTCTCAGCGCCTTTCGAATCCGCTGAGAAACCGCTTGTCATTTTTCATAATTCCCGAAGAGGATCGGAAAGAGCCAACTACGTCGCCAGCGGCTGCCCTCCCGGAATCGCGACCATTCGGCGCACACCCTTGAGACTGGACTTCTCGGCGGTGAAGGTCGCTTTCAGATACTCGCCCAGGAAGACGGTACCCGAAATGGTACCTCCCTCGATTTTCCCCGAGAAAATGAAGGTTATACCGTTGCCGGGGCGGCGCATCTCGCTCCGTAGCTTCACCTCGTTCGCCTCGATCGTGCCGGCGATCCCCTGGCTCGAAAAATCGCTCTCGTGCGTCCCCTCGATCCAATTTCCGTCCTGCTGCAAAAAGAGCTGGTGGCGGCCGGTGCCGCTGAAAAACTCGACCGTCACGTCCCAGTGCCCGTCGATATCCGCTCCGGCCGGAGCCAGCTCGGTCGATTTCGGGCTGCGCTCTTCGGAGAGGATCTGGTAGACTCGTTCGGCGACCACCTCGGCATTCCCCGGCTGCATCTGATTCGGCGTGATGTTGATCGATGTCAAACCATCTTCCCCCCCGCTGCCCACGGCGATTCTGGGCGTCTTTCTGGCGAAGTCCTCGGCCACTTCTTCACCGGTGATGTGCAGTGCCGACGGATCCCAGCTGATCCTGAGCGCCGGGGCGTGGTTCGAAAGACCGCGGGGCTCTTCTACGCGCGTTGTAACTCCCCCGATCGATTCCACGCGCGTTGCAATCAGGTCCAGATAGGAGAGCCAGACCTGCCACTCCGCCTTGTGATCGCGCGTCACCCACGCCTCCACCGCCGCCAGCATCCCCATGATCTCCTCCTTGCCGATCTTGTCGTCCCGCCCCGGCCCGTGGTGCGGAGCGCTGGCCTGCCAGGCCGACATGAGGAGATCCTTGTCTCCCAGCACCAGCCCGGCGCACTGCGGACCGCAGAGCGCCTTGCCGCCGCTGTAGGTCACCACATTGGCACCCCGCTCCAGGTGGACGTTCGGAATGGTGAGGTCCTCGGCGGCCGCGTCGATCATGATCGGAATCTTCTTCGGCCTGGCGATCTCGGCGATCACCTCCAGCGACAGCGGCTGCCCCGTGGCGGATCCCCCTCCCGCCGTCAGGTAGATCATCGCCGTCTTCGGATTGATGGCCATTTCGAGCTCTTCCGGCGTTTCCACCATGACCATCTCGACGCCGATATTGCGCACGGCGTGATCGTAGGCGTTGCGCGAGTATCTGGGAGCGATGACCTGCGTCTTGTCCATGCCGGTCAAATCGGGAATGCGGATCAGCTTTTCCGGGTTTCCCCCCGTCACGCAGGCAGCGGTGATGTGCTTCATGCCGGCGGCGCAGCCGGCCGAAATCAGCCCCCATTCCGCTCCGGTGATCTCGGCCAGCCTTTTGCCGACTGCCTCCGCCAACTCGTCGTACTGGACGAAGTAGCCCGACGCAGCATCCATTGCCTCCAACACCTCGGGGCGCTCCACCGACCCCCCGATAATAGTGAACGTGCCTCGACAGTTGATAATCGGTTCAACCCCTATCGACTGATAGATGTTTTGATCACCCGCCTCTTTTTGTCCCATACTACGCCCCTTTCAAGGTGTGACATTTGGCTCGATGTTTGCGCCGTCGAAAAGTCGAAAAATCCCATGAATTTCCTCATCCAGGATATCAGCAGACCCCATCCATTCCGCGTACCAGCTTACCCTATCCAGAGCCTGCGACTCAGAAAAATATCTCGGCCCGCCCGGGAGGTCAAATCCCCTTCCTTCCAGGCCATTGGGAAATATTTTTGGCAAATGCGGACATAGCCAGATCGGTTAGGCCCCGATGATACCCGGCCGATCGATAACGCCTATCTCAAAAGAAAGCCCGGAAGGAGAAACGGCGGTTACAGAACTGGAAAGGCGGAAAAGTGTTTGCTGCGATTACGGAGAGATTGGAGTGCGATGGGAAAAGAGTCTGAAAAAAACGAGGAGTGTGGTGAAACGGGGAAGAAAGAATTTTTAAGCTACTACATCGATCAATTGCCCGGTCTCACTCGAGTTCACGCGAGCAGATTGGGCGGACTCGATCAGGCTGATGGCGTTTTGGGCCTGAACATCCAGTCCTTTCTTGAGGGTGCTTATTGAAAGCTCGCTTTTTAGCCTGACATCGCTCATAGCCATGCCCAGGCTAATCAAAGAGTTGACCGAACCGCTGATCCCGTCCATTGATGCTTCCTCCGGTCAATCAGGACTGTCCATTTCCTACAGAAGTGCCTACTCCTTCTATATCGGCAGCAAACGGGAAAACTTTAATTGGCCAAACGGCAGAAGATCAAATCGCGTGGAAAATAGCGAATTGGCCACCTCGGGCTCAACAGCTTAACCCGAAAATTGGGTTGACTTGCTTGTTGCATGCCGTTACATACTATTTGGACAAAACAGGGAGAACAGCCAATTTGCAATCTTCTGAAACGATACTGTATGAGTCCCGTGGAACGACCAAGGTCAGACTGCTGACCTGGGGAATCTTAGTATTTATGCTCCTCTGTGTGTTCGCCGGATACTGGGTGTCCCAAAACCTCATCGGCGACGAAGCAACTCACCAGCTCGCGACTCGCAGCATTAGTCTGGCCCTCGGCTTGCTCATCTCCCTCCCTGGAATACCGTTTTTCATCGGTATGCTCGCATATCAGAGATACTATGCAACCCGCCTCGTCTATCTGTCGGATGGGGATGAGATTCAAGTGCATACACTGGCGCTGTTCGGCGAACGAACGCAGAGGATCGAAGTCTCCCAGGTCGAAAGCGCCTCTTACCATAGCGGCAAAATGCATATTCCGGGCGGCGTTTACGTCGATGCCCCCTGGTTTTGGGTGAAGGTCAGAGGGGGACGCTCGTTTTTACTGGATGTAAATGGCCAATTCAGCCACGAGGACCTTTTCAAAAAAATACTGTCCAGTAAGTAGTGACGAGTCACTGGCGAGATCGAGCAGTGGGTCGAAAATCGCCCCTATTTCACCAGACTCACCCGCCCGGTCAGTTTTCTCCCTCCCGCCGTCAAGCGATAGACATACACCCCGCTGGCCACCGGCTCACCCGCATCCGTCATCCCCTCCCAACGCGTGCCGTAGTTCCCCTCGGGCAGGATTTGATCCACCAGTCGCCGCACTCGCTTCCCCTCCATATTGAAAACGTCCAGCTCCACCCGCTCTCCGGCCAGCTCCGGCCCCACTGAAAAGCGGATCAGCGTGCTGCTGTTAAACGGATTCGGATATCCTCTGTGCAGCACCAGCCCCGGCATCTCCGGCTTTGGACTGGTCGCCGACGTCTCTTCGACCGCCGTCGGCAGCGATGCTCCTCCCCCTATCCATCTCCCCTCCGCATCCGCCAGGTAACCCCGCGTGAACTCCGGCCGGAACGACGGCTCCTTCCCGTGCACCAGTTGCCACTCCTCGTCGGTCAGCCGCTTAAAATTCAGGCTGACGTGCTCGTAGTAGCTCATCACCGGCCCCACGAATGCCGTCGATTTCCCTTCACACGTCTCGGTTACCACTACCGCCATGTTCAGCGGTCCGGTTCCCACGTGGAGCACGTGTCCCACGGGATTGCCCACTTCGTCCGTCGGCTGCGTGTGCACATCCGCCACCACCAGATCTTCTCCGAGTAACCCGGTTTCGCCGGTATAGAACAGCCGCGCGTACCAACCTCTGTAAACGGGTGCACAGCCCTCGGGAATGTCGTAGAGCACCGTTTGCAGAAAGAGTACTTCCTCGTCATTCAGCTCCTCCCCCTCCAGTTCCTTCTGCGCGATACCCTCCAGCGTATCCGCAATCGTCGCCATGCCGCGAAAATAGCCACCCACCCGCTCCCGGCGGTAGTCGCCGACGTCGAGCAGCTCTTCAAAGCTTGCGGTCGCGTTTTCGGCCAGCCGCCCTATCGCCCGGTAGAATCCCGGAATCGGCTCAACGTACCCCTCTGGATAGCTGCAGGCTATGCCTCCGGTGTACGACTGCTTGGCGTAGAGCAGATTGTCGTGCCGCAGCTGTGCCCAGCTCGCCAGCTGCGTGTTCAGCTTCTCCTGCCACCACGCTCCCGTGCGCATGAACGCCGGTAACCCTTCCCGCTCCGCAGGGGGATTCAGCGCCCGGATCGCGTCCAGCCAGCCGTTGTAGAGCGTCTCCTCCCAAAAATCCCGCTCGAAGCTGCCCACCAGATAGCGCAGCCCTGCCAGATTGGCCGCGTACCGATACTGCTCCAGCTCCTCCCGCAGCAGCGGCAGCGCCGCGTCGTTGCCCAGAGCGAACAGCACGTCCAGCGTCGACGGCAGGCCGCGAAAGACCTTTGTCCCGCCGTAGCGAATCTTGTCGAAGACTACATTCCCCGTGACGTACGAGTCCACCACGAACCGCTGTCCCAGTAGCAAAAATGCCGACGCGGGTTCGATCTCCTCGGGCGCAAACGGATCCCCCAGGAGAATCTGCGACAGAATCCGCTGCTGTCCGTACTCCTTCTCCACCAGCGCCGTCCGGAACCGCTCCCACCCCTCCACATCCAGCAGATCCACCGGCCCTCCGACATCCGCTGCCGCCATCACCTCCCGCATCTGCTCCAGAGAGGCATTGTCCTGCTCCCCCACCAGCGCCGCGAGCATCCGGTCGATTTCATCCAGCAACCCTTCAGACTCCGACGCTTCCGCCAATTCCACCAGCATCGCCGCCATCGCCGCCTGGTGCCGCACCGCCTCCTCAGGCACGGGTGGAACAACCCCTGTCGGCGGCGTCAGATACAGCTCCGTCCGTCCCAGCCAGATCATCGCCTGGAAGTACTCGGTCAATTCCTCGCTCTGCGTGTAGTGTCCCCGCGGTGTGAACTGACTGAAGTCCACATTCCTTCCCTGCTGCCCGAACATATCCACCGCCGCCGGACTCTCCACCCGCACCTTGCCCACCAGTTCCTGCACCTCCGCCAGATTCTCCGCGAACACCGGCTTCACATCCTCCCCCAGTAGCCGCCTCGATACCGTCAAATAGACGTCCACATCCACCCACACCGGCAGCGTCCCCGGCGCTGGGTCCGCCAGCTGCGCCAGCTTCCCCAGCTCCCCGTGCATCTGCGCCAGCGCCGCCTCCAATCGCGGCCGCAGCAGTCCCGTCTCCAGATCGATCAAAATCGCATCGTACGACATGTGCAACGCGTGCAGGACTGCGTCCGTCGATACAAAAACCGGCAGATCTTTGTGGTAGACATCCAGAAATCCGTCTCCGAACGACCGCGGGCGAATTCTTTCAGTCACCGCGAACCCGTGCCGCCCCAGCAGCTCTTTCTCCTCCCCGGTGAGCCGATAGTGGAAATCGACGCTGTCGAAAAATGCCGCCCCTGCAAAATCCGTCGGCGCGAACTTCTCGAAGCTGCCCACCGGAAACATCTCCTCCAACTCCCCCACCCCCAGATCCTCGTTGCGCTCCAGAAATAACTGGTATTCCTCTACATCGAAAGCACCCGCGTCTCCAGCCATCCAACCGGACAGAAACAGTAGCAAAATCGCCAATAGCTCTCGTCTCATAATGCCAAAATCCTCGGATTCCGAATCTGGTTCTGTTGAAGAACACTTCTCCAGGCTACACAACGCAAACGATGTGCCGAACGGAATAAAAAAAGGGGAGGATCTCCGTTCTATACAATAAAAACAAAGCGTTATCCAAAAAACAATCCTCCTTTCCATGTCCACCTTTCGACCTGTTGGTCGTGACCGAACCTCAGTTTTCTGAACCACTCTCCAATTTCCCCGATTGGAGATGCTGTTTATTTTAGAGCGCAAGCAAAAAACCGATGCGGCTATCTCTCGATAAACCTGAGAGGGAAAAGGACAAAGCAGGTGAAATTGCCAGATCAAAACTCTATATCGCGGAGAGGAATAACCCGACGAATAGAGGCTGACAGATCGTGCATTCTGTGCCGTTCCGTGCAATGGATTCTGGCCCTTTTCGCCATCGCCTGGCTGTCCGGTTCATCCCGGGTTGAAGCGCACAGTGGCGCCATAGCCATAGCTTCGCCTGCCCCTGGCATTGTCATCGACGGCGATCTGTCGGATTGGCCCATCGACACGCCGGAGATGGCCATAGCCCATGTAGAGTACGGAGATGCGCCGACCGGCGACGACGATCTGAGTGGCTGGCTGCGCGTAGCCTATGATGAATCGAGCGGCCGCCTCTACATCGGTGTTCGGGTGCGCGACCAGTCGCTCGTCATCGATCGGGATGCTCCAAACAACTGGTCTTCCCAGGATGGTTGTGAACTCTATCTCGATATCGATCACGGCATCGAACAGTCCACGGCCGCGCAGTATATCTTTTATGGAGACCACATCGGCTCCTCTACCGGGACGGGAATCGAACGGGGATGGCAGCGCACCGCCGAAGGCTATCAGTATGAATGGTCGATCGACATCATCCGCCTGCATGCAAAGCAGTTGCCTCTATCCGTACCCCGCAGTTTGGGATTCGACTTCTCTCTCGGGGATTTAGATGCCGACGGCTCCTTCTCCTGGGTCGCCTGGGGCCGCGGCGCGATGAAGCTGGAGTCGGTAGATCGGCGCGGTGATCTGTTGCTGGCGTCCGGTGACACCGGCACCGGGCGCATCCACGGCCGGGCGATCTGGGCGCAGGGCCAGGGGCTGACCGGCGCCGCCGTGCACCTGCAGTCGCTGCAGACCGAAGAGCTATGGACCCAGGCGGAAACGGGCGACCACGGCGACTACAGCGCCACGCTTCCTGCCGGGCAATATCGGATACGCGTGCAGCAGCACGAGGCCGAGATCGATCTGACAAAGGGAGCAGAGGTCGCCTACTCCGTCGAGTTGCCGGCTCCCCAGGGCAGAAGTCTGCAACTCGGAGAGGGTAAAGTCTTCTCTATCGGGGTTGGCATCTGGAACCAGAACTGGCAGACCTTCTCGATGCAGGACGGTCTGCCGGAAGATGCCATCTCCGCTCTTTGCCAGAGCGATCAGGGACTGCTTTGGATCGGCACTGTCAGCGGTCACCTGACCGCGTTCGACGGCGAAATGTTCACCGTCTACTCCGCCCAGGATGGGCTGCCACAAGGCACAACCCGCACTCTGACCACCGGCGCCGATGGTGCTCTCTGGTTCGGCATGGAGACCGGCGACCTGGGCCGCTTGCACGAAGGGCGACTGACCCTGTTCTCGACGCAGGACGGGCTACCCGGCGCCCCGATCCAGGTGCTCCTCTTCGACGATGCCCGCACCCTCTGGATCGGCACCGGCGACGGACTGGTGCGCTTCGATGGGAACAGCATGCTCACGCTGACGGTCGCCGATGGCCTGTCCGGCAACACCGTCAGCTGTCTGGCGCGTGCCGAGGATGGCGGAATCTGGATTGGAACTCGGGTTGGCCTGAATCACTACGACGGCAATTCCGTCCGCAGCTATTCCGTCTCCGACGGGCTCGCCGACAACGACATATGCACCCTGCTCGTGGATGCGAACGGCACCCTCTGGGTGGGTACGGCCGGCGGCGGGATCGATCGCCTCGACGGCGACCGCTTCGTCGCAGCGACGCGGGTCGGCGAATTGCCCGAAGTGCGCGTTTCCGGTCTGCTCGAAGATAAACTCGGCAGGCGCTGGATCGGCACCTCCCTCGAAGGCCTCTACCTCGACGACGGCGACTCACTGACGCAGTTCGGTGACGGCAGCGGTTTGATAGGCGTCACCGTCAACTGTCTGCTGATCGATCGGGAGGGCACGCTGTGGATCGGCACCCACGATGCCGGGCTCTCTCGATACGAATTCGGCCGGGTGCAAACCCACCGGGCCGGCGTCGATCTGCCGGAAGCACGCGTCACCCGCATGTTGGAGGATCGCAGCGGCGCGCTGTGGTTCGCCACCGCGGGCGATGGGCTGGTCCGCTGGGACGACGACGGTAAGCAGGTCTTCACAACCGCCGATGGATTGGCCCACGACGCCGTATGGGCCCTCCTCGAAGACGGCGATGGCACACTGTGGGTCGGAACGGAAGAAGGTATCAGTCGATTCGCAGAAGAGCGCTTTATCCCCCTGGCCACTCCGGATGCCATACCGGCCAATACCTGGGATTTGCTCCAGGATCGCAGTGGTGCCGTGTGGATCGCCGCCCAGGGTGGTCTGGCCCGCTATCGCGACGGTGTCTTCGACCTGTACGGCACCGAAGACGGCCTCATCTATCCCGACGTGCGCTGTCTGCTGGAGGATCGGCACGGCGCTATCTGGATGGGCACGATTTACGGACTCAGCCGTTTTCACGACGACCGTTTCACCTCCTTCACCGTCTCCGACGGGCTCGCCCACGACGATGTGCGCTTCCTGGCGGAGGGCGCCGACGGCCGGATCTGGATCGCCACGCAGGCGGGCGTCAGTGTCTACGATGGCAGCAGCTTCGACAATTTGACTGTGCAGGAGGGATTGGCCAACGACAATGTCTGGGCTCTGTTGGAAGATCGCTCGGGAACGGTCTGGATCGGCTCCTATGGCGGCGTCAGCCGTTTTGACGGCGAGTTGGTGCAGACTCTATTGCCTCGCGACGGACTGGCAACCCGCAGTATTCACGCTTTGCTGGAGGATCGCGACGGTCGCATCTGGATTGGGGGACGAGGGGGCGTGACTCGCTATGATACCGAACACGCACCCCCTTCCGTTCTTCTCACCGGTGTCACTACCGACCGCCCCCACGGCCCGCAGACCGAAATCCGCATCCCGTCCACGCAGAAGTTTCTGGCCTTCGACTTCCGCGGCATCAGCCTCAAGACGCGGCCGGGCGGCATGATCTACCGCTACCGTCTCGGGGGCTCCGCGGCGGCCTGGCAGACGACACACCGCCGGCACATCGAGTTCGCCGATCTGGCGGTCGGCGAATACCGTTTTGAGGTGCAGGCCGTCGATCGCGATCTCGATATTTCGCCCGAACCGGTTCAGATCGCAGTGCGCGTGCACTATCCCTACGGTCAGATTGCCCTATGGATAAGCCTCTTCCTGGCGTTGCTCGGCCTGGTCTGGCAGGGAGTGCAACTGCTGCGGCGCAACCGACGCCTTGCCAGGACCAATGCCGATCTGGCGGTCGCCCGCGAAATAGCGGAGGAAGCGCGTGAGGCGGCGGACGAGGCCAATCAGTCCAAGAGCGTCTTCCTGGCCAACATGTCGCACGAGATCCGCACCCCGATGAACGGCATCGTCGGCATGGTCGACCTGCTCAAGCGCTCCCCCCTGGAGAAACATCAGCTCAACTATCTCTCTATCGTCGACAACTCCGCCGACGCGCTGCTGGAGCTGATCAACGACATTCTCGACCTGTCCAAGATCGAGGCCGGCAGCATGACTCTGGAGAAGACCGACTTTCCCCTCTGGGAGGTGCTAGAAGGGGTCATGAAGCTGATGGCCATGCGCGCCCACGAGAAGGGGCTGGAGCTGGCCTGCCGCGTCGCTCCAGGCGTGCCTGAGGGACTCAACGGCGATCCCACTCGCCTGCGCCAGATCATCGTCAATCTGATCGGCAACGCCGTCAAGTTCACCGCCGAGGGGGAGATCGCCGTGCACGTCGAACGCACAGAAAGGACAGAGGGCGAAGCTGAACTGCACATCGCCGTGCGCGACACCGGCATCGGCATCCCCCCCGACAAGCAGCAGCTCATCTTCGAGGCGTTCTCGCAGGCCGACAGCTCCACCACGCGGCAGTTCGGGGGCACCGGTTTGGGTCTGAACATCTCCCGCCAACTGGTCGAGCTGATGGGCGGACGGATCTGGGTCGAGAGCGAAGAGGGCGAGGGCAGCACTTTTCAGTTCACCGCCCGTTTCGGCCTGTCGGATATCCGGGTCCCGCAAATCGCCGCCGAGCCGTGGAAACAGTTGAACGACGTGCGCGTGCTGGCCGTCGACGACAACGCCACCAACCGCCTGATCCTCGAGGAGATGCTGGGCAACTGGGACTTCCAGGTCGATGTCGCCAGCAGTGGCTCCGAGGCGCTCGATGCCCTGGAACAGATGCAAACAGCCGGCTCCGACTACGACCTGGTGCTGCTGGATGGGGCGATGCCCGAAATGGACGGTTTGGAACTGGCCCGGCGCATCCGCCGGCAGCCCGGCACAGCCGGGCAGACGCTGATGATGCTCTCCTCGCTGGACGACCAGAGCTTTATCGACCAACTGCGGGAAGAGGGCGTGCAGCACTACCTGCGCAAGCCGATCACCCAGTCGGATCTGCTCGACGGCATCCTGACCGCGCTGGGAGCCGAGACCACGCTGGCCGGCCAGGAGCCGGCGACCGACGGGGAGGATGGCCATCCCCCGCTGCGCATCCTCCTGGCCGACGACAACCCGACCAACCGATATGTGGCCACCAGCATGCTGGTGGAGGCCGGTCACCAGGTCGTCGCCGCCGGCAACGGACGGGAGGTGCTGGAGGAGTGGCAGCGGAAGGAGTTCGACCTGATCCTGATGGACGTGCAGATGCCGGAGATGGACGGATACGAGGCAACCGGTGCGATTCGCCGGCAGGAGCAGGAAAGTGAAGCGCACATCCCCATCATCGGCCTGACGGCCAACGCGATGAAGGGAGATAGAGAAGCCTGCCTCGAAGCCGGCATGGACGACTACGTGCCCAAACCGGTGCGCTGGGACACGCTGCGGGAGGCTATCGACCGCCTGCAGATCCAGCCGGCACATTCGGAATTAGCAGTCGAGGGGACACCGCTGGAATCGACAGAGGACGCAACGGCGGTCGACTCCCCGGTGCCCGAGGAAGAGGGTGTGGACGCAGTCCTGGCCGAACTGGGCCTCCCCTCCCTGGATGACGTGGAGGGGGCTTCCGTCGAGATAGATCCCGAACTGCTGGCCCGACTGGACGAGGAGATCGACGACGACGGGGATGATTTAGTGCTGGACGAACAGGCGTTGATCGACCTGAAGGAGATGGAAGGGCGCGGCTCCATCTCGGTGCGCAAGATGGTCGATCTGTTCAACGGAGAGATGGAGCGCATCCTCCCGGCTCTGCACCAGCTGCTGACCGAGGGAAAGATCGCCGACCTGGAGCGCGAAGCCCACACCCTCAAGGGGAGCGCCCGCGACCACGGCGCGCGCCGACTGGCGAATCTGTGTCAGCGCTTGGAGGATATGGGACGGAATAGGGAATTGACGGAAGCGGAAGAGATCATACGGCAGATCGAGACGGCAGCGACCGAGGCCCGGGCAGCGATCGAGGACTATCTGGGAGGATAGCGGCTGTCGAGTCAGGCGCGGATAGACTGTCTACCCGAACGATGCGCCTTTTTATTTGCAGTGTCGTCCGCTGCAGTCATTCGGAAATAGCTAGACCAGGGGATCCTCTTCAGATGGTTTGTCGACGGCCACCAGCTCCACGTGGAAGACCAGCGTCGCGTTGGGGGGAACCGCCCCGCCATCCCCCTCTTCTCCGTATCCCAGATCGGGAGGGATGACCAGCATCGCCCTTCCCCCCTGCTTCATCATAGAGATGCCCTCTTCCCAGCCGTCGATCACGATTTCCTGTCCCAGCACGAACTGGAACGGCTCTCCGCGCTCGTTGGTATTGTCGAATATCGTGCCGTTCTGCAGCATGGCAGTGTAGTGTACGGTCACCTGCTGCCCCGCCTGCGGCGGGTTCCCCGCTCCCGCTGTCAGCTCGAGATACTTCAGGCCGCTGCTGGTGGTCTGCGCCTCGGGCACCATGTGCCTCTCAATCAGGGTCTCCAGCTCCCCCACATCCATCCTCTTGCGCTCTACCAGTTCCACTCCGGCTTTGACCACCTGGTCCCGCTGATCGAGCGGCAGCGCCGTGATCGAGTCGCAGAGGAGCAGCACCGGCGGACCGTCCTGCTGCACAAAGCAGAGCATCCGGGCGAGCGACAACCCCTCGTTCTGGCGGCCCGAGATCATCACCAGCTTGACCGACTCGGTATCCTGCTTCACCAGTCGAGTCACCTCTTTGGTTTCGTGTTCGATGCTGTAGCCCGATCCCAATCCCGGATATCTCTCCTCGATGCCGGCCATCACCTGCGCTACCCGCTGGTAAAAGCTCAACAAGTTCTTGTCCTTTGCCTCTCCCAGCGCCTGGAGATCATTCAGCGACTCGAAGAACAGGATGTACGGCCCCTTCTCCAGAGGATGATATTTGCGGCAACCCTTGATGATCGACTCGGCCAGCCTGGAATCCAGCGGCTGATCGACTGCCTCTTTCTTTTTCTTCGCCTGCAGATAGCCCTTCAAACGCTCGGTTATCTTGGGAATCGAAGCGTCCTTGCGGATAAAATCGGTAGCTCCATGGCTCAGCGAGGTGCGCACTACATCCGTGCCCACCTGGGTGGTCAGCATGATGATGGGCAGGGATGCCATCTCGGGAATGAGGCGCATGTACTTGAGCGCCGTGTTGCCGTCCATCCTGGGCATCTGTATGTCCAGCACCACCAGGTCGATCTCGCTTCCCCGTTCCTTGGCCAGCTTCACCCCTTCCAATCCGTCAGACGCGGTGAGAACGGTACAGCCCAATTCCTGCAGGATGCTGGCGATCTTCTCCCGGGCAACGACCGAGTCATCCACCACCAGAGCGGTTTTGCCCGATCCATTGGATCTGTTCGATGCCCCTGTCATCCATTCCTTCCACTGAAAAAATGCCGGATATAGCGCCTCGCACAAAAGTCAAAGTTCTGTTTCTTCGGGAATTCCATGACAGTGCATGGAACTCCTCACCTCTTTGCTGCAAGGGGTCATAATAATGGCAAGATCCATCCCGAAGTCAACGACAATGGCGAGAGCTGCCGACGGCTCCGAATGCGCCCAAATCGGATCTACCGCCCTTCCTCCAGCCCATAAGCCTGAATCTTGTTCAACAGCGTCTGCCGCGTGATTTTCAGCCTCTTTGCCGCCCGGGTGTGGTTGAACCCCTCCACCTGCAGCGCCTGCCGAATCACCCGCCGCTCCACCTGCGCCACCACCTGCGCCAGTCCCGGCGCCTCCACTGTCTCCCCCGTATCACCCCGCACCGACGGGGGCAGATCGACCGCCTCGATCTCGCATCCGTTGGCCATCAGCAACGCCCCCTGCAGCGCATTCTCCAACTCGCGCACATTCCCCGGCCATCCATATCCCTGCAACAGCTGCAGCGCCCCCTCCGCAATCCCCGCCCACTCCACCTCCAGCAGCGGCGCGCACTTTTGCGCCAGATGCTCCACCAGCAGCGGCACATCCTCCGCACGCTCCCGCAGCGGTGGAATGCGCACAGCGAATACGTTCAGCCGGTAGAACAGATCCTCGCGGAACCGCCCCTCCCGCACCTCCTCCTCCAGGTTCCTGTTCGTCGCCGCGATCACCCGCACATCCACTTGCACGCTCTCCGCTCCCCCCAGCCGCGTGATCTCCCCGGCTTCCAACGCTCGCAGCAGCTTCGGCTGCGCCGTCAGCGGCATCTCTCCGATCTCATCCAGGAACAGCGTCCCTCCAGCTGCCTGCTCGAACCGACCCTCCCGACGCTCGCGCGCGTCCGTGTACGCCCCCTTCTCGTGCCCGAACAGTTCGTTCTCCACCAGCTCGTCCGGAATCGCTCCGCAGTTCACCGCCACGAACCGCTCCTCCGTCCGCCTGCTCGCCTCGTGGATCGCCCGCGCCAGCACCTCCTTCCCCGTGCCGCTCTCCCCCAGCAGCAGCACCGTGACGTTGCGGTCGGCCACCCGCTGTGCCCGTTCCAGCGCCTCCCGCATCGATGCGCTCTCCCCGATCACCCGCGCGAACGGGGTCGCCTCACCCAGCCGACTGCGCAGCTGCTCCACTTCCAGCCGCAGCCGCGAATTCTCCAGCCCCCGCTCCAGCCGCATCAGCAGATCGTCGTTGCGGAACGGCTTGGCCACGTAGTCGTAGCTCCCCTGCCGCATCGCCTCCACTGCCGATGGAATGCTGCCGAAGGCGGTGACGATGATGATCGGCAGTTCCGGCTGCAGCCGCCGCAGCTGACCCATCGTCTCGATCCCGTCCATTCCGGGCAGGTTCAAATCCAGCACCACCGCCGCCACCTCCCGCTCCTGCACCATCTCCACCGCCGCTTCTCCGGTCCCCACGCTCTCCACTCCGAAGCCGCGCTCACTCAAAAACAGTTCGAGCGTCGTGCGGATATTCTCCTCGTCGTCCACGATCAGAATCGTCGGCTCCATCTCACAGCTCCACGCGCACCACCGTGCCCTCGCCCGGCGCGCTCTCAATGTCGATCTCTCCCCCGTGGCTGCGCACGATCCCGTAGCAGATCGGCAGCCCCAGCCCCGTCCCCCGCTCCTTGGTCGTGTAGAACGGATCGAATGCCCGCTCCATCTCCTCCGCACTCATCCCGATCCCCGAATCCTCCACTTCGATTCGGTAGCGCCGCGGTCGGCTCACCCGCACCCGCAGCCGTCCCCCTTCCGACATCGCCTGGATGCTGTTCATGAACAGATTGATAAACACCTGTATCAGCTGATCCCGGTCCCCTTCCAGGTGCTCCCTATCCGCCGCGAACGCCATCTCCATCTCCACCCCCGCCTTACCCGCCATCGTCCGCACCAGCCCCATTCCCTCCTCCAGCACCTGGCGCAGATGGATCGTCTCCCGGCTCGGCTCCACCGGCCGCGCAAACGACAGTAACCCCTCTACAATCTGGTTGATCCGATCGATCTCCCGCATCACGCTGTCGGCCACCTCCCGCCGCGGGTTGCCCGGCGAAAACGCTTCCCCCATCAGCTGCACCGCCGAGGAGATCGCCGTCAGCGGATTGCGAATCTCGTGCGCCGCACTCGCCGCCAGCTCCCCGGCCGTAGCCAGTCGCTCCGCCCGCGACAGCCGTCTGAGCCGCAGCTGCTGCTGGGCGAAGAGCGCCGCATTCTGCAGCGCCAGCCCGATCTGCGTCAGCAGATACGGGGGCACCTCTACCCGACTATCTCCCGCCAGCTCCCCCAGCAGAATCAACCCAATCAACCGATTCATCGCGTGCAGCGGCACGCACAGCTCCACCCCTAACCCCCTCAGCCTCAGCCGCTCTCCCTCCTCCAAATAATCGACCACCTCCCCCTGCTGCAGCGGCCGCAGCGCCACCTCGTTCACCTGCAGCCAGCGCACCAGCCTCCCTTCCCCTTCAAAACAGATCTCCTCCTCCTCTCCATACCCACACCGCCACACCGACTGCAGCCGTCCCGTCTCCTCATTCCGCAACAGCAGCGCCCCCTTTTTCGCCCCGTACAGATCGACCATATATCCCATGATCACCCCCTGCAACTGCTCCGCATCCACCACCAGTTCCAAAGTCCGCGCAATCTGCCCCTCCAACCTCTCTGCAGGCAATCCTTCTCTCCCCCGAAGAGAATCCTTCAATTTTCCAAATAATCCCATCTTTTTAACCCCATCTATCGCTGAAAGTCGCCGGGGGTTGCCGGAGGGCAGGTGCTATTGTCTGAGGCGCCCCGGCCCATCCCCTTATCTGACTGCATATTCACCGCTGTGTATCGAATCACCTCAGGAACTGGCGATACCAAGGTGTATCCAAGTACAGCAGGTCTATCACACTCCCTCGATATCTCCAACCGCCAAAAATCTCTCCATCCGCACGCTCCGAACACCGAGGTCCAAGGCCGAGTTTAGCACCTGCCCGGAGGCGGCTCCCGGTGACTTTCCACCGGAGCCCACTCTCACTACACCAGCCCAATATACAGAATGCTCCCAATCTCCCAAAAAAAGAAAGCCGGCAAACTGCACCGGCTCTCTTCAAAAAACTCTGGTATATCGACTCCCCTACCGCTCCGCCCCCGCATAAATTGTCACAAACCCCTTAGTCCGCACCTCCGCCGGTTCGAACTCAAAATCTTGACGACTCACTTCGAACCCCACCGTGGTGATCAGCCGATACCCCATATAGTCCGAAAAATTGCTCAACTGCACCGTCGACGTAACCCCCGTAAAAGTCGGTTCCGCCCCCGGTGGGGGCGGGTCGCGCAGCTGCTTGAACCACTCGTATTCGATCCCCGACTCCACAAAGCTGCGCCGCATCACCGGAAAGCGTACCACCAGCATCAACAGCTCGGTCAGCTCCCGTCGCTTCGGCTCCCTCAGCAGCACCGGTGCCTCCCGGCGGAATTCGCTCTTCCAGCGCGGCGCCAGCGTCCAGCCACCCAGTGAAAAGCTGTACTCCGCCTTGTTGATCAACCCGAAGAACGAGGCGTCCTCGCGCAAACCGCGCAGCTCCAGCTGCCGCTTTCCGTCCAGCTGGTGGTGGAGCTGCCACTTCACCTTGTGGCTCGTGGCCAGCCCGGCAAACAGGCTCTTCTCCCAGCCCAGCCAGCTGTTGTTGATCCAGGTGTCCTGCGCCGGCAGCACATCTTCCACCAGACGCAGACTGCCGCGCGTATTGGGCAGCTGCTTCCACTGCAGCAGATCGTCCTCGATCGTGTCCTCGACCTTGCGCAGATCCTGGAAGAGACGCAGCCGCCCCCAGCGCGCGTAATCCCTGTCCATCGCCAACAGCAGATACCAGGCCCGATTGTGACGCCGGTCGGCGATTTGCCGCGTCTTCAGCCGGCCCAGCGTCATCTGGACATCCGGCATCAAAAAGGCGCCGCCGTACACGTTGTATCCCCTGCGGTCCCGTTTGTACGGCAGGTCCGCCTCTTCGTCGTTCTCGAACCGGTCGATCCAGCCGTTGTGGTTCATGTCCACCCCGTACATGAACTCCGGCCGATCGGTGTGGTAGCGCAGAAACGGCTCCTCGTAGTCCGGAAGCAGGTTCGGGCTGTCCTCGTTGTCGTTCTGGTTGAAGTCCGAGATAAAGTCGTTGTTTTCGTCCCAGCCCGGGAAGATCTCGTCGTCTCCCGGTCCCCAGGTCTTGCGTCGCCAGTCCGGATACCGATCCTGGTCATCGTTGTCGTCGACGAACTCGAACCGCTCGAACTGGTTTTCGTAGTTGACCACCCCCTCCTCGTCGGTCACCACCATCGCGGTGGCGTAGTCCGGACTGACGCTGAAAAACTCGCCGAAGACGAAGAACGGATGCGACTTCTTGGACAGGTTGAGCAGCCAGGCCAGGGACTGATCATCGGCCGCCTCGTGCTGCTTGGTGAACGGGTTTGGATAGTGGCGGAAACGGTTGTTGATGTCCACCTCCATGTACCCCTCCAAACCGGCCAGATCGTTCAACTCCAGGGTGAAGCCGACGATCTGGTTTGCCGTGGGCAGGCCGTAGTCGAAGCGCAGCACTCGCTGGTTCGACCCATCCATGACGTTTCCTCTGGCGCGCGCCACCTGTAAAAACGGCGCCGATCCGCCGGCGTCGACCTGCGCGTTGGAGGCCGCCTCAATCAGGTAGTCGTTGGCCACCACCAGCTCGATCTCCACCCGCGAGACATCGGTTGGATCCGGTCCCCGATAGGTGAAATCGAGGAAATCGTAGCGCAGTAGAATCACCTCGTTTCCGTCCGCCGCAAGATATCCGCGCCGCTGAAATCCCCCCTCGACCTGCGGCCGGAAACCGATCTCGCTGCCGCGCACCACGTTCCCCTTCAGATCGTGGATCAGGACATCGCTGCCAAACAGCGCTCCCCCACCCTCACCGTCCGCCGGTGAGTCGTCCTTGATGGCGATCTCGATGATGTCGATGCTGGAAAAGTTTTGCGCCTCGGTCAGCTGGCCGCGGAAGATATCCCCGTTGATCGTCTGCATTTGGGTCTGCGCGTGGTGCGTGTTGACCAGCGTTCCGCCTATCTTGAGGAAGTCCCCCACCTGCGTCACCACTCGTCCACCGACCAGGTTGGTGACGTTGGTGCTCTGGTCCGGCTGCACCGTCGAAGAACTCGGTTCGCTGATGCGCGACAGCAGCATGCTCATCTGCCACTTATCCGAGGAAAAATCCCACTGCAGCCCGTTGAACAGCGCCTTGGAAAAGGTCATCGGCGTCAGCGTCGTGCGGATCTGGCTGCCCACCGTCAGCGCGTGATGATACTGCCCCTTGTGATCCGAGGCGATCACCAGGCTGCTGAACCAGCTGTTGAAACGGCCCGTCTTCATCAGACTGCTGCCGAACGGCTGCGGCGAGTTCTGCCGCCAGTCGTAGATCAGCCATCCCTGGGTCAAAAAGTTGCCGTATACATCGTAGAAGTATTCCCCCTCCAACGCCGTGTTGACATATCGCTGATAGTTCTGGCGGGCGTAGTTCGAATAATCCCACTGCTTCCACTGGTACTCCGCATACAACTCCTGCGGCACGTACCACTTTTTGACCGTCGGATCGAGCGCGTCGAACAGCACCCCCGGGCCGGTCGGTTCAAAGCTGACCCGTCCTCCACGCTTCACCGTCCCCAGCCGCGATCCGTAATCCTGCGCCTCTGCGCCCATTCCGATCAGCACCGTCAGCGCCGCGCATACCCACAACCAGCGACTCATCGATATCCCTTGTCTTTTATCATCTCTTCCAGTATTCAATACGCCACCGCCATCACTCCACTGTGCCGCTCCTCGAATGCATCCGCCCGCACCCGCAGCACCCAGATGTAGTTCCCCGGCCGCACCAGACTCCCATCTCCCAATCTTCCATCCCAGCTCAGGATCGCCGGTCCCAGCCCCCGCTCCTCGTCCGTCACGATGTGCACCCGTCGCCCCGCCAGGTCGAAGATCTCCAGCGACACCGGCGCCGGGGCCACCAGCTGCAGCAGGTTGAAAAACATCCCGAACGCGTCGTTGACCCCGTCTCCGTTCGGCGTGAACACCCGGTTGTCCAGGGAAATCTCCCCCACCAACTTGCCGATCTGCGGCGTTGGAATGACCACCGCCAGCCCGGAGATCTCGTCGAAATCCCCCGGTCCGAAATCGACCACCTGCCCGTCCTCCAGCCGCTGCGGCACCGTCGGAAAGCGGCTGTTGTACGCCGTTCCGGCAAAGGCGGTGCCAAAGCGGAAGATAGGCAGATCAAAGGTGAACTCCAGCACCGCACCGTCCCAGTCGATGCGCGGAAAGCTCAGCCGAAAGGCGTCCCGGCGCGAAAAGATCATTTCGAACTCCGCGGGTACGCCGTCGATCGTCAGGTCGCGGAAGTTACCGGCCTGCACGTTGGTCTCCACCTGTAGCTGGTCGAAGCCCAGCACATCCCCCACCGCTCCCAGGCGCACTGCATAGCGGAAGGTCGCCGCCTCTTCGGCCTGGGCCAGACGCGGGAAAATTTCCCCTCTGAGCGTGTCGGCGACTGGCGGCGTCAGATACTGGAAACGCAGCTGATCCAGCTCCCGCGTGTCGAACAGCCGACCGCTGAACCCCGCCTGGAACTGCACGTATTGCCGCGGCCCGGGCGCCGTGTGCAGCAGATCGCTCTCCAGCGACTTCCACGGGCTCCAGTTGACCTCGTCCTCTATGATCGGCAGGCGGTCCACCTTCTGCGCATTCCAGTATTCCTCTTCGCTCACCTCCAGTGCCGCCTCTCGCTGCAACTCCGGATCGAACCCCTTCACCTGATACATGATCGGCGTATCGTCCAGCCCTGTGCGCATCTGCACCGCCAGCCGCGAGAACAGCGGATCCCCCACCGTTCCTTCCCGCCAGCGCACCGGTCCCACCGTTCCCCGGTCCCCCAGATCGATCAGGTCCGAGAAATACCTCCCCTCCTGCAGATACCCCGTGCCGTAGACTTCGATCTCGTCCACCTCCCAGGGCAGTTCGGTAAGCGAACGCAGCTTGACCAGCCGCACGTACTGGGGCGCCACCTGCAGTTCGACCACCGGCTCTTCGTTTTCCGAGACGCGGGCCACCAGCATATCCGCCGCACCGGCCGCTGTATTGGTCAACCGCTCGTTGATCCACATCTCGTAGCCGCGCATAAAGTCGTCCTGGAACGGCTCCGTCGGCGTCTCCATCACCGTGTTGCGCGGGTAGAAGCGGAGCCGCTCGACCCCCACCGGCCGGGCAAAATCCAGAATGAGCCAGATGCCGAAAGCCGGCATATTCGGCTCTAAGATCGTCGGCTTGCGCTCGAAGGCGGTCACGTGGTCTCCGCTCACCAGGCCTTTGAGCATGATATTCCGCAGCTTGGTCGATATGTTCAGCGAATTGGGCGCCTTGATCGACCCTCTCCCCTCCAGCACCATGGAGGCGATGTTTTCCTGGCCGTCGAAAAACCGGGCGCTGATCCATCCCGGCTTATGTGCAAACTCGATCCCGTTCTCCGGCGCATTGGTGATCTCCACCTCGCGCCGGTCGTTCAACAGCTCCGGATCCTTGCCATCACCGCCCCGCTCCCACGGATGGCTGCTCCCCCCCAGGAGGTAGGTGTGTAGCTGGGCACCCGCCGGAGCGATTCCCGCCAGCAACAGCGCCAATGATGCCATGTAGAGAATCCACCGCATCAGTTCAACCCCGCGTTGATCGTGGCGAACAGTTCACTGCTGCGCGTATCCTCGGCCCGCTCAAAATTCCGCCGGCTCCACTGCAGTCCGATCCGCGTCACCAGCCGATATCCCTGGTAGCCGACCCGATTGACCACCTGCGCCACCAGCGCCCGTCCGCGAAAGTCCTGATCGATCTCGTCCCGCATTCCTTCCAACATCCAGAACCGGGTCAGCTCCACGCCCACCTGCAGCTCGGTGTCGAACAGCTGCCGACCGTAGCGCGTGAAGTAGGTGACCGAGCTACTCTCCTGCAGCAGCGGCTGCACCCACAGCAGCGACACCGTCTCCTCCAGACTGATCGCCGAGGGCAAACGCGCCAGAAACGGTCGGTCTCGCCGGTATTCGCTCTTAAAGCGAGGCTCCAAAAAGCCCAGACCGATTGGAATCGTCCACTCCGCCTTGTCGATCAATCCAAAGAAACCGGACCGCTCCCGCCCCCCCCGCTGCCGCGTCTCTTCCATATCGTTCTGCCTGAACTCCTCCCACTTGATCCGATGCAGCAGCCACAGTCCACCCCCGGGTCGCTGCTCCAGGTCGGCGTACAGGCGGTATTCCCGTGCATCCTTCGCCGGCAGCAGATCGCGCACGTCGCGCATCCGTCCGACGCCCCCCACCGGCTGCATCCACAGTCGCTGATCATTGGCGATATCATCGCGCACCTCGGCGGCCCAGCCGAAGAAACGCAGCCGTCCCCAGCGCGGTCGATCCCACCGCCAGGTAGCCAGCCCGTAGAGTGCATTGGTGCGCCCATCTCCCGATATCAACCCCATCCGCTGTCGCCCGACGATCAGCCGCGCATTCGGGCCGACCTGCAGTCTGGCGTACGCATTGGTCCCCCGATGGTCGCGCCGGTACGGATAATCCGGCTCCAGGTCGTTCTCGAACCGGTCGATCATCCCATTGTGGTTCATGTCGACGCCAAAGAGAAACTCCGGTCGGTCCGAGCGGAAGCGCAGGAACGGCTCTTCGTAGTCGGGGATCAGGTTGGCATTCTGATTGTAGTCGTACAAAAAATCGCCATTCTCGTCGTACCCGGGCCAGACTACATCGCCGGAAGAGTGATACGGCCGCCGCCACTCCGGAATGCCGTCGTGGTCGTCGTCGTCCTCCACGAATTCGTAGAGCTCCGGAATCGGCGCCTTGTATTTGATCTTGCCACCGCTGTCGACCAGCCAGTAGTTGGTCGAATACTCGTCGGCAATGGAAAACGCCTCTCCATACAGCCCCCATCCGGAGCTGTTGTACGCCGCGTTGACGTACGCCGCGTGCGCCTCGTCGACTATCAGATGCTGGCGCGACTCCTTGAGGTTGGGATATTTGGAATACTGCCGGTTGAGCACCGCCTCTCCCTGCACCGACAGCCCCTTCCAGGACGCCAGATTCCAGTTCATCCCGATCAGCTCGTTGGCTGTCGGCAGGCCATAATCGAGCCGCAGCAGCCGGCTGTTGCTCTCGTCCTGCACGTTGCCGTCCGCCCGCTCCGCCGTCAAAAAGATGATCTGCTGATTCGTCCGCTGGCCGTCCGTCTGCAGATTCGAAGCCACTTCTACCCGGTAGTCGTTGGCCACCGCCAGCTCCACCGTGGCGCGCGTCAGCGCCCCCGAGGTCTCCTCCTCGTACGCGAACGCCTCCAGATCGTATTCCAGCAGGATCGTCTCTCCCCCGTCCGCCACCAGCATCCCGTCCTCCAATCTTCCTCCTTCCACCCGGGGGCGGAAATCGATCTCCTGCCCTCGCAGCTCGTTCCCCGCCGTGTCGATCAGCACGATCTCGTGGGCGAACACTACCGGCCCACCCTCGCCGTCCAGCGGCGAATCATCGCGGATCCGCACCCACAACTTCTGCAGCGGTTGATTCTCATCGCTGGTCAGCGTCCCCTGCAGCGGATTGCCAAAGCTGAAGTCGCGCTGCGTGGTGACGTTGTGGGCGTTGACGTAGGTGAAGCCCACCTCCCCAGCCGGTCCGGTCTGGATGGAGAAATGCCCGCCCATCAGATGGGTCAGCTGGCTGCGCGATAGAGCGTCCGGCGCGCTGGGACGTGCCAGGATAGCGCTGCCGCTGTAGTACCCCGAGGCGTAGTCGAAACGCATGCCGTTGAAGCGGGGTTTGTCAAAGGTGAGCGGCGTGAACCGGGTCGAAATCCGGTCGCCCACCATCAGCCGAAAGACCGAGCCACCCCGCTGATCCGAGGCGATGACCAGGTTCTGGAAGAATGAGGAATAGGTCGACGGTCCGGGGCCCAGCCCCGTGGCCCCGGGCCGCTTGCGCAGCAGGCTGCCGTCGCGGCGCGCCTGCTCGTGCTGCCAGTTATACACCATCCAGCCCCGCCCCAGCGGCCGCCCAAAAGTATCGTACCACTGTCGTCCTTCGAATCCCTCCGACACGTAGCTGGTGATCAATCCGGGGTCCTGCAGGGAGTCGGTCACATACCAGGGACGCAGGTGCGTCTCCAGCAGATGGCGCGGCGCATACCAGCGATGCACCTCCGGCTTGAGATACTCCGTCTCAAAACGCGGATACAGCGGCCATTCCGTCACCTCTCCCCCCAGCCCCCAGGCATTGCTGCGCGCCTGCGCACCCGCCTCGACCGCCGCCAGCAGCAGACCGACCAGGACAATCGTCCTGAGAAATGTCGTGGGAAGGTTTCTAATACGCCACATGGACCAACCTCACCGCCTGTGTGCCCGAGGCATCCGCGTCCGTGCCGAAGCGCACCCGCGCCAGGTAGGTCCCCGGCGCCACCAGTCCACCCACCTCGTCGCGGCCGTCCCAGCGCACCGCGTGCTCGCCGCTGGGCTGCTGTCGCTGCAGCGACAGATCGCGCACTCGCCGTCCTCCCAGGTCGAATATCTCCACGTGCAGCATCCGGGCGCCCCGCAGCCGGAAGAGCACGAACCGGATCTCCATCTCGTCGTTGATCCCGTCTCCGTTCGGGGTCAGCACCCGCGGTGTCGCCTCCACCGTCCCCAGCAGCGGCGCCCCCTCCAGATCCGACAGCACCACCAGCGATTGGCTGGGAACCAGTCCGACCACGTTTCCCTCTCTCACCTGCTGTCCGATCCCCGGACGACTCTGGCGGCTCAACTCGGCCGAGAACGACGTGCCGCTCAAAAAGACCCGCGTGCGAAAGCGCGCTGCCAGTATCCGATTGCCGCCGGTTACCGGCTCGGCAAAAATCAGCTCCGCCCCCCCTTCTTCCGGGTATGCCACCTCCACCTTCCCTGGCCACAGCGATTCCGCCGCCCCTATACGCAGCTGCGTCTCCGTCCCCTCGTGCAGGGAGAGCATCTCGATCGGCGACGTCGACGTCGAGCGAATGCGGATCCGATCGAAACCGTCGTCCCCAACTACAAAGCGGGGGCGCACGTACAGATCGAACTCCTGATCCACGCCCGGCGCCACACCGCGCGTTGGCCAGATCTCGGCGAGGACCTGATCCACCAGCGGCGGCGCCAGCTCCAGCTCCAGGCTCTTCAACTGCACCGAGAACTGCGGGTCGGTGGTCAGCAGGCGCGCCTGTATCAGGGAATACAATCGCGGGCTGGGCGATTTGAAGAGTTCGCCCGATTCCCGATACGCCGCGCTCCAGTCGCTCCAGTCGGCGCCCGGCAGATCGCGCACGATTCGCGGTCCCCGATCCGCCAGAGGAGTAGCCAGCCATTCTCTCTCCGCGATCTCGCGACCGCTTGGAGCGTAGTGCTCCACCACCTGTTCCAACAGATCGCCACTGCGGGTCCGCAACTCCAACTGGGTGCCCGGTGGCACGTCCGCCTCCCAGTTCACCCGGGTGAACAGAGTCGAACTGCCCGGGCGGATGATCGGCGAGATCAGCCTCAGATCCGAGACGTATCCCTCCCCGAACGCCTGCAGCTCGGCCAGATCGCTCAGTTCCTGGTCCGACTCGCTCAGCGAAAGGCGCCGCAGTTCGATGAATTGGATCGGCTGCAGCGAGAATGCCTCCTCCAACTGCATGAACCCCTCTCGATTGAGTCGCTCCTCGAACGGCTGCCATATCCTCTCGCCCGTAGGGCCCTGGCTTCCGTCCGAAACTCGCAGCTGATAGGCGCGGAACGGCACCTTCTGGCTGATCATGCGGATGCGGTCGAGCCAGAAGCGGGCGCCCAGATCGATCTCCAGCAGATCGCTGCTCCGCTCTCTCAGGGGATTGTAAACGCGCAGGAAATAGGAACTGGGGAACAGACCATCGGTCGCCGTCACCAGCAGCAGGTTGCTCAGCAGATTCACATCCCTCAGCTTTTCGCGCTGCGTCAGGTTGACGATGTTGTCTCCCAGCGCGTGCACCTCTATCTCGGCCAGACGGGGGCGCTCCCGGCGAAAGTAGCGGATCTCTCCGCGTTCCTCGCCCGACAGCTGACGGTAGGTCTGTTCGTCGATCAGAATCTGGCGACCGGTCACCGTTTTTCGATAGTAGTCGATGGCCCCCCTGTCCGCCGCGTCCAGCCGTCCGTACGCCTCCAGCGCCACCTCCTCTCCCCGCACTCCATCCGTGTCCAGCCCCTCGAAGCGCACTACCTGTACCACCTCTCCCTCCATCCCATCCGGCTGGGGCCGCCGCGGCCGCACTTCGAAGCTGAACTCCCGCTGATCCTTGTTGCGGAAGGCCACCTGCCCGACGCGGAAGAAGTTCAGACTGCGGTACCGGGATTTTCCCCGGAGGCCGTCGGCTGCCAGGACCCGAAACTTGAGAAACGGATCGCCGCTGTCGGCAAAACGCACCACCACCCGCTGCGCGATCACCGAGCGCCCCAGGTCGACCTCCACATACCAGGCGCTCAGCTGATCCTTAGCATCCGGTTCCCAGTAAGTCTCCGGATCCCCGTCTATGACCAGATGCGCCGTGGAATCGGCGCTTCCCGCCGCCTGTACCCCACCGAGGATCGTGTCCCCCCCCGCCGCTATGTAGTCAAACGCGGTGGCATTGTCCATTGCGTCGATCGCCCGCCGCAGGAACCGGGGCCGCACCACCCCCTCGGCGCTCACCTCGGTCGCCCCGTCCGGCTTCTCCCAGGCCTGCCACTCCTCCGCCCGATCCACCACCACCCGGGCGCGCTCCAGGCGATATCCCTCGATCTCCTGGGCATGTGCCCCCAGCGACAGCCACAGCAACGACATCAGTAGAGGCAGCGCGATCCGCATCAGTACGCCACCCCCACCGTGCCCCGCTGTCGCGACACTTTTTTGTCCGTTTCAGCCCGCAACTCGTAGAGATAGATCCCCGGCGGCACCAGCCGGCCGGTCCGATCGCGGCCGTCCCACTCCAGCGCGTAGAGCCCCACCCCCTGTCCTTCGCCATCCACCTGCGCCACCCGACGTCCCCCCAGGTCGTAGACCAGCAGAGAAACCGACGCAGGTTCCAGCAGCTTGAGCAGACCGTAGGAAATCGCAAAGCGATCGTTGATTCCGTCTTCGTTTGGCGTGAATGCCCGCACCGCCTCCACCTTGATAAACAGCGGTAGTTCCTCCTGATTCTCCTCCAACTGCACCGTCAGGCTGGCCTCCACCGTCTTCGGCTCCACGTCCGCCTCCCGCGCGATCTGATACGCCTGCACCCGCCTGCCGCTCTCCAGGACTCGCTGGTCCACCGCCCGGATTTCGAACTGGTTGCGCGCCTGGAACATCGCCCCGCGAAAGACGATCTGCACAAAGCTCCCGTTTTGCGCCACCCGTCGCGCGAAGAGAACCCTGAACCCCTCTCCCGGCAGGCGGTTGAAGCCGAATGGCACCTCCACGTCGTCGACCAGCACCCGCTCCACCTTCCCGATTTGCGCCTGAGTCAGCACCTGCAACTCCCGGAAGCCGCTGTCCGGTGGCTCGAAGCGCCACTCCAGGCGCACCTCCATCGACAGCGTGAACTCCACCTCCTCCCCCGGCGCCACCCGCGTCGGATTGATCTCGGCCGCCATATCCTTGGCGATCGGTGGCTTGGAGTAGTCGAAGATCAGCCGTTTGAGCTTCGTCCCCGGCTCGGGCATGCGCACCCGGAACTGCAGGTAGCGATTGTTGCCCGGCGAGCGCACCTGTCCCTCCTCCAGATTCTCCCACGATGTCCAGTCCGGGTTGATCCGCACCGGCCCCTTGAGCCCCTCGAGCGCTCCTTCCCATTCGTGCTTCCTGACCGAAATCAGCTCCTCCCCCTTCTTCATAAAATAGAGTATCGGCCTGGCGTCCGGCCCGGTGCGTGTCTGGATCTTCACCGGCAGCTGGCGGATATCTCCCCCCTCGTACCGCACCCGCCCCCACACCTTGCGCGTGCTCGACATCAGGGGGATCGACACGAACTCTCCCACCGGCACGCTGCCGTCGCCATAGATCTCGAACTCGGCCATCTCCCACTCTCGGTTGACGGTCGGCTCCAGTCTGACGTAGCGCGCTTCGAGCGCGTCGAAACGCATGTCCAGCAGCGGCTCGAAGTTCGGATTGGAGGGAAAGAAACGCTTGATGGTCTGATACGGGCCGTCGACCTCCATGCTGGCGCTCAGGGTGAACTCCTGAATAAAGCGCCGCTGGTTGTCCCGATCCAGGCGAGGAAAGATGCGGACTCGATTGATGCGGAATGCCCCTCCCATATCCACCATGAGCGGTGTCGTCCGCTCTACCTCAAAAGCCTCATCCGGATCGAAGGCGGAGCCGGTGTCTCCGTCCAGCATGACCTGCCCCTCAGGCAGAGGCGTGAAGCGAAGGGCATCCTCCACCTGGGTGAATGCTCCCCCCTGTCGCGTCTCCGCTCCCAGACTCAGATTTCCTCCCACTTCCACATCCCAGGTCCAGATCGAGTCCCGCGTCACCACCATCAAGCTGGAAGTGTCGGCCACATCATCCCACCGCCTGCCCCCCACATTCATCCCCACCGTCAGCGAGTCGAGGGCCCAAACTGAAACCGCCCCGAACAGGACGGCCAGCGCACAGAGAACGGACAGAATTTTTTTGCCGAAGAAAAACAAACAGTCCCTTTCCGAATTTCAGAATCTCACGGCAGAGCGCCGCATTTTTCAGCCCCCATTCGGGCGCTCTGCGGCATCTTCCCGCATACGGCGCCTCGTATCGAAAGCAAAACTTCTACTCCCCGGTGCACCTTTGCAAGAGGGCGCGGCGATCTTCCCTTCTTCCCGCGTCCAGCCACAATCGCGTAATTTCAGGTAGCTATAAAATTTAAAGCATTGCTCCCACTTTGTAAAAAGACGCTTCACCCCCGGCATCGGATAGCGAATTCTCCCACAACCGACGCGCGCAGCCCCTGCCTAAGGCGCAAACTTCTGGATCCGCCCGTTCCCCACGTCCGCCACGTAAATAAACCCCTCCCCGTCCACCACCACGCTGCCGGCAAAATCCCCGGCCTCCCAGCCGCTGCCGAAATCGAACGCTCCCGCCTCACTCCCCCAGTGACCGAATTGAGTGATGTAGTCCCCCCTGTCATCGAAGACCTGGATGCGCGCGTTTCCCGCATCCAGCACGTACACCCTTCCCTCCGGACTCGCGTCCAGCGACAGCGGCACCAGGAAGGAACCCGCCTCCTGGCCCATGCCGGCCCCGATCCGATCCACAACTTCCGAAGGCCATCTCACCTTCCCTGTCACCCGCGAAACCGCACCCCTGGAGATCAGCACCCGGTTGACTTCCGGCAGGCAGAGACCCAGCCGCGAAGCGGCCGAACCCTCAACTTTCCACGACCGCATCTCGCTCGCCTCTCCCCCGTAAGAAAAACCGGCCACTGCTTCTCCCGCAATCAGCTGGATAGGTTGATCTCCCGCAATCAGCGCCAGACTGGCCTCCGGGCCCTGCTCGATTGGAACCGCACAGTTCCAGCGCGACGCCTCGTTCAAAACGCTCCACGGAGACGCGGGCCTCTCGACAGACACCCCGACCTCTCCCTCGACAAACTCCAACTCCATCCGATAGAACAGACCAGGCACCAGCATCAGTTCTTTTTCGAATTTCTCTAACCGGGTTCTCTCCGATGAGCTGGCCGGAGTCAGAAAAATCCAGTTTAGGGTGACCCTATCCAGGTTAACGCCGAGGTCAAACCTCGAATACCGGTCTTGTCTACTTCCCATCGAGATCCTCGCCCAGGTCGGAGAGAAAAAAGAGACCTCCGCCTCCACGCGAAAATCCTGCCACGACAGCCCCTCTTTGCGCAGGATCGGAGGGCCTTGTTCTCCTCCCGTGAACCAGCCACCTTCCAGAGAGCCAAACTGCAAGCTCCATTGGTCGATCCGTTCGCGCTCGAAGTCATCGGCGAACAGCAGCACTTCCCCTTGGCTGACTGCCACATTGTCGAAAGCCACATCGCCAGACCCGCCCTGCAGTTCGATGACACCGGGCACCCTGGCCTGCTCCCCGCGCAGCGGCTCGGTAAAGGCATCGGCGAACAGCGCCCGCCGCTCTCTCAGCGGCCGCCCCTCTCTGTCGAACAGGAGGACCCCGATGAACCCCTGCCAATTTCTCCCCAGCGGCTTCAACGTCAGCACCAGAGCCCGTCCCCCTTTCCCATCCGGCACCGTAGCCACCGACCGCGGCGCTATGGCCACCTTCGATTGAACCAGCAGTTCCTGCTCCTCGAGTAGGTCTCCCTCGGCGGCGAACAACAGCAGCCTGATCCTGTTCGGGTCGGCCACCAGCGCCGTCAACTTTCCCTCCTCCTCCACGTAGAGCCGCACAAAGCTTTCCTCCTCCAGTTCCAGCGGCCAGCTGTCCATCAGGAAATGCATCCCCCCACTCACCTCCCGGCTCGTCACCTCTTCCCCCTGGTCGGTCACCACCACTACTCGATAGAAGTACTCCGTGTTTCCGGCCAATTCCCCGTCCAAAAGCGACCGGCTCTCCCGCTCGCCCAGTTCCGCCACCGCATGCCACGCCAGTTCCGCCGTCCGCCGCTCCACCCGATACGCCGCAAACCGCGGTCCCGCATACGCCGTCCAGCCCAGCGTCGCCGTCGCCGTCCGCGATTCGAAGCGGGCCTCTTCTATCCGCACCGCCGGCAGGCTCAGCCTCCCCTCCAGGCTGCCGCTCCTCAATTCCTCCCCTGCCGCCCGGACCATCACCTCGTACAGATAATCCACCTCCGCCAGCGCCGTTCGGTCGACGAACGTCGTATCCACCCGCTCCACCACCTCTCCCAATAGTTCCTCCCGGTCTGTCCCCACCTCTCGACGCAACACCCGGTATCCCTCGAACCGCGGCCCCGCATACGCCGTCCACCGCAGCCGCACCACCCCCTCTTCACTATCTCCCCGCACGCTCAGCAGTTCTGCTCTATGCAGCCCAAAAGAAGTCGCGCCGCTCCGATTGCTCGCCCACTCCTCCCCCGCTGCCTCCAGCACCACCCGATACACGTAGACCACATCCGGATCCAGATCGCCGTCCACAAATGCGGTGCTATTCGCGCTCTCCACCCGCCCGATTGCCGCAAAGTCCACCTCCGCCGCACCGCGTCGCTCCACCCGATATCCCTCGAACCGCGGCCCCGCATACGCCGTCCACCGCACCGTCGCTTCCCCCACGCTCCCATCGACTGCCACCTCGATCAGTTCAACCGGATTCACCGCGTAACCCGCTATCCCCTGCACCGCAGATTCTGCGGCAAAGCCGCTGCTGTTGACCGTCTCTACCCGGTATTCGTACGCCATGTTCGGCGCCAGCTCTCTGTCCACAAACGCCGTCTGTTCCACCGATGATATCCGCTCCAGCGTGTCCACCTCCACGCTCTTGGCCACGTTGCGCAGCACCCGGTACTCCGCAAACACTCCCGCCCCCGCGTACCTCGTCCACTCCAGCCGAATTGTTCCCGCCAATTCGTCCAGCGCCACCGTCAGTTCCACCGCCGGCGTCAACGCCGGATCGAACGGATTCTCCCGCGCCGCGTCGTGGCAGCCCGTTAGATAGAACAGCAGCGCCACCCACAGCCCCCGGCGCCACACCCCCTGCCGAGTTCGATTGCACACAGTTCTGTGAAGAAAGCGAAACGGCGATATCATCCGTATTCTCCCGTTCTCTCTCCAAACGGCCCTGGCATCGGGCTTGCTTGCATCCAGATCGAGTTGTCGATCGACCAACCCCCGATTATATTCCCCCTACACCAAAGAGCATTCTCTCATGACCGAAGAAACCGACCCCCAGCCCTCCCGTCCCACCACCTCGGCTGATCTCCCCTGGGGGATTAACTATCTGCGCGAGGACATCCAGGACCTCCGCCACCAGATCAGCGGCCTGCGTGAAGAAGTGCGCGCCGAAATCAAGGACGTCCGCACCGAAATCGGAGGACTTCGCAGAGAGACCGGAGAAGCCATCAACGGACTGCGCACCGAAATAGGGGAACTCCGCAAAGACACCGGAGAAGCCATCAATGGCCTCCGCACCGAAATCGGAGAGCTCCGCAAAGACACCGGAGAAGCCATCAATGGCCTCCGCGGTGAAATAATCGAACAGGCCAGGCGCTTCGAGACTCGTTTCACCTGGACCATCACCACCATCGTTGCCATGACCGGCATCATCATCGCGACGATCAAACTCTGACCCGTTCCCTCCGTCCTCCAGCTTTTTCGTCCATCCGGCAGAACGCACCTCCAGGGCAGCTTCCCCAAGCCAGGATTCCGTTCCTCCCCGAAAGCCACCTGCTGTCCCTGATGGATATCCTCTATAGAAACGCAAAGACCGTACCCGCGAATAAAATTGCGCGAAAAAATCCCTCAACATCTTGTAAATAATTCCTTTATAAATTATCTACAGCGACGGTCTCCCTCCTTCAACTCGTCCAGCTTTCCGGACAGATGAGTCCCAATTCAGGCTATTTACCCCGTTTCAACCCCAAAACTGTCTGGAAAGCTGGAATCTTCCCAAAATCCCTTCAGGCAACCGGAATCGCCGAACAGAGCCTAATCCCCGCAGTCGAATCCCTCTCCGGCGAACCCCCACTCCCCTCCCAACATCGTCCCCTCCACCCGCGCCTCCAGAATCTCCATCGGTGGAATCGCGAAGATATCCCTGTCCAGCACTACCAGATCGGCCAGCTTCCCTCGGGTCAGCGATCCCTTGACCTTCTCCTCCCCCGAGGCGAACGCCGCCCCCAGCGTAAACCCGTGCACGGCCTCCTCCACGCTCAGCCGCTGCTCCGGGTACCAGCCCTCTTCTCCCGGCATCCCGTCCGTCCGCCGCCGCGTCACCGCCGCGTGAATCCCCACCAGCGGCGCTATCCTCTCCACCGGACAGTCCGACCCGAATGCCAGCGCCGTGCCTCGCTCCAGCAGCGTCCGAAAATGGTACGCACCTTCCCCTCTATCCCCCCAGTGCCGATCGACGATCTCCATATCCGAAGTGGCGTGGATCGGCTGCATCGAACCGATCACTTTCAGCTCCGCCAGCCTGCTCCAGTCGTCCGCGTGCAGCAGCTGCGCGTGCTCGATCCGGTGCCGCAGATGCCCCTCCCCGCGTGCGCGCTCCTCCTTCCGCACCGCTGCAAAGATATCAAGTATCTCTCTGTTGGCCCGATCTCCTACCGCGTGCACGAACGACGCCAGCCCTCCCGCGCTGGCCCGCCTCACCATTCCCCTCAACTCCTCCATATCCGCCGTGGCGATCCCCCGCTCCTCCTCCCCTTCGTAAGGTTCGATCATCCACGCCGTGCGCGGCCCCAGCGCTCCGTCCGCAAACAGCTTCACCCCCCCGATCCGCAGCCACTCATCCCCCAACCCCGAGCGGATTCCCACCGCCAGCGCCTGCTCCAACAGCTGACCTGGCACGCTCTTGCACACCCGCAGTCGCATCTCCCCCCGTTCCCTCAATATCTGCCAGCCCTTCAACGCCCGCGCCCCGTCCAGGTCGTGCACCCCGGCCAGCCCCTGTTCCAGTGCCCGCTCCTGCCCCTCCTCCATCGCCGCCACTGCTTCCTCCTGCGACGGCTCGGGAATGTGCGCTCCGATCAATCCCTGGGCGTCCTCCAGAAAAATCCCGGTCGGCTCTCCCTCCCCATCCCTCACCAGCGCCCCCCCATCCATATCTTCAGTCGATCTGTCCACCCCCGCGATCCGCATCGCCGCCGCATTCGCCCATCCCGCGTGGCCGCTCTTCGCCCGCAGAAAAACCGGGTGCTCCGGCGCCACTCCGTCCAGCATCTCCTTCGTTGGAAACACTCCTCCCCACACATTCTGATTCCACCCGAACCCCAGAATCCAGCTCCCCGTCTCCAGCTCCGCCACCCGCTCCCTCACCCGCTCCAGTAGTTCCTCCACGCTCTCCGTCTCCGCATCTATCCGCCGCATCCCCAGCGAAAAACTCTCGAAGTGCAGATGCGCGTCGATCAACCCCGGCAGAACGCACTTCCCCTTCAAATTGACCGTCCGCCCCCCACTCCTCAACAAACCTTTTACCTCTTCATCCCTCCCTACGCACAGCACGCGCTCCCCTCTGATTGCCACGGCCGTAGCCCGCGGCAACTCCCCATCCATCGTGTAAATCTTCCCATTGACAAGTATCAGATCGGCCAATGCCCATTCTCCTCTTTCCAAATTCATCCCGGTTTTCAGACTCAGCGATTCGCACTATCGGCAGCACGCGCCCATAATACCGGTTGCTCCCCCCCCTGTCAAACCATTACATTTCCCCCAAATCCACCCGCAATTCCCCCAGGAGCAAACCATGAAAAGTATCGCCGTCAAAGACTTCCGCGACTATCCGCGCGACCGCTTCGTCGACGCCCAGACAGCCGCCAGCGCCCGCCTCGCTCCCACCCATCTCCTCACCCACGAAATGGGCGTCAATGGCGACCTGCGCGAACAGCTCACCCCCACCACCTGGGCCCGCGTCCGCTTCGACATCCCCTCGGCCAAAGTCAAAAGCGCCGAACTGCTGTTCTACGTCAACAGCGATCCCACCACGCGCGAAAAACCGATGCGCCTGCTCGTCAACGGCCAACGCCTCAGTCATCGCCAGAAACCCGAGCGCATGCTCACCGGCGGCTGGGACCGCTGCCGCATTCCCGCAAAGTATCTGAAAAATGGCGTCAATGAGATCATCCTCTCGCACAGCGGCGTGCTTTTCGTCGACCCGTTCCTCGGGGGTCTCGAAAAACTCCCCGAGAGCCACAGCAGCCGCAGCTTCGACGCCGGAGCGACCTGGCACCAGGCTGCCCACGGCTCCGATACCGACGTCGCCGGCGAATACCTTGTCCGCCTCCGTCTGAAGGGGTATCCCTCGAACGGCACCCTCACCTCCCCCGTCGTCGATCTGGCCGACCCCGAAGGCAATGGCGCCATTGCCCCGCGTCTGCAGCTGAAAAAAGTAACCCTCACCTCCCAGCAACAGGCGCCGCAGGGAACCAGCATCCAGTATGAAATGCGCACCGGCACCACCCCTTCCTTCGGCCCGCTCACCTGGTCCCCGTGGCAGCGCCGCACCAGCCTGGCCAAGCCCGGCCGCTTCGTCCAGTGGCGCGCCAACCTCGGCACGAAATCCGCCGACAAAACCCCGGTGCTCAAAGCGGTTACCCTGAAGGCCGACCTCAAAGAGGATTGTGCGGGCCTCGACCGCATCCGACTCCTCGAACTTGACCAGTCCGATTTTGCCACCAGTTCCTACGACTTCACCTACATGGGATCGCACCCCCGCCAGGATCGCCTGGTCAAGCAATACCGCCTCGACCAGGTGATCGCCGCCGGCAATACCGAACTCGAACAGCTCGCCCTGCTGCGCGACTGGGTCCACAGTCAGTGGCTCGGTTGGCAGGCCGATAAATACCCCTACTGCCCCCCCTGGGATCCTCTGGAGATCCTCGAAACCACCAAGGGAAACTGGGGCTTCGGCATGTGCACCCACTACGGCGCCGTCTTCTCCGGCTGCGCTTCCGCCCTCGGCTTTGTCAGCCGCTCCATCGTCGTCGACCACCACTGTTTGGCCGAAGTCTGGTCCGAAGATCTGCAGAAGTGGATTCTCGAGGACGCCGGCCCTTCGCGCGAGTACGACGCCACCTACGAGGTCGACTCCGTCCCTCTCAATGCCCTGGAACTGCACGGCTACCTCGTCCGCGGGGAACAGAAAAAAGTCATGTCCAACAAACTGCCGCAGAAGAGCGTGGAGCCGATGACCGACCACATCCGGACCCTCATTCGCTTCGGCATCCCCCTGCGCAACACCCACCTGATCCACGCCGAGCCGGCCGAACTGCATCACGGCTACGGCCAGTACCACTGGGACGGCTATCTCTGGTGGTCTGACGACGCCGATCCAAAATACGCCGAATACTCTCTGCAGACCTCCCGTCCCGCCGACTTCTACTGGTCGGTCAACCAGACCCGTCTCTACCTGCAGGTCGGCGCAGCATCCGACGAGCTCGCCGTATCTCTCGACAACACCACCCCGAACTTCTCCCACTACCTGGTCCGAATCGACGCCGGGGAATGGGAAGAAGTCTGCGAATCATCTCTGACCTGGAAGCTGCACCCGGGTGAAAACCAGCTGGCCGTGCGCAGCGTCAACCGGTTCGGGCGCCAGGGGCGCATCGCCCAGGCTCGCGTCAACAGCGAGGAATGAGATGAAACTCTCCGCCTTCACCGACGAGATCAATCCCGACCCCGCCCGCGCCGTCCAGCTCGCAGCCGCCTGGAACATTCCCTGCGTCGAAGTCCGCTCCCTGCCCAACGGCCGCTTCCCCATGGTCACCGATGCCGAACTGGAGGAGTTCCACAAGATCGTCACCGGCGCCGGTCTCTCCGTCTCCGGTGTCTCCCCCGGGTTCTGCAAGTGCCCGGTCGACGATCCCTCGGTGCCGCAGACCCTGGCCGAAGGACTGCCGCGCGCCTGCGAGTGGGCGCAGCGCTGGGGCACAGATCTGGTCTCCTGCTTCGCCTTTGTCCGCGACGACTCCCCCTCCGTGCCCGTCGCCGTCGTCGAGCGGATGGCCCAGATAGCCGAGATCACCGCGCAAAACGGCTGCCGCCTGGTCCTCGAAAACGAGGCGGCCTGCTGGGGCGCCACCGGCCTCGAAGCGGCCGAGATCATCCGCCAGATCGGCTCCGACCAGTTCACCCTGCTCTGGGACCCGGGCAACTCCGCCCGCGCCGGCTCCACCTGCCCTTATCCGGACGAGTACGAACAGCTCAAGGACCTGGTCACTCACGTCCATATCAAGAACTTCGATCCGGCCACCGGCCAGTGGTCGCTCATGGAAAAGGGCGTGGTCGACTGGCCGGCGCAGTTCGCCGCTTTGAAGCGCGACCAGTACGATGGCTTCGTCGTCATCGAGACCCACCTGCGCATCAGCCCGGACGAATTCGCCGTCGTCGACGATGACCTGGACGCCCTCGAGGCCAACAGCCGCCGCAACCTCGACTACCTCCGCACCCTGGTGGATCTGTAGAGTTTGGCAGCCGAATCCTCACTGGCCACCCGGGCCGTCCGCGGTTTTCTCTGGAACGGCAGCGCCTCTTTCATCCAACTCGGCACCCTCCTGCTCCTCTACTGGCTGCTGCCCGATACCGGGGATATGGGTGTCTTTGAATTCGCCCGTATCCTGATCATGTTCCTGGCTCTGGTCGGCAACCTCGGCCTCAGCCAGGCCCTGGTCCAGCGCCGCGACGTCGGCGGCGACCACTTCCACACCGTCTTCTGGACCAATCTCGTGTGGGGCCTCTGTCTCACTGCCCTGGTCTTTGTCGGCGCTCCCTTCTTCGCTGCCCTTTCGAGGAGTGAGGAGCCCGAGGAATTCACTCACGTGCTCCGCGTGCTCTGCCTGCTTCTTCCCCTGGCCTCCATCTCCGGCGTCTTCCGCGCCCGCCTACAGCGCGATCTCGACTTTGCCGCCCTCGCCCTCTCCGAAGTCGTCTCCGTCCTCTCCTTCGGCGTCATCGTCGTGCCCCTGGTTCTGGTCGCTCCGAATTTGGGCGTGATGATCCCGGTCACCGGCGCCCTTTTCCGCGAGCTCGGACTGCTGGTCAGCCTCTGCCGTTCCGCCCGCTGGCGTCCCAGATTCCGCTTCTGCTTTCCGGCCCTGCGCCAGCTCCTCCGTTTCGCCCTGAACTTCACCGGCTCGCAGGCGATTGCCTACATCAACACCAACATCGCCAGCCTTTTTATCTTTCCCGTGCTCGGTCCGGTCTCCCAGGCTTACTACAGCCTGGCCGTAACGGTGACCCTGACTCCCCTTGTCCGCCTGTCCACCACCATCAACCGCGTCTCCTTCCCCACCTTCTCCACCATCCAGGACGACACCTCCCTCCTGCGCCGCGGCTACCTGCACTCGGTGCAGGGCCTGGTGCTGTTGATGGGGCCACCGCTGGCCGGCATCTTCGTCTTCGCCCCCGACTTCCTCGCCTTTATGGACAAATCACCCGCCCTGACTGTCCTGCGCCTCCTGGCAGTCGCCACTCTGCTCAAGGTCGCCGGCACCATGGTCGGCTCCATGTTCATGGCCAGGGGCAGAACCGATTGGTCCTTCTACTGGTCCATTTTCAGCCTGATCCTTCTCAGCCCCTCTATGTACTTCGCCGCCCCCTACGGCGTCGAAGAGGTAACCGTCGTCATCGCCGCCTCGTCCCTCCTCTTCCTTATCCTCTCCCAAGCGCTGGCCAACCGCCTTATCTCCCTCTCTTTCTCTTCGTATCTGGCCGCTCTCATTCGTCCCGCTCTGGTGATTCTGGTCCTTTTCGCCGCCCTTTCCGCCCTTCGCCCCTTGCTCCCGGGCTCTCCTCTTTTCGTCCTCCTCCAGGCCGCCCTCCTGGGTTCCATTATCTACATCCTCACCCTCCGTCTCCTCGCCTGGCGTCTCTGCCAGGAATACTGGCGCAGCCTTCGCGGGCAGTCTTCTCCCCCCTCGTAGAAACATCGAGAGCCATAATGGATAACAAAAGGGCAAAAACCTATTCGTCGAGTCATTCTCTGCAAAGGATGGATAAACGGAGGAGATTCTTCGGCGCAGATCCATTTTTTCGCGGACTAACCTTCGCCCTCGTCTGCGGGGCATTCGCCTGTACTCAGCAGCTAACGCCCCCTCGGAACACCGAAGCATATGCCACGGCATTTCCCAACGACAACTACTCCCGCGAACTGCGGAAGCTGACGCAGACCGTCCGCAAAGTTTATTTTTCAGTCTACTACGATAAATATGTATTCCCCGTCCAGGCACAGATCGAACCAGGCACTATCGACGACCGCCTCTTGGAGGAAGCCGCGTGGGTCGAACCGATGGTCCATCCGGTCTCCGCTACGGCTACTGTGATCTTCTACAAGCACCCGAAAATCGCCCTATTGTCCTGCGCCCACGTCTTCGATAGCCCGGATACGATCACGACCTACTTCGCCGATGACTCTGCGGACGAATACATCCAGAGCATAGCGATCAAGAAGAGTGAGAAGATCGTGGTGCCCGGCTTTAAAAGCGGGAGTTCCTGGCAGATCCTCTTAGAGGACCGGGAACGAGACATCGCCATCCTCGGCAGAGAATTGGTATCACTCCCCTCCACACAGGTCACCGTCTTCCCCTCCTCCGTCGGCCGGAGCAAAGAGCTGGGGTGGGGCGCATCGATCTACCTGCTGGGATTCCCCAGCGGAGTCAAGACGATAACGAGCGGCATTGTGAGCCAGCCCGACAAAGATGGACAGGGCTCGTTCCTCATCGATGCCCTGTTCAACCCCGGTTCCAGCGGTGGCATCGTGCTGGCGACCAGAGATGGAAGTTCCCGCTTTGAGTTGGTGGGCATGGCCGTCTCGGTCTCGGGGCACGAGGAAAGCGTGCTCGTACCGACAGAGGACAAAGAGTACGACGAGACCACCCCCTTTGAAGGAAAGATTTCCGTCCGCAAAAGAACTATAGTCGACTACGGCATTACACAGGTGGTCTCTTCAGAGGCAATCGCAGAACTCCTGAATCAGAACCGTTCCACCCTCATCTCAAGAGGCTACAATATCAACTTCTACACCCCATAGATACTCCCATGGTGACCCCCCGCACCTCGACAGCCCATGGAGCATCCCCGTCTTCTCCTGTACCATCAAAAATACCCCCCTGTCCTTTGCGCCCGCTCACACCTTGAGCTATGTTCTATCCCGAACGGAAATCCATCTGAAACACCGCAATATCCCAGTCTGAAGGAGCCAGATCATGAACGACGAGAACAACGGAAAAACCGGTACCCCACGCCTTAAAACCGGCCTCGCCGAAATGCTCAAAGGTGGCGTCATCATGGACGTCGTCACCGCCGACCACGCCAAGATCGCCGAAGACGCCGGTGCCGTCGCCGTCATGGCCCTCGAGCGCGTGCCCGCCGACATCCGCGCCGAAGGCGGCGTCTCCCGCATGTCCAGCATCGAAAAGCTGCGCGAGATCATGGAAGTGGCCACCATCCCGGTCATGGCCAAATGCCGCATCGGCCACTTCGCCGAGGCGCAGATGCTCCAGGCCCTGGGCGTCGACTACGTCGACGAGAGCGAAGTCCTCACCCCGGCCGACGAACACTACCACGTCGACAAGTTCGCCTTCGAAGTTCCCTTCGTCTGCGGCTGCCGCAACCTGGGTGAGGCGCTGCGCCGCATCGGCGAAGGGGCGTGCATGATCCGCACCAAGGGAGAAGCCGGCTCCGGCAACATCGTCGAAGCCGTTCGCCACATGCGCTCCGTTATGAGCGAACTGCGCAACCTCACGACGCTGCGTCCCGAAGAGCTGATGACCACCGCCAAGGATCTGGGCGCTCCGTACGATCTGGTTCGTCTGGTCGCCGAAACCGGCAAACTGCCCGTGCCCAACTTCGCCGCCGGCGGCATCGCCACTCCGGCCGATGCCTCCCTGATGATGCAGCTGGGCGCCGAGGCGGTTTTCGTCGGCTCGGGCATCTTCAAGTCCGGTGACCCGGCGCAGCGCGCCAAGGCGATCGTCGAAGCCACTACCCACTACGACGACCCCGAAATCCTCATCCGCGTCTCCGAGAAGCTCGGCGATGCCATGGTCGGCATCAACATCGACACTCTGGATGAAAAAGATCTCCTCCAGAACAGAGGCTGGTAGTGGATCTATGATCGGGGTACTGGGGCTGCAAGGGGACTACCACGCCCACGGCAAGATGCTGGATCGAGCCGGCACCGAGTCGCGAGTCGTCAAAAAGACGGAACAGCTGGAAGGAGTCGATGGCCTGATCATTCCGGGCGGCGAGAGCACCACCTTGATCAAGCTGATGGACGCCTGGGACTTCTGGGAGCCGCTCGAGGAGTTCGCCGCAGCAGGGAAGATTCTCTTCGGCACTTGCGCCGGTATGATCATGCTCGCCCGCGAAGTGATCAACCCACCGCAGAAATCCCTGGGGCTGATCGATATCAAGGTCGAGCGCAACAGCTACGGCCGCCAGATCGACAGCTTCGAGGGATTCGGCAGCTTCCACCCCGACGGCGAAGAGCGCGAACTGGAGATGGTCTTCATCCGCGCCCCGCGCATCGTCGAACTGGGCGACAGTGTCCAGCCGCTGGCCACCTGCCGCGACCACTGCGTCATGGCCCGCCAGGGGAATATCCTGGTCGCCTCCTTCCACCCGGAGCTGACCGACGACCTGACCGTCCACCGCTACTTCCTGGAGATGGTGGATAACAGATAGTCCGTAAGTGCGCTGAAAAGACGAAGAGAGTCGCGGGGTAATCCCGCGACTCTCTTCGTCTTTCAAATACATGAAACCGTTTAGATCGGCCTACAGCATCAACCCCTGCACCTTCTCCCCGCCCAGACTCGCCTGCAGCACGCCGCGGATACTCTTTTTCGGATATCTCCTGACCGCCTGACCCAGCACCTGCCGGAACCCTCCGTGGTCGCCCATCTTCTCCAGACAGAACGCCAGCAAAAAGAGCGCATCTCCGTCCGCCGGATTCTTCTCCAGCAGATGTGAAAACAGGCTGCGCGCCGGTCCCCACTGACCCCGCAGCATGCACTCCAGGCCACTCTTGAAAATACGGTATTCCGGCGCCAGGCCCGGCTCTGCAGCCGTGAATGGAAGCGGTTCTGAAACGGGTATTACCGGTTCCGCTGGTTTCGCCACTGCGACCACTTTCGGTCTCTCCACCGGCTCCACCTCCGCTTCGATCACCTCCGCCTCCACCACGCAGGCCCAGTAGCGCACCCGATCCTCTATAAATACCTGCCGTCGTCCGACCCGAATCGATGCATACACTTGCTGATCGACTGGCGCGAACTCCTTGCTGACGATCTTCAGGCGCACCTTCGACCGCACCCCTCTATCCTCCTCGAAGCCGTCGAATCGGACCTTTCCCCCCCACTCGGAGATCATCTGTCGAGAAGTCGCCGAGACCTGGAAAACACCGGCCTTCTCGCGCGCCTCCTGCAGTGCCCTTTCGAGCGCGATCCGGCGGGCCTCGGCGTCCGAGTCCCGGTCGCTCATCCGATACTGGCCGATGCCGAGGACGTACTCCCCGGTGCGGGCGTGTGCCAAAAGGGGGATGAGAAGAAGAAAAATTGTGATCAGCTTCATGAGTGCGCCATCCTGACGGGGGATCTCCTGAAGCTGATCAGAGCAATCATCGGGCCATTTCGAGCGATATTAATATAACTTAATACTACATAATACATTACGGAATCCATCCATTCGGACCCCGCGGTCCCGGAGCGTGGAAAAAATTGCTCCATACTCCTGATACAGTGGCAGGAATGGCCCCGGCAACGTGCGCAAACAGGACCCCGCTGGGCGAAATTTGGAACGGATCAGCCCAAAAACAGACTGGCTTTTTCCTGCTCGATCGCCGATAATGTAGCAGCGTGCCTCCAGAGCGAATGCCTGCCGCAACTCATCGGTTTTCGAGAGGTCCATTCTCATGAGAGGTTCTGGCCGACGAATCTTCCGCCTGCTACTCCGTGCCACTATCCTGTCTCTGCTATGTCTGACTCCAGTAGATGCCGAAGGACCGACGCTGGTGCGGCTGAGCATCAACTGGCTACCGACGGATAAGCTGGACGCGCTCGAGGCCATGTACGATCGGCAATTGGAACCGATCTTCGCGCGGCATGGATTGGCGTCCATGGAGAAATGGAGCCGGCAGGATTCTGCTTTTTCCATATTTTGCTCTCACTTCGCAGTTGAATCGCCCGCCGTCGCGATCGCTCAGATGCGGGCTGTGCGGGAAGACCCTGCCTGGGAAGAAGCGATACAGCGGCTGGGTGCGGCGATCTACGGCAAACCTGACCGTGCCTTAGAATATCGCCTGCACATCCATCACACCCCGGCCGGTGCGGGCAAATCGGTCCGGGCCGGTGCGGGCAAGTCCGTCGAGGCGGGAAGGGGCACTACCGTTGAGATCGGATCCGGTTTCGGACAGGGGCTCTGGCAAAACTTCGGCCTCGTGGACGGCATGCCCCACACTATTGCAACCATGCTGCAGGACCGGCGCGGCGATTTGTGGTTTGCCACTTCCGATCCTGGTCCAAATCTGGGATGGCCCGATGGGCTGTGGCGCTACGATGGCCTCCAGCCGTACCGATTCAACACCGCCGATGGCCTGCCGCACGATGCGGTGACCTGTCTGCTCGAAGACCGCTCCGGCCAACTGTGGATCGGCAGTAAAGGCGGACTGACCCGCTATGACGACCGACAGGACGTCGGCGAGACCTTTACCACCTTCACCACCGAAGATGGGCTGGCTCACAATACCGTGATCTGCCTGCTCGAAGACCGCTCCGGCCGGCTGTGGATCGGCAGTGATAGTGGACTGACCCGCTATGACGGCGAGACCTTCACCACCTTCACCACCGAAGACGGCATGGCCCACGACCGGGTGGCCTGCCTGCTCGAAGATAGCAAAGAACAGCTGTGGTTCGGGGCGGGATGGTCGGCGGGCGGACCGGTCGGCCTGGGCCGCTACGACGGACGGAGTTTCACCCAGTTCACCACGGCCGACGGCCTGTCGAGCGATTGGGTACTGTCCCTGTTGGAGGACGAATCGGGCCAGCTGTGGATTGGCACCAACGGATCCGTAAATCGCTACGATGACCGACAGGATGTCGGCGAGATCTTCGAGCGCGTTTTTGCAACCGACTTCCGCCAGTACCTGGGCGGAGTGATGGCGATGCTGCAGGACCGAACCGGGGATTTGTTCTTTGCCATCTGGGGCGAGGGGTTGCGGCGCTTCGACGGAACCGATTATCTCAGTTTGACCCCCAGGGATGGCCTGGCTTCTACCAGTGTGCTCAGCTTGCTCGAAGATCGGGACGGACAGCTGTGGATCGGCAGCGCAAATGGAGAGCTGAGTCGGTACAAAAACCAGCGCCTCGCGACCTTCGGCCGCGAGGATGGTCTGACCCATGACAATATCTATTCCTTGTTCGAGGACCGCGAAGGTCGGCTGTGGATCGGCACCATAGGGGGCATGAGCTGGTACGACGCCCGGCAGGATGCCGGCGAGCGCTTCGCCGTGCTGGAGACGCCGGAAAAGGGGGTGGGAAATATATTGCAGGATCGGCGGGGCCATCTGTGGTTCGGTTTGGGGGGCTTAGGGGCAGGACGCTACGATGGACGGCGCTTCGAGCTCTTCGAAAAAGAGGGCATTCACTTCCAGACATCGATGAAGCCCCTGCTCGAGGATGGTCAGGGACGCCTGTGGTTTGCCACAGGAGGTGAGAATGGGGGCATCGACCTGTTCGACGGAGAACAGTGGACGACCTTCGATGGCAATATCGGTCTGGCGCATGAAAATGTGGTATGCATGCATCAGGATCGTGCGGGAAACTTGTGGTTCGGCTCCTGGGGCGAGGGCGTGAGTCGCTACGATGGCGAGCAGTTCGAGCGATTTACTGCCGAAGACGGGCTGGCGCACGATGAGGTTTTCGACATACTGGAAGATCCCGAGGGGAATCTGTGGTTTGCCACTTCCGGGGGAGTGAGCCGCTATGACGGCCGGAGTTTTGCGAATCTCACCACAGAAGATGGCCTGACCTACGACAATGTCTTCAGCATGATGCAGGACCGGGAAGGGAAACTCTGGTTTGCCACCCAGGGGGGCGTGAGCCTGTACGATGGACGGGTCGTCCAGCATCTGACCCGCAAAGACGGCCTGGCGAACGATTCCATACGCGAGATAATTCAGGACCGACATGGAGCTATCTGGATCGCCGCCAATGGAGGGCTCAATCGCTATCTGCCCTCGTCGACTCCCCCCGCAGTGCGGCTGCAGTCCATCGTCGCCGATCAGCGCTACGGGCCGACTGAAGAGATCTTCGGCTTCGAGCAGACCGCCGAAACGATTCGCAAAGGCTGCCGGGAAGGACACTCTGCCGAAGGTCTGATCGACCGCCTCCTCACCGGGGTTAAAACCTTCACAAAAGAGGAACCACAGGGGGATGATATGACCGTCGTGGTATTGAAGGTGGAAGCGTAGCCGGAGCGATTCGGAATATCCACATCGCAGCCGATGTGCTTTTCCGATATCCGGTTGTTCGATGATTTCCCTCAGAAAATCTCGCCCAACCGCTTTTTGGAGAACCTCATGCAGAAGAGGGCGTCGACAAAGTCGACGCCCTCTTCTAACCAAACTTTTGCGCTATGCGCAAAGCTCAAAAGTCAAACTGCACCTTCGCCGTGAATCGGTTGACGCTGATCGTCTCATCCGCAAAGATGAAGTCGTGTTGGAATCCCAACCCCACCCGCAGATGGTCGTTCAGGATCATCTCTGCGCCCACCCCCGGAACAATCCCGAACTTGTCGTCTCCCCCATCCGGCGAGTACAGCTCGGCGCTCAGCGACGTGTAATAACTGAACGGTTCCATATTGTACAGCGAGCGCATGCCGATCGAAAACAGATTGGTATTCTGATCAGAGATATGCCCGTATCCCAGCTGAAAGGCCAGCCAGTCCTCGATCAGATACCCGGCGTTGATTCCCGAAACCAGGTCGTTCTCGGAAAACTTCAGGCCGATCTCGTCGTCCTCGATATCCACGGTTGCGGAGCCGAAATATCCCTCCAGATAGAACTGACCGCCCGTCCTGTATCGCCAGTATCCCCCCTTCCCGTACTCGCTTCCTTCCGAACCATCGGTTCGTCCAGTCTCCGCTTCGTCTGCCCAGGCTCCGACCGCGAGAGCCAGCACCAGGGCCATACATGTCCAGCGCAGCATCCTCGTGCCCCCTTTCTTAAAGGGCTGAATAACTTTGCCCCGTCGAAATCTCTGTCAATCCTCAGACCTTCTCCGCGTGAGCAGAGCTATTGAATCGTCAGCCCCGAGAGTCCGGCTCCATTCAGAAGCCGATGCTCTTCTTCTTGAAGTGCTTGGTGATCTCCTTCTGGTCGGTCCACACGATCTCGGTCGATCCGATATCGGTCAGCTCGAACGTCGCCTTGTAGTACATCATCTTGTCGTTCCCCACCTGCTGCACCGTGGAGGTGACCACGCCGCCCAGGAAGAACTGCGCCGCCTTCTGCTGGCCCGGCCCCTTCGCCTGGTCGGCCCGCACATACCCCGAACCCTGGTACTCGTATTCCTTGGCGATCTCCTCGCGCGCCGACTTGTCCAAAAAGGTGAACTGGCCGCTCTGAATCAGCGCCGTCTTCACGTGATCGTACAGCGCCTGCATGTCGATGTGCTCGGCGGTCCGGTTTCTCGGCATCTCCAGCACGATCACCGGCTTGGCCTCCATCGTCTTCTCGGCGACCCATACCTCCAGCGAGCCGATCATCTTCTTGGCGACCAACTGCATGTCGTTCTGGCTCCACTTGTCGTCCAGCATCGAGATCTCCTGCGGATCTCCGTACTCCCCTCGGGTGAAGGCGCGAGGCCCGGCGCAGGCCACCAGACCGACGACCAGCCACAGAGCCAGAGCGCCCACGGCAAACCGTCTCATAGAAGTGTGCTCCTTTCCTTGCGGGGCTTCAAAACGCCCCGGCCGTTTCTCCATTGATGTATTCATCATTCCCACTCACACTGGAAGTGCGACCGCACCATGTGCCAGCTGTTCTGCAGCATCGCGTCCTGCCGGTACAGCACCTGCAGATCGCAGATCCGCTGCAGCGAGCTGGTCGGGTAGTCGAACTCGTACGTCTGCATCCCCTCTCGATCCGCCTCCGGTATGTCGGCCGAGGTGTAGATATCCGGTTTGGTCGAGGTGAACACCATCGCTCTCTTCTTACCGTGCACCTTCAGCGGCACCTCGGCGGCAAAAACGACCCGCCGCACCCGCTTGGGCATCAGCAGATCGGTGTTGTCCACCAGGCTGTCCCGCTGCCAGCGCCCGGCCAGAATCGCCTGCAGATTGCCCATGAACACCCGCTCCCGCTCCCCATCCGGGACGATCAAATACAGATACCCCTTGCGTGCCTGGTTGGAGATCTCCTGCTCTCCCCCCAGCCCCTCGAAGTCGACGCTGATGACCAGCTGCAGGGCTCGATTGGGCGCCAGCCCGTGCAGCGAAACCGCCTGGATCACATTCTCCGCTACTCCCGCCTCCTTCAGTCCGATGAGCGCGTCCACCGACGCATCGCAGGCGCAGCGCCGCTGTTGGATCATCCTGATAATGGCGCTTTCACTGAACTTGTTATCGCTCAGCTTGCGCACGTCCTCCAGACTCATCGGCAGCTGGTTCGAGCGTTCGTACCGCTGCGGCAGCTTCCCCCCGTCCCAATCGACGATGTTGAAGATTTGTCCCTCCGCCAGCGGATCGGGACTGCGGCCCGTCTCCCCGCCTGCAAGCGAACTCCGCTGCGCCCAGCCGCTCCCGCAGATCACCAGAACCAGAGCGGCGATCGAAATCCATCTTTTTACATCCATCTGTTCTCTCTCCTTCAGAAGGCTTCTCAGCGATAGCCCCGGTAGTTGAGGAAAACCGGTTTCCCCTTCTCGATCTCCACGGCCGGCATCACCTGGCTTTCGATCACCCGTCCGCCGCCGTCCATAAACTCGATCATCAGATCCACTGTTCCGGGCGGCAGGTTCAGGCGCGCCATGTGGATCTGTCCCGGCAGCGACAGCCAGCTGCGCGTGTCCGCCGCCTCTGTGGCCGCCCCGAACAGATTCACCAGGGCGCCCAGCAACATCCCCACTCCCTCCTTGACCAGCTTCTCCCCGTCATCGTCGTCCCCATCCTCTTCGAACGCCTTTTCAACCCCTTTCGCGGCCAGATATTTGGCCAGCGCTCGCGCCGCGGTGCGCAGCAGAATGCGATCCTCTTTCTCTGCGAAGTTCTTCAGGGCGATACTGTTCAGATTCTCGAGCACCGTCCCTTCGACGCTCTGTCCCCCGCCGCTCAACCGCACTCTCTGCACCTGCGAGGAGACCTCGCGATATTCCGGCAGGGCCACCCTGAGCCAGTACTTCACCCTACCACCGCGGTACACGTGGGGATGGTGGTGCCGGTAAACCATGCGGTCCGAGAGCACCCAGACCGCTCCCGTGTCGTCCCCTTCCATGATCGGCAGATTGATCTCGCGCTGGTGCTTGCGGGCGACAAAACCGCTCTCCACGAAGACAACTACCTCTTCGCCAATATCCCCTTCCAGATCTTCCGGTGCGAGCTTGTACTGGAGCATGTGCTGAACCGCCTCCTGCTCATACCCCAGCTTCTGCGCCGTGCGCGCCAGATCCCTGCCCAGAGAGCGGGGTGCCTGAAAACCGAACGCCAGTCGGTATGCGCGGTACCCCTTCTCCGCATCCCGATAAGAGACGTAAGCATCGTTCAGTTCCCCCTCCGCCTCGTACAGCATCCCGGTCATATACTGCATAAAGGCATCGTTCCTGTATCCGAGCTCGTACTCCGCAACCTCGGCGTAATCCTCCAGCTTCAAATTCGCCTTGCGACACTCCACCAGCGCCGCCTGCGGGTCCCCCAGGTGCTGGTAGTTCATCGCCCGGTAGTAGTGGATCAGCACCCGCTCGAACTCCTCGCCGGTATACGGCCGAATCGCGTCGTTGGTCAGCAGCGCCGCCACCTCCCGCGATGCCGAGCGGGTGTACAGATCGTCGATCAGCCGCTCCGCCTTCTCGAACTCCCGATTCGAAAATTCATACTGCCCCTGGTAGTGGAAAATCAACCCTTTCTCCAACCGGTAGAGCAGCTTGTTGGTCTTTCCATCCGGCTTTTCGAGTTTGGCCAGCGCTCCCTCGTAGTCGCGATTTCCCATCCGCTTCAGAGAGCCGCCCATGTACCCCGAATACGCCGCTCCGCATCCCGTAAAGGCGAGCAAGAGCAGGGCCGATGCCCCTCTGAGCAACCACGTCGATCTCGTATTCATCACAAACTGAAACGCGCCAGGAAGATGTCGGCGGGAGCCGGCGGGGCGGTCGGCAAAGGCAAGCGCTCGTGCTGCGAGTAGTAGCTCATCAAAATCTCCCCGTCCAACCCGGATGCCAATCCCGCGTACGAACAGTCCCCATTGCTGGGCACCGTCAATTCGTGAACCGCACGATTCCCTTCTAGCGTCCACACGCTGGTATGATGCTCCGCCGAAGTCGGATGTTCCCCATGCCGCCCAAAGCTCTCCGCCGGCAAATCCGCCTCCTGCGAGCGCCCCGCCACGATCCAGCGGCCATCCATCTCCAGCACCACCGGCGCGTGGATCATCACCCCCAGATCCTCCCATTCCCATTCCATATAGGGCTTCCGGCTGCGGCCGATCCAGGAGTGGTGATTCGGCTCCAGCGTGCGGGTCACGCAGCTCAACTCTCCCGGCGCACTCTGAAAGAGCACCGATTCTCCGGCGCCGCCGCCCGACCGCATCAGCCCCTTCAGCCGCCAGTCGAACAGATCTTGGCTGAACAGCAGGTGCACCGTGCGCATATCCCGATCGTCCCGCCGTCCAAAGTGATACGCCGCGCAGTAAAACCCCTCCGCCGCCGACAGGACGCGCCACATCCAGTAGTTCACCCCGTACATCTGCCGCGGCGTCGACCAGCAGCTTCCGTCCCGCGACACCGATATGTGTGAAATCAGATCGTGAGTCAAACTGCGCACGCTGCGTCCGTCCGCCCCCCAGCGCGGAAACCAGGTCCCGAAAACCACCCCCAGCCGCTCCCCCGCGTCGATCAGCTTCGGATCCCGGTCGTCTCCCCCCGTATCGAAGCGGGCGCACGGCGACCACTCCTCGAGATCCGCGGACCGATACACCACCACGTCGCCGGGATCGGTCACTCCGTGCGACTGCGCCGTGCGGAAACACAGATAGTAGCGTCCTTTCCAGAACTTCAGATCGGTAAATGCGTTGTGGTATCCGTCGCCGAAGAGGCGCTCGATGCTCAGCAACTCGGCCATTAAACATCCCTCCCATAGGCGGTATCCCCATCGATACCGCGCTTTGCCCAAAATATAACCCGACATCGTTCCGCTACAAACATGTCCATGACCCTTTGACTTTTTCTATCTTGTACAACACCAGGGCCCGGTGGAAGTGTCACTTTCGGCAAATCCGACGGAGTCGGGATATCGCGACACCGGGCCGCCAGAAGATGAAAAAACTGAATTTTGCCCGGAGAAAACCCGATTATATCTCCAACGCTACAAGGGACGAAATAGCAATCTTTGAGGGAGGAGGAGTAGGGTGCGAGTGGGTTACCGCATCTACTCAAATAGGGATTTGATCGCGTCGGGTGAAATAGCGTATGTTTCGGAGTCGATCGAACCCGCTATCTTCATTCATCAACAGTAGGGAGACCATAGATGTCGTCAGTCGACCAAAAACCGCGCAAAGTCGTCGTGGCCACCTCCATGTTCGGACCGTACGGCCAGTGGCCCGGTCTCGACAAACGGCTGGGCGAACTCGGCGAACTCGTCGACGATATGGCCGCCAGCGCCGCCCGGCAGGATTCCCCAAAGACTCTGGATCTGGCCATTCTCACCGAAGATGCCGTGTGCGGCGGCTCCAGCGGCACGGCCGCCGATCGCTCCGTTCCTCTCCAGGGAGAGGTGCTCGAAAGGATGGGCGCCAAAGCCCGCCAGCACCGCACCTACCTGGTCCTCCCTCTGTTTCTGCGCGAAGGGAACGGCAGTTTCAGCAACGCCGCCGTTCTCCTGGATCGCGAGGGTGAAGTCGCCGGCATATACCGCAAGGTGCATCCCGTCCTGGGGCAGGAGGACGACATCCTCGAGGGCGGGGTGATTCCCGGCCGCGACTTCCCCGTCTTCACCTGTGACTTCGGCAGAGTGGGCATCCAGATCTGCTTCGATATGGTCTACGATGACGGCTGGGAGAGCCTGGCCCGCCAGGGAGCCGAAATCATCGCCTGGCCCACCCAGTCCCCCCAGACCGCCAGGACCGCCAGCCGGGCTCTCCACGGCCGCTACTACGTGGTCTCCAGCACCTGGAGAAACAACCTCTCCCTCTTCGAGCCGACCGGCATGCCCGTCGCCCAGGTTCGGGAACCCGAGCGCCTCCTGGTCCGGGAGATCGACCTGAGCTACGTCCTCCTCTCCTGGTCCAGCCAATTGCGCAATGGCCAGGCCCTGACCGAGCGCTTCGGTGACCGGGTGGGCTATCGCTACTACGAGTCCGAGGATCGCGGCCTCTTCTGGTCCAACGATCCTTCCACGTCGATCGGCGACATGATCCGGGAGCTGGACCTGGAAGAAGTCGAGGCCCACATCGAACGGAATCGCCGTGCACAGGACGCCGCCCGGAGCGCGGTGATACCGGATTGATAACAGAGATGTCTCGATGTTGTTGGAATTCTCGGAGAAAAATCGAGCGGATATGAGACCGCATCCAGGGCGCGATGCCGCTCCCTATTCTTCCACCAGCTCCACCCGAACCGTCTCCCCTCCGCGCACCTTCCCCAGCTCCTTTGGGTCCCCCTCGATCATCCCCAGCACGTTCACCTCGCTCACCAGCCGGCACTCGTCCCCCTGCGACACCGGCGTCGGCCCGAACGGCAGCGCCAGCGAACTCCCCTGCACCCAGAAGCAGACCGTCCCTGGGTCGACCACCTGCCGCGCGTCCGGCTCCAGCTCCACGTTCACCGGCATATCGAAGTAAACCTCATCTCCCCAGGTATTGGCGCTCGATTGGCAGGGGAGCGCCGCTATCACCGCCTGCGCCGTGGGCGTGTCGTCCAGCCGCGCCAGCAGTTCACCCGAACTCCATTTGATCCTGATCTGCATCGTATACCTCCCGTTAAGTCCGCTTCCAACAATACGTTGCAAACTTGCTCAAAATCCGATCACACCTTAATATAAAAATCCAATTGCGCCCATCAACCGCGCTTCATTTCTGCTTCAACCGCCCTCTCCGGGATTCCACCTATACAAAGAAAATGCGTCATGGACAGACCCAAAGTAGTAGTAGTCGGCTACGGCTTTGCCGGCCGTTGTTTCCACTCCTATCTGGTCGGCCTGGCCGACGGCCTCGAACTCTACGGCATCGTCACCAGCCGCCCCGAGGCCCAGCAGCAGATCCGGCAAAACCTGGGCGTCAAAACCTTTGCCACCTTTGCAGAAGCGCTGGCCGATAATCGGGTCGATCTGATCGTCCTGGCCACCCCCAACGACCTGCACGCCCAGTACGCCGTCCGCGCCATGGAAGCCGGCAAGCACGTGGTCACCGACAAGCCGATGTGCCTGACCCTCGAAGAGGCCGACCGCATGATCGCTGCCAGCCGGAAACACGACCGCCTGCTCTCCGTCTTCCAGAACCGCCGCTGGGACGGCGACTTCCTCACCGTGCGCCAGATCCTCGACCAGGACCTTCTCGGGGACCTATTCCAACTCGAACTGTTCTGGGGTCAGTACGGCCCGCCGGGCGGCTGGCGCGGCCAAAGCGCCCACGGCGGCGGCAAGTTCTTCGACCTGGGCGCCCATCTGATCGACCAGGCGCTGCAGTTGGTCCTCTCTCCGGTCGAGCGCGTATACGCCCGTTTCCACCAGGACCTGCTCGACTCCGACATAGAGGACAACGCCCACTGCATCATCAGCTTCGCCAACGGCGTCGAAGCCCACATCGGCACCTCCTCCCTGGCCCGCCATTCCAAGCCGCGCTGGTACGCCATGGGCACCCAGGGCACCCTGGTGAAGGAAGGCATCGATCCGCAGGAGCGGGCCATGATCGCCGGCGACATCGACTCGGCGCAGGAGGATCCGGCCCACTACCCACGCCTCCACCTCGCTGCCGCCGGCCAGCCGGCCGAAATGACTCTCCAGACCATCCCCGGCCGCTGGCGCTCCTTCTACGAGAACATCGCCGCAAGACTGCGTGGCGATGCCGAGTTGGCCGTCACGCCCGAGAGCGTGCGCGCCGTAATGACCGTCATCCGCGCGGCGCAGCAGTCCGCCGCCAGCGGACAGGCGGTGGAACTCGAAGGAGTTTCGGGCGCATGAAACCCCTCCAGCCGGGCAACTACGGCAAGGAGACCAGTTTCGAGGTGCGCAACTTCGACGCCCCCTTGAGCGCCGAAGAGTACGCCCGCCTGCCCAAGCACCCGATCCACCTGGTCCTCGACCATCTGCGCAGCGCCTTCAACGTCGGCTCCATCTTCCGCACCGCCGACACCGCCCGCCTGGCCCGCGTCGTCACCTGCGGATACACCGCCCACCCGCCCCACGCCAAACTCGACAAGACCGCCCTGGGCACCCTCGACTACGTCGCCAGCGAGCACTACGACAGCACCATCGACGCCGTCGATGCTCTGCGCGCGCAGAACATTCCGGTGTGGGGGCTCGAAACCACCTCCCGCAGCAAGCTCTACACCGCCGTCTCCTACCCCCGCCCGCTGGCCCTGGTTCTCGGCAACGAGGCCCTGGGCGTCGGCCGCGACGTGCTCGAGCGCTGCGACGAGTTGATCGAAATCCCCACCTTTGGCTTCAAGAACTCCCTCAATGTCGCCTCGGCCGCCGCTGTCGCCGTCTTTGAAATCCTCAGACAGTGGCAGGCCGCCCCAGCCACCGCAAACGCCCATGTCTGAAGAACAGGCCTCGCGCCCCCCCCACATCGGCCAGCGGATCAAGCGCATCCTGCGCCTCAACTTCTCCACCCGTATCTACATCTACAGCCTGGTGGTCGGCCTCGTCTCCGGACTGGGTGCGGCCCTCTTCACCTACGGGCTGGAGCTGGGCCGCTTTCTGCTCATCGAAAAGCTGGCCGGCTTCCCACAGTCCCGCCCGGACGGAGCCGTCACCTTCGACTTTTCCTTCTTCGGAGCGCCGGACTACCCCGGCTATCTATGGCTGCTGCTCCTCCTGCCGGCGGCCGGCGGCCTGGGAGCGATCTTCCGCGCCCCCCTCGGCGGCGCCATCACCAGCGTCGAAGTTCTCTATCGCCAGGACTTCGAGAGCGACGCCCTCATTCCCTGCGTCATCAGTTCCATCGTCGCTTACTCGGTCTACATGGGACTGGTCGATCCACGCACCCTGGGCACCGGCTTCGGCGCCATGGCCAACACCCCGCTGGCCGCCCTGATCATCGTCACCGAGATGACCGGCAGCTACCACCTGCTGCCGCCGTTGATGCTGGTCAGCGCTCTGGCCCTCATCTTCGCCCGCGACTATTCGATCTACGAAAACCAGGTGGAAAGCAAGTTCCATTCCCCTGCCCACCTCAAGGACTTCACCATCGACGTCCTCGAAAAACTGAAAGTGAGCGAAATCTTTCCGCAGCTGCGCAATACCTCTGCGGCGGTCGTCAGCAACAAGATCCCCGTCATTGGCGAGGACGAAGAAAGTGAAAGCAAATTCCTCGGCTACATGACGTACCAGGATCTGCTGCGCGTGTATCACGAGGAAGTAGAACGCCTGGAGCGCCGCGAATGAGAAAAGGGACGGCCGCGGCCATCCCTCTTTTTCTCTTTCCTGCTGTCAGTCCAAAAAGAATCTCGACTCAGACGCTCTACTCGGCAGATCGCTTTCTTCTCTCCCCGTACGGCTCCTTCAGGTACTTTTTCGCCAGCTCTCGACTCTCCCCCTGGTTCTTCAGCGTCCTCACCCGCTCGTACCGCTGCACCGCCCGTTCCCGCGCTCCCTGCAGATCGCAGGTCATCCCCAGCATCAGATTGGCCAGCGCCACATACGCCTGGTCGTCCTCCCGCTGGCTGGCCCCGCCCAAACTGTCTACCGCGGCAAAGGCGTCGCTGGCCGCCCCCAGTCGCCGCTGAAAAAAAGCGTATTTGCCCAGGTAATACAGCGCCTCCAGCCGCCCGTGGACGTGATACCCGCTCTGCCCCTGGTGACTGCGCCGGACATACTCCTCGTAGAGCGGCACAGCCCGTCGCCAGCGCCCCAACTCGGCCAGGTTTCGGGCCCGGTACCGATGGAACAGTGCGTTGTCCGGATAGCGGTCGTGCAGGTAATCCAGATATTCGAGTGCCTCGAGCCCGTTTTCTTCGAATATCCGATGAATCTGCGCCAGAAAGTAGGCCGCTTCGGCGCTGGCGTACTGTCCCTCTCGCACCACCTCCTCCAGCTGCGCCAGCCCCTTCTCCCTGTCCCCATCCGGCAGCAGGAACATGATCGGCCGAATAATCGGATGCAGCTTCGGCATCACCTCGGCGAAGTAGTTGTAGATCCCCTGGCCGAAGAGTATATCCTTGTTGGTCGGCTCCAACTGGCGGCTCTTTTTGAGCAACGGCAGCGACTTCAAACCATCTCCGGCAGCCTTCAAATACTCTCCCCTGTCCCCGCGCAGCCGCCCCCTGAAGCCGATGGCGCCCCCCTTGAAGAGAATGGCGTCGAAGTCTTTCGGCTCCACCCCCAGCCGACGGTCGCACACCTCCACGCACCTGTCCAGCAGCGCGTAGAACGCCCTATCGTGCTCGCTGCTGTCCAGATCGCTCAACACCCGCCACCAGGTGACCATCGCCAGAAAGAAATGCCCCACCGGATTCTCCGGTTCGGCGGCGATGATCCGCTCGAAGTGTTCATCCGCCGCCTCGAAGCGCAGATTGTAGATCAGATCGATCCCATCCTGAATCCGCTGATCGAAACCGCGCACGCTGTATCCGGCCTCCCCGGGCAGACCCGGCTCGGCCGCCGGCGCACTGCCGACCAGCGCCATCAGCGCCACCAGCGCCATCAGCACTCTACTTCTCCGCCTGCGTCCCACGGGCGTGCCTGTGCAGATAGGTGAGGATCTCCTCGGTCTCCGCCTGCGTCGGCAGCTTCCAGCCCTCCTTGCGCATCAGCGGCAGCATGCGTGCGTACTGCATATCCCAGTACCGCTTGCCACCCCGGCGCGGCGAAATCGGGCCGTGACACCCCTCTCCCGAGCAGTAGCGCGTGTAGAGCTTCGCCGCCCGGCTCTCCGGTTCGGGCAGCTCTCTACTGCAGGCCACCCAGCCGACTGCCGCCAGCAGCAGCGTCACGAGGACGCCCACCGCAACATTCGGGCGGAATCTGAACTTCTCCTTCAAATCGACTCCTGTTCTCTACTTCCGTTCGTTGCCCAATCGGCATGCGGAAACTAAGTTAACCCAAAGTTTACTCCGATATCGATCCATAGAATAAACCGGAAAATCCGCAATTATCCAAGAAGGACAGTCATGAGACACGACATCGTCATCATCGGCGGCGGCTCCGCCGGCTACGCCGCCGCGCGCACCGCCCACGACGCCGGCGCCGACGTCGCCATCGTCGATCACGGCCCCCTGGCCGGCCTGTGCATCCTGCGCGGCTGCATGCCCACCAAGACCATGCTGCGCTCCTCCGACATCATCTCCCTGATGCGCCGCGGCCCCGAGTTCGGCCTGCTGCCGGTGGAGCCCAGCGCCGATCTGGCCGCCATCGTCGACCGCAAAGACCGCCTCATCGCCGAATTCGCCGACTACCGCATCGGTCAGCTGCGCGACGACCGCTTCACCCTGTACGAGGAGGCCGCCACCTTTGCCTCCCCGACCGAACTCCGCGTCGGTGAACAAACGCTCACGGCCAACGCCTTTGTCATCGCCACCGGCTCTGTCGTCGGCCACGTGCCCATCCCCGGACTGGACGAAGTCGGCTACATCACCAGCGACGACGCCCTGGAACTGCGCCAGCAGCCCGAGTCGATGATCGTCCTCGGCGGCGGCCCCGTGGCCATAGAACTGGCCCAGTTCTTCCAACGCATCGGCACCCGCGTCACCCTCATCCAGCGCAGCCATCACATCCTCTCCGCCGGTGACGAGGATGTGGCCCGGCCGGTCGAAACCCGCCTCTGCGAGGAGGGGATGGAGGTCTATACCGGCACCCAGTTGAGCCGCTTTACCGCCGAGGACGGCCTGAAGATCGCCCATTTCTCCCACGCGGGAGAGGAAAAGACCGCCACCGCTGCCGTCGTTCTCCAGGCAATGGGTCGCCGCCCCAACGTCGACGGGTTGAATCTGGAGGAAGCCGGCGTCGAAGTGGAGCGCGGCCGCATCGCCGTCAACCCGGAGATGCGCACCTCGCAGCCGCACATCTACGCCGTTGGCGATGTCAACGGTCTCCACGAGATCGTCCACATCGCCATCCAGCAGGGGGAAATCGCCGCGTACAACGCCGTCCATCCCGACCGCCCATCCCACCGCGTCGACGACCGCATCAAGCTCCAGGTCACCTTCACCGATCCGCAGGTCGCCAGCGTCGGCCTCTGCGAAAAGGAGTGCCAGGACCTGGACATTCCCTATCTGGCCGCCTCTTATCCGTTCGACGACCACGGCAAATCCCTCTGTCTCGGAGAGACCCACGGCCACGTCAAGCTCCTCTGTGCGCCGCGCACCGGCGAGTTGATCGGCGCCCACATCGTCGGCCCCGAAGCCGGTGAACTGATCCACGAACTCTCCGCCGTCATGCACTTCCACGGCACCGTCCATGACCTCATCCAGATCCCCCACTATCACCCCACCCTGGCCGAAATCATCACCTACCCCGCCGAAGACCTGGCCGAAGAGCTATGATGCAAAAAGGACTCCGGATTTTTGCTCCGGAGCCCTTTCTTCAACTCTCCAATTGCTACCGAGTTTCCATTTCTCGAGAAACACGAATCTATCGGCATTACCCCATGAAGTTTTCGCCGAGGGCGAAAACTCCCAAACAACCTGTGGCACAATCCGAGATTGTGCCTCAGGTTGTCAGTCGTAATACTCGTTCCCCAGATGCGTGATCAACTCCTCCCCCTGCAGGTGCCGCAGCGTGTTCTTCAGCTTCATCAGCTGGATGAACAAATCGTGTTCCGGATACAGCTCCGGCGCCGTCATCGGGCTCTTGAAGTAGAAAGACAGCCACTCCTGCACCCCGTGCATCCCCGCGCGCCGCGCCAGATCGGTGAACAGCACCAGGTCGAGGACGATCGGCGCCGCCAGGATGCTGTCGCGACAGAGGAAATCGACTTTGATCTGCATCGGATAGCCCAGCCATCCGAAGATGTCGATGTTGTCCCAGCCCTCCTTCTCGTCGCCGCGCGGCGGATAGTAGTTGATCCGCACCTTGTGATACATGTCGCCGTAGAGGTTCGGATACAACTTCGGCTGCAGCACGTAGTCGAGCACCCCCAGCTTGCTCTCCTCCTTTGTCTTGAAGGAGTACGGGTCGTCGAGAATCTCGCCGTCTCGGTTGCCCAGAATATTGGTCGAAAACCAGCCCCTCACCCCCAGCATCCGCGCCTTGAAACCCGGCGCCAGAATCGTCTTCATCAGGGTTTGGCCGGTCTTGAAATCCTTACCGCCGACCGGCATGTTTTGCCGTTTGGCCAGCTCCCTCACCGCCGCGACATCCACCGTCAAATTCGGCGCCCCATTCAAAAAGGGGATCCCCTCCTGCAGCGCTGCCCAGGCGTAGATCATGCTCGGGGCGATCCCCTCATCGTTCTCCTGCAGCCCCTTCTCAAAACTCTCGATCGTGGCGTGGACCGGCTGCTCCTCCATGAAGATTTCGGTGCTGCCGCACCAGATCATCACCAGGCGATCCACCCCGTTGTCCGCCTTGAACTTTTGAATGTCTTCGCGCACCTGCTGCACCAGTTCCGCCTTGGTGCCGGCGCTCTTGACGTGCGGTCCATCCAGCCGACGCACGTAGTTGCGGTCGAAGGCCGCCTTCCACGGCTCAATCGCCTGCAGCGGCTCCTGGAGCGCATCCAGTGTCTCCTGCTTGAGCACGCCAGCGTGGGAGGCCGCCTCGTACGCGCTATCCGGAAACACATCCCAACCGCCGAACACCATGTCGTCGAGCCCGGCCAGATCCACGAACTCCTTGATCAGCGGCGAGCGGTTTTCGGTCCGCTTGCCCAGGCGGATGGTGCCCATCTGGGTCAACGAGCCAATCGGTTCCCCCAGACCGGCCTTGATCGCTTCCACACCGGCGATAAAGGTCGTCGCCACCGCGCCCATCCCCGGTATGAGGACGCCCAGTTTACCGCTGGCTTTTTCAACTTTCACAGCTTCGCCCATCGCTTCTATTCTCCTGGAAAGATCTGTTTGGAAAATACGACCAATAGAAAAACTAAAGATCTTCAGACATAAATCAAATGAATAATCATTATGAAATCTATAGAAATATTCTATGAATAAAATTACACCCTGACCTCTCCCAAAACGGCCAGGTCTCCGAAAGCTGCGAAGAAATAGGGAGAATCTGTGCAGAAGACCGGCTAACCCTGCTCAGCCGCCGACCAGTCGAATGAGGGGGGCCGTCGACGGATCGCCGTACGCCTCCTGGGCAGATTGGGGAAACGCCTGCAGAAAGCGGTCCAGATTCTCCAGAAAACCGGGCAGTTCCACCCCCATGTAGGTCTCTCCTCCCTCGCGCCGCAGCACGCGCTCCAGCTTCTCTCTGGCGTGTCCGTGCAGCGTGATCACCCCGCGCAAATTCCCCTGGTTCCACTTGATCATCGCCGCGGTCACCTGGATCAATCCCTGCAGGAAGAGGGCCGACGGCGAACCCAGCTCCGCCCGCCGCCACAGCGCCTCCCACCACTCGTGCGCCTCCCACCAGTACGCGTAATTGAACAGATCGGTGGCGCCCAGGTAGATCCCGTTGCGCGCCCAGTTGTCGGATGCCAGCGGCAGCCCGTAGTACTTCAGCTCCCGGCCGTGGCTGTGCCCCTGCGGATGGGTATGCGGGTGCGGCGTCTCTCCCGGCACGTGGCGATACGGAGGAAAGGGCAGATTGGGAGCGTAGCGGGTGTGGCTGGCATCGAACGGCTGTGGCTGTGGCATATCAGGCCACCGCCGGGGAAGAATGGGTGCCTCGCTCTTCAGCGGGAGGGGTCAGTTCTGCATCTCCCAGCGCCAAGAGCCACTCCCTCAGCGGTTCCAGTTGGCGAAAGCCGTTCAATTCGGCGCGCAGCTGTGCCGCCCCGCGCATTCCCCGGAAGTATCCCGCATAGTGGCGCCGCATGCTCACCAGTCCGTATCGCTCCCCTCCGTGCTCCACCGCCAGCTCCAGGTGTTCCATGCAGAGATCGACTCGCTCGCGCAGCGTCGGCTCGGGGAGCGATTCCCCACTCTCCAGAAAATGACGTGCTTCCCGAAAAATCCACGGATGGCGGATGGCCCCCCGGCCGATCATCACCCCGTCGCAGCCGGTTGTCGCAAAGGCGTTTTCCACGCCCTCTGCACTGACCACGTCGCCGTTGAGCACCACCGGCATGGAGACCGCCTCCTTGACCCGGGGAATCCACGCGTAGTCCACCTCCCCCTTGTGGCCCTGGGACCGGGTGCGACAATGGATAGTCAGCCCCTGCACCCCCAGATCTTCGAGCATGCGCGCCACCTCGACGATACGAATACTCTCCGCATCCCAGCCCAGACGGGTCTTCACCGTCACCGGCAGATCCGTGCAGCCCACCACCCGCTCGACCACCTGGCGCAGCTGCGCCAGGTCGCGCAACAGTCCGGCCCCGGCTCCCCGCAGAGCCACGTTTTTGACCCAGCAACCGCAGTTGATGTCGATCAGATCCGGTCGCTCCTCGGTGGCGATCCGCGTCGCCTTCTCCATCGACAGCTCCGAGGCGCCGTAGAGTTGGATCCCCACCGGCCGCTCTTCCTCCAAAAAGCGCAGCTTGCCTCTGGTCCGCTGCGGTCCGTTCGGATCCTCGCGCAGCAGCCCCTCGGCGTTGACGAACTCCGTGTAGACCAGATCCGCTCCCAGCCGTCTACAGATCACCCGGAACGGCAGTTCCGACACATCCTCCATGGGCGCCAGCAGCAACCCAGGCGAAACCTCGACCGGGCCTATTTTGAGCACGTGACCATCCATATCTATTCGCCTGCGAGTCTCGGTTTGTTATCGCTCTCTGCGAAAGGAGCTATATCCGTCAAATCCGCCCTGATGAACCGCGAAAAACCGATCATCGCGTCCCGGTCCGATAGGTACCCGTCCCGGTGATGACGATATCGACACGCGCATCGTGCGACTCCATTGGCACCTCGTCGAGCAGCAGGCAGTCGTAGACCAGGCCGACCCTGAATGCGCGTGTGGATTCCAAAAACCGATCGTAGAACCCCCCACCAAAACCCAACCGTCCCCCCCGACGATCGAAGATCAGACCGGGCACCACCACCAGATCCATTTCCTCGGTGTCCTCGATCCACGCGGCGTGATCGGCCGGCGGCTCCAGCAGTCCCCAGGCGTCCTGCACCAGCCCCTCCAATCCCTCGATCTCGGCGTGGCGCAGCCGCCGCGTCCCCTTCACCACTACTGGAATGGCCACTCGCTTGCCCCCGTTCAGGCTGGCGCGGATCAATCCGTGCGTGTCCACCTCGTTTTCCTTGCTGGAGACGTAGGTGTGAATCAACCCGGCAGCGGCGAACTCCTCGATTTCCAGCAACTGCTCCAGGATGTCCCTCCCTTCGGCCGCGATATCTTCTCCAGTCAGCCGGCGCCGCAGCGATCGGCACTCCTTCCGCAGCGCCGATTTCTGTTTGCGGATCTCTTGTCGGCTCATAGACGTCTATAGATCTCCGAACTATCATTTTGTGCGGATGCGATGGGGATCTCCGTATATCACCTGGCAACCGTGCCTATCCGGAGACGATATCTATCAATATCAGACCTTCCCGCTAGGTGTCAAGTCGAACTGGGACAAGACGTAACTCGTTCATTTGCTTGACTAATCGCAGGGCAAAGCCTAGATTTCTTTGTTTCTGAAAAACATCCGCATCGCGGCAATTCTTCCGCGGCACCCGGCTGTCACGGCAGCCGGCAATTTGCCGCAATCTCGTCCGCAGTCATCCAGAACGGAAAATACGCATGGAATCTCAGCCGATTCCGCTCGAACTCACCCCCGAAGAGTACGCAGAGAAAATCGCCCTCGACCCCGAGGAAGACGCCCGCATCCAACAGCAGATAGAGGCGCGCGACAATCTTCCACGCCATATCGCCATCATCATGGACGGCGACCGACGCTGGGCCACCGAGCGCAATCTGCCCAAAACCGAGGGGCATCGCTTCGGCCGCGAGTCCGTGCGCGACATTGTCCGCGCCTGCGGCCAACTGGGGGTCGAATACCTCACCCTCTACACCTTTTCCACCGAGAACTGGAGTCGGCCCAAAAAAGAGGTCCAGGCTCTGATGCGCTGGCTGCATGAATCTCTGCGCGACGAAGTCCCGGAACTCGATCAGAACAACGTGCGCCTCAACGCCATAGGTCGTATCGACGAACTGCCCCGAACAGTGCGCATGGCCCTCAACCGCGGTCTCCAGCGCACCAGTGGCAACACCGGCCTGCAACTCAACCTGGCCCTCAATTACGGAGGCCGCAGCGAACTGGTCGACGCCTTCCGCCAGCTGGCCAACCGCGTCAAGCAGGGAGAACTGCAGCCCAATGACATCGACGAACAGGCGATCGACGATGCTCTCTATACCGCCGGCATACCCGATCCCGACCTGCTCATCCGCGCCAGCGGCGAGATGCGCCTGAGCAACTTCCTCCCCTGGCAGATGGTCTACACCGAGTTCTGGTTCGCCACCGATGTGTACTGGCCCGACTTTCGCCGCCAGCACCTGTACGCGGCCATCACCGCCTACCAGCAGCGCCAAAGACGCTTTGGCGGCGCCTGAGCGGCCAATGCCCGAAACTAAAGGCCGGATCTCCGGCCTGGCCGTGCGCTCCCTGTCCGCCTGTCTCTTCGTTCCGACCATCCTCCTGCTGGTCGAAGGCGGCGCCTGGTCCCTGCTGATTCTGGTCCTGATCGTCGTCGGCCGCGGTAGTTGGGAGCTCTTCCACATGGCGCGCCAGGCAGGCCGCCGTCCCCTCGCTTTTCTGGGTACGGGACTGGCTCTGTCCCTTTCTCTCTGCGTCCACGCGGCTGGGACCGGATACCTGATCCCGGCCATCGCCGCCGCCGTTCTCGTCATCCTGGCCGCCGCCCTTCTGCGCGGTACCCGCGATTACATCGCCAGTGCCCTCCTGACCCTGGGCGGCACCCTCTACCTGGGCCTGCTGGGGAGTGCCCCCCTGCTGATCATGGCCGCTGTTGGCTCGGATCAGCACCGGGAAGCCCGATATCTACTGATCGCCCTTTTCGCCTGCATCTGGCTCACCGACTCGGCGGCCTACATCTGCGGACATCTCTGGGGCCGCAAGAAGCTGGTTCCCTCCATCAGCCCGGGCAAGACCGTGGTCGGCTTCGTCAGCGGCATCGGCGGCGGTCTGCTACCCGCTCTGGGTGGCGCCTTCCTGCCCTCTTTCACCCTCGCCGAACTGCTCGGCCTGCTGTTACTGGCCAGCGTCGGCGGTCAACTGGGCGATCTGGTCGAATCGGCCATCAAGCGGGATCTGGGCGTCAAGGACGCCCCGCCCCTGATTCCCGGGCACGGGGGGATTCTCGACCGCTTCGATTCTTACCTGTTTGCCTTTCCGCTGGCTTATCTGTACATATTAATGTTCGGCATTTTCTGATGTATCGGCATTCGCTATCCTCTGAGCATTCAAACCCCGGTTCGAATCTATGATCAGCACGATTCTCTCCTTTATCGTCGCCCTGGGCGTTCTCGTCTTCGTCCACGAACTGGGCCACTTCCTCATCGCCAAGTGGTCCGGTATCCGCGTCGAGCGCTTCTCTCTGGGCTACCCGCCCAAGATGTTCGGCATCCAGTACGGTGAAACAGAGTACTGCGTCTCCTGGATCCCCTTTGGCGGTTACGTCAAGGTCGCCGGCATGGCCGATGTCGGCAATGAAGAGACCACCGGCGCTTCGTGGGAATTCCCCTCCAAGCCGATATGGACCCGCATGGCCGTGATCGCCGCCGGTCCCTTCATGAACTTCTTCTTCGCCTTTGTCGCTCTCGTCTTCCTCTTCCTCGCCTACGGCATCGACACTTTCGCCAGCACCGCCGTCAGCCCCAACCAGGAGTCCCTCGCCGCCGTCGCCGGTCTGCAGCACGGCGACCGGGTAGTCAGCGTCGACGGCCGACCGGTGGGGGATGCCTATCAGCTCGTCGAAGCGCTGGAATTGACTGCCGGCCGGGGAGCGCACCTCGACATAGAGCGCGGCGCCCAGACCCTGTCGCTGTCGCTGCCGACCGCCGGAGAACAGGGCTACGGCCTGCAGCTCCTGCGCCCGACCACCGTGGGCAGCGTCGTGGCCGATATGCCGGCCACGACCCTCGGCCTGCAGGCCGGGGACCGCATCATTGAGGTTGCCGATGTTCCGGTGAACAGTTGGGGCGAGATGAGCGAGCAGATCCGCAGCTATCCGGAGCAGCCGATCCAACTCGCCTGGCTGCGCGACGGCCGGCGTATGGAGGCCGAGATCTCTCCGGTGGCCATCTCTCAGGGAGACGAGACGATCGGCCAGATCGGCATCGGCCCCCATATAGTGCGCCACGATGTCGGCCTGACGCAGGCCGTGCTCCTGGGTGCCCAGGGGGTGTACAATTCCTCCTGGCTCATTCTCGACTTCCTGGGCCAGCTTTTCCAGGGCGACCGCTCCACCGACGAGTTGGGCGGGCCACTGCGCATCGCCCAGCTGGCCGGCCAGACCGCCGAGCAGGGGCTCAACCACTTCATAAGCTTTCTGGCCATGCTCAGCGTCAACCTGGCCATCATCAACTTGTTGCCCATCCCGGTGCTCGACGGCGGCCACCTGACCTTTCTCACTCTCGAGGCGATCCGGCGGCGGCCGCTCTCCCTGCGCCAGCGCGAGGTTTTCCAGCAGATCGGCCTGGCCATCATGCTCTTCATCATGGTCCTGGTCACCTTCAACGACCTCAATCAGATGGTCTTCCACCGCATCGCCGCGCTCTTCCAGTAGCCGACCCTGCGGGCGACCGCCAGCTGGCAACCGGAAAAAAAATAAAAGCCCTGCGAGTCATTCGACTCGCAGGGCTTTTTGCATCGACAGGAACGGAAAGAGGCCTACTCGAAATCCTCCAAGCGCATGCGCACCGGCTCCGCATCGTTCACATCCAGCTTGACAATCTGCTTCATAGCGGCGGTAAAGTCGGCCTCCTTCGCTTTGTGCGTCAACACCACCACCGGCGCAAACCCCTCCTCGTGGCGCTCCTTCTGGACCACGGAAGCAATGCTGATGTTGTTGTTGCCGAAGATATCCATGACCTTCCCCAGAGAGCCCGGCTTGTCGAGCAACGACAGGCGCACATAGCAGCGCTTTTCGATTGTCTCCGACGAGCAGTACTGCAGCGCATCCTTCTGGAGCATCGTGGTCACGCTCACCGGCACGCCGCCACCGTTGAGTTTGTTGGCCGCCGCTTCCATGATATCGCCGATCACCGCGCTGCCGGTGGGCAGGCGCCCCGCCCCGCGTCCATAATACATGGTATCCCCGACGATATCACCCTTCACAAACACCGCGTTGAACACGTCGCTCACCGAGGCGATCATGTGATCCCTGGGCACCAGCGTCGGCTCCACCGATAGCTCGATCTCCCCGTTGATGTCCCTGATGACCGCCAGCAGCTTGATGCGATAGCCCAGCTCGTCCGCATTGGTGATCTCCTGCACGGAGAGATTGCGGATCCCCTTTGTCGCGCAGGCCGACATGGGGACGGGGGCACCGTAGGCCATGGACGCCAGGATTACCGCTTTGTGGGCCGTGTCGTCCCCATTGATATCCAGATCCGGAGGCGTTTCCGCATAGCCCAGCTTCTGGGCATCCGCCAGGATATCGTCAAATGGCAGCCCTTCGCGTTCCATGCGCGTGAGGATGTAGTTGCAAGTCCCGTTCAAAATCCCGTAGATGCTCTCGATGTGGTTGCCGATCAACCCGGCTCGCTGCGAGCGGAGGATGGGGATTCCGCCGCCGACCGCTGCTTCGTAATAAACACCGGTGCGATTATCCCGAGCGGCTCTGTAGATCTCCTCGCCGTGATCGGCCAGCAATGCTTTGTTGGCGGTGATGACCGGTTTGCCCCGTTTCAGCGCCTCCAGGATAAAGGTGCGCGCCACCGTGGTGCCACCGATCAGTTCGACGATCAGGTCGATGCCATCATCGGCAATGACCTCCATGGCGTCGGTCGTGAGTATGCTCTGGGGTAACTCGACGCCGCGATCCGACGTGGTGTCGAGGTCGGCGATTCGGGCCACGACCGGGTTGATCCCCGTGCGTTCCGCCATCAGCACTCCGTTCTGTTGAATCCCTTCCACCACGCCAGCGCCAACGGTTCCGAAGCCCAGAATCCCGATTTTTATCTCTTTCACTGTTTTGTATCCCGGATTGAAAGCCTCCCACAGAGAGGCTGCTGTCGGTTGTATGAGTGTGCTCGCTCCACAATATATCCACCCGCTCTCCCGGAGCGCGGAATATTTTTTAGAGGAATTATAAATATGCCCTTTTCAGTCGTATGGTCAAATTTACCTGGGGGAGGCGCTGGGACCAGTCCCGGGGGCGACTGGTGGGATATCGCGATCGAGAGCGAGTACGACGCAGGTCAGATCATCTTCGAGGGGAATGCCGGCGGCAAAGGTTTGCACCTCGTCATCGAAACGGTCCAGCAAGGTGCTGGCATCCAGGTTCTCCCGGTGGCTCTGAACGATGATATTGGCCGTGCGTTCAAAGCCGAACATTTCCCCATGTGGGTTCTGGGCCTCGATCAGGCCGTCAGAGCAGAGGACGACCCGGTCGCCCGGTTCCAACTGAAACTCCTGCACATCGTAGGTGCTATTGGGACGAATTCCCAATGGGTAGGTGTCGATCTGCACTTCTTTTACCTCTCCACTACTGGCGCTGAAGTAGTACGGATAGGGGCAGCCGCTGTTGGCCAAACGCAGGGTATGCGTATTCAGGTCGAACTCACCGAGGGTGAAACAGACGAAGGTGCGGTTATTGAGCACGCGGTGCAACGAGCGATTGAGACGGCCGAAGAGTTCCTCGATGGGGCTTTCCAGTTCCATCTGACTTTCCAAAATTCCACTGAACATCACCACCGGGATCGCCGCCTGCATGGCGTGCCCGGTGACGTCGGCGACGCAGAAGGTGAGTTTTCCGTTTCGCAGGAAGTACTGGAAGTAGTCTCCGCCCACCTCGGAGGCGGGAGTGCAGCGACCGGCCATGTGGAGACCTTGAATTTCGGGGCTGTAATCTGGCATCAAGGCCATCTGCATCTGACGGGCCGTTTCCAACTCCTTTTCCAACTCTTCCTGGCGACGGCGCTTTTCGCGCATCTGGCTGTCGAGGAGCTGGTGCTGGAGCTCAGCCTCATGAGCCTTGGCTTCGGCTTCGCGCCGGCGGAGTTCCTCCATGGAAGGGGCGAGGCCGTAGCGGGCGATGGCATAGACCATGGTGCCGGCGATAAGATTGGTGGAAAAGGCGACGAAGAGGGTCAGGGCAGCGGCCGAATCGGCGAAGGGAATGATCGATTCTGGTAGGGTCAGTAGGGTTACCATACAGACAAAACTGATGCCTATTCCAGCCATGGACCAGGTCAGTTGTTTACGTCGCTTGTGCTCTTCTGAGGATAGAAGCGTTCGCACTGCTTTAAAGAGAGCGATGAGTACCAGAAGGAGGAGGAAATAATTAATCAGGTCGTTGAAAGGTCCCGCCTGAGGGATGTAGACACCCGACTCGGTGGTACCAATCCCCGTGAAAAACCAGTTGGTAAATAACCCGCTTATGGAAAAAAATCCTACCGGAACGTACATGGCGATTATGGCAAGCCACCTCTTTGGCAAAAGAGGTCGATCCGCTATGGTCATCAAAAAATCGCTGAGTGCCGTGCCGGCGAGGAGAGGGCCAAATGTGAGGGCGGGAAAAATTAACTCGGCCGTTTCGAGGGGTCTTGTATTGACCTCAAATGTGCGAAAACAATAAATGCTCAGGCCAAAACAGCTCAGGGATAGAAGGCGATTTTCGCGTGCCTCCGTATTGCGAGACCAGGCAAACGCGCTGAGAGCCAGATTGATAATTGCTGGTAGAAAAGTGATAAAGGCATAGTCGAGCATAGTATTCACACTGGCGCGGCAGCATGGCGAAGCCACGCCACTGCGCCAGTATGCTCTGTCTAACAGATATTACGTCGCTTTCGTAACGCTCGGAACATCGCCATTCAGTTTGTTGATGGCCTGAAGTAGGTCACTGATGTGCTTTACATTGTCTGGCGTATTCCAGTTCTTGGCGGCCGTGTTGGCATTGCCGCTATTCGTCGGCAAATCTGCGGGGGTTACTTTAAACCCCAAATTTTCCATGACATCTTTAACTTGTTGGATTTCGCTTTTTGCTGTGTTCAGAGGATGGGTCGGGTCAGCAGTATTTTTCAATGCCCTATTTTCGCTGGCAGCTAGCCCGAAAAGGACAGAAAGTTCTCTACGACGAGCTTTATTCTCCGTAAGCGCTACAATGCCCAGGGCATTGGGCTGCGCGCCCTTTATGAACTCATTATCACTGTTCCCGCCAGTGCTACTGCGCTTTGTACCCGGTGGTATAAAACTTGGTTTACTAGGATCTGCAGCACTGCCTGTTTGCTTCGGATTTTTATCGAAATTCATGGGGAAGCCTCCTTATGGATATCAAGACCGCAAATTGCACGTCGTTTATTACACAATGTGGAAGGAATTGTCAAGTTCCATTTTTGAACGTGTATGCTTCTTTACTCCACTATTTGCGCCAGCACGCGAGTTATATACTGAGTTGTCAGCAAACGTCCTCTGTGCCAGCCGATACTGTGTGAAGTTGATCCGGGGCAGCGAAAGTAATCCACAGCTTCCCAACCCCCATCAAAGGATTGACGACTTTTCAAAACGGCGACGGTCTGATTGATAGATTCAATGGGTGGTTCTCGGGTTAACAGCTGTATTTGAATCTGAGCGGCCAGAGATAAGGAATCTTGTGCGGAAGTGGGGCGAAGTCGATGTTCCGCCAATATTTGTAATTTGTCTTGAAACTGCTCAATGACTGCGGAATCGGCATCCTCTTTTTTTAGAGATCGGCTCAGACACAGCGCGACAATCGCCGAACCGATTGTGGGCTTGTAGTAATAGATGCCGCTATATGCCTCTACATCCCAGAGATCCAGGATGCTTTTAACGCCGTCAACGAGCCATACTCCTGTCTTTTTCGGATGTCCATCTGCAAATGCGCTGAGCAGGTTGGCTTCGCAAGCAATACATCGGAAGCCCCCCAAGGGAACCCATCCTCCTTCGGGCTCGTCTTCAACCCCGTGGGTTAGCCATACGGGAAATCCGCCGTCGGAAGTCTGGTTCACCGCCAGCCACCTGAGAGGTTTCTCCAAGAAGTCGTTCCTTTTTTTATTATCCCAATCGGTGTAATTCAATAAACGGATCGCCTGGGCGATATCGTCTATATCTGGGGGCAATGCCTTAAAGTCCCTATAGTAACGCCAGCCATTGTCGCGGTACTGATAGAGGATCGCTTCTATCATCTCTGGTACGGCCATGCCGCACTCGGCCAGGGATTCAGCTACCAATGCGCGGCTAAAGACATCTCCAACCAGGAGATCCCGTGCCCATAAGCCGGTCCGCTGTATTTCCCAGGACTCTCTACTTTCCAGGTCAAAACATAGAAATTTCCTGGCTCTGTCCAAACAATGATCGATTTCAACAGTCGGGGCAGCTGTCGCTGTAGCAGAGGGGAGGATCTCAAAAAAGGGGAGAGGTGTCCTGTCAGGGCTAATGTGAATACTCTTCCAATATGCTTCGGATTGCGCCACGTCACTCAGATGCCAATCGATCAACTGAGCCAGATCCTCGATTCCGCAATCAACGCTCATGCTACGAGCTTTCTCAAAGTAATTTCTCGTGGTTTTATGAGCATCTACAGCAATCCTAATTGATTTGTGAAAAATATGTATAGTCATTCAATTTGGGAAAGTCGAAATATCGCTGCGTTTCGATGGCCTCTACGAATAAATCATTGACTTGCCCAAAGGTCGACTGCAGGT